>ERZ791902.19-NODE-19-length-182044-cov-10.517141_pt1 | contig 182044 bp, 137 predicted proteins | sample MGYA00510149_ERZ791902 | MGnify/ENA primary metagenome ERZ791902 (study PRJEB30046, sample SAMN00792060) | human gut metagenome | study: EMG produced TPA metagenomics assembly of the A metagenome-wide association study of gut microbiota in type 2...
TGGTTAAATTCTCTTTTTTTCTTTCAAATTTGTCTTGACAAAGGGGTACAGTTTATAGAGCGTCAAAAAAGCGCTCCGCCCATAGTAGGGCAGAACGCTTGTGATTTAAGCAAGGAGTGATTTTAACTTTTTCAAACCATTAGCACGATGCTTAAAAGCAGTTTTGCTGCTACAGGCATATTTTTTACAGAATAGCCTGTGATCAAGTTCATTCAGAACAAGCTCATTAACAGCATCAGTCTGTTCTTTGCTCAGCTTTGCTGCCGAAAAAAGCTGGTTAACCTCAGTTCGTTCAAAAACGTTATCCTTGTCAGCAATCTGTGTTTCTTCGCCTTCTTCCTCTGCGTCCAGATAATAGCAATCCTTGACAGATTTCCCGCGCGTAAACTTATGCAGCAGTCCGTAATGGACATGGTACTGCAAAAGTCCCGGCAGATGCCCGAAGTCGCGTCCGTCATACTTCTTGATTTGCTCTAAAAAGATTAACCAGGCAGTATTGACGGCATCCTCGCCCAAGGCTTCACGCACTTCGTAGCGATAGGCCTCCTTGTAGATTAAGGGCTTAAAGGCTGTGCATAATACATTGATGGCCTCGCGTTCACCATTTTGGGCGCTGTGCACCAGCTCTTTAAATTCTGTGAGAGTGAAGGTTGTTTTTTCCTCCGTGCAGTCTTGCGGTTCGGTGCCTTCCGGCACGCAGCAGATTACCTGTTCGGTATTTTCCTGCTCAGGGCAGTTTTTGGTTGTTATGTTGTCCAGTTCCTTTCTGAGGCGGTCGCAATGCCGCGTATGGCAGAATTCTGTGCTGTACTGCATCAAGCTTGATGGGGTTATTATAGCACAGAAAATTGAAAAAATTATAAAAGAGGACAGATGTGTCCGTTTTAGCCGTCAAAATAAATTTATGTAATACGCTATTCCCATATGGAGGCGATTACATGGATAAAGACAATGAACGTATTTTATTGGCCAACGTGATTGGTGAGTGCATTAAATCTCTGCAGCTTGACAAGAATATTAATCAGAAAGAGCTGGCGTTGCTGTCGGGAGTGTCGGAGCGTTCGCTGCGCAGGATTGAAAGGGGGCAGGTGAACGTGAATGTGTATGTGCTGAGGCAGCTGGTGATGGTGCTTGGTGAGGAGATGCCGGATTTTTGGAGGATTGTGGAGAAGAATATGGAGCTGATGGGAGAGGAGTTTCCGCATGTGTGCAAGAGGGTTGCAGATAAAGTGTTGAGGGATAATAAAAAATAATAAAATGTAAAAATTGAGGTATATGTGGAAGAATTTTTCGAAAGCAAGAATTACCAAAGTGCATATTTTAAATTAGTACCTAAGTTTTTCTTTAGGATGTAGGAAAGAAAATCAGTTTATGATATAATAAAAGAGCATTAAATACTTGAAGTTGATGATTCGAATAATTATCATAGTTAACACTCAAGAAAGTGCTAATCTAAATTATGTAAGGTTGGGGGAAAAATAGTGAAAGTAGTATCGCTATTTAGCGGAATTGGTGGCCTTGATCGAGGCTTCATAAATAACGGATTTGATATAATTTGGGCAAATGACTTTGACAAATACGCTGTTGAAACATATAAGGCTAATTATTCAAATCACATAGAATTAGGAGATATAAATTTAATAGACTTTGATGATATTCCGGATTTTGATATTTTGATAGGTGGCTTTCCATGTCAGCCTTTCAGCATGATGGGTTCTCAACAAGGTTTTGACGACGCTCGTGGTACGCTGTTTTTTAGAATAGCAGAGATTTTAAATAACAAAATTCAAAATGGTCATAAACCAAGAGCGATTGTTTTGGAAAATGTTCGTTCTTTAAAGACACATGATAAGGGAAGAACCTTTGCAACAATTCAACGCATATTGGAAGGATTGGGATATACTTTTTTTGCAAAAGTTCTTAACAGCGCCCATTATGGTGTACCGCAGACAAGAAATAGAACTTATATTGTTTGCTTTGCGAATGAGAACGCTGACTTTGCATTTCCGGAAAGTGTAGAACTTACAACTACATTACAAGATTTACTTGAAAAAGATGTTGATGATAAGTATTTCCTTTCTGAAAGAATACTTCCGACAATCCTTTCTAATGGTACTGGTGGATATGTAGGAAAATCCGAAATAGATTTAAAAATTGCACGTCCGTTATGTGCTACTATGGCTAAAATGCATAGAGCTTGTCAGGATAACTATGTGACACAAAATGACAGGGTCAGAAGATTAGTTCCTAGAGAATGTGCAAGGCTTCAGGGATTTGATGATGATTTTGTTATACCGGTATCAGACTCACAAGCGTACAAACAATTCGGAAACGCTGTAACAGTAAATGTATCAGATGCTGTCGCAAGGGAAGTGCGCAGAACTTTAGAGATTCTTGGAGAGTGGCATTAATGAAAAAATTCAAAAATGATTTAGAAGAAATATTGCTTATAATCAATAGTGCTTTTGAAAAGCTCAATTCTGATTATGAAAAATGTTTTGCAAAATTCACCAAAGATGTCGATGAAGAATTTTTGAGGGACAGAGCTGCATTTTTGAATCTTGAAATTACTACTAACAATGAGTTGAAAAAGGCTTTTATGCTATTAGCATCATTTTGTAATGATTCTGATAAAATTTGCACTAAATGTCCGGTAAATAAATACTGTAATACTTATATTGCAAAGGTGCGTAGTGAAGTACCAAACAAATCTTTAAAGATGATAGATTTGTTTTGTGGTGCCGGTGGCTTATCATTAGGATTTACCCAAGAAGGGTTTATTACTAGGATTGCTAATGATATACAGGAATGCTGTGTTGATACATATGCTCATAATCATCCGGAAACGCCTCGAAAACATATTGTTTTGGGAGATATAAGAGAAGTAGTTGACAACATAGAACAATTAGTAGGTACAGATTGTATTGATATTGTAGTGGGTGGTCCTCCTTGTCAGGGATTTAGTATGGCTAATAGGCAGCGTTTGATAGATGACCCGCGTAATCATCTGTATCGAGATTACGTTGAAGTTGTAAAAAGGGTTAAGCCTAAGTTTTTTGTAATGGAAAACGTAAAAGGTATGTTAGGTGTAGCTGAACAGGTTTGCGAGGACTTTAATAATATCGGATATACTGTCAGTTATAAAATATTAAATGCAAAAGATTATGGAGTTCCTCAAAACAGGGAAAGATTGATTTACATAGGCAATAATTTAGGAGTAGATAATGAAAAAATTATGGCCGAAATAGTAGAATCAAGCTCTCAATATAAGCCGTCGACTTTACAAGATGCTTTATTTGGTTTGAGAGAATTAAAGGCTTCCAGAATAAAAAATTCAACTGAAGCAGGCAGTATAGAAACCGGTTTTAAAATCGAGAAAAATAAAGTAGTATACATCAATGATTATATTAGTTTAATCAATCAAGGAAGAACTATTAACTGCGTATTTAATCATAAAGCCAGATACAATAATGATAGAGATATTGAAATTTTTTCCAGATTAGACCAAGGTGATAAATCTGATGATCCTAAAATCGCAGATATAATGCCTTATGCAAGAAGAAATGGCATTTTTAAGGATAAATATTTCAAACTGGTTAATGACAAAGTATGCAAAACTATTACTGCACATATGAAGTTTGACTGTAATATGTATATACACCCTACACAGGCAAGAGGACTAACACCGAGAGAAGCTGCAAGAGTTCAATCTTACCCAGATGATTATTTCTTTAGGGGAGCATATACTAAAACATATATGCAGATTGGCAATTCTGTTCCTCCGTTATTAGGTCGTGCAATAGCTAGAATTATTAAGCAATATCTGAAATGAGGTAGGTTTTTATGGAGTTTGATGCTGCTTTAGACACAGTAAAGAAGTATTTACACATTAATTTAGATAACGAGTATGATGGCATTATTGTAAAGAAAATGGCCAAAAGTAATCTTATAGGAGAAGAAAATAGTACCGGTAATCAAACACATATAGCTATAACCGGAGCTCAAAGAGATGCTTTCCCATATATTTGTGCTGAACAATATTTAACTTGTCCTCATGAAGATATTGATGACACAATAAAACGATTTTTCATGTGTCAGATAAAGGTTAATATTTATCGTTCTAATGTTGAGCCTTTGGATAAATCTAATACTATTAGATTTGGCGCTGGACAAGAAAAGAAAAGCGTTTATACAACTGTGTGGCGTCGCAGAGGCAGAAATAACGAAGAGCAGGTACAGTTATCAGCCCTAAATTTAGATGATAGCGATTTTATTGATTTTAGAAAACTGATTCATACTGATGACTATATTGTGATTTTAAAATTAAAAGCATGTCTTGAATATGATTGGTTTATAATGCCTAAAGATTCGATAGTTATTTCCGATGATTTGAAAGCACTTGACGGTAAATTCATTCATAAAAGCACCTCTACTATTGTAAAAATTGATCAAAATGTACATATGGATGCTGTTTTAAATAACGAAACAACTAAAGGAATCATCCCTTCTACCAACATCCTCCTCTACGGCGTTCCCGGCTGTGGCAAAAGCCATAAGGTAGAAGAAGAATACGAAAGCAAAATAACTACCGAGAAAAACAAAATCCGCGTAGTATTCCATCCAGACTACACCTATTCTGACTTCGTAGGCCAACTGCTGCCCGTTCTCAAAGAAGTAGAAAACGCACAGGGCGTAAAAGAGGAAAAACTGCAATACGAATTTGTTCTTGGTCCCTTTACCCAAATCCTCAAAACTGCGTATGCAGAGCCTGATCAGCAATGCCTGCTTATTATCGAAGAACTGAACCGCGGTAACGCACCGGCAATCTTCGGTGAAATCTTCCAGCTTCTTGACAGAAACGATGACGGTAAAAGCAAATATTCCATCTATAACCGTGATATTTCTATGGCGCTTTACGAGAAGCCACTTGAACCTATCACGCTTCCCCCCAACCTCACCATCGTTGCCACCATGAACACCTCCGACCAAAACGTATTCACCATGGACACCGCCTTCCAACGCCGCTGGCAGATGAAGCACATCCCCAACAGGTTTACAGGCGAATCCTTGGACGAAAAAACCATAAACCATGTAGCCAAACATCTCCCCAAAAGCGAAATCAGTTGGGGTGCATTTGCCCAAATCGTCAACCAAAAAATGCACACCGCCAACCGTGGCTTTGGCGGTACAGAAGATAAAAGCCTTGGCGTATACTTCGCCACGGACAACGATCTGGACGATGCAGAGCGCTTTGCGGAAAAGGTGCTCAAATACCTGTGGGACGATGCTTTTAAGCTGGGCAGAAAGGAACTCTTCAATGACTGCAGCCAAGGTCTTTCCGCTGTAATCGAAGCCTACGAGGATGCCAAGGGTGATCCGCTGAAAAAGGTACTGGTGCCCGCTGTTTATGACGAGATGCAGAAGAAGATGGCCGAAATGGCAGCAGAGCAGGCTCAAACTGCGGAAGAAAAGACATCCGAGGAAGAAGCAGCGGAGAGCGCTGCAGAAGATAATCCGGCTCAAGAACCGGCAGGCGAGGAGTGAGCACCTTGCTCAAGGACAGATGCCATATCAACACCAACAGAAAAACCGATACCTTTGTCGGCCTGGAATTTGACGGCAAAAACTACACGGTTTCCTTTCCGCTGGGGTACGCCATAGCGTCCGAGGATGATGACAAGCTGCTGCGCGAGGATTTGCTGCTGCTGTTCCACACGCTGGCGCTTTACAGCAGCCATACGGAAAGCAAAAGCGGCTTTAAGCGCGAAAAGGACGCAGCGACGGAAACGCCGATGTATGCCTATATCTACATCATTATGGACTTTGTCACCCGAGGCTACTACAAGGAAGGCATTGTGGAATATGCTTCATCCAAACGCGGTAAAATCCACTGGAACCGCACAATTAAGCAGAAGAAGCCTGTTATTCAGGAAGCGGATATCTATTATCTGGACTTCATCACGAAGAAGAACGTTATCAACGAAAATGACCTGATAACCTTGATACATCAATATTGCGTCTATATCAGCTTTATCCGCTTCGGCTGGCTGTTCACGGATTACGAACCGCCCAAGCCGCAAATCCCGTTCCACCGCCAATGGTTCAGTGCTGCGCTGCAGGAAAAGCTGTGCCGTACCTTTAACGATGCTAACAAGATGCTTTTTGCCAATATGCTGAAAATCATCAACAACGAGCCTGACGAGGGCATGAGGGAAACGAGCTTTACCTTTGGCACGAACAGGTTTGAGTATGTCTGGGAAAAGATGATTGACGCAGCTTTCGGCATCAGCGACAAGCAGCGCTATTTCCCGAAAACGAAGTGGAAGCTGGCGCGCAGCGGTAAGGAGTGTGATAACTCCAAGCTGGAGCCTGATACTATTATGCTGTACAACAATAATATCTATGTGCTTGACGCGAAGTATTATAAATACGGTGCGACGAAGAACCCTTTCGATTTGCCGGAATCAGCTTCAATCAACAAGCAGATAACCTACGGCGAATATATTGATGCGCAGGCGGACCTCAAAAATCCGGACAGCGTTATCTACAACGCATTTCTTATGCCGTTTGACAAAAACCATTGGGCGGAAGAAAACGCAGGCACGCTGCATTATGCAGGCGAGGCTGTGGCGCTGTGGAAGGATGCCGGCGAGGGCAGAGGCAAGGAGTACGAGCATATTCAGGGCGTTCTGCTGGACGTTAAGCACTTGATGCAGATTGCCGAAAAGCGTTCGGAAACCGATATTCGGCAGCTGGCAGAAATCATCGAGGAGCATTGCAGCGATCATGGACAAGCTGACCAAGGAACAACGCCATAAAAACATGCAGGCCATCCGCAGCAGGGACACCAAAATAGAAATCCTTCTGCGCAAGGCCCTGTGGCACGAAGGCATCCGCTACCGCAAGAATTACAAGGTGTGCAGCTGCCATCCAGATATTGTCATTACCAAGTATAAAATCGCAGTATTCTGTGACGGCGAATTCTGGCACGGAAAGAGTTTAGAGCGCTATGACGTTGCGACCAACGTAAAATATTGGCACGAAAAAATCAGGCGTAATGTGGAGCGTGACCTTGAAAACACAATCGAACTGCGCGACAACGGCTGGATTGTGCTGCGCTTCTGGGAAACGGAAATAAAAAAGCACCTTGCCGGCTGTGTGGCAGAGGTGCAGCGCTGCATTGAAGCGAGAAGAAGAAGTGCTGTAAAGAGAAAGTAAAGCTGACGCGAGAAGAAGAAGTGCGCGTAAGGCGAACATAAAAGACTAAAGGCGTTCTACCCAACTGCGGTAGAACGCCTTTTGCTTTTCAAACACAATTAAAGAATTTTCACACTATTCTTGATATTATCGCAATTATCTGATAATATAAACCCATAAGATTTTGCATACCTGACCGGAGCACGGCCACTGCAGCGTCACGAACGCCTTATGTATTATTGAGTAGTACATAAGGTGTTTTTTTGAAGGGAGTTGAACGAATGGTAAATCTGAGAGAAGATACCAGAGAATCTATTGCCAAATTAACTTTAATGGATGACATTTTCATGAACAAGGTCTTTGAAAATGATACGGAGCGTACAGCGTTGTTGTTGCGAATTATCTTAAATAATGATAAGATAAAGGTAATAAAAGCAGTAACGCAGCAGAAGCTGAAAAACCTGTTAGGACATGACCTGCATCTGGACATTCTGACGCAGGAAGAAAACGGCAGGCTTTTCAATGTAGAAGTACAGAACCGCAGTAGTGGCGCTGCAGCACGCAGAGCACGCTATCATCTGAGTCTGCTGGATGCTCACAGCCTGCCGAAGGGCGAATTATACCAAAAGCTGCCGGATAATTACGTTATCTTTATCACGCAGTATGACGTGCTGAAGGGCGGGTTGCCGATATATCACATCAGTAGAAAAATAGAAGAAAACAATGCAGCTTTTGCTGATGGTTCGCACATAATCTATGTAAATAATAAAATTAAGGATAACACACCACTCGGACGTCTGATGCATGATTTCAACTGTAGTAATCCAGACGATATGTATTATCCGGGATTAGCAGAAAAGGCAAGATATTTTAAGGAAACAGAAAAGGGGTTGACGAATATGGGCGATGTATTTGAAAAATTACTTGCAAAGAGAGAAAAAGAAGCTGCTATGAAAGCAGCAGAAAAAGCTGCTCAAGAAGCACAAGCAAACAAAGTCGAGCTTGCTAAAGGCCTCCTTGCAGATGGCATGAGCATCGAATTCACCGTGCGCCACTCCAAACTTTCGGAAGCAGAGGTGCGTGAGCTGGCGTCCAAGCTGACAGCATAAGAGCATAACAACACTAAAGGCGTTCTACCCAACTGCGGTAGAACGCCTTTTGCTTTAATGTTGTGTGTGCGTATCAGGCTTGCTCAGTTTGCAATGCTTCGACTTGCTCAATCGGGAGAGAAGTAGCCTTGGCGATATCCTGCACAGAAAGTCCCATGCTGAAAAGACGCTTAGCAGTAGCGAGTTTTTCTTTAGCTTCACCCTCAGCAAGTCCTATTTCCTTACCTTCGGCAATGCCTTCACGCCTTTCATCTAATAAACGTGCTTCCATAAGCATAAATTCTCGCCTCACTTTCGTATCTAATTTGAGATAGCTGATTTCATCGTCAATCTGCTTGGTGAAATCAGTAGTTACAATGTGGTTATTTACATAATCATAAAAGCTCTTGATGTCTTTAGAAATATCGCCATGCGTACCCTTAGTATTCAACAGCATAGTAGTCGCTTCATCGGGAAGCTCCAGCTCCAGATTTTCAAGACAGCGCTTTTTAAAGGTATAGACATAATTACCCTGTTCAAAGAAATCAAAAACACAGATAAAAATGATAAATGTCGGTGGCAGCAGGTCATAAGGCTGTCCCTTCTGCAGCAAATCAATATCAAGCAGCGCTTGGTAATAGCGGGAACGCTTGGGCAGGACGTAGGTATCCGTATCGGGATTTTTATTGTTTTTCACCTGCATCTCCAGATTATAATGCGTGTTTTTATCATCCGCTACAATGATATCAAGGCGGATGCCGCGGCTGGTGTACTCAGGCTCAAGCGTCTTTTCTGCCTCCAGATAGTTGATATCCGCAATTTCTATCTGCAGCAGCTCCTCCAGCAGATGCTTGCAGATGCGCTTGCGCGACATAACCTTCTTGAAGATGAAGTCGCTTTGGATAGTCAGGTTTGCAAATTTTGTTGCCAGGTCTTGCATGTTTTTTCTCCTTTCATTTTAACACAAGTGAATAAAAAAATACATAAGCAGCGCAAAAACAAAAAAGAGCAGTACCCTGACGATAAAAAATCGTCAGTTTGTACTGCTCTTAGAATGTACCAGATAAAAATAAATGGCCTTGCTTAAGCTTCTGCAGAAAAGGTGCATCTGCAGGATATACTGCTTATTTAATTGTCCGCAGGTAAATGAGCCGGAGGCTTATGCTTACTTGCGGGTTTGAAGAACTTAGTTTAAGTTTACTTAAAATACAAGGGAATGTCAAGGGAGTAAGGGGGCGCACCTTGCCTTCAGCCTTTCTTTTGCATGCGCTTTACCTCTGCCAAAAAATCATCCGTTTGGCAACAAACTTTTCACAAAAAATATGTATCACTATTTGTCAATAGCCCATATTTAGTGTATAATAAAGTAGAGAGTATGTGTGCGGACACAGTATCAAATTCAATTTCTACATTTGTACGGAAGAATGTAAAATAAAAAATGGAGGTGTATTTTTTTTGGGTAAATTTCAACATAAGGTCCAGATTATCCCGCTGGGTGGTTTGGGCGAAATTGGTAAAAATATGACGGTATTCCGTTACGGGGACGACATGATCCTGATTGATGCAGGCCTGATGTTCCCTGAAGACGATATGCTCGGCATTGACTTGGTTATTCCCGATATTACATATTTGGTTGAGAATAAAGATAAAATTAAGGGTATCTTTCTGACACATGGTCACGAGGACCATATCGGTGCGCTGCCCTATGTTATGAAACAAATTGATTGTCCCGTTTATGGTACCGCACTTACTCTGGGTATTTTACAAGGCCGCTTGAAGGAAAACGGTGTAGGCAACGAAAACCTGCACGTAGTAAAACCCGGTGACAAGATTAACGCCGGTGCCTTTAAGCTCGATTTCATCCGCGTAAACCACAGCATTCCCGACGCTGTTGCTATCGCGATTACTACGCCTATCGGTGTTATTATCCACACCGGTGACTTCAAAATCGACCACACACCTGTTGACGGACAGGTTATGGAATTCAATAAATTTGCCGAATACGGCGACCGCGGTGTGCTCTGCCTGCTGGCAGACAGCACCAACGCCGAGCGACCGGGCTTCACTCCCAGCGAAAAAATGGTTGGGCAGACCTTTGACGAGGAGTTCCGCTATGCTAAGCACCGTATTATAGTAGCAACCTTCTCCTCTAACGTACATCGTATCCAGCAGGTTATTGATACTGCTGTAAAGTACGACCGTAAGGTAGCAGTTATCGGCCGCAGCATGGTGAATGTTGTAAATATCGCTAAGGAACTGGGTTATCTGAAGGTTCCTGAGGGCGTTTTGATTGATATTGATGAAACTCATAACTATACGCCGGAAAAGGTTGTTATTATCACCACCGGCAGTCAGGGCGAGCCGATGAGCGCGCTCACCCGTATGGCTATGAATGACCATAAAAAGGTTGATATTATGCCTGGTGATACAGTAATTATTTCTGCTACACCGATTCCGGGCAACGAAAAGCTCGTTTCCCGAACTATCGACCATCTGTACAAGCTGGGTGCGGATGTTATTTATGAAAAGAGCAACGGCGTCCACGTTTCCGGCCACGCCAGCCAGGAGGAAATCAAGATGATGCACAATCTGGTGCGTCCGCGTTTCTTCATGCCTGTGCATGGTGAATACCGTCACCTGGTTAAGCATGCTAACTTGGCAAAATCCCTTGGCATGCCTGCTGACCACATCGTTATCGGTGAAAACGGCAGCGTTATCGAGCTGACCAAGAGCAGCATTACCATTAACGGCAAGGTGCCTGCAGGCAAGGTGCTGGTTGACGGCTTGGGTGTCGGCGACGTAGGCAACATCGTACTGCGCGACCGCCGTCAGCTTTCTCAGGACGGTATCATGATTGTTGTTGTAACCATTGACAAGGAATCCTGCCATGTGGTTTCCGGTCCGGATATCGTTTCCCGCGGCTTTGTTTATGTACGCGAGGCCGAGGACCTGATGGATGAAGCACGCGATAAGGTGCAGGCTGCCCTGGACCGCTGCGAGGAAAACAATGTTTCCGAATGGTCGGCAATCAAGTCTACCGTGCGTGATTCTTTGGGACGCTTCCTGTTCGAAAGAACCCGTCGCCGTCCGATGATTCTGCCGATTATCATGGAGATTTGATAGTTTTCAGTGATTAGTGATTAGTGATTAGTGATTAGTGATTAGTGAATAGTTTTTGGTGAGCGGTTGTCAGCAGTCAGCTGATATAGGATGACTGCCGGCAGCTGCGATTTTAGGAGTTGTCTTATCTTGCGCAAGGAAAGAAGAAGGAAGCAACAGAATAGAAGCTACTCGCGCCCTGTCGGCGTTGTCTGCCTGCTTATTGGTCTGCTGTTTGCAGCCGCTCTTCTTATGACGGCTGAGGACGGTGTAATGCATTATGCTTATCTGGTGGAGCTGCATCTGCTGGGTAAGGGTGTCTTTCTGCTGCCTTTGGCTTTCTTTGCTGCGTCCTGGCAGCTGCTTAAAGGACAATTTGGTGTTTTTAACAAGAGAACATTAATTTTTACTTTGGTGACGCTGTGCCTTACAGGCACAGCTCATCATGTTTTTGTGCCTGTTGGCTCTGAGCTGGAGCCTTCGCTGATAGCGGAGGGCGGCGGTCTTATAGGCGGCCTTTTGCTGAAGCTGCTGCGTTCCTTTGCCGGTGATGTGTCGGTTTATGTTATTTTGGCTTTAGGCTGGCTGTGGCTGCTTGGCTTGGTGCTGCCGCTGCGCAAATGGTGGGAGCTGTGGCAGGATTACCTGACCTCCGATGAGATTACGCTGGTGCGCCCCGACGACAAGGTGAGGGAGGAGCGTGTGCATCCGGAGCCTGCGGTAAGAACCGTGTTCAAGCGCAAGAGTGCCGCGCCTCAACAGCATGCCGCTCCCGCGGATAATGTTATCAGCAACTATACCAGCCCCGAGTTTGATGCCTTCAACGAGGGCGTGCAGAAGAAAAGTGCCTTCAGAAGCATTTTAGGCTTTACCAAAAACAAGAGTGTTTACGAAAAATCACCTTTAAAAGAGGAAATAGAGCGTGACCCGGTGCAGCTGCCAGAATGGGAGCAGTCCAAACCAGAGGTCATTGTAAGACCGATTATCAATTATGATGATTACGAGCCGGACAGCCGCTTTCTGGATGATGCGGAGCCGCCGGCTGCCGAACCCGAGCCTGAGCCGGAGCGTCCTGCTTCCGTAATCCGCAATACCTATTGCGAGGAGGCGGCAGCGTTTGCAGCGACTGTTAAGGCAGAGCCGCAGCCTGAGCCCGAACCGGAGAAGCCGGCCGTAACGATTTTTGACAGCGCAGATAAAATTGTCGCAGCGGCGCCTGCTCCGCAGACTGCAGCAGCATATGAGCCTGAAGCGCAGGCCGCGAGCAGCTATCAGCTGCCCCCGTTGGAGCTTCTGGATACGCCGAAGGCCAGCGATCCGTCCACATATCAGAAGGACATCATGGACCAATGTGCGGTGCTGGAGCAGACTTTGGCAGACTTCAAGGTGCGCGCCAGAGTTGTTGCCGTAACGCGCGGACCGTCGGTTACCCGCTTTGAGCTGGAGCCTGCGGCAGGCGTGAAGGTAAGCTCGGTGGTGAACCTTGCGGATGATATTGCCCTGCGTCTGGCTGCGCCCGGTGTGCGTATCGAAGCGCCGATTCCCGGCAAATCCGCCATCGGCATCGAAGCGCCGAATACAAAGAACGATCCCGTGTGCTTCCGTGAGGTTGTGGAGGCAGGCAGTGTGCGTAATGCCAAGGAGCATCTGTGCATTGGTCTGGGCAAGGATATCAGCGGTGATATTATTTCCGCCGACCTTGCGAAAATGCCGCACCTTCTGGTAGCAGGCTCCACAGGCTCCGGTAAATCGGTGTGTATCAATACGATTATCGCCGGTCTTTTGTACCGTGCTACCCCGGACGAGGTTAAACTGATTCTTGTCGACCCTAAGGTCGTAGAATTGTCTAATTACAACGGTATTCCGCATCTGCTGACACCTGTTGTCACCGAGCCGAAAAAGGCAGCCAGCGCGCTGCACTGGGCGGTAGCGGAAATGGAGCGCCGTTATAAGGCGTTTGCCGACAGCCGTGTGCGTGACATCAAAACCTATAACGCACAGGCCGCAGAAAAGATGCCCTATATCGTAATCATCATCGACGAGTTATCCGACCTGATGATGGTAGCCAAGGTTGATGTGGAGGATGCCATCCTGCGCCTGGCACAGAAGGCCCGCGCTGCCGGTATCCATCTGATTCTGGCAACCCAGCGTCCGTCCGTAGATGTTATTACAGGCATCGTCAAGGCGAATATTCCTTCACGTATTGCTTTCGCCGTATCCTCGCAGACAGATTCGCGCACCATTATTGATATGGGCGGTGCCGAAAAGCTGCTGGGCAAGGGCGATATGCTCTTTTACCCCATGGGCTACAACAAGCCCGTGCGTGTGCAGGGTGCCTTCGTCAGCGATGATGAGCTGAATAAAATAGTAGATTTCATTATCAAGCAGTCCATTCCTGTAAATTACAGTGAAGAAGTAACAGAGCAGGAGCTGGAATGTGATAATAAAGGCCATAATGCCGAGGATGCAGGCTCCAATGCGCCTGCAGAGGATGAGCTTTTTGAGGATGCCCTGAGCCTTGTGCTGGACATGGGGCAGGCATCAAGCTCCATGCTGCAGCGACGCTTCCGCATAGGCTATACGCGTGCGGCGCGTCTGGTAGATACCATGGAGGAGCTGGGCATTGTCGGTCAATCCGTAGGCAGCAAGCCACGAGAGGTTATAATGTCGCGTAAGGAAGCAGAGGAACGCTTCCTGCGCCGTGAATAAGCGGAGGTGCAGGCGAAATGGATGATAAGGAAAAGACTGTCGGCGCAATTTTAAAAGAAGCAAGACTGGCTAAGGGTATTTCTCTTGCTGATGCCGAAAAGGCTACCAGTATCCGCAGCCGTTATCTGCAGGCTGTAGAAAATGACGAATATGACAAGACTCCGGGCGAGGTTTTCCTGAAAGGAATAATCCGCAACTACGGTAATTATCTGGGACTGAACGGTCCGGAGCTTGTTAATGAATATAAAGCAAGTGCTGCCGGTATGGCAGCAGAGGCTGTACGCAGCCAGGGTATCCGTGAGGTGGAAAAGGTCCGCCTCAACATCCAGCTGAAGGATAAGCGTGATATCGGCAGCGGTACAGGCCGCTTTGAAATGCCGGGTTTGCCGAAGCTGCCGATGAAGCAGTGTTTAGCAGGCTTAGCAGCGGTAGCGGTGCTCACAGCAGGCTATTTTGCCATTCCCGCTACCATTAACTATTTTAAAAATATGCCTAAGGATGAGGCCAAGCAGACCGAGCAGGTTAAGCCTGAAGCTAAAGCACCCGCAGTGCTGGACAAGGTTACCGTTGACCTGGAGGCTGAAGGCGATTGCTGGCTGGAGGCAAGTGCCGACGGCAAGGAGCTTTTTGCCGGCATTCTGCATGCTAAGGAAAGCAAGCATTTCGAGGCTAAGGATAAGCTGATTGTCAAATACGGCAATATCGGCGTTGTACGCATCAAGGTGAACGGCGAGGCTGTTGACCTAAAGGGCGAGCATGGCGTGGCCGTCAAGACCTATCTGCGCAACGCTCCCGCACAGCCTGCAGCCGCAGCTAAGGCAGAGGAGGCTGCACCGCAGTCCGAACCCGAAGCCAAGGCCGCACCTGCTGCCGCAGTAGAGGAAGCGCCGCAGCCGGCAGCAGCCGCACCTGCGCCGAAGGCAGAAGAACCGAAGCCGCAGGCTGAGGTTAAGCCGGCTGAGCCGCAGCAGCCGCAGGCTGCCGGCGAAGCGAAGGCCGATAAGAAGAAATAATAATTTGTTCAGGAGTTTTTCATGAAACAGTTTTTACCGATTTCCGCTCAGAAAATAGCCGAGCGTGGCTGGGAGCAGATTGACTTTCTGTTTATCAGCGGCGATGCTTATGTAGACCATCCCTCCTTCGGTCCGGCAGTAATCTGCCGTGTGCTGGAGGCGCAGGGCTACAAGGTAGCTATGCTGTGCCAGCCGCGTTGGGATAAAGCAGAATATCTGGCAGAGCTGGGCAAGCCGCGACTGGGCGTGCTTATTTCCGGCGGCAACCTTGACTCCATGCTGTGCCGTTATACGGCAGCCAAGAATGAGCGTTCTGTCGACAAGTATACCGCAGGCGGTGCGGTGGGACAGCGGCCCGACCATGCTACGGCCGTTTATGCGCAGCTCGTCAAAAAGCTGTGGCCTGATATGCCTGTAATTATCGGCGGCATTGAAGCCAGCCTGCGCCGTTTTGTGCATTTCGACTACTGGGAAAACAAGCTGATGCCCTCTATTCTGGAGGCCAGCGGTGCGGATCTTTTGGTTTACGGCATGGGCGAAAAGCAGATTATGGAAATTGCCGATTATCTTGCCGGCGGCGCTTCTGCCGAGGATATGCATTATATCCGCGGTACGGCCTATATGTCCGACACTCTGCCCGATGAGGAATATGTGGAGCTTCCCGACTGGAAGGCTATCAAGGACGACCGCAAGGAATTTGCCAGAGCCTTCAAGCTGCAGAGCAAGGAGCAGGACCCGTTTTATGGCAAAATCGTAGTCCAGAAGGGACAGAAGAAATATATCGTGCAGAATCCGAACATCTTCCCGCTGACGATGGAGGAGATGGACGCTATCTATGATCTGCCCTATATGCGTAAGTGGCATCCGAGCTACGATGCCAAGGGAGGCGTAGCGGCGCTTGAGGAGGTTCAGTTCAGCCTTGTCAGCAGCAGAGGCTGCTTCGGCAGCTGTTCCTTCTGCGCTATTCATGCGCATCAGGGACGTATCATTCAGGCGCGCAGCCATGAATCTATTCTGCGCGAAGCTAAAATTCTGACGCAGCTGGACGGCTTCAAGGGCTATATCCATGACGTTGGCGGCCCTACGGCCAACTTCCGCCATCCTTCCTGTGCCAAACAGCTGAAATACGGCGTGTGCAAGGACAGACAGTGCCTGTTCCCCAAGCCGTGCCCCAATATTGATGCCGACCACAGCGATTATATAGCGCTGCTGCGCAAGCTGCGCGCTTTACCGGGCGTCAAGAAGGTGTTTATCCGCAGCGGTATCCGTTATGATTATATGCTGGCGGATAAAAAGCAGGATTTCCTGGATGAGCTGTGCCGCTATCACATCAGCGGTCTGCTGAAGGTGGCGCCCGAGCATATCGCACCGCAGGTTCTGGCACGTATGGGCAAGCCCGGCAAGGAAGTTTATCTGAAGTTTATGCGCCTTTATGCGCAAAAAAATAAAGAGATCGGGCTGCCGCAATATCTGGTGCCGTACTTTATTTCCAGCCATCCGGGCTGCACGCTGAACAATGCTATTGAGCTGGCAGAGTTTTTGCGTGATATCAAGCACAATCCGGAGCAGGTGCAGGACTTTATTCCTACTCCCGGCAGTGCGGCGACAGCGATGTATTATTCCGGCGTCGACCCGGAAAGCGGCGAAACCGTATTTGTGGCCCGCAATCCGCATGATAAAGCAATGCAGCGTGCACTGATGCAGTACCGTGCTCCGCGTAACCGTAAGCTGGTGCTGGAGGCACTGCAGAAGGCAGGACGCATGGACCTTGTGGGCAACGGGCCTAAATGTTTGCTGCATACGGAGCAGGAGCAGCGCGGCGGAGCGCGTGGCGCGAAGCGTGATGCTTCTCGCGGACCGAAGCGTAATGCAAACCGCAGTGGAGCGCGCAATGCAACGCGCAGTACCGCTTCAGGCAGTACCAGTGGAAAAAGGCGTGAGGATAAGCGCCGCAGATAGTAACGGAGGGATGAGATGATCCGTTGTATCTTTTTAGTGCTGATGTTGGCCGGAATACTGACGGGAGGCTGCGGTGAGCAGCCTGCTCCTGTACAGAACGCAGGGGCAAAAACCATTATCCTGTATTCCGAGCTTGATAATAAATTTACTGAAAATCTGGTGGATGCCTTTAACAAGGATAATAAGGCTAAGCTGCAGCTGAAGGCTGTTTACGAGCTGAAGCCTGGCGGGGAGCTGCCGGACGTTGTGCTGGCCGAACAGCGCACGCTTGCCGGACTGAAGCGTCAGGGAAGCCTGAAGCCTGTGGCCTTTGCCGATGGCGACAGACTGCCGCAGAAGTTCCGTGACGCAGATTTGAACTGGTACGGCGTTTTCTATGATCCGATAGTTTTTCTGGTCAACCAGCAGTATGCACGTACTGTCGGTCAGGCCAATATCTGCAGCTGGCAGGATTTGGCAGGAAAAGAGCAGCTGCGCATTGCTCTGGAAAATTTATCCGACAGCAACAGCACGCAAAACTTTCTGGCAGGTCTGGCAGACCGCTTCGGCGAGGATGAATCGCTGGAGTATTTAGGCAATATCAATCGCTTTATCGGGCAATATTCCAAGTTTCCCTTTACACCTGTGCGCATGGCGGCGGTGGGTGATGCGGATGTGGCCATAACCAGACAAAGCTACGTTTTTAAATATCTGGAAAATAAATTTCCTGCTTATGTTGTCTATCCTAAGGATGGTACGCCGGTAAATCTTTTCTGCGTAGGCCTGTTTAAGAACACTGCCGATGATTTGCGGGGTGTTGCCGTTATGGAATGGCTTTTGACAAGCGAGCAGGTGCAGGCGATAGCGCAGGAAAACGCCACAGGCTACATGTTCATCTTTCCGCGTGGCTTTGACGAGGCTGCTGCCGATGCAGATAAAATCTGGCTCAACAGCAGCTATCTGGAGCCTGATAAGCAGGACGGACTGACGAATAAGTGGCTGAGTAAGGTAAGATTCAGTAAATAGTTGCTAGTGATTAGTGGTTAGTGATTAGTGGCTAGTAAATAGTGATTAGATTATAGTGATTTATGCTCTTGCTTGCTGTCCCGACAGCTAGAGTGAGGGCAGCAGGTTTTGGAGGTAAAGAATGAAAATAGGTATGGTCAGCCTAGGCTGTCCCAAAAATCTGGTAGATTCTGAAGTTATGCTGGGTATTATCAAGGATAAGCAGCTGGAGATTACCAACAATCCCGCAGATGCCGAACTGATTATTGTTAATACCTGCGGTTTTATCGAAAGTGCGAAGGAGGAATCCATCAGCACAATTTTACAAATGGCGCAATACAAGGAGGAGGGCAGCTGCAAGTATCTGATTATGACAGGCTGCCTCGGCCAGCGTTATGCAGACGAGCTTTTCGAAAGCATGCCGGAGGTTGACGCTATCGTCGGCACCGATAGCTTCACCGATATCGGTTGGGTTATCGACCAGGTGCTGGCAGGCAAGCGCGTAAAGCATTTGCAGAAGCTGGAAAGCAAAAATGTGCAGGCGCTGCCCAGAATGCTGACTACGCCTGATTATATGGCGTATCTCAAAATTGCCGAGGGCTGCGACAACTGCTGCTCCTACTGCATTATTCCGCAGCTGCGCGGTCCCTACACCAGCCGTCCTTATGATGAGGTTATGGCAGAGGCAAGAAGCCTTGCTGCTCACGGCGTCAAGGAGCTGATTGTAGTTGCGCAGGACACCACCCGCTACGGCGAGGACCTCACCGGCAAGCTGCTTTTGCCGCAGCTGCTGCGTGATCTCAACGAGCTGGAGGGCATTAAGTGGATTCGCGTTATGTACCTGTATCCCAACAACTTTACGGACGATTTGATTGCAGCCTTTGCCGAATGCGACAAGGTGTGCAAGTATATTGATATTCCTCTGCAGCATGCCAGCGACAGACTGCTGGAAAGCATGAACCGTTACGATACACGCGCGCAGGTAGAGGAGCTTTTGGCCAAGCTGCGTGAGCGTATTCCGGGGATTACTATCCGCACTACCTTTATCGTGGGCTTCCCCGGTGAAACCGACGAGGATTTTGCGGAGCTGATGGACTTTGTTGAAAAGCAGCGCTTTGAAAACGCAGGCGTGTTCCAGTATTCCCAAGAGGAGGGCACTGTGGCCGGCGCTATGGAAAACCAGATTGAGCCTGAGGTTAAGGAAAACCGTTACCATGAGCTGATGGCGCTGCAGGCAGGTATTTCCGAAGAAATCCATCAGGAGCGCGAGGATGAGGAGCTGGACGTTATCGTCGAAGGCTTTGATGAAGAAAACCCCGCTCTTGCGGTAGGACGTTCCTATCACGAGGCACCCGATATCGACGGCAACATCTTTATCGAAAATGCCGCCGAGCTGGAGGTAGGCCAGATGGTAAGAGTGCGTATTCTGCAAGGCTTTACCTATGAAATGGTGGCAGAGCTGGTTTAAGAGCGTTGCTGTAAGAGTCAAAATAACCGGTGAGAGGGTGACAGCAGGATGAAGGTTGAAATCATTACTACCGGGACGGAGCTGCTGCTGGGTGAAATTTTGAACACCAATGTGCAGTATTTATCCCGCAAGCTGAATAATATAGGCTTTGATGTTTTATATCAAACTACGGTCGGAGATAATCCGGAGCGTATGCGCGCAGTGCTGGAGCAGGCCATGCAGCGCGCCGATATCATCATTACCAGCGGCGGTCTGGGGCCGACGCGCGGTGATATTACCAAGGAGATGGTGATGGAGGTATGTCATACCGAAGGCTATCTCGATTTGGATACGTGGGGACGCATAGATGCATATTTTGCCAAGAAGGGACTTTGCCCTTCGCAAAATAACGAAAAGCAGGCGTATGTGCCCATCGGGGCCGAGGTACTGCAGAACGATGTGGGTACCGCTCCCGGACTGTGGCTGGAATATAAGGACAAAATCTTCATTATGCTGCCCGGACCTCCGAGCGAGCTTACGGATGTGTGCGAAAAGCAGCTGCTGCCGCGTATGCTGCAGCGCTTCAGCGAGCACGGCATTATCATGTCGCGCACTCTGCATCTGCGTGGTATCGGCGAATCCATGGTGGCATCCAAGCTTGACGAGCTGATTATGGCGCAGACGAATCCTACGATTGCGCTTTATGCCCGCTACGGTGAAATTCTCATCAGGCTTACAGCGAAGGCTGCCAATGACAAGAAGGCATCCGTAATGCTCGACGCTATGGAAGCCAGGGTACGCAAGAGCGTTGATAATTATATATACGGTGTGGATGATGCCACTCTGGCGGCTTGCTTAGGGCAGGAGCTGCTGAAGCAGGGCAAAACTATTGCCTTTGCGGAATCCTGCAGCGGCGGTCTTGCCAGCAGCCTGGTTACGGATGTGCCGGGCAGCAGCGAATATCTGCTGGGAAGCATCGTCAGCTACACTAACACGGCCAAGCAGAAGCTGCTCAATGTGCAGGCAGATACGCTGGCCAAATACGGCGCTGTCAGCCGCGAAACCGCCTGCGAAATGGCGCTGGGCGTGCGCAAGCAGCTGGGCAGCGATTACGGTGTGAGCATTACGGGCAACGCTGGACCGGGAGCCAGCGAGGGCAAGCCGGTAGGCCTTGTATATATTGCCGTTGCTACCGACGACGTGGTATATTGTCAGGAGCACCGTTTTATGTCGACAAGAACAGAAAATAAGCTGAGAATAGCTCAGACAGCTATTTCAATGGCTATTGATAAATTATTAGAAGAAAAAAACAATATGGAGGATAAACATTAATGACCATTCAAAAAGAGATGTTCGGCAGCTTAGAGCTGGACAAAAAAATTGTAACCGCCTTGACTGACATGGGCTTCGAAGAGCCTTCTCCGATTCAGGCCGCTACTATTCCCCTGGTGCTCGAAGGTAACGACGTTATCGGCCAGGCACAGACCGGTACCGGCAAAACCGCTGCCTTCGGTATTCCTCTGGTGCAGGCAATTACCGACTTCAAGCATATTCAGGCGCTGATTATGACTCCGACCCGTGAGCTGGCTATTCAGGTTGCGGAAGAAGTAGGCAAAATCGGCCGTACCCGCCGCGTGCGTGCGCTGCCTGTTTACGGCGGCCAGCCGATTGAACGCCAGATCCGTGCGCTGCGCAACAATGTGCAGATTGTTATCGGTACTCCGGGCCGTCTGATTGACCATATCAACCGCGGTACTATCCATCTGGACCATATCAAATTCCTCGTACTGGACGAGGCTGACGAAATGCTGGATATGGGCTTTGTTGATGATATCGAAGAAATTATGCGCAGCCTGCCGGTTGAACGCCAGACTCTGCTGTTCTCCGCAACTATGCCCCGTCCGATTCTGAGCTTGACCAAGAAGTACATGAAGGCGCCGAAGAATGTAACCATTTCCAAGGAAGAGCTGACTGTACCTCTTATTGAGCAATACTATTTCGAAACCAAGGATAAGATTGAAGGCCTGTGCCGTCTGCTGGACGCAGAAATCGACGGCAAGCTGATTATCTTCTGCCGTACCAAAAAGGGTGTTGACGACCTGTCTATTGCACTTTCCAGCCGTGGCTACATGGCTGAGGGCCTGCATGGTGACCTGAGCCAGAACCAGCGTGACCGCGTAATGAAGAAATTCCGCGAAGGCGCTGTTGATGTACTGATTGCAACCGACGTTGCTGCCCGCGGTATCGACGTTGACAACATTACCCACGTTATTAACTTTGATATTCCGCAGGATCCGGAAAGCTACGTTCACCGCATCGGACGTACCGGTCGTGCAGGCAACACCGGCGTAGCTATGACCTTCATCACTCCGCGTGAGTTCCGCCAGCTGAAGCTGATTGAGCGCACTGTCAAGACTAAAATCCAACGCCGTCAGCTGCCGACCGCTGCTAACGTTATCGAGCGTCAGCGCGACCAGATTATCAGCAAGATGCAGACTGTGCTGGAGCTGAACGCTTACCACGACTATATGCCGATTGCCGAAAGCCTGCTGGATGATTACAGCGCCGAAGAGGTTGCTGCCGCAGCTCTGAAGCTGATGCAGGAGGGCATTAAGGCTCTGGAGGCTCCGCAGGAGGATATCCTCTCTAAGGATCTGCGCAACACCGGCGGCCGTCCCGGCATGGTACGCCTGTTCATCAACATCGGCCGCAGCCAGAAGATTATGGTTAAGGATATTGTCAGCACCATTGCTATCGAAGCAGACATTCCGGCGCGTGATATCGGCCTGATTAATATTTATGATAAGTTCACCTTTGTTGAGGTACCGGAGGATGTAGCCGAAAAGGTTATCGGTGCGATGAACAAGAACTTTATCAAGGGTTATAAGGTTAATATTGAGCCTGCGAAGGCAAGAAGATAATAAAAAGTCTCTCCTTGGGGAGACAAGGTGAATTGCCCGTAGGGCAAGAGAAGGCGCCCTGGGGCGGGTGCCGAGCTTGTCGAGGCGGAGAGGGGTTCTGCCTAAAACAACGTTTCTGTCAAGCCCCTCTCAGTCGCCCTGACGGGCGCCAGCTCCCCCCAAGGGGAGCCTTTCAATAAGCAAATTGCTAAGTTAACCCCCAATTGGAGGTGATTACCCATGGCGAATGAAATTTACGGCAACCTGAAGGGTATCCGTAATTCCGTTATTGAAGAATTAAAAACTTTTTATGATATCCGTCTGGAGGGCGGTCAGCTGCTGACTAGCGAGCTGGCTTTGCGTATGGCGGATGTTACTGATTTTATTAACCGCGAGGTGAGCGTTTACGTTGCGCGCAATGGTCAGGTGCTTGCCGTATCTGTGGGCAATGATCAGAGTGTGGAGCTGCCTCCGGTTGAGGGCAGACGCGGTGCCAGCCGTTTGAGCGGTGTGCGCTGCGTGCATACCCATCCCAACGGCAATCCGCTGCTCAGCGGTGTGGATATTTCCGCGCTGAAGAATAACCGTTTTGATGCGATGATTGCTGTCGGCGTTACTTCGCCGGATATCAGCCAGTCGCAGATGAGCTTTGGCATGATTACCGGTATTGACGATAACGAGCAATATCAGGTGGAATGCTACGGACCGCTGACGCTGCAGGAGGCGGAGGGAGTGTTCTTCCCGAATCTGGCGGCGATGGTGGAGCGCATCCTTGACAAGCAGACGGGCAGTGCCAGTCTGGCGCAGGGAACAGAACGGGCGATTATCGTGGGCATGGAATACGGTGCTCCCAACAGCAGCGGCTGGACGGCCGAGGATTCTTTGGAGGAGCTGAAGCAGCTGGCAGATACTGCCGGTGCGGAGGTTGTGGCACGCTTTCTGCAGAAGCGCCCAAAGCCGGACCCGGCATTCTTTATCGGCCGCGGCAAGGTGCAGGAGCTGGCGCTTTATGTGCAGCAGGAGAACGTAGACCTGTGCATTTTTGATGATGAGCTTTCGCCGGCACAGCAGCGTAATATTGAGCAGTCAATGGGTGTGCGTGTGCTTGACCGCACGGCGCTCATCCTTGATATTTTCGCTCAGCGTGCGCATACTAATGAAGGCAAGCTGCAGGTTGAGCTGGCGCAGCTGCAATATACGCTGCCGCGTATTATGGGCAAGGGCCTGGCGCTGTCGCGTCTTGGCGGTGGCATCGGTACCCGCGGTCCCGGCGAAACTAAGCTGGAGGTTGACCGCCGTCGCATCCGTGACCGCATTGCCTATATTAAGGAATGCATCGGCAAGGTTAAGAGTGTGCGCACTCTGCACCGGGCAGGACGCGCGAAGGCAAGTGTGCCTACGGTAAGCCTTGTGGGTTACACCAACGCCGGCAAATCAACACTTTTAAATACGCTGACTAATTCGGATATCTACGCGCAGGACCAGCTTTTCGCAACGCTGGACCCGACTACGCGCCAATTAGACCTGCCGAATAAGCAGCAGGCTATTTTGACGGATACTGTCGGCTTTATCCAACGCCTGCCGCATCAGCTGGTTGCGGCCTTCCAGTCTACGCTGGAGGAGGTTGTGCAGTCTGACGTGCTGCTGCATGTTATTGATGTCAGCCATGAGCTGTATAAGGAGCAGGCTGCTGCTGTTTATCAGGTTCTGGATGAGCTGGGTGCCAAGGATAAGACGATTATCACGGTTTATAATAAAATTGATAAGCTGCCGCCGGATTCCGGTCTGGCAGAGCGTTTGGCCAAGGAAGAAAACAGCATCTGTATTTCCGCTAAGGCACGTTATAATCTTGACGGCCTGCTGGCGCTGATTGCAGAAAACCTGAAGCTGAAGGCGGTAGAGGAGAGCTTCCTCGTGCCTTACAGCGATTCCGCTGCGGTAGGACGCTTGCATGATGCAGGCACGGTACTGGAGCAGGAATATCTGGCGGAGGGCACACTGCTGAAGGTGCGTCTGGACGCGGAGCAGGTGCAGCAGTTTGCCAAGTATCTTGCTGCAGACGCCAAGGCTTAGGATTAATTGGCGCTATGCCAAAAAATATAAAAATATCAGGTGAGAATTTTGGTTGATTACAATGCATTAGAGCAGGCAGCCTTAGCTGAGGTTGCTAAACATACCGCAGAGCTGGAAGCAGCAGCTTTGTACAATACTGAAAAGGTTATTGCGGCCTTCCGTAATAACATGGTTTCCGACTACTACTTGAAGCCTACTACAGGCTATGGCTACAGTGATGTGGGCCGCGATACTCTGGATCTGATTTACGCCGAGCTGTTCAAAACTGAGGCAGCATTGGTGCGTTCTCAGTTTGTCAGCGGCACTCATGCGCTGGCAGTTGCTCTTCTGGGTAACCTGCGCGCAGGCGATGAGCTGATTGCCGTAACCGGTGCTCCTTATGACACTATGCAGACTATTATCGGCTCTCCGGTTAAAACTCCCGGCTCTTTGGTTGACCTTGGCGTAACCTATAAGGAGCTGCCGATGACCGGCGATCATGTTGACCTGGAGGCTGTAAAAAATGCTGTTACCTCCAAGACTACGATGATTCATATTCAGCGCTCCTGCGGCTACAGCAGCGAACGTAAGACTATTGATGTTGCGGAAATCGGCCGTATCTGCAGTGCTGCGAAGGAAGCTAACCCGAATGTTATCTGCTTTGTTGATAACTGCTACGGCGAGTTTATCGAAAAGCAGGAGCCTACCGAGGTTGGCGCTGATTTGATGGCAGGCTCTCTGATTAAAAACCTTGGCGGCGGCCTGGCTCCGACCGGCGGTTATATTGTCGGCCGTGCCGATTTGGTTGAGAACGCTTCCTACCGTCTGACCGCTCCCGGTCTGGGCGGCGAGATGGGCGCAACCTTGGGTGACACTGCTCGCGAGTTCTATCAGGGACTTTTCCTGGCTCCGCATATCGTGGTGCAGGCTGTTAAGACTGCTGTTTTTGCGGCTGCTGTTTTCAAGGGCCTGGGCTATGCTGTTAAGCCTCTGCCGGAGGAACGCCGCAGTGATATTATTCAGGATATTACCTTGGAAAGCAAGCAGCGTCTGTGCGATTTCTGTGTTGCTATTCAGGGCAATTCTCCTGTTGATGCGCACGTTGAGCCGGTTCCGAGTCCGCTGCCGGGTTATCAGGATGAGATTATTATGGCTGCTGGTACTTTTGTACAGGGCGCTTCTATTGAGCTGAGTGCTGATGGTCCGTGCCGTGAGCCGTTTAATGTTTTCTTCCAAGGCGGTTTGACTTTTGAGCATGGTCGTTTGGCGATTATGGCGGCGGCTAAGCGTGTTGGGCCTAAAGAGGCGTAATGAATTAAAGCAATGTTAGTGATTCGTAATTAACATTCCCGTCGCGATGCGCAATTTTCCTATGCCCAAAGGGCATAACGTCAATTTCAGGTGGAACAAAGACGAAACTTCGGTAAAATTTGACAGATAGTAACCTGTTGTTACGTACCCTCGTTTCTGTTGTTCCATACCTTTATTGACTAAAATTGCAAATGCGCTTTGGGATATGTTAATTACTCAATTTAGATTGCTCTTAACTTTGCAATGAGAATTTAATTACTCAATGTAGCTTGCTCTTAGCTTTGCAATAAGATTTAGGTTACTCAATTTATGTTGCTTTTAATGATGCAATAAAGTTTCGGTTACTCAATTTAGTCTGCCATCGAATTGACGTCAAGTTTGATGGCGGAGTTGTTTAAGGATGATTTATATGAATAACATGGCAGTATGTAATTATATAGTGGGCGTGCTGGGCGCGGTTATCGGCGGTCTGATTATGCAGGCGGCGGCAGCTTTTCCGCTGGAGTTTACGGAGAACGGCCCCGGTCCCGGCTTCTGGCCTTTTTCGCTGGGTGCGGTGCTGGGAGCTGTTTCGGTTTTGCTGCTGCTTTATACCTTTATCAATAAAACTGATTTACATGGCGTGAAGGTGCAGCTTTCTTCGACAGGCAACAAGCGCGTTTATTTAATGATGGGACTTGTTGTTGTGTTCTGCGTGCTCATCAGCATTCTCGGCTTTTATCCGGCAGCGGCACTTATGATTCCGGCTGTTATGCGTCTTATGGATTATCGCAATTATAAGGTAATCGGCCTGACAACGGTGCTGTGTCTGCTGTTTATTTATCTTGTTTTCGGCATGCTGCTGCATACGCAGATGCCGCAATCTGTATTCATGGAGTAGGAGGTCATACTGATGGTTGATATAATGAGCGCATTAAATATGATTTTCGTCCCCATGAATCTGCTGGGACTTTTCTTCGGCGTGCTGGTGGGCATTGCCTTCGGCTGTATGCCGGGCCTGAGCGTTAACATGGGTCTGGCGCTGCTGTTTCCGCTGGCTTTTACGTTCCACGGTATCGGCGGCATTCTGATGCTGCTGGGCATTTACTGTGGTGCGATTTACGGCGGCAGTATTTCGGCAATCCTGTTGAAGACTCCGGGTACGCCTGCTTCCGTAGCGACTACTCTGGACGGCTATCCGATGGCGACGAAGCTGGGGCAGCCGGGACGTGCTCTCGGCCTTTCTACATTGGCCAGCACCTTCGGCGGTATTTTCAGTACCATCTGCCTGATTTTGCTGGCACCGCAGCTGGCGAAGGTTGCACTGCAGTTTTCCAAGCCGGAATATTTTGCTCTGGCTATTTTCGGCCTCAGCATTATTACCAGTGTTTCCTCCGGCAGTGTTATCAAGGGCATTATGGGCGGTCTTATCGGTCTGTTCCTGGCAACAGTCGGCATTGACGGTATGAGCGGTGCTATCCGCTTTACCCTGGACACTAACTATTTTATGGGCGGTGTGTCCTTTATCCCTGTGCTGATTGGCGTATTCGCCTTTGCGCAGGTGTTGAGCAGTATTGAGGATTATTATCACAATGAACGCAAGGAGCAGCACATGATGCTGGACCGTCTGCTGCCTTCGTTTGACGATATCAAGAGAGTGTTCAGCACGCTTTTGCGTTCCTCCTTCATCGGTACCTTCATCGGCTGCGTGCCCGGTACTGGCGGCGATATTGCTTCCTTTGTTTCTTATGATCAGGCGAAGCGCTGGTCTAAGCATAGCAAGAACTTCGGCAACGGTGAGCCCGAGGGCATTGTAGCCTCCGAGGCAGGCAACAACGCTGTTTCCGGCGGTGCCTTCATCCCGGTACTGACGCTGGGTATTCCCGGCGACGGCGCAACGGCAATTATGATGGGTGCGCTGATGGTTCAGGGCCTGCAGCCCGGTCCCTTGCTCTTTGTGGAAAAGGCGCCTGATGTTTACGCTATTTTCATCGGTCTGCTTTTAGCTAACGTGATTATGGGTATCATGGGCTTTTCGTTAATCAGACTTTTTATGAAGGTCGTTAACGTGCCTGTGCATATTCTGCTGCCGATTATCGTGATGATGACCTTCGTCGGTACTTATTCCTACAATAATTCTCTGAACGATGTTTATCTGATGGTGGCAAGCGGTTTCTTGGGTTATTTTATGAACAAGCTGGGCTTTTCCATGTCGGCGATTATCATCGGCATTATCCTCGGCGGTATGGCAGAGCAGAACTTTGTCGGCTCGCTGATTATGAGCGACGGCAGCTTCAGTATCTTCTTCCAGCGTCCGCTGTGCCTGTTCTTCCTGGTGGCAGCACTTTTATCACTGCTTTCACCGCTTTTTGGCAAGCTGTTCAAAAGAAGTTAAATTTTACTTGACAAACTCCCTGCGTTTAGCTAAACTAAGCATATAAAGGGAGTAGCTTGCACGCATGGCGTGTTCACTCTGTCGTCAGTACGATTGCTTCGGCAATCCGGCTTTGTGACTAAGTAGCGAGACTTTGTTGTAATTTTATTGCAGCAATGTCTCGCTTTTTTGTTTTTAGGGACGGCTGCAAATCAAGGAGGAAGAAAATGGAAATAGCTTTACAGTTTGTTTTATTGGCTTTAGGCTTTGTGATGCTCGCAAAAGGTGCGGATTGGTTTGTTGAAGGTGCAGCAGGCATTGCTATGCGCTTTGGAATTCCGCAGCTGGTAATCGGCCTTACTATCGTAGCGATGGGCACCAGCGCACCGGAGGCAGCGGTAAGTATCGCTGCTGCAGTTAAGGGTAATGCGGATATTACCATCGGTAATATCGTCGGCAGTAATATTCTTAACATACTTGTTATTTTAGGCCTTGCGGCTTCTATTGTGCCGATTGCGGTAGCGCGTTCTACCGTACGCATCGAAATCCCCTTCATGATCGGTGTTACCGCACTGCTGTTTTATCAGGGACGCGACGGCAGCATCAGTCTGGCGGACGGCGGCGTGCTTATGGTAGCCTTTGCCGCATATATGATGTATCTGTACACCATGGCGATGAAGAGCAATGTCGACAGTGATCTGGAGGAGCCCGGCCTGCCGCTGGGACGCTGCCTGTTGGGTGCAGTTGGCGGTCTGGCGCTGATTATTGCGGGCAGTAATGTTACCGTAGGTGCAGCAACCTCTATTGCAACCTATGCAGGACTCAGCGAGCGCTTTATCGGCCTGACGATTGTGGCACTTGGCACCTCGCTGCCGGAGCTGTTTACCTCTGTAGCGGCGGCACGCCGCGGTAATGCAGATATTGCGATAGGCAATATCGTCGGCAGCAACATCTTTAATATTCTTTTCGTAGTAGGTCTTTCGGCGCTGATTATCGATATTCCCTTCGCGTCTGCCTTTAACTTTGATACTTATGTAGCTTTGGGAGCGGCAGTCCTTTTGCTGCTGTGTGTATTGCGTACGCAAAGACTGCAGCGCTGGGCAGGTGCGCTGATGCTGGTGTGCTATGCGGCGTATCTGGGATATATTTTGTAAGCACAGTCCTATAATGTAAAAAATTTAACATTTACCCTCCGCAAGCAGTAAAAATCTCTTGCCTGCTTGCGGAATTTATGGTAAAATATTTTGGTGTAAAAATAACACACGCAGGAAAATTCATCTGTTGCTACGTTTTGCCGCGTAGAGAAGAATTATAACCCATTCCTGCGGAGGAAAAAACAGGAGGAAACAAAAAATGGCTATTATCTCTATGAAACAATTACTTGAAGCTGGTGTACACTTTGGTCACCAAACCCGTCGTTGGAACCCTAAAATGGCTCCGTACATCTTCACCGAGCGCAACGGTATCTACATCATCGACCTGCAAAAAACCGTAAAAAAGGTTGACGAAGCTTACAACTTCATCCGTGAGGTTGCTGCTGCTGGCGAAAACATTCTGTTTGTTGGTACCAAAAAACAAGCTCAAGAAGCTATGAAAGAAGAAGCTACCCGCTGCAACATGTTCTTCGTTAACGAGCGTTGGCTGGGCGGCATGCTGACCAACTTCAAAACCATCCAAACCCGTATTGCACGTCTGCGCAAACTGGAAGCTATGGAAGCTGACGGCACCTTCGACCTGCTGCCGAAGAAAGAAGTTATCGGCCTGAAACATGAAATGGAAAAACTGACCAAATACTTGGGCGGTATTAAAGATATGAAAAAACTGCCGGGCGCTATGTTTATCGTTGACCCCCGCAAAGAGCACATCGCTGTTCTGGAAGCTCACAAACTGAACATTCCTATCGTTGCAACCGTTGACACCAACTGCGATCCGGACGAAATCGATCATGTAATCCCTGCAAACGACGACGCTATCCGCGCTGTAAAACTGCTGACTGCTAAAATGGCTGACGCTGTTCTGGAAGGCCGTCAAGGTATGCAAACCGAAGAAGCTGCTGCTGAAGAAGCTCCGGCAACCGAAGAAGCTGAATAATCCTAACGTTAATATATTACATTTTGAGGAGGAATAACTGATGGCTCAAATTACTGCTGCATTAGTTAAAGAACTGCGCGAGCGTACTGGCGCTGGCATGATGGACTGCAAAAAAGCACTGACCGCTGTAGAAGGCGATATGGACAAAGCAATCGACTTCCTGCGTGAAAAAGGTCTGGCTGCTGCTGCTAAAAAAGCCGGCCGCATCGCTGCTGAAGGCGTTGTTGGCTCTTTCGTAAGCGCTGACGGCAAGATCGGTGCAATCGTAGAAGTTAACTGCGAAACCGACTTTGTTGCTAAAACCGACGGCTTCAAAGAACTCGTTGAAAAAATTGCTGCTCATATCGTAGCTACCAAACCGGCTGACGTTGAAGCTCTGCTGGCTTCCGAGCTGGACGGCCAAACCGTTGAAGCTCTGGTAACCGCTAGCGTTGCTAAGATCGGCGAAAAGATTTCCGTTCGTCGTTTCGCTCTGTACGAAGCTCCGGAAGGCGTTGTTGCTGCTTACATCCATGGCGGCGGCAAAATCGGCGTTATTGTTGAATTAAAAGGCGGCAATGCTGAATTGGGTAAAGACGTTGCAATGCATGTTGCTGCTGCTAACCCGAGCTACCTGGAACGCTCTCAAGTACCGGCTGCTGAGCTGGAACACGAGAAAGAAGTTCTGTCCGAGCAAGCTAAAAACGAAGGCAAACCGGAAAAAATCATCGAGAAGATGGTTATGGGCCGTATCAACAAATACTACAAAGAAGTATGCCTGGTTGACCAAGAGTTCGTTAAAGATCCGGACCAAACTGTTGGCAAACTGGTAAAAGCTGCAGGCGCTGAAGTTCTGGCATTTTCCCGTTTCCAACTGGGTGAAGGCATCGAAAAGAAACAAGAGGACTTCGCTGCAGAGGTTATGTCTCAAATTAAATAATCCGTTTAGTTTGGACTGCAACTGAACATTTAAGGCTATCACAAGCAATTGTGGTAGCCTTTTTTTGCATTGCAAAACTTTTAAAAAGTGTAAAATAATATACATTTTTCCTGCTTGACTATACTCCTGCAAAAGAATATAATAACAACGTATTTTGTTTTAGCAGTCTAGTAAACTGCTGGGGAGGTTAATGTATAATGAATAAGTTTTTAAAATACGCTCTTGTAGGCGTACTGACAATGTTTGCTATCGTAGCTGCAGGCTGCGGCGGTTCTAAGGATGACGGCAAGGTAGATATGAATAAGCCCGTTATCGTAGGCGTAAACCCCGGTCCTCATGCTATTATTATGGATAACGTAAAGAAGATTGCCGAGAAAAAAGGCCTGAAGATTGAGGTTAAAGAGTTCAGCGATTTCGTAACTCCTAACTCCGCTCTGGCTTCCGGTGAAATCTGGGCTAACTGCTTCCAGCACGAGCCCTTCCTGAAGGCAACCATGAAGAAGGAGCCTTCCTTCAAGCTGGCTAAGGCCTTCAACACCGCTTTATTCCCGATTAACATCTATTCTAAAAAATTGAAACCTGGCGACACCATTCCTGACGGTGCGAAAATCGGTATTCCTAACGATCCGACCAACGGCGGCCGTGCCATCCTGCTGCTTGCTGCCAATAACCTGATTAAGGTTAAAGACCCGAAGGATGTTACCACCAGCGTTAAGGATATCACCGAAAATCCGCATCACTTCGAAATTATCGAGCTGGAGGCTGCAGCAATTCCCCGCAGTTTGGATGACCTGACCTGCGCAGCTATCAACACTACCTACGCTATCAGCGCCGGCCTGGACCCTGCCAAGGATCCTATCCTGCGTGAAACCAAAGATTCTCTGTATGTAAACATTGTTGCCGTACAGGAAAAAGACCTGAACGATCCGCGTCTGAAGATTTTCCAGGAAGCATATCAATCTAAGGAAAATGCAGAATTCATCGAGAAGAAATTCCCCGGTTCTGTATACTTAGGCTGGGATAATAAATAATGAGCTTATGGTCAACGCGCAAACTCCTGCGGGAGCTTTGCCGTTGGCCTTTTCTCTATGCAAAGGTGGTTTTAATTATGGATATTCAAGCACATATTAATGAGGTATGGCCCAAGCTGCATGCTCTGGCAGAGCCTGCCTTCAAGGAAGTTAAGACAGCAGCTTTTCTGGCAGATTTTTTGCGTAAGCTTGGTTACGACGTAACAGAAAACGTCGGCAATACTACCGCACTTACCGCTGTGCTAGACAGCGGCAAGCCTGGACCTACGGTAGCAGTGCGCACCGATATGGACTGCCTGCTGTTTAAAAACGAGGATGGCTCACTGGAGCCTATTCACGCCTGCGGCCATGATGCGCATATGACTATCGCTTTGGGCGTAGCCAAGCTGCTGCAAGAGCAGGGCCTTGCCTGCGGCCGAGTGAAGCTGCTTTGCCAGCCTGCGGAGGAAATCGGCAGAGGCGCATTGGCAATGCTGGAGGCAGGTGCGCTGGATGATGTGCAGTACGCTTTGGGTTATCATGTAATGCCGAAGGATATGGCACGCAGCGGTCAGATTATTGCCCAAATCAACTGGACGGCCTGTACCCTGATGGAGGGCGAAATCCGTGGGTTGGCAGCGCACGGCTCCCAGCCGCATCTGGGCGTGAACGCCATTGATGTCGGTGCCGCTATCGTCAATGCCATCAACGCACTGCACAGCAACCCGCTTTTGGGCGGCAGCATCAAGACTACACGCTTTATGGGCGGTGCAGGCTCGCTCAACGCTATCTGCGACAAGGTAAGCATCGGCTTTGACCTGCGCAGTACGTCGAACGCCGAAATGTTGGAGCTGCGCCGCAAGGTAGAGGATATCGTTGTGAATACGGCGAAGGTGTACGGCGCGGAAGCGGACTGTCATATCGTCGGTACCTGCCCGGCGGCGGAGGCTGACCCATCACTGTTGGCGCTGACGCAGGAGGTAATTTCCGCAGAGCTGGGAGCGGGGGGACTGATTCCCGCTGCCAATATTACGGTAGGCGAGGACTTCAACTTCTTCAAGCAGGAGCGTCCGCAGCTGAAAACTGCCAGCCTGGGCATAGGCTGCGACTTGGAGCCGCGTCTGCATGACCGCGATATGCACTTTGACCACAGCGCGCTGGCTAATGCCATCAACGTGCTGACAAATCTTACGCAGCGTATTTTATGCGTAAAGCCGTAAGTATATCCTGAAAAATTATAAAGCAAAAGGCTTCTGCAGTAAGGTGTTGCCAAACTGCGGAAGCCTTAATTTTACGCTTATGATTCTTTTTATGCTTCTTTTATAGCTGCGGCAATGGCTGCAACAGCCTTGTCTTTAAGGCCGGTTGCTTCGATGCAGGGCTTGAATGTTGCGTTTTTACAAACTTTAGTCATAGCCTTTTCGCTGCTGCCCTTGCCGCTGCTGCCGTAGGTGCAGACAGGGATAACTGTTTTGCCGCTCAGGTCGTTTTCCTCCAGGAAGGTAAGAATGATATTGGGGCAGGTGAACCACCAGATAGGGAACATCACCACAATGGTGTCATAATCCTGCAGGTTCTGCGGCTTTGTTTTAATTGCCGGACGGGCGTTCTGCAGATTTTCTATCTTGGCCTGACCTACACAAACAAGGTAGGAAGAGGAATATGTTTTTACCGGCTCGATGGCGAAAAGATCGGCACCGGTTTGCTTAGCGGTATCATCAGCTAATTTTTTAGTAATGCCTGTGCGTGTAAAATAGGCGATAAGAGTTTTCTTCATAATAGGAACCTCGCTTTCATATAGTAATATTATAACACAATTTTGAACAAAAGCTGAATTTTCTTTACAGTTTTATTGCTGCCTTGTATATTTAGCCGATTTCATGTATAATAGAGTTAGTTTTTTTAAATGGAGGGATGGCAATGAAAAAATACTTTCTGCCTATAGGCAAACGACAGGAAGAGGTACTGCTCCCGGAGGAGCACGTTATATATGATATTCACGGCAATGAATCCAGCGTCTGCGAGGACGTTGTTGCCGCTACTACCGAAGCAATCCGTAACCCGATTGGTACCAAGCCGCTGCGCGAAATTGTGCATGCAGGCGAAACTGTGGCCATTGTCATCAGCGATATTACCCGTCTGTGTGGCACGTCCGAATTTCTGCCGGTAATTGTTGCCGAGCTGAACAGTGTGGGCGTTAAGGATGAGGACATCACTGTTATTGTTGCTACCGGTACCCACCGCGGTCATACACATGAAGAGGATATCACCGTTTGCGGCGAGGAGATGGTGCGCCGTCTGAAAATTGTTCAGCATGACTCCCGCAAGAGCGAGGATATGGTACTGCTTGGCCAAACCTCCTTCGGTAACGATGTTGCTATCAGTAAATATGTTGCCAATGCCGACAGAGTTATTCTGACCGGTGCCGTAACACTGCATCCCTTTGCCGGCTTCGGCGGCGGACGCAAGGCTGTTATGCCGGGCGTAGCGGCATATGACAGCATTATGAAAAACCATTGCATGACTATGTCTCCGGTAGAAGGCGCAGGCTGCAACAAGGCTTGTGACGCAAGTCTGCTGGAGGGCAATCCCATTCATCAGGATATGTATGAATCCTGCAAGCTGCTGAATCCTGATTTTCTGGTGAACACCGTATTTACTCCGGACGGAGAAATCAGTGAGGTCGTTGCCGGTCACTGGTACGAGGCATGGCAGAAGGGCTGCAAGGATTTGCTGGCTATGGCAGGCGTACACATCAAGCAGCTGGCTGATGTAGTAATTGCTTCCGCCGGCGGCTATCCCAAGGATCTGAACCTGTATCAGGCTACCAAGTGCCACATGAACGCACAGTTTGCGGTTAAGCACGGCGGCATCATGATTTTCACTTTGGACTGCCCGGATATTAAGGAGCCTGCTATTTTTACGGACTGCTTCAGCCGTAACGATATGGAGCAGTTTGAAAAGGATATCCGTGCTAATTTCACTATTCCGGCCTTTGTTGCCTTCAAGGCGCGCTGCATTGTCAACGATGTAACTGCCTATCTGGTAACACGTCCGGAGAATTTTGACTTTGTCCGCAAGACAGGTCATATTCCCTGCGCATCCTTGCAGGAGGCTTGGGAGCTGGCTCAGGAAAAGCTTGCAGAGCAGGGTAAAAAGGATTACAATATTACCATTATGGGTCATGCGTCTGCTACGCTGCCTATTTTGGATAAATAAAAAACAAAGAAAAAATTGGGGGGAATCTAATTATGAAAACAAGAAAAGTTGGTATTATCGGTTTAGGTCACGTTGGTGCACATGTTGCGTACAGCCTGGCTATTCAGGGCATTGCTGCTGAGCTGGTGCTGGTGGATCCTAAGGAATCCAAGCTGGCTGCCGAGGTACAGGACCTGCGCGACGCAATTTTGTATTGTCCGCATGATGTAACAATCAACGGCGGTACCTACGCTGATCTGGGCGATTGCGATGCTATCGTCAACTGTATCGGTGATATCAATCTGCTTACCAGCGGTGACCGCTTAGACGAGCTTACCTTTACCGCTGCACAGGTTAAGGGCTATATCCATAAGGTTATGGCCAGCGGCTTCAACGGCTTTATCGTTAACATTACCAATCCCTGTGATGTTATTACCAATATCTTTTACCGCGAAAGCGGTCTGCCGAAAGGCCATGTAATCGGCACCGGCACCGGTCTGGATACCTCCCGTCTGGTATCTGCTTTATCCTTGCAGACTGGCGTTTCTCCGCAATCCATCAGCGCTTACATGATTGGCGAGCACGGCGCTTCCCAAATGGCTGCCTGGTCCTGCGTAAACTTCAACGGCATTCCTTTAAGCTCTTTGGAGCACGAGGATCCTAAATTTGCCTTTGACAAACCGGAGCTGCAAAAACGCGCTATCGGCGGCGGCTGGGTAACCTACAGCGGCAAGCACTGCACCGAATACGGCATCTGCTCTACCGCAGCCCGCATGGTACGCTGCATTTTCAACGACGAGCAACGCATTATGCCTGCTTCCATGTTGCTTGACGGCGAATACGGTGAAAAGGATGTATTCGTAGGTGTTCCGGTTCTGCTTGGCAAAAACGGCGCAGAGCGTGTGCTGGAGCTGCCTCTGACTGCTGAGGAGCTGGCAAACTTCCATAAATGCTGCGACGATGTACGCAAGAACATCAAAACCGCAGAAGGCATTGCTGCTGCCGAATGTAAATAATTTTTAAAGTATGTCTATGAAAAGGGCAGGCCGACAACGCTGCAAGGCGCTGCTTACGGCCTGCTTTTTTGCTGCTTATGCTACAAAGTTAACAAAAAAATTGCCTTAGCAAAGATAATAGTTGAAAGTTTTGCCAATGAGTGGTAAAATATTTAGGTGATTCATAGCTGTCACTAGTTTTATGGAAAGAGGGTAATATCATGACGCGTATCAATAGAGTTTTGGAGCATATGGCCAAGCTGCAGGTAGACAGTGTCATTATTAAGGATGTTACCACAATCCGTTATCTGACCGGCTTTACAGGAGATTCCAGTCTGCTGTATCTGGACAGACAACAGGGCGTGCTGATTACGGATGGCCGTTATACAGAGCAGGCCAGAAACGAAATGAAGTTCTTCAAGGTGCTGGAGTATACTCCGACAGGTGCGCACAGCATCTGGGCTGCCGCCGCAGATTTGGCAAAGAATGCCCAAGCGCAGGTAGTAGGCTTTGACGGAGCGTATTACAGCTATGATGATTATACTGTGCTGCACGAGCTTTTGGGTGAAACCTATATGCAGAGCATTGATTTCAGCGATATCCGTATGATTAAGGATAAGAAAGAGCTGGACATGCTGCTGAAGGCTGCCAGCATTGCTGATGAAGCCTTTATCCATCTGCTGGAGGATATCAAGCCCGGTTGTACCGAGCGCAGTCTGGCAGGCCGTCTGGAATACTATATGCGTGCCTTGGGAAGCGAAAAGGCTTCCTTCGATACGATTGTAGCCTCTGGCGTACGCAGTGCTTTGCCGCATGGCATGGCATCCGACAAGGTTATCGAGGTCGGTGATTTTATTACCTTTGACTTTGGCGCTGTCTATAAGGGATATCATTCCGATATGACGCGTACACTGGTAGTGGGCCTGGCAAATTCCTGGCAGCAGGAAATTTATACTATAGTTGAAGAAGCACAGCGCAAGGGACTGAAGGCTGCGGAGGCTGGCATGACCGGCAGAGAGCTGGACGCTATCGTGCGTGACAGCATTACCGCCTGCGGCTACGGCGATTATTATGTGCATGGTACAGGTCACGGTGTAGGCCTGGAAATCCACGAAATGCCGATGATCAACAAGCGTGGCGCTACAGTGCTGCAGACAGGCATGATCTTCACTATTGAACCTGGTATATACATTCCCGGTAAAGGCGGGGTACGTATAGAAGATACTGTTGTTTTGACAGAGGATGGGGCGAGAGCCTTGAACGGTGTCAAAAAGCAGCTTATTGAAATTGTCTAATATTTAAATTTATAGGAGGGCTTCCAATGATTTCCACAAACGAATTTAAAACCAACGTAACTGTTACCATCGATGGCGACGCTTGGCAGGTTGTTGAATTCCAACACGTAAAACCTGGTAAGGGTGCTGCTTTCGTACGTGCAAAAATGCGTAACCTGTGCACCGGTGCTGTTGTTGAGCGTACCTTCAACGCAGGCGAGCGTCTGCCGAAGGCTCACATCGACCGTCGCGAAATGCAATATCTGTATGAATCCGACGGCATGTATGTATTCATGGACAATGAAACCTACGAACAAACCGAGCTGAGCAAAGAAACTCTGGGCAGCGCACTGAACTTCCTGAAAGAGAACATGGACGTTAAAATCATGATTTATGACAACCGTGTACTGGGCGTTGACCTGCCGAACACTGTAGAACTGACCGTAGTTGAAACCGAACCCGGCATCAAAGGCGATACTGCTACCGGCGGCAGCAAGAACGCTACCATGGATACCGGCTATGTTGTTAAGGTTCCTCTGTTCATCAACGAGGGCGACGTTCTGGCTATCGATACCAGAACCGGCGACTACATTTCCCGCGCTTAATTTTAATTAAGAATTACGCAGCAGCTGCTACAGGCTTGTTCTGTTACTTACGGTGACGGAACCTGCCTGCGGCAGCTTTTTTGTATATTTGCATGCGTGTATTGTGCACTGAATTTGTTCAAAATTTACAAAAATAACAAGTGTACTTTTCAAGAGAACAGTGGTATAATATTAAAAGAACTTTGTATGAAGAAAGGGGACACTAGTATGTCTGAAAAATCAACATTCTATTTGGTTCGCGAAGAAATTCTTCCCGAAGCAATTAAAAAAACTATAAAGGTTAAAGAAATCCTTAAACGCGGTGAAATCAAAACTATCAACGAAGCAGTTGAAAAAATGGGCCTGAGCCGCAGTGCTTATTACAAATATAAGGATTTCGTATTCCCGTTTTATGAAGCAAGCAAGGAAAAAATTATTACCTTGTCCTTACTGCTGGAGCACAAATCCGGCGTGCTGTCCAAGGTTCTGAATACTGTTGCCGACGATTCCGGCAGCATCATGACCATTAACCAGGGCATTCCTCTGCAGGGCGTTGCCAACACCACTATTTCTATCGAAACCAAGCATCTGACGGTAGATTTGGAGGCATTGCTGGACAAGCTGCGCATGATTGACGGCGTAAAACGTCTGGAAGTTTTAGGTCAGGTATAACCGATTACTGATTGAGGTATTGGAGGGGTACTAAATGAAGGATTTTGTAAATGTTGGTCTGTTGGGCGCCGGCACTGTCGGTGGCGGCGTGCTGAAGGTTTTAGAGAAAAATGCAGAAAAAATAGCCAAAGAGGTAGGCAAGCCGGTAAGAATCACCAAGGTGCTTGACCGCCATGTAGACCGCCTGAAACAGGAATACGGTGATAAATATATTTTTACCGACAATGCCGATGAGGTGCTTGAGGATAAGGATATTGATATTATCGTTGAGCTGCTGGGCCGCGAGCATCCTGCCAAGGAATTTATCGCTAGAGCCTTTGCCAACGGCAAGCATGTTGTTACTGCCAATAAGGACGTTCTGGCTAAATTCGGCTCTGAGCTGTTCCCGCTGGCACATGAGCACAACTGTGACTTTATGTTTGAAGCCAGTGTCTGCGGCGGTATTCCTATCATCGGACCAATGAAAACCAGTATGGCAGCCAATCAGATTACCTCTATCATGGGTATTGTGAACGGTACCACCAACTATATGCTGTCCAAGATGGCTAACGAACACCTTGATTACGACGAGGTGCTGAAGGAAGCGCAGGCCAAGGGCTACGCAGAGTCCGATCCTACTGCCGATGTAGGCGGCCTGGATGCTGCGCGCAAAATCGTTATTCTGGCATCTATTGCCTTCAATACACGCTTTAATCTGGACGATGTACAGGTTGAAGGCATTGAAAGTATTGAAGCCTGCGATATCAAATATGCAACCGATCTCGGCTACGCAGTAAAGCTTCTGGCAATCGCCAAGAACGATTCGGAAAACGGTGTAAGCCTGCGTGTTAACCCGACGATGATTCCGCTTTCTCATCCGCTGGCAGGCGTAAACGGCGTCTACAACGCAGTTTTTGTCAACGGTGATGCTATTGGTGAGGCAATGTTCCTGGGCCTCGGTGCAGGCCGTCTGCCGACTGCAAGCTCTGTCTGCGGCGATATTATTGATATTGCCCGCAATATGCAGCACAAGTCCACCGGACGCATCAGCTGCACCTGCTTTGAGGAAAAACGCCTCTGCCCGCCTGATAAAATGTCCGCACCGGCATATATCCGTCTGCAGGTAGCAGATAAACCGGGCGCACTGGCAGCCATCGCTGCAGCCTTCGGCGCACAGAACGTGAGCCTGCGCAATGTTGTGCAGACTAATGATGTTCTGAGCAATAAGGCGGAGATTGTTGTAATTACCCACAGTGTTTCGGAGGCTAATCTGCAGATGGCGCTGCAAATTTTGCGCGTACTGCCGGTAGTAGAGGCTATCAGCTGTGTGATTCGTGTAGAAGACAGCCATTTGGCATAAAGAGGCGGCAGCATGAAAAAAGTATTTATTCAGGTTCCCGCAACCTCAGCCAACTGCGGCCCAGGCTTTGATACACTCGGCCTGGCCTGCAACTTGTATAACGAAGTAAGCTATGAAATAACCGATAAGAAGGGCTTCCAACTGGAGGTAGAAGGCGAGGGTGCAGATTATCTGAAGCCGTTTGGCCGTAATTTGGCTTTCGCCAGCTTTCTACGCGTGTGGAACGCCGTAACAGGCGGTGAGCGCATCGGTCTGAAGGTAAAGATGCTCAACCGCATTCCAATGTCCCGCGGTCTGGGCAGTAGCTCCAGTGCTATCGTTGCCGGTCTGTATGCAGCCAACGCTTTGTGTGATGACCATTATACCAAGGATGAGCTTCTCGGTATCGCTACGGAAATCGAAGGCCATCCTGATAATGTAGCACCGGCACTGTACGGCGGCTTCACCATCAGCTATATGGAGCAGGAGAAGGCGCATTCCCTGCGTCTGCTGCCTGCCAAGCCGTTGAAGTTCATCGCCGTTGTTCCCGACAGCAAGCTGCCAACGTCGCTTGCGCGTCAGGCTATTCCCAAGACTGTACCGCACAAGGACGCAGTTTATAATACCTCCAGAGCGTCGCTTTTGGTCGGTGCGCTGCTGAGCGGCAATTATGAGTATCTGGGCATGGCGCTGGAGGATAAGCTGCATCAGCCGTACCGTGCGCATCTTATTCCGGGCTTGCCCGACGTTTTTGCGGCTGCCAAAGAGGCAGGCGCTTATAACGCTATTATCAGCGGTGCAGGCTCTACGGTGATGGCCTATGCTTCGCCGGAGGCAGACTGTAAGCGCATTGCCAAGGCTATGGTAGACGTGTTTGCGGCCAATAATGAGCATGCCTGCTACCATATTCTGGACCTCGATACAGAGGGTGTAAAAAAAGTTTAAAATAATTTATAAAATAGTGTTGACAAAATCCAAATAAACCTGTATAATACTCCTTGTGATTCGGGGCGTGGCTCAGCTTGGTAGAGCGCTTCCTTGGGGTGGAAGAGGTCGTGGGTTCGAATCCCGCCGCTCCGACCAATGTCGGACTTATAGCCTTTACGTTTATCGTAAAGGCTTTTTTCATGTTTAAAAGGAAGTTGGGGCACGCGGGAAAATATTATAATGCTCTCGATAAGAGCTTGGGAAAAACTAATCTTATAAACTTAGAACCGATTTGGGTTCTTTTTATTTGCGTAAATTTACATAAAAGTGTGATTCAGAACACAAAAAATCCCATAAAAATGTGAGTAGTAAGCATTTTATACAATTCGCTCTGCGATACGTCCCCAACAGCCCTCATTTTTAAGAAAAATTGTTAGGGAAAAACAAGCTGATATGTTATAATATAGAACGTGTGAATATATTTTGCGCAGCTGTCGGGCAGCAGAGGTGAATACAACTGCCGCTGGCGGTATAATAAAGCAATTTGAACAGTAATTGACAGCAAAAGCTGTAAAACATCAGGCCGAAGGCTTACAGTGCTGGAACACAGCTTCCCGACAGCCACGGCATTACTGATTACTGTTATAGCAGAGCGCCTTGCATTCGAAGTAAGGGCTTTTTCATATTATATTGGGAGGTTTGACCGATGATTCGTACATTGGAATTCGTCTGCAGCGAATGCGGCGAACATTTTGTGCCCGGAGAAAAATTGTATTATCGTGATAATTACATGAACAACAGCATTCGCGATACCAAATTTATCTGCCCGGACTGTATTGCCCGCTGGCAGCAGAAATGGCAGATTAAAACAGCCAGCTTTCACGAGGTTGACTATGTGCTGACAGTTGACCTGGAGCTGGAGGACGGCACCGTCTATAACAACATGGACTGCACGCCGATAGATGAAACCGAAACCGTTGTCCTGGGCGAGGACGTGCCGGTGGAGGCACAGCAGGAGCTGTATAAAATCTATGCAGCGTGGGATAAGGAGCGCAAGGCGCACATCCTGAAGGACTGCACCTTCAAGGATGAATTCATGCGTACCTCCTTCACCTGCGAAACCTATAGCGGTGAACGCTACGAGAACGTTGCCTTCCGCGTAACCATGCGCGGTGAGCTGCAGACGGAAATCCCTGTTCCCGACTACATCAAAATGCAGATTCTTGATGCCTACAAGCTGTATGAGGAGCAGAACGCCGATTATCCTGCAGTAGACGAGCTGGTTTCCGATGAGGATGAAATTGCCAGGATTACCAAAAATTTAAAGAAATAGGAGAGCATATACATAATGACAGAATTGATGGATAAAATTAAGAAACGCCGTACCTTCGCTATTATTTCTCACCCTGACGCAGGTAAAACTACCCTTACCGAAAAGCTGCTGCTTTACGGCGGAGCTATTCACCTGGCAGGCTCTGTAAAGGCGAGAAAGAGCAATAAGCATGCCGTATCCGACTGGATGGAGATTGAAAAGCAGCGTGGTATTTCCGTTACCTCCTCCGTACTGCAATTTGATTACGACGGCTTCCGCGTAAACATTCTGGATACCCCCGGTCACCAGGACTTCTCCGAGGATACCTACCGTACATTGATGGCTGCCGACAGCGCTGTCATGCTGATTGACGCTGCCAAGGGCGTAGAGCCGCAGACTAAGAAGCTGTTTTGGGTTTGCCACCGCCGCCGTCTGCCTATCTTTACCTTTGTCAACAAATTGGACCGCTACGGCCGTAATCCCTTCGACCTGATGGACGAGCTGGAAAAGGTGCTGAACATCCGCGCATATCCGATTAACTGGCCTATCGGTATCGACGGCCATTATAAAGGCGTATATAACCGTCTGGAAAACACCATTGAGCTGTTCGAGGACGACACCAGCCATGGTGCCAAAAAGCTGAAATCCACTACCGGTTCTTTAGATGATCCCAAAATCAGAGAGCTGCTGGGTGACGAGCTGTACGAAAACCTGTGCAACGATATCGAGCTGCTGGACATGGCAGGCGATGAGTTTGACATGGAAAAGGTTAACACCGGCGAGCTGACTCCGATGTTCTTCGGCAGTGCTATGACCAACTTCGGCGTACAGAGCTTCCTGGAAAAATTCCTGGAAATGTCTCCCATGCCACAGCCAAGAATGCTGCAGGATGGTACAATATTGTCACCGGAGAACGAAAAATTCTCTGCTTTTGTTTTTAAAATCCAGGCTAATATGAATCCTGCTCACCGTGACAGAATTTCCTTCATGCGTATTTGTTCCGGCGTCTTTGACAAGGGAATGAGCGTTTACCACAAGCAATCCGGTAAGATGGTTAAGCTGGCACAGCCGCAGCAGTTCCTGGCTCAGGAGCGCACAATAGTGGAAAAAGCATATCCAGGTGACATTATCGGCGTTTTTGATCCGGGTATCTTCGGTATCGGTGATTCCCTGAGCGACAGCAGCCTGAAGCTGCAATTTGAAGACTTCCCCGTATTCCCGCCGGAAATTTTTGCCCGCGTACAGCCTAAGGATTCCCTCAAACGCAAGCAGTTTGAAAAGGGCATCATCCAGCTGTCGCAGGAGGGTGCTATCCAAGTATTCCGTCAGGAGGGCGTAGGTCTTGAAAGCTACATCGTCGGCGTAGTCGGCGTACTGCAGCTGGAGGTTCTGGAATATCGTCTGCTTAACGAGTACAGCTCTAAGCTGCTGATGAACCAGCTGCCGTACTCCGTTGCACGTTGGGTATACGCAGAGGATAAGAAGCTGATTGAGAACATTAAAGGCTTGGATAACGGAATGCTTGTTTATGATAAAAAGGACAGACCTGTTATTCTTGTAAATAACGAGTGGTCCCTGAATTGGATTCTGGAACGAAATCCTGGTATTCAGTTCCTGACGGTACCTGCTGATGTGGAGAAAATCTAAAGATAATTACAATTACAAATCAGGAAAAACGCTTTCACTTTTACAGAAAATAGTAGTACTTATTACGCTCGTAGTGTGTATCGCACTGCTGCCGACGTCTTTGTTCACGACGCAAAAGGTGGCGCGGGTAATTTATGACCGCGTAAGTATCAATGCCGTAAGCATCAACAACATTCTCTGTAACTCTCCGGAAATAAGGGAGAGCCTGGAGAAGCAGAACAAGAGGCCGGAGGATTCCGTAGACAGCTTTATGGCTGCCTTTGTTAACGATGTTGACCATTCGGATGAAGCTGGCGTAGCGATTTACGACAAGAACCGCCATCTGCGCGTGTTGTATAACCCCGGCAAGCTGCCTGACTTCGAGCATAGTGCGCGTAATCTGGTTGACAAATATGCGGGACGCAGTGATATTTCCTATAAGGAAAATTATGCGATACCCAATAAGGCTATTGGCTTTGTCAAGAATGATGAGAAAAAAGTAATTGGCTACGTTGTTACCGGTTATTCCGATGAAATTGTCAATAACTCTACAATCGACGCGGTTTTATTCTTGCTGTCTATGACGCTGCTTGGTTTGATAGTCGGCATCTGGGGCGCAATATATCTGGCACAGAGGATTAAACGGGTTCTTTTCGGCTATGAGCCGGAAGAAATCGCCAGAATGTTGCAGGAACGCGACGTTATTCTTAACTCTGTACGTGAAGGCATTATCAATATCAATAGCAACGGCTGCATTACGCTTGTCAACTCCGAGGCCCAATTGCTTTTGAAGCAGGCCGGTATTGAAGGAGTTAATGAACTATTTGGAAAATCTGCAAAAGATGTCTTGAAACGTGTGCCGTTGGATGATATTATAAAAGAAGGTAAAACTTTAGTTGATGCCAGTGTCAAGATGGGTAATACTGTCTTTATTATTACTGCAGTACCGTTACTGGATGGTAAGAACATTATCGGTGCCGTAATTACCTTCCGCAAAAAATCTGTAGTAGAAGAGATGGCTAACCAGCTGACAGGCTTTAAAAATTATGCTACTGCTTTAAGAGCGCAGACACATGAGTTTATGAACAAAATGCATGTGATTATGGGCCTGATAGATATGAAGGCCTATGACGAGCTGAAGAATTTTACGCAGGAAATTGCCTATAACAGACAATCTGAGGTTTCTTATGTAGTAACCCGCTTGAAAGATATTACATTATCAGGCTTTATCCTCGGTAAAATAAGCCGCAGCCGTGAACTTGATATCGACTTCTCTCTGACAGAGGAAAGCGAGCTGCACAGTGAGCTGGATGTGCCTTCGGTACATGATATTGTACTGATTGCCGGCAATATTATCGAAAACGCCTTTGATGCGTTGAAGAATTTTGACGGTGAACGCATCGTTAATCTCTCTATTCTGGATTTTGATCGCGAAATTGTTATCGTTGTGGAGGATTCCGGACCAGGTATGAGTGACGAGGTACGCGAGCATATCTTCCAGCGTGGCTTCAGCAGCAAGTGCGAAAGCGGTCATGGCTTTGGCTTATATCTGGTTAAGCAAAGCATCAATAACCTTAATGGCACCATTACTGTGGAGTCTGCTCCGGGTGAGGGCACCACCTTTACCGTAAGGCTTCCGACCAGGAAAGAGGGGGATTAAGATGATTAACGTGTTAGTTGTAGAAGATGACCCGATGGTTGCCCAATTACATGAGCACTATCTTAGCCAGATCAAGGGGTTTCAGCTGTGCGATATCGCCGGTAACGGAGATACTGCACTGAAGCTGCTGCGTCAGAACAAATACGATTTAATCATTCTTGATGTCTTTATGCCTACTATGGATGGTTTACAGCTTTTGGCTAAAATACGCGAGAATGGTTATGATGTAGATGTCATCATCGTTTCGGCAGCAAACGATAAGGATAAAATTAAGCTGGCGCTGCGTTTGGGCGCTGTCGATTATATTATCAAGCCCTTTGAGTTTGAACGCTTTAACCTTGCACTGAACAATTATCTGAAGCGTTATCAGATTGTTGAGGAGCAGGGCATCATTAAGCAGGCTGACCTTGACACTACTATTATGCGTCAGGAAAATCAGGTTGCGGTAACTTTGCCCAAGGGACTTGATAAAAATACCTTAGGCACTGTTTGGGAATGCATCTGCGGTATTGACGGCATGTTTACTACCGAAGAGGTGGCAGGCATGGTGGGAATCTCCCGCGTTTCTATCCGTAAATATCTGGAGTTTTTGAAATCCCTGCATCTGCTGAAGCTGGATCTGCACCGCGGCAGCGTTGGCAGACCGGTATATAAGTATCTGTGCCTTGATAAGCAGAGCGATGTGCTGAAGGCATATATACAGTAAGACTGTTTTATGCTTAGAAATTTACACTGAAACTCTTTGCAAAAATATAAATTTGTGGTAAAATCATCCTATTAATATTTTAATTCTGTTCAATGATAGAATATATTTTTAGGAGTGAGCTGTATGAAAAATTTAGCAAAAGATTTACTTATTATGATGTTGACAGGTATTACTTTACCAGCATCTGTTTATGCAGCTCAATTAGATACACAACAACATATAATTGCTCAGAAAGAGCAGGAGCAAGCTTCCAAACGCGCTGAACAGGATTTGCAGCATCGCGTTAGTCAGTCTATGGCTAAATCGCAGCAGCAAAGCAGCCGTTTGGAGGCTTTTGTTTTACCTGAGGAAGAGAACAGTTTTAGAATTAAACGTTTCGTGCTTTATGCACCGAAATATGGCTATAAATTTACTTGGATAGATGAATATCTGGCACAGTTTAATGGTCAGAGAATCGGCGTGAACGGCATCAATGAATTGCTGAAACGAATCAACCAGGAAATCATCAACCGCGGATATGTAACAACGCGAGCTTATGTTGGGGAACAGGATTTATCAAAAGGTAAATTTGTCTTTTCATTAGTTCCTGGTATTGTGGGGGATATTAAATTCAGAAATGAAAATACCTGGGGAACTTGGCATAATGCAGTTTGCATGAAGCGAGGTTCGATACTTAATATACGTGATATAGAACAGACCATAGATAATTTCAACAATGTGCCTTCGCAGAGTGCAGATATCAAGATTGAGCCGGGCAGTAATGAAGGTGAAAGCAATCTCGTTATAGATATTAAGCGCACAAAGCCCTGGACTTTAATGACTTCAGTAGATAACAGCGGCACTAAGACAACAGGCAGGGCACAGATGAGCGCAACATTGCAGCTGCTGCAGCCTTTTTCAGCGAACGATGTATTTTACGCAAGCTGGAATGAAGATGCTACGCAATCAGGTGAACGCAAGGGAACAAGGGCGAACAGCTTGTACTACAGTGTCCCATTCGGTAAGGAGCGCTTTACTTTCAGCCACAGCAAGAATGATTACCATCAGACTGTCGAATATGCAGTAAACCCTTTTGTTTCCAGCGGTAAATTTACAAGTGACAGCATCATCTGGAATCATTTGCTGCAGCGTGACCAAAAGAGTAAGACGGATTTTGAGCTTGGTCTTGTACATAAAACTCGTCACAGCTATATAGACGGCACAGAAATAGAGGTGCAACGCCAAAAGACAACGGCAATGCAGGTTGGTGTCAATCACAGGCAGTACCTTGGCGCAAGCGTATTAGATGCCTCGCTGAAATGGCAGAAGGGCTTGCCGTGGTATGCAGATGCAGGACCTACTGACGGTATGACGGATGAAGCAACAACGCAGTATAATATGTATCTGTTCAGCGCTAATTATACTGCTCCGGTGCCTTTTGGAAGCGGGTATGATGCGCAGTATAATGTTTCCGTGCGTGGGCAAAAAGCAGACCAAAGAATATATGGCAGTGAATTCTTTTCTATAGGGGGCTGGTACAGTGTACGTGGCTTTGATGGAGAGCAGACGCTTTCAGCAGAAGATGGCCTTGTAGTACGCAATGAGCTGCGTTTTCCGATAGATGATTTACCGCATCAGCTATATCTGGCATTGGATTATGGCAAGGTATCAGGACCATCTGCCGAATATTTATTAGGGACGGAATTAGTAGGCAGTGCAATCGGTATGCGCGGAAGAATAGGGGCTTTCAGCTATGATGCATTTGTTGGTTATCCGGTCAAGAAGCCGGAAGGCTTTAAGACTGCCAGCAGAACGTATGGCCTGATGCTTACAGCGCAGATTTAAAGATATCGTTATAAGCCTTAGGATGGAGGGCTATTATGGGGAATTTTGGTAAGAACAGAAAGAAATTTTTGGCTTTGGCTATTGCTTTATCATTGCAGATGCAGGCAGTTATGCCTTGCTATGCAGCAGTTACTGCGGAAGCAGGTGGAGCGAATGTAAACGGTAATATAATCAATATAGTGAAACCGGACAGTAATGGCCTATCACACAATAAATTTACTGATTTCAATGTGGCTGGCAATGGTATTGTCTTCAACAACCATACAGGAAGCGCGCAGTATAATTCCCAATTAGCAGGAGCGTTGAATGCTAACGCCAATTTGCAGGGAAATGCAGCAAAGCTGATTCTTACTGAAGTAATAGGTACAGGCAAAACGAACCTGAATGGTATGCTGGAGATTGCCGGTACAAAAGCTGATTTAGTAATTGCCAATCCAAACGGCATTGTCGGCAAGGGCTTTGGTTTTATCAATGTAGGCAGAGCTACGCTGACTACAGGTATTCCTAATATGGGCGCTGACGGTAAATTAAATGGGTTTTCTGTTGTAAAAGGTACTATAGATATCCAGAATGCTTGCTTAACAGAAGACCAACGCACAGATTACAGACCTGATAAATTAGATATTATGGCCCGTGCGATAAAAATTAATGATGAGCTTTGGGCAAATGAGGCGATAAATGTTGTAGCAGGCAGCAATGAGGTAAAATACAATACAGATGGCACGTTAGAAGTCCATAAAACAACTGCGACTGCGGAAAAGCCACAGGTGGCACTAGATGTGGCTGCATTGGGTGGTATGTATGCCGGTAGGATTATGCTTGTAGGTACGGAAAAAGGACTGGGCATGAATATTGGCGGCAACCTGAAAGCGCAGGAGAATTTAAGCATTACCAATGACGGCAAGATTGTCTTTACTAAAAACGCTGGTAGCAATAATACTGCGGACGGATTATCGAATAAGGATTACACATCTCTTACCTCCGATGGCACAGTGATGGTCAGCAGTACGGAGGACATTGAAAACAGTGGTGTTATAACGGCACAAAAGGATATGACGCTGACTGTTGGCGGCAAGCTGACCAATAGTGGTACCTTGGAAGCAGGCGCAGCGTACACTGCAGAAGAGGAAGAGGAGAATCCTAAATTTTTGCAGGAGGCTGCAGCATTAAGGATTACTGCGGACGAAATTACAAACAGTGGCAATATTAATGCGTCCAAGATATTGGATGTAACCAGTACTAAAGCTATAAACAATGACGGATATATGCATAGCAATGGCGAAGCAAGTATTTCTGCTGGTGGTATTCTTAGTGGCAGTGGTTCTGTCGGCGCAAAAAGCAGCGTAAATGTTACAGCAGATAAGATTAGCTTAAACAAGAAGAATATTTATACTATTGGCGCAGATGGTAAAATTAATAATACTACCGGTGTAAGCATTACAGAGATTAATCCTGATAAACCGGTAATCCCTGAGACGCCAAATCCTGAAGCCCCGCGTGAGGCAGAAGATTTTAAAGCGCCTGCCTTGCCTGATATAGCGCAAGCTTCTGGTGTTGCGGCTACGGTGAAAAAGGATAAGATAAGTGACGATGATTTAGATTTAGTGGCAGATGCTAACGCCAATGGTAAATATAAACCAATTATTGACAAAGCTGCTAATGGTGTTGACCTGGTGCAGATTGCGGAAGTGAACGGCAACGGTGTTTCCCGTAATTTGTACAGTGACTTCAACATTAAATCCACAGGCCTGATTTTGAATAATGCAACCAAGTACACTAAAACTGAGCTTGGCGGTTACATTGACCGCAATATGTTCCTTGCCGGCAAAGGTGCGCGTGTAATCTTAAACGAGGTTACCAGCAGCAATGCCAGCACACTTAACGGATATCTGGAGGTTGCAGGCAACAAAGCAAGTGTTGTTATTGCTAATGCTAATGGTATAAGTGTTAACGGACTTGGGTTTATCAACACAGATAATGTGGTTCTCTCTACAGGCGCATTGACGAATTGGGCAGACGGTAATTTAAAGTTTGGAAACAATAAGGGTGATATGCTTATCGCCGGTGATGGCCTGAATGCGCGCAATCCTAAACAGCTGGAGATCTTCACGAACAACCTGCAGGTAGATAAAAGTGAAGTATATACCAATGAATTGCATATCAGTGCGGATGGATTGCTGCAGAACACCGGTAAGATTGCTGCGATAGAAAATATGCAGATAAATGCTGGTGCACTTAAAAATAGCAGCTTGGGTTATATTGAGGCAAAGGAAAATTTAACAGCTACAGTAAGTGGTGATGTGGAGCAGGATAAGGCAACGCTCAAGGCAGGAAACAATTTACAGCTTAGGGCAAACGCCTTGAAAAATACCAACAACAGTCTGCTTTCTGCCGGAAATGATGCAGATATCAATATTACAACAGCAATAGACAATGCTAAATCTATTATTTTAGCAGGACAAAATTTAGACGTGAGGGCAGCTGATTTTATAAATCAGGATACTGCCCTGGTTAACTATGGGCAAAATGGTACGCTTACTGTTGCTAATAGATTTGCTAATGACGGTGCAACAATCAGTGCGGATGGCAGCAGTGCACTGACGAAAATAACTGCAACAGATTTCAGCAATACTAATAAGGGAGCTTTTGTCAGTAAGGGCAGCCTGCAGTTAGAAGCAAGCAATACGTTGAATAATAACTGTTCTAATATTTATGTTTCCGGTGATGGTGAAATAAAAGCAGGGATGCTGCTGAACAGTAATCTGGCTAATTTACATACCGGCAGGGATGCGAAAATTACAGCCAACAGTCTGCAAAACAGCAAGGCAAGTGTTGACGTGCAAGGCAATCTGGAGGCAGATTTAGGCAGTCTTACGAATCAGGACAGTGCATATTTAGGTGTCGGTAAAAACGCTGTTATAAATACTTCAAACGATTTTACGAATAAAGACCTTGGTAATATTTTTGTGACGAAGAATTTGACCGTTAACAGCATTGGCGATTTCCTCAATGAAGATGGGTTGGTTGCTATCGGTGACAGTGGCACAATTTCTGCCAACAATATTACTAATCAGAATAAGGCAGGCGTAAAGCAAGGCTCTTTAATCAATGCTGCAGGCGATTTGTCGTTGACTGCGGAAGATACTGTGCTTAACCGTTCCTCTGATATAGAAAGTGAAGGCAATATCAGCATTAAGGCGAAGAATCTTGTCAACAAGAAAGAGATTTTTGAGACAAGCTTTAAAGAAAGCCATGAGGATATTTCCTACAAGATTCCGCATTTGAACGCACCTAATTATTATGATGCAGTGCGCAAATTTGACAGGCAGATTCTGACTGCGCAGATTGACAAAGAGACTGCGGATGCAAATATCATTGCCAGCGGTAATATCAATATTAACTTGGATAATGATTTGACAAATCATTACAGCAAGATTAAAGCAGGCAAAAATTTAACTGTCAATGCTGGCGGTACGGTAGAAAATGTGGGTTATCAGGGAACGATACATTACTATGACCGTGGTAATGATTACCATTATTGGAAGTATAAAAAGCATAGAAGAATGCATATCCGTTGTCGTTGGGTTTATGGTACTACGGTGATTCCTTACTATGACCATACGATGCGTGATGAGGAGGGCACTGACAGCGAGCGTTTAAGCCTTTTGAGCGGTGTTAGTGGTGTAAAAATTTATGCTACTGATATTGTAAACAGAACACATCAGGCAAAGGGAAAAGTAGGCGATTTGCCTGAAAGTGATGATTATTTCAAGACGGATGCAGAAAATCATATTACGGATGAAAAGCTTTATAAGGAAAAGCAGGATGTATCTACCAGCGTAGAAGGAAAGGCTGATGATAAGGCTGCAGCAGGCAAGGATAACCAAACAGGCGATAAAATGACGGATATTTCCAGTCTGCACATCAACAGCAAAATCTTTAAGCTGACGGATGATGCAACGGCGAAATACCTCATTGAGACAAACAAGAAGTTTGCTGATTATCACGAGTTCCTTTCCAGTGACTACCTTTTGGAGCGTGTAAAGGCAGATCCGGAAAAGGTTGGCAAACGACTTGGCGATGGTTATTTTGAACAGCAATTTGTTTTGCAGCAGATTGGTACGCTGACTGGCAAGAAATATCTTGGCGATTACGGCAGCGATATGGAGCAGTTTGCTGCTTTGATGAACGCAGGCGCAGTGATTGCAGAGGAGATGAACCTTAAAGTGGGTGTTGCCTTGACTGCGGAGCAGATGGCAAGCCTGACCACAGATATTGTCTGGCTCGTGGAAGAAGTAGTAAACGGACAAAAGGTTCTTGTACCGGAGGTGTTCCTGGCACAGGTGCGCAGCGAAGATTTGCGTCCTGACGGTGCGCTCATCGTAGGCGGTGAGGTAGAGCTGTACTCCAAGCAGGATATCAAGAACATGGGTAACATCAAAAGCGATGGTACTGTAGCTTTGCGTGCAGAAAATGTGAGCAACAAAGGTGATATTGCTAGTGAAAATTTAACTGTTAAAGCAGAGAAAAATATCACCAACAGTGGCACCATGCGTGCAAAAGCGGATGCATTGCTGCAAGCGGAGAATATCACTAACGAAGCAACTGTTAGCAAAAAACAATATAAGGAGCTGAACCAGAAAAAGCTTGAAGCAACTGGTTCTATTAGTGCTGGGCAGAATCTGACGCTGGAGGCAGGCAAGAACATTACTAATAAAGGTGCAAATCTGACTGCAGGCAAGGATTTGACTTTGAATGCTAACGATGTTGATATCGTAACGGTAGCAAATGAAAAGCACGTTGCCGTAGCTTATGGCAGTTCTTCAGCAGAAATCCATGACGTGCAGCACCAGCAGAGTGCGCTGAGCGGCGAGAACATCCGCCTGAATGCGAAAAAGGACATCAGCCTTGCAGGTGGTATTTTGAGTGCGAAAAATGACGTAGAGTTGAATGCTAAAGGCGATGTAAGCCTGACTGCTGTTAAAGATTTGTACAGCGAGGAAAGCGAAGTAGGTAACCGTGGCGGCAGCTATTACAACCATAACAAGCAGGTGGATGAAGCTGTAAAAGGCACTACTATAGCAGCGAAGAACGATATCAGCATTGCGAGCGGCAAAGATATAAATATAAAAGGCAGCAACGTAGCCAGTGAAGCAGGAAAAGCAGACCTGATTGCCGAAAATAATATAAATATCGCTAATGAAACAGAATACCACGAGCGCCTGCATGAAGAGCATAATAAGGTCAGTGGCTTGCTTTCGTCCAAAACAACGGATATTTATGATTACAGTAGGCAGAATATTGTTGTCGGCAGCAATGTTTCTGCCGGAGAAATTGCAATTAGCAGTAAAAAAGATACGAATATCACAGGCAGCAACGTAGTTGCAGATAATGACGTAAGCGTAAAAACCGGCGGCAATCTGAATATCGGCAGTGCGGAGCAGACAAGCGAAAGCGAATACAGAAAATCTGTAAAGAAAAGCGGTGTGTTTGCTGGCGGCGGCTTAGGCTTTACCATTGGCAAGGAAAAGCAGAAGGATCAGTACGCCAACCAGAACGCTGAGCAGGTGGGAAGCACAGTTGGCAGTGTTAAAGGCAATGTGAACCTGAATGCTGATAAGGCTGCTAACGTTAAAGGCAGCAGTGTTGTCGCAGGAAAGGATATAAATATCACTGGCGAAAATGTTAAAATTGAAAACAGCGACAGCATTTACAACGCACAGGAGAAGCATGAGTTTAAAAGAACAGGACTGAGTGTTTCTGTTGGCGGAGGTTATGTAGATGTTGTAAATAATGCAGCGAACAGCGTAAAACATGCAACAGAGGTTGAAGATAAACGCCTTGGTGCTTTAGTTGCTGTAAAAGGATACAAGGATGCTGATAAAGCTATCAAAAATATTAAAAGCAATGGCGGTGGCAAGGTAAACGAAAACTTGTCTATTAATGTCAGCCTTGGCACAACGAAGAGCAGGAGCGAAAGCAATAGCACAACAACAGTAGCTAACGCCAGTGAAGTAAAGGCTGGTGGAGATGTTAATGTTACTTCTACGAAGAAAGATATTAATATCATTGGCAGCAATGTTGAAGGCAAGGATGTTACCTTAAACGCTAAAGAAAACCTTAATATAATTGCGTCTGAAAACACGAATAATACGGAGCAAAGCAGCAAATCCAGCAGTGCAAGTGTTGGCGCAAGCCTGGAACTTGGCAAAGGCCCAAGCTACAGCATTTCTGGCAGTATGTCAAAAGGCGAAGTGTCTGCAAATGGCACATCTTACAATAAAAGTACTGTAAAGGCGGATAAGAATCTTGACTTTACCAGCGGCAAGGATACTAACATTAAAGGTGGCGAGCTGAGCGGTGAAAAAGTAACCGGTAGCGTAGGTGGAGACCTTAATGTTGAAAGCAAGCAGGACAGCAACAGCTATAAGGAAAAGAACAAATCTGTTGGTGCGAGCGTTGGGCTTGGCAGTAATAAAGTAGTCAGCGGCAGTGCAAGCGTTGGTAAAATTGATAGCAAATATGAAAGTGTTACTGACCAAAGTGGTATTTACGCAGGTAAAGAAGGCTTTGAGATTAACGTAGAAGCTAACACTGATTTGAAGGGTGGTATTATTTCAAGTACTGCTGATGCTGACAAGAATAAGCTTTCGACAGGTACGCTGACTTTTGAAGATATTCAGAACAAAGCGGATTATAAAGCAGGTGGAGCTGGCATCAAAGTAAACAAAAACAATGATGCGGATTACAATGAAAAAGGTATAACACCTGATATTGGCATGCCTGCAAGCGGAGAGGCTGAAAGCACAACGAAAGCTACTATTAGCAAAGGAACTATTGAAATCCGTGATAAAGAAAACCAGAAGCAGGATATTAATAAGCTGAACCGTGATACCCAAAATAGCCTTAATAAGCTTGGCGAGATTTTTGATAAGACAAAAATTGAAGAACGCCAGGAATTAGCTAATTTGTTTGGCGAATTGGCGTATAATGAGATTCACTACATGGATGGCAGCAACGAACAGAAAGCTCTTTATCATGCAGTTGTTGGTGGAATTATGAGTAAGCTTACTGGGGGAGATTTTCTTGCTGGTGCAACTGCTGCTGGAATAAACAAGCTAGTTATTGAAGAAGTTAAAAAAGCGGCTAATTATGATCCTGATAAAATGCAATGGGTAAGTGCAGCATTAGGAGCAGTTGTGGCTGAATTTGTATCTGGTAATCCCCAAGCAGGTGGAAGTGTTGCTGCAAGTGGGACGAAGAACAATGAGGTAGCAGATATAATATTTAATCCTAAACGTGTATTAAATGGATATGGAGAAGGATTAAAAGATAGAGGTGTTGAAGAAATAGAAGATATATCTGCTATTGTTTCAGATCCTCTTGGTACTCTTAATGAAATGTATCAATTCTTGCAAGCTGTATATGAAGAACCTAGTTTAGCGAATGAAATAAAAGAGCAATTTGTAGATGTATTCAACGAGAGGTTGGATAAATTTGAAAATGGTACAGCAGAAGAAACAGGTTACGAGTTAGGTCGTATTAGTGTTGATATAGCTTCTTTATGTGTTGCTTCTGGGAGTAGCAAAATATTAACTAAATTTCCTAGAGTAGGCAAGATTGTTTCTAGTTTAGAAAAGTACACAGCTAAGAGTATATCGACTACTAAATTAACTAATGATATTGTGTATATAGGTGATAGCCTATGGGAAAAGGGGGCGTTTAAAAGAGGACAAATTATAGATAAGGCACTAGGCAACAATTTAGGCTATAATTTTCCTGTTGTTGATAAATTAAATGATAGAACTATTACTAGTATAAAAAGTATGGACTTAACTGCAAATACCTATCAAACTGGTAGGGGAATATATAATGCTTTGGTAAAAAATATAGATACTTTGGATAATTTTGCTGGAAGAAGGTGGCACGGTACTATTGTCTCAAAAAAAATTTACGATAAAAAAGAACTGGAAATTGCTATTCCAAAAGTAAAAATTTCCCAAGATCAAAAAAGAGGTTTAGATGAAGCAATACAATATGCTAAAACTAAAAATATAAGAGTGAAAATAACTATAATAGAGTAGGTGAAATTGTGTTAGGCATAATAGATATATATATCGAATATAAAACTTATAAAATTTCTATTTTGGTATATCATGTTAATAAAATTGGATTTGGCGAGGCTATTGGAAATATATATAATGTATTAGATATATCATGCTTAAAACACTCTGTTGAAGAGGCAATCTTTTTGAGTTTATCTGAGTACAAAACAGATACTAAAAAAAGCAATCCATTTAAATTTACTAGATATAAGACTTGGAATAAATTTTTTGATTCACATTATGCTATTGGAGTAACGTATGAAAAAGAGAAGAATTTATATACAATTACAGTACCTGAAAGAGATTGGAAAACTAAATCATTTGGTAATACTATAAGTGGGCTCGAATTTGAAATAAAAAAAGAAGAATTTAATTCTAAATTTGATGGTATAATTAAAAAAATAATGGACAATCTTGAGAAATATCAAAGCTAATTTTGCTGGAATTATAATGGTTCCCTTATCAAAATCACTTTGAAAAATTTTTAGCGTGTAATGACGCGTAACGAATGAGGTGAATTTTAATGATACAAGCAATTAAAATATTAGGCGTGCCTGTACATGCAATGACTATGCAGGAGGCAGTGAAAACTCTTGAAGAAAGAATGCTCGCCAAGGAGCAGACCTTCGTTGTTACCGCGAATGCCGAAATCATCATGATGTGCCAGGAAAACGCAGAGTACAAAAAAATAATCTGCGAGGATGCGGAGCTAGTGCTGCCTGACGGCGCCGGTGCCGTGTGGGCAGGCAGACACCTGGGCTACAAGGTGCCGGAGCGTGTAGCAGGCTTTGACCTGTACAACGAGCTGTTGGATTTATCGGCGCACAAGGGCTACAAGGCGTACTTCTTCGGCGGCAGTCCGGGAGTTGCCGAAGCTGCGAAGGCGAAGGCCGAGGAGCTTTATCCGGGCGTACAGGTAGTAGGTTGCCACAACGGTTACTTTAAGGATGAGGATGTGCCGCAGATTATTGCGGACATCAACGCCAGCGGTGCAGATATGCTTTTCGTTGCCTTGGGTGCACCGAAGCAGGAAAAATGGCTCGTGGCACATCGCGCGGAGCTTAACGCAAAAATTCTGATGGGCATCGGCGGCAGCTTTGACGTGCTCGCCGGCAAAATGGAGCGCGCACCGAAATGGATGCAGGATGCTTCTCTGGAATGGGCCTTCCGCCTGTACAAGCAGCCCAGCCGTTTTATGCGCATGATGGCGTTGCCTAAGTTTGTAATCAAGGTAATGGCGTCTAAGTTTTAGGCTATACTGCAAGAACATTGTGCTTGTCAAAAGTGCTAAGAATTTTACACTTATATAGACAAAAGCAGGTTGGTGTATTATAATAAAGTGATGGAAGTAGCATTCCATCACTTTTTATGTCTGCGAAAAACAGACTGCACAGTCAGTTTAATGTTGTTTGCTGATATGAAATTTTAGATTAAAAGAAATATTCGCAGGAAAGCGAGGCTTTATATGTTTATTGTAAAAGATGGTTATATTTATGTTGGTGTTTCTCTGTTGTTGGCTGCAATAGTATATTATTTCTTTGGCGCTGTGTGGGCCGTAATCCCTGTAGTGCTGGCATTATACTTTGCCTACTTCTTCCGTGATTTCCACCGCGTTACGCCTTATGATCCCAACATCCTGTATTCGCCTGCAGACGGTACAGTAATGGGCGTAGATGAAATTTTTGATGATGAATATCTCAACGAGCCTGCGATTAAGGTAACTATTTTCCTTTCCGTATTCAACGTGCATACCAACCGTGCGCCGCTCGACGGCGAAATCAAATATCAGCGCTATACCTGCGGTCAGTTCGTGCCTGCATATGAGAAAAACGCTTCTTTCGAAAACGAGCGTCATGCTATCGGTATGGATAACGGACGTATGCGCTTCCTGGTAATCCAGATTGCCGGTCTGCTGGCACGCCGTATCGTTTCCTGGGTAACTGTAGGCACCAACCTCAAACAGGGTGAAACCTATGGCATGATCAAATTCGGCTCCAGCACCGAGCTGGTAGTTCCCAGAAATGTTGAAATCACCGTTAAAAAGGGTGATAAGGTTGTTGGCGGTGTTACCGTAGTGGGGAGGGTTAAAGAACAATGAACTGGCGTCGTCTGATTCCGAACAGCATCAGCTCTGCGAGCCTTATTTTCGGTGTGCTGTCTATCTTTAAAACTATCGAGGGTGATTTCTTTCTTGCCCCCGTTTTCATCGTAATCGCTGTAATTTTTGATTCTATGGATGGCCGTGCTGCCCGCGCTCTCGGCGTTGGCGGTGGTGACTTCGGCAAGGAGATGGATTCTCTTTGCGATATGTGCTCCTTCGGCGTTGCGCCTGCCATCATGATTTATATGTATGGTCTGCAGGAGCTGGGCCTTGCAGGTCAGGTTATCGCCGCACTCTTTGCTGTGGGCGGCTGCCTGCGTCTGGCACGCTTCAACTGCAATACCGGTGTTGTACATGGTTATTTCCAGGGCATGCCTATTCCGGCAGGTGCCTGCTTCTTGGCAACCTATGTTGTTTCCGGCTATCAATTTGCTCCGGCTGTGTTGGCAGCAGTTACTCTGGTAATTGCCTGCATCATGTACAGTGAGGTCAAATTTCCAGATTTCAAGGGCAAGGGTAATCCTATGTACCGTCTGCCTGTAATTATTGCCGTAATCGTCGGTGCCGTAATGCTGTACGAGCGTCCCGGTGCGTGGCCGTTTGTAGCAATGTTTACCTATACGCTGGCAGGCATTGTAAACCATGTTTACCGTGCTCTTACAGGTAAGAACAAATAATTTGCCGTTAGGGGAGTAAAGGAGATTTTTGATGTATACAGCTTTTGATATAATCATGATACCTTTGCAGCTATTGATTATATTTTTTACGCTCTACTACTTTTTTGTTTCTTGGTTCGGCCTGTTCGGCAAGAAGAAGGAAGTTAAGATATATAATGAAAGCAAGACCTTTGCTTTGATTGCCTGCGCGCATAATGAGGAAAGAGTTATTGCTCAATTAGTAGATAACCTGCGTCGTCTGAATTATAATGACGCTTTATATGATATCTATGTTGTTGCGGACAACTGCTCGGATAAAACCGCCGAGGTTGCACGCAAGGCCGGTGCGCTGGTGCATGAGCGCTTCAGCGAAACCGGTAAGGGCAAAGGCTTTGCTCTCGCGTGGATGTTCGACAGATTGTTCAAGCTGGATAAGAAATATGATGCAGTTTGCGTTTTCGATGCCGATAACCTGGTGCATCCCAACTTCCTGCAGGAGATGAACAGCCGTCTGTGCAACGGCGAACGCATTATCCAAGGCTATATGGATGCCAAAAACCCGACTGATACCTGGGTAAGCGGCGTATTTGCAATTTCCTTCTGGATTGTTAACCATGTATGGAGCTTGGCAAAGTATAACATGGGCTTGTCCTGCTGCCTTGGCGGCACCGGCATGTGCTTTGATACCGAGGTATTGAAGCGTTACGGCTGGCGTGCAACCTGCCTGACAGAGGATATGGAGTTCACCATTCAGGCGATGATGGAAGGTATTCCTACAACCTGGGCGCATGATGCAATCATCTATGACGAAAAGCCGCTGACCTTCAAGCAGACCTGGAACCAGCGTAAGCGTTGGTCGCAGGGCCACTTTGACGTAGCGGACCGCTACCTTATCCCGATGATCAAAAAAGCAATCAAGACACGCAATATCGTCATGCTGGACTGCTCTGTGAACCTCATTCAGCCGTATTTCCTGATGATTTCCACGTTCTTCGTGCTTTGCAGCTATATTTATAACTTCTATCCGTTCTACACCAATATCCTGTATACCATTATTCCGGTAGAGGTTTGGACCTTGGTTGGTATCGGCCAGTATATTTTCCCGGTAGCGGTACTGTGGAAAATCCGTGCTTCCTTCAAGTCCTGGATGTATCTGCTGCTTTATCCGCTGTTTATTTACAGCTGGATTCCTATTACAGCCCTTGGCTGGTGGCACCGCCATGACCACGAGTGGAGCCATACGCTGCATACCCGTGGTATCAGCTTCGACGATGTAATTATTCCCGAGGACGCAGTAAACGACGGTCCTAAGGAAGTAGTCTTTGCCAAAAAGGACGAAAAATAAGTTTTATAAGCACTTCTGCGCAAGCGGGAGTGCTTTTTTAGTGCGCAAAGGCAGGTAAACATGATATAATAAATTTATTGTGCTTATACAAACGTTATGAAGATTAGCAAAAAGAGCGGAGAGGATATGAAGATGCAGATTAAGGGAATACTTTTTGATTTTGACGGCACTATTGCCAATACCATAGATTTGATTATTGCCACCTTTGAGCACACCTGCCGTGAGGTGTTGGGCTTTACACCGGAGCGTGAAAAGATTGTGGCTACCTTTGGCCTGCCGTTGCCGGAGGCAATGATTGCGCTTTCCGGTAAGCCGGAGCTGGTGGAGACTATGCGCGACGCTTACAGAGAATATAATAACGCACATCACGATGATATGATTCGTCCTATCCCCGGCGTGAAGGAAACACTGGAGCAGCTGAAGGCGCAGGGCATTAAGTTGGCGGTGGTTACCTCCAAAAAGCCGCCGATGCTGCGCCGTGGGCTGGACTGCCTGCAGCTGACACAGTATTTTGATGCAACTGTTGCCTTGGGAGATACAAAGGAGAGCAAACCGCGTCCTGAGCCGATGCTGGCGGCGTGTGCCAAGCTGGGAGTGCAGCCAGAGGAGTGCCTGTGCGTCGGCGACAGTCCCTTCGATTTGCAGAGCGGACGTAGTGCTGGTGCGAAAACCGTTGCCGTGCGCTATACGGCCTTTGGCTGGGAGAAGCTGGTGGAAGAGGGCAGGCCGGATTTTGTGATTGCAAGGCCGCAGGAGCTGCTGGAGATAATGGAGAAGTAATTAAAGTTTTTGATGCAAATATATTTGTTAAAACTATTTTTATCGAGTATAATGGACTTAAGAAGTTATGTGTTATATACGTTAACAAGAAATTTCTGTCAAGAATATTTTTAAAGCTATTTTTATTATAAATTGCTGATTTGAAGGTGAGTTCCTATGCTAGACTTTTTTAACATCGAAAAATACAAAGAAAATAATCGTTTGGAAGCAAAAGCGGCTGCCGTTGGCCTGCCGAAGAGTTTGTGGGCAACTTATTCTGCATTTGCTAATACTAATGGTGGTATAATTTTACTTGGTGTTACAGAAGATGAGCAACATCAGTTGCATGTTGAAGGTGTAAATGATGCTGATGCATTAGTAATAGACTTTTGGAATATCATCAACAATCAAAGCAAAATCAGTATCAATGTCCTTAACGATAAAGATGTTATAGTTCGTGAATTCGACGGTAAAAAGATCATTATTATTAGTGTACCGCGCGCGCAGAGATATGATAAGCCTATATACCTTGATGGTAATTTGTTTTCGTCATACAAACGCAATGGCGAGGGTGATTATCGCTGTACCAAAGAGGTTATTCAGGCAATGCTGCGCGATGCTTCGCCTAAAACACAGGATATGCTTGTGTTAGGAAACATGAATTTAGATGTCTTTGATAAAGATACTATTAAACGTTACCGCATAAGAATGCAGGGGATAAGACCGGGGCATGTTTGGGAAGCACTTGAAGATGTTGATTTTCTCTATCGTATAGGAGCAGTCGGCAGAGATGCTGATGGTAAATTACATCCTACTGCTGCAGGCTTGTTGATGTTCGGGTACGAGTATGAGATTGTAAGAGAATATCCGCATTACTTTTTGGATTATCGCGAAAAGCTGGATGATGATACTCGTTGGAGTGATAGGTTTGTTTCTAGTTCCGGTGATTGGAGCGGTAATATATATGATTTTTATTTCCGTGTATATAACCGCATTGCTCAGTCTGTTAAAGTACCGTTTGCTTTAGACGGGATAAGTCGCATTGATGATACAGAATTGCATAAGGCTTTAAGAGAGGCTTTGGCAAATACCTTAATCAACGCTGATTACTATGGAAATACAGGTGTTGTTATTGAAAGAAACATTACCAGTATAACGATGACTAATGCCGGTACATTCAGAATTGATTTAGATGAAGCAATAAATGGCGGAATTTCCGATCCACGTAATTCCGGCTTAATAAAGATGTTTAGTCTAATAAATATAGGTGAACGTGCTGGCAGTGGTTTACCTATGATCTTTAAAGCTTGGACAGGTACTGATTTTGCTATGCCGGATATTACAGAAAAGGAAAATCCTGACAGGGTATGCTTGATATTACCTGTTGAAAGTTTGGGAGAAGTTGGGCTGACGAGTGCCCAATGTCCTAATAAAAATGCAAATGAAGGCTCTGATGTCCTAATAAATGAGTTGACGAGTGCCGGATGTCCTAATAAAAGTGTAAATGAAGGTTCTGATGTCCTAATAAATGAGTTGAAGAGTGCCAGATGTCCTAATAAAAGTGCAAATGAAGGCTCTGATGTCCTAATAAATGAGTCGATGGGTGCCGGATGTCCTAATAAAAGTGCAAATGAAGGCTCTAAACTAACGATAGATGATTCAACAGACAGTGAGATAGATAAGCAAAAGCAATTATTGAATATATTAGAGAAAAATCCACATATTACACAACATGTTATGGCTTTAGAGTTGAATACTACAGATAGAACCATTAGAAGAATGCTTGCATCATTACAAAAAACTGGTATCGTAAAACGTAAAGGTTCTAAGAAAAATGGTTATTGGCTTATTTTAAAATAACTCACTTCGCACTCTCACACCTGCTGAGAGTGCTTTTTCTTTACTCTTTAAATTATGCCTTATTTATGGTATTATATAATAGAAAAAGTGTGGAGAATCTGCATAGATATTATGCGTAATAACATACTTTAGCAAACAGTTTTCATTATCACATTTAACTATAAGGGAGGCAAAGCATATGCGTAAAATTGCTATCATCGGCGGAACCGGTATTGATAATCCCGATACTTTGAAGGGATTCGAAAAGAAAATTATAGAAACACCGTTTGGTAAGGCTTTGTGCAACATCGGCACAATGAACGGTAATCAGGTGGTTTTCGTGAGCCGTCACGGCGTAGACCATTCCGTACCGCCCCATAAGGTAAACTACCGCGCCAACATCTGGGCTATGAAGAGCCTGGGAACCGAGGAGATTTTTGCTACTACCGCAGTCGGTTCCCTCAACCCGGAGATGAAGGCAGGTCACTTCGTGGTTTGCGACAACGTGCTGGACTTCACCAAGAGCCGTATCAACACTTTCTATGATTCCCCGGAGCGTGGTGTAACGCACTGCGATTTCACCTATCCGTATTGCCCGACTCTGCGCGAGAAGGTTATCAAATGTCTGGAGAAAACGGATATTACCTTCCATAAGCATGGTGTTTATGTTTGCACCGAAGGCCCGCGCTTTGAAAGTGCTGCCGAAATCAAGATGTTCGCTATGCTGGGCAGTGACCTGGTTGGCATGACCAATATGCCTGAGTCCATTCTGGCGCGTGAGGCAGAGATGTGCTACACTAACTGCTCCATCGTTACCAATATGGCTGCCGGCATTTCCCCGACACCGCTTTCCCATAAAGAGGTTTGCGATGCTATGGCACTGAGCATTAAGAATATGGAAAAGCTGATTCTGTCCTTCATCGCTTATGAAGAGCCGACTGAGGCAAAATGCAACTGCCATCACGCTATGCAGGAGTTTGGCGGCTTTAAGCTGTAAGAGGTTGTTATGGTAGAAACTATGCGTTGGGAGCAGGGGAGCCTGGTGCTTTTGGACCAGACTCTGCTGCCGCAAAAGATAGAATGGATTACCTGCGTGGATTACAAGCGCGTGAAAGTGGCGATTGAACGCTTGGAGGTGCGCGGTGCTCCGGCAATCGGCGCTGCCGCTGCCTTCGCTATGGTGCTGGGTGCGCGAGAGGTTGAGGACAAGCCGGACTTTTTGGGTGCACTGGACGTTGTGCGCGCAGATCTGATTACTGCGCGTCCTACGGCGGTAAATCTGGCGTGGGCGGCAAATCTGCAGTATGCGTTGGCTGTGCGCCTGAACGGTGAGGACAAGTCACCTGCGGCGATTATCAAGGCGCTGGAGGAGAAGGCCGAGCAGATTTATGTGGACGATATCACCATGAATAAGCGTATGGGCGAATACGGCGCTGCTGTGTTGCCTGACGCTGCCGTAGTGCTGACGCACTGTAACGCAGGCGCACTGGCAACCTGCGGTTGGGGCACAGCACTGGGCGTTATCCGCAGTGCTTACGCGCAGGGCAAGCTGAAGATGGTTTATGCCGACGAAACACGTCCGCTGCTGCAGGGTGCGCGTCTGACGGCGTTTGAGCTGTTTGAGGATGGCATTCCGGTTACGCTGATTACCGATAATATGGCAGCGTGGACCATGCGCACGAAGGGCGTGAACGCTGTTGTTGTCGGTGCCGACAGAATTGCGGCCAACGGCGACACGGCGAACAAGATCGGCACCTATGGCGTAGCACTGGCGGCGAAGGCACACGGGATTCCGTTTTATATCGCCGCACCGACGAGCACCTTTGATTTTTCCATTGCTACAGGTGCGCAGATTCCTATTGAGGAGCGCAAGGCCGACGAGGTACGTCATTTCCGCAGCGAGCAGACTGCGCCCGAGGGCGTGGCAGTATTTAACCCTGCGTTTGACGTGACACCGGCAGAGCTTATTACCGGTATTATTACCGAGCATGGCGTGCTGAAAGCGCCGTATACAGAAAGTATTAAGAAATTGCAGGCTCTTTTGCAAGATTAAAGAGCATATATTAAAGGAGGATTTTTAGATTTATGCAAAGCATTATTAAAGACATCAAATTGGCACCGTTAGGTCATCAACGTATCGCATGGGCAAAGGAATATATGCCCCTGCTGAACCATCTGAACGATGAATACAGCAAAACTAAGCCTTTCCAAGGCATCAACATGGTTGTAACCATTCACCTGGAAGCAAAAACCGCTTATCTGGCACTCGTACTGAAGAACGCAGGCGCTAATGTTGTTGTTACCGGCAGCAACCCGCTTTCCACTCAGGACGAAATTGCCGCAGCACTGGTTGACAGCGGCGTTACTGTTTTCGCAACCCATGGCTGCACCAACGAAGAATATGATATGTATCTGCGCGAGGCTTTAAAGAGCGAACCGCAGCTGATTATTGATGATGGCGGCGATTTGGTTAATATGCTGCACGGCGAACGTCGTGACCTGATTCCTAACCTGATGGGCGGCAGCGAGGAAACCACCACCGGCGTACATCGTCTGAAGGCTCTGGCTGCAGCAGGTCATCTGGCATTCCCGATGATTGCCGTTAATGATGCTTACTGCAAGTATCTGTTTGATAACCGTTACGGTACCGGCCAATCCTCCTGGGATGGCATCATGCGTACCACCAACATGTCCGTAGCAGGCAGAACCGTTGTTGTTGCAGGCTATGGCTGGTGCGGTAAAGGCGTTGCTATGCGTGCCAAAGGCCTGGGCGCTAACGTTATCGTCACCGAGGTTGACCCGATTAAGGGTATTGAAGCAGTATTTGACGGCTTCCGCGTTATGCCGATGCAGGAGGCTGCAAAACACGGCGATATCTTTGTAACCGTAACCGGCTGCAAGGACGTAATTACCAAACCTCATATGGAGGTTATGAAGAACGGCGCTGTTATGTGCAACGCAGGCCACTTCGACGTAGAAATCAACAAACATCATCTGGAGGAGCTTTCCGTAGTTGCTCCGTATGAAGTACGCAAAAATATCATGACCTACACCATGGCTGACGGACGTAAGCTGAACCTGCTGGGCGAAGGCCGTCTGGTTAACCTGGCTTGCGGCGACGGTCACCCGATTGAAATTATGGACCTGTCCTTCGCTATGCAGTTCCTGGCTATGAAATACCTGCTCGACCATAAGGGAGCAATGGAAAACAAACTGTATGTGCTGCCGGAAGAGCTGAACACCGAAATCGCTGCCCTGAAGCTGCAGGCTATGGGCGCAGGCATTGACACCCTGAGCGAAGAGCAGAAGGCATATCTGGCTGCAGAATAATCATGGAAACGCAGTTATTTGCTAAAGAAAGTGCATGTGCCGCCATTGTGGAAACAGGCCATGCGCTGATTGAAAAAAAGCTCGTCGCAGGCTCCTGGGGCAACATCAGCTGCCGTATTGACGCGCAGAATATTGCTATCACACCATCCGGCCACGGCTATGAAACACTGACGCCCGAGGACGTTGTTATCATCAACCGTGAAGGCGACGTTGTTGAGGGCAAGCACATTCCTTCTTCCGAACTGAAGGTGCACACTGCCATTTACAACGCCTATCCCGAGGCTGGTGCCGTAATCCATACGCACAGCATTTATGCCAGTGCGCTTGCGGCTATGCATCAGGGAGTGCCGGCGATTATCGAGGATATCGTGCAGATTATCGGCGGCAGAGTGGAGTGCGCCCAGTACGCTCTTTGCGGTACGCAGGAGCTGGCGGATAACACCGTGCGTGCGCTGAACGGCAAAAAGGCTGTGCTGCTGGCCAACCATGGCGCTGTGTGCTGGGGCAAGAATCTGGCAGAGGCACTGCTTGCTGCCGAAATTCTGGAAAAGGCGGCGCAGATTGCCGTAATCTGTGCAGGCACCGGCAATAAGGTGTACGAGCTGAGCTGTGAGGACGTGGACGTGATGCATGATTTTTATGAAAAGCATTACTCCAAACGTCAGCAGGGCGAGGAGTAGAAAACAATAATATCACTGTCATCCGCCTCTCTTAACAGGGAGGCAGAATTTAAATTATACCAAGGAAGTGAAATCTTTTGGCTAAGCTACTGATTAAAAATATCGAGCTTCTGCATACTCCGAACGGTGAAATGCAGAACATCGCCGTTGAAGATAATAAGATTGTTTATGTAGGCAAGGACGTGCCTGCAGACTTTGCTGCCGACGAAATTGTGGACGGCAAGGGCAAGCTGGCTACCGCAGGCATGGTCAACACCCACGGCCACGTTTCTATGACACTGCTGCGCAGCTATGCGGATGATATGGCGCTCATGGACTGGCTGCAGAACAAAATCTGGCCGATTGAAGACAAGATGGACGCTAACGACATCTACTGGGGCGCAATGCTGGGCATCGTAGAAATGCTGAAGGGCGGTACTACCTGCTTTGCTGATATGTACGCCTTCATGGAGGACGTTGCGCGTGCCTGCGCCGAAACCGGTATCCGCGCTAACCTCAGCCGCGGCCTGATCGGCGTAGCGCCGGACAAGGACGTAAAGCTGGCAGAAAACACCGTGCTGGCGAAGAACTGGCAGGGCTATGACAACGGCCGTATCCGCATTACCTACGGTCCGCACGCTCCTTATACCTGCCCGGTAGATTATCTGGAAAAGGTTATTGCCGAGGCTGCTGCCAACAAGGCAGAAATCCAGATGCATCTGTGCGAAACTAAATTTGAGGTTGATACCGTTGTCAAAGAGCATGGCATGACACCGATTCAGCTGATGGATAAGCTGGGCATGTTTGAGCTGGGTACCATTGCTGCACACTGTGTACACCTGACCGACGAGGATATGGATATCATGGCTGCCAAGCACGTGCGTGTAGCGCATAACCCGCAGAGCAACCTGAAGCTGGCAAGCGGTATCGCACCGGTAGCGGCAATGCTGAACAAGGGCATTTGCGTTGGTCTGGGCACGGACGGCGCATCCAGCAACAACAATCTGGATATGCTGGAGGAATGCCGTGCTGCCGCAATGTTGCATAAGGCAACCACCTTTGATCCTCTCGTTGTTCCTGCTAAAAAAGCGTGGGAGATGGCAACCGTTGACGGTGCCAAAACTCTGGGATTTGCCGATACCGGACTTTTGGAAGCAGGTCAGCAGGCTGACATCGTACTGTGGGATATGCATAAGCCTTACTGGTATCCGCGTCACAATAAGCTGTCCCAGCTGGTTTATGCAGCAAGCAGCACTGACGCCGACACTGTTTTCGTAGCAGGCAAAAAGGTTGTGGAAGCAGGCAAGCTGCTGACCTTTGACGAAGAAAAGATTTATGCGGAAGCTGAGGCTTGCACCAGAAAGCTCTTGAATAAATAGCAATTAGCAGCAAAAGGAGAAAAGCAAGAAAATGGCTAAAATCATTACCAAAGCAAATTTAGCACCTGCTGTTTACGAGTTCGTCGTAGACGCGCCGCTGGTGGCACACAAATGCCATCCGGGACAGTTTGTAATCATCCGCACTGACGAATACAGCGAACGTATTCCTCTGACTATTGCGGATTTTGATCGTGAAAAAGGCTATATCACCTTAATCGTGCAGGCTGTGGGCAACACCACCAAGCATTTGTGCGACACCTTTAACGAGGGTGATGACATTCTCGACGTAGTTGGTCCTTTGGGACATCCTTCCGAGATGGGCAAGTTCGGTACTGTTGTAGTAGTTGGCGGCGGCATCGGCGTTGCGCCTGTTTATCCCATCGCGCGTGCATATCACGAGCTGGGCAACAAGGTTATCTCCATCATCGGTGCGCGCGACAAGGATCTGGTAATCTGGCAGGATAAAATGGCTGCTATCAGCGACGAGCTGATTTTGACCACCGACAACGGCAGTGCAGGCCGCAAGGGCTTTGTAACCGACCCGTTGCGTGAAATGCTGGAGGCAGGCGAGAAGATTGATCTGGTATTGGCCATCGGTCCTGTTATCATGATGAAAAACGTGGCAGCGACCACCAAACCCTTCGGCGTAAAAACTACAGCCAGTCTCAACACCATCATGGTAGATGGCACCGGCATGTGCGGCGGCTGCCGTGTAATGGTTGGCGGCGAGAACAAATTTGCCTGTGTAGACGGACCGGAGTTTGATGCTCACGAGGTAGATTTTGCGAACCTGGTAATGCGTCAGCAGATGTACAAGGACCAGGAAGCACTGGAATATAGCTGTGGAGGTCATTGCAAATGCGTGGAGGAATGAGAAATGCTATGCCGGAGCAGCCGGCTGATGTGCGTAACAAAAACTTTCAGGAGGTAGCACTTGGCTACACTAAGGAAATGGCGGTAGACGAGGCACAGCGTTGCCTGAACTGCCCCAAACCGCGTTGTGTAGGCAGCTGCCCGGTTAATATTGATATTCCTAAGTTTATCCATGAGGTGGCACAGGAAAACTTTGCCGAGGCTTATAAAATTCTTAAGCAAAAGAGTACATTGCCTGCTGTCTGCGGACGTGTCTGCCCGCAGGAAAACCAGTGCGAGGGTAAGTGCGTGCTGGGCATCAAGGGCGAGCCTGTAGCTATCGGCCGTCTGGAGCGCTTTGTTGCCGACTATGCACGTGAGCATGGCCTGGATAACGATGTAGAAGCTCCGGCAGAACGCAAGGGCAAGAAGGTTGCCGTAGTAGGCAGCGGCCCCAGCGGCCTGACCTGCGCAGGCGATTTGGCAAAAATGGGCTATGATGTAACCATGTACGAAGCGCTGCACGCTGCAGGCGGTGTGCTGATGTACGGCATTCCGCAGTTCCGTCTGCCCAAGGAAATCGTACAGCACGAAATCTCCGCACTGAAAAAGCTGGGCGTAAAAATCGTAGTTGACGCTGTTATCGGCCGCACCTTCACCATCAAAGAGCTGATGGAGGAGGAAGGCTTCAGCGCTGTTTATGTTGGTACCGGCGCCGGTCTGCCGCACTTTATGCAGATTGACGGCGAAAACCTTAACGGCGTGTATTCCGCCAACGAATTTTTGACACGTGTAAACCTGATGAAGGCTTACGAATTTCCGAACTACGCTACACCTGTATACGTTGGCAAGAAGGCTGCTATCGTTGGCGCAGGCAACGTAGCTATGGACGCAGCGCGTACTGCGAAGCGCCTTGGCGCGGAGCAGGTTTATATCGTTTACCGCCGCAGCGAGGAGGAAATGCCTGCGCGTAAGGAAGAAATCGGCCATGCTAAGGAAGAAGGCATCGAGCTGCGTCTTTTGAACAATCCGGTTGCTATCCTGGGCGATGAAAAAGGCTGGGTTAACGGCCTGAAGTGCATTAAAATGGAGCTGGGCGAAGCGGATGCCAGCGGCCGTCGCAGCCCTGTAGCTATCGCAGGCAGCGAGTATGTGCTCGACGTTGACATGGTAGTTATGGCTATCGGCCAGGGCCCGAACCCGCTGATTAAGCAGACTACCCCCGACTTGGAGGTCAACAAGCGCGGTAACATCGTTGCCGACGAGGCAGGTGCTACCTCTATTCCGGGCGTGTTCGCCGGTGGCGATATCGTAACCGGTGCTGCAACCGTAATCAGCGCTATGGGCGCAGGCAAGAAGGCTGCAGCTGCTATTGACGAGTACCTGAGCAAGTAAGGGGAAAGCCGGCGCTGTTGCATAATTTAATATGAGATAAGCGTAAAATCCTATTGCAGATGTTCTGAGTTAGTCTGCAATAGGATTTTTATTTATATACATTGTTGTATTTTTATTATAATAAGGGTGAAAGAATTCGGACGTATCAGTTCTGGTATTTATAATGACTTTAAAACAATCTAAAAAACTTTGAAAAATATTTGCTTTTCACGTAATAAAATAATATAATGTAGCTATCTTCACCATAAGAACAAAGGAGTGCAGCAAATGGGATGGTTTAGTTCAAACAAAAATCCTGAAACAGATTATGATTCTATTATTACAACAACCGGCGACTTAAAAGAAGAATATTCTATCATGGGAATCATTTTCTCAGATGGTTCTTTAGGAGACAGTACGCAAGATTGGGAAGTTGAACTCATTAAACTGAAAACCAAGGCTTTAGCAATGAAAGGTCATGCTATAATTTACGTCAAAGCAATTAGCGACGGGAAATATAGTAGATTAATGGGTACAGTAGTACAATTCATTTGATATAAAAGAGGCTGGGATAGAATCTGGTATCTTTATTATTAAATATGCTTAAAATAAAAAACACACCTTTAGAGGTGTATTTTAAAAATATCAATATTATGTTATAATACATTTTGAGGCAACTGGTAGTCGGTTTTCCTACTCCCTAGCGAGTGGGGGTGATGTTATGACTGTTTTCGAAGCGTTATCTCTGATGATTGCTTTCGCAACTCTGGTCGTGCTAATCCTTACGTATCGTAAGTAATTACGGCATGAAAAAAACCGCCTAGCTGTAAGACGGTTTCTTTCTAACTTTTAAACAATGAGGAGAACCGGCTTTCCACAACCAGTTGTCTCTTTATGTTTATTATACGTTTTATCTTGTTTTTTGTCAAACATGGATGTTTTGCAGGGGGGATTTTACTTTGGTTTAATGGCAACCTTAATCCCAAAAATAAAACACATACCCTAAGAAACCTGCTAATATTTTAGGCAATTTGCTTACTCTCCTTTGCCATTTCCCACATAAGTAAAAGATTATCCGCTGCGAAGCTTTCAATCCAATAAAGCTCGTCCTCACTAAAGCCAAAAGCCTTGATAAACTTTTTGTCAGGCATAATAATTTCAGCGAAATCAAAACCATTATTATTGTTGGGACGCTCAAATCTTACGCAAATATATTCCTTATATTCTTCATCTATAATGTCGCTGGTAGTAACTGCAATGCCGTTGAACATGCAGTAGTAATGCTTATTGGTACACATAGGCGTACAACTCCTTTCAATGAGCTTATTTAATTATATTATAGCGTAGCAGGGGTGAATAGTAAATAGAAGAATATCTCCCCATCACCTCCACACTTAATTCACAATAGTTTTATATTTTCTTTTAGTAACCTATGCTATAATATGCTTAGAAAGTGTAAATGAGGTGATTATCATGCGTAAAGTTACAGCCTTACTATTAGCTGCCTTAGTGCTTGTAGGCGCCAACACAGCTCTTGCTGATAAAACCATAACCTTAGACAAGGATACTAAGCTGGTGCCGCAGGGCTGGACGGTAGCGGACGATATCAAGTTCAAGAAGAATACTGTTGTAAAGCTCAACGATGACGGTCAGGTAATCGAAGGCGTGCTGGCGAGCGCCACCTATCTGCGTCCAGCAGGTTGGAAGAGCCTGGCGAGCAATTACTATTATGTGGAGCGGAGTGCGCCGTTCTTCCCGCCGCGCTTCTTCTACCATCCGTATCGCCCGGGGCTGGTGATTCCTGCAGACGGTCATGTGCGCTACATGGGCAACAAAACCGTGACCTTTGCCAAGGACGGCACTGTGCTCAGCGGTGTGATTGACAATGACGTTATCCTGCAGCTGAGCGATAACGACTACGGTTTTGTGCGCTTTAAAAATGACAATCTGCTGACCTTTGATGCAAACGGCAGGGTTATAAGTGGTACACTGGCGGAGGCAACGAAGCTGCGTCCTCGTGGCTGGCAGCATAACCTGCAGGATGAAAGCGCCGGTTTTGTTGAATTCAAGAGCGGCACAGCTATCAGATTTGACGCAAATGGTTTAGTCACTAACGGCTCGCTGAGCAAGAAAACTTTGTGGCATAATGCTGACGGCAGCACGAAGGAGCTGGAGGCTAAGGCACCGGTTGCCTTTACTGCGGACGTAGCAGAGCAGGGATAAGCAGAAAATTACAAAACGTAAATACCGTACAGGCTTCGGTGGCTATGACGCTGAGGTCTGCACGGTATTTTTTTTGCAGGGGAGTATGCCTAAGGATAAAATAGATTTTTTGACATCAGCGTTTGTAACAGGCGCTAAGTGTAGCCGTAAAAGCAATACTGTACAATTATGGAGTAATGAGGTATACTATATGTAGTGCGAAAGCAATATTATTATGAATTGAAAAAATTTTCTTCAAGGAGGAAACAGCATGGAAGAAACAAGACCCTTTGTAAGCTGGGACTTAGTCCACGATTTTATGGTAGACGTATTTGTTAAATACGGCGTTCCCGAAGAGGATGCACGCATTTGTACAGATGTTCTGCTGGAAAGCGACAGACGCGGTATTGAAAGTCACGGCTGCAACCGCTTCAAGCCTATCTATCTGGATCGTATTAAAAACGGCACCCTGCTGCCGAAAACCGAAATTGAAATTGTCAAGGATACTCCTTGTACTGTAGTTATGGATGCTCATAACGGCATGGGCATGGTTGCTTCCCATAAGATGATGGAAATGCTGATTGAAAAGGCTTCCAAGTATGGTATGGCCGGCGGCACCATCTTTAATTCTACTCACTACGGCATTGCAGGCTACTGGACCACTATGGCTGAAAAGGCAGGCATGATCGGTATTTCTGGTACCAACGCAAGACCTTCCGTTGCTCCTACCTTCGGCGTTGAGCCGATGATGGGCACAAACCCGCTGACCTTTACTATGCCTACCGATGAGGAATTCCCGTTCAACTTTGACTGCGCAACCAGCATTATCCAAAACGGTAAGATTGAGTTCTATGCTAGACAGGGCAAGGATACTCCGGCAGGTCTGGTAGTTGCTAAGGACGGCGGCACTATGACCGAATCCGCTACCATCCTGAAGGAAATGCGTGCAGGCAACGTTGCTCTGCTGCCGTTGGGCGGTTTGGGCGAAGAAACCGGCGGCTACAAGGGCTACGGCTTCACTACTATAGTAGAGATTCTGTCCTCCGCACTGGCAGGCGGTCCTTTCATGAAGGCACTGTCCGGTAAGGATGAAAACGGCAACAACGCTATGTATCATCTGGGTCACTTCTTCTTCGTTATCAACCCTGCATTCTTCATGGGCGTTGACACCTTCAAGAAAACTGCCGGCGATATTTGCCGCGGTCTGCGCAATTCCACCAAGGCTCCCGGTCAGGAACGCATCTATACTGCCGGCGAGAAGGAATACATGGCTTGGCTGGATAGAAAAGACAAGGGTGTACCGGTTGGCGAATCCATTCAGAAGGAATTCATTCAGCTTAGAGATGAGCTGGGCCTGACTCAGTACAAATTCCCGTTTGAAAAATAATAAGCTATAACAAAAGCCTGGGCGTTTGCTCAGGCTTTTTGCGTTTGGGGAGATGTTGTTAAAGAGGAATAAAAGAATATTATTATTTTATTGACAAAGCCGTACGGCTTGATTTATACTTTTAAGTAAGAAAATAGCCGTACGGCTTGATTTTGAAAGTTATGGTTGTTTTATAGCCGTATGGCTTGTTTTAAGTGCTAATAATAAAGCGAGTATTGCTTTGGAGGATTTATGAAAATATTAGATGTTATTTCTTTAGGCAGTGCGATAAAAGAGCGTCGTAAAGAGCTTAATTATACTCAAAAATTTTTATCAGAGGTTACCGGACTAAGCAGCAGCTTTATCTCTGATTTAGAGCATGGTAAGGAAACTACGGAAATCGGCAAGGTTCTTTTTTTAATCAATACTTTAGGATTAAACTTTATTCTTGAAAAGAGAGGTTAAGTAAATGATTGATTTGATAGTGGAGATAGAAATTTCTGGGCTAAATTGCGTTGTTGGCAAGATAATCGGAAACGATTATAATGATGCACGTTTTAGCTATACTGTTGATTATTTGCAAATGGAAGGTAGCAGACCGATTTCCTTAAGCTTGCCTTTGCAGACAGAAGCGTTTAGTGTTCATGCTACGAGAAATTTTTTTGAGGGTTTACTTCCCGAAGGATTTATCCGCAAATGTGTTGCTAAAGAAGTTCATGCTGATACAAATGATTATTTGAATATTTTAGCTGTACTCGGCAACGAATGTTTGGGAGCAATTCGGATTGTTGATAATGAAGCAGCTATCCCTGTAACTTCATATAAATTACTGCAGGATGCAGAGATAAAGGCTTTAGCGCAAGAGGGAGCAAAGGAATCGGTTCAGCTTATTACAAAATCCCATCTGTCTTTAACAGGAGCTTCCGGAAAAGTTGGTTTATATTATGAACCTGAAAGTAAAAAATGGTTTTTTCCGGAAGGCAATGCACCAAGCACTCATATAGTAAAGCAGAGCCATATAAGATTAAAAAAGATAGTTGCTAATGAGCAGCTGTGTATGTTGACAGCTAAAAATTTAGGTATAGAAATACCGGATAGCTTTATTGTTAATGTTGGCAGCGATAATAAGGAAGATATTTTATTCGCAACCAGGCGTTATGACAGAAAATTTGATGAGGACTCAGCTGTATTAAATGGACTAAGAGTACCTTATAGGCTTCATCAGGAAGATTTTGCGCAAGCATTAGGAATTGCTGCTAGCGAGAAGTATGAGAAAAATGGAGCTGCTTATTTAAAGCGGTCTATGAATCTTTTGCGTTCTTTTTCATCAGACCCTATTACAGATCAATTGAAGTTGTGGGATATATGTATTTTTGATTATTTAGCAGGAAATACCGACAATCATATAAAAAACTTGTCGCTGCTTTATAGCAAGAATTTAAAATCTATCCGCCTTGCTCCTGCTTATGATATTGTAAGTACTATGGTTTATGATAGCAGTACCGAAGATATGGCTATGAGTATCGGCGGGATATATAACATTAACGATATTGACAGAAAAGCATTTGAACGTGAAGCTCTTAATGTTGGCTTAGGCAAGAATATGGCACTTAAGCACTTTGATAAAATGGTGGCAGGATTTTGCGATGCAATAGATAAAGCAAGCTTTACTCTGATGTCACAGGGTTTTGAATACGTTGATGTAATAAAACAGGAAATCCTGCAAAAGGGCGGTATTAGAAGCTATTTATAGTTTGACTAGAACAGCTATAACAAAAGCCTGGGCGTTTGCTCAGGCTTCTTGCGTTGGCGTTATGTTGTTATTAAAGCATGAAAAAAGCCGTACGGCTTGATTTTTACTATTACAGTAAATTTATAGCAGTACGGCTTGTTTTTAGTCTTTATTCTTGATGAAGATGAAGATCAGTCCGCTGATACCCATCAGTAGCGGATAGAAGCAGTAGGGGATGATGGCGAAGGGGGTAAGTCCCGTGAGGCTTGCCGCAGCCAGAAGCTGTGCGCCGTAGGGGATAAGTCCCTGGCCCATGGAGCTGAACATATCCAGCAAAGAGGCACTGCGGCGAGGCGTTACGCCGAACTCTTCGCTGATATCCTTGGCAATCGGACCTGCCATAACAATCGCAACAGTGTTGTTTGCGGTGCAGATATCAACAAGCAGAGCGAGAGCAGCAATACCAAGCTCACCGCCTTTGGTGCTGCTGATGCGGCTCTTGATGAAGTTCAGTACGAAATCAATACCGCCGTATTCCTTAATAAGAGTGATGATGCAGGCTACAATGATAGAAATAACGGTGATGTCATACATAGACATAATGCCGTTGCCAACGTGAGTGAACATTTTGGTAGCAGTAAACATGCCTGTTCCGAGGCCTACCAGCATACTGAGCACAGTACCGATAATAAGAATCACGAAAACGTTGACACCGCTTACAGCACCGATTAATACGAACAGATATGGAAGAACCTTGATCAGACTGTAGTCGAGGTTACCGTTGACCTGATATTCGTTGGTGTTGCCCAAGAAGTAGAACAGACCAAGAGTGATGATTGCTGCCGGCAGGACGATTTTGAAGTTTTCACGGAACTTGTCGCGCATATCGCAGCCCTGAGTTTTAACAGCAGCAATAGTGGTATCGGAAATAATAGAAAGGTTGTCACCGAACATTGCACCGCAGACTACGGCACCGGCGCAGATAGCCATAGGGAAACCGGTTTTGTCGCTGATGCCTGCAGCAATCGGAGCAAGTGCGGTAATAGTGCCTACGGAAGTACCCATAGAAATGGAAATAAAGCAGCCGATAGCGAAAAGACCTGCTACCGCCATGTTGCCCGGCAGAATGGAAAGGCCGAGGTTGACGGTGCTTTCTACACCGCCGGCAGCGCGTACAGCGCCGGAAAAGGCACCTGCGGCAAGGAAGATGAGGCACATGGTGAGAATATTTTCGTCACCTACGCCGGTAGAAGCAAGGCGCAGCTTCTGCACAAAGCTGAGCTTTTTGTTTTGCAGGAAAGCTATGATTAAAGCAATTAAAAAGCCTACAATCGCAGGCATGCTGTAAAAATCCCCGGTAATCAGGCCTGAGCCTATAAAAAACAGCAAAAAGACTGCGATAGGCAGCAGAGCGATGGCACGCCCTTTGGAATGGTTGTTGGTCATAAACAGAATCTCCTTTTATATAATTTTCAGCTTTTTCTATTATATCAATTAAATTTTTAGTATGCAAGGAAGATTGATGAAGGATTGCTAAAAGAATAACAAAAAACCTCAGCTGCATTGCTGCAACTGAGGCAAACTGGCAAGCCGAAGATTATAAATCCTTCGTTTTGAATTCTTCGTAGCCTTCATACATATAGCTTGCATCAATGCCCTTCATATAAACCTCGCGGTCATCAATATGCTCGGTCAGGGCGTTCTTTAAGAGAAACTTGATTTCCAGGTCCTTAATCGGACTGCGCTCCATAGCGGAAAGATAATCTTCCTTATTAACCTTGCTCCAATCAATAACCAGCTGCAGCTCTTTCTTCAAAATAAGATCAAGCCAGATGCGCGTACTGCGGCCGTTGCCCTCACGAAAGGGGTGGGCGACATTCATTTCAACATATTTTTCGATGATTTCGTCGAAAGTGCTTTGCGGCATGCGCTCAATCTGTATCAGCGCATCAAGCAGATACATGGCCGGGACAAAACGGAAGCCACCCTTGGCAATGTTTACAGAGCGAACCTTGCCTGCAAAATCGTAAATATCCATAAAAAGCTGCTTATGAATCGTCTGCAGCGTTTTGAAGGTGCCGGCCTCCAGCTTGTCCAGCATACCGCTTTCGAAAAGCTCTAACGCACGCTTTTTGCTTAAGCGCTCTTCCTGAGTTGCCAGCTCGGCGGAGCTGGTGATGCCTAATTTATTTTCCAAAGTCATAGTATAGATACCTCGTTGGTAATAGTGATGTACTTATTATATCATAAATCAATTTCGGGAAAAACAAAAAGCTCCGAACTTCTAAAAGTTCGAAGCTTTAACTTCTTGGCTCCCCGAGTAGGACTCGAACCTACGACGCCCTGATTAACAGTCAGGTGTTCTACCGGCTGAACTATCGGGGAATTAAGGTTGGTAATTCAACCAACGAAGATTATTATACTCGCATGGCAATTATTTGTCAACAGTTTTTTTAGAAAAATTTATAAGTATTTTGGGAAGGCGATAAATGCGCGGAATTTAGGAGATGAAATGCCTATATAGAATTAAGGCAAGTGATATGAAAGGCGAGGGAAAGATGGTCTTGATGTGTTGCCTTAAAGGCACCGCTCTTCACCTTTACTTAATGCAGAAATTGAAGAAACCAGTAAAAGATAAAATCTTTAGATAAATAGTAGGCGCTTTTAAGGTTTTATGCTATAATATCCTTAATGATATAAACTACATGTGTAAAGGAGTGTTCCCCATGGAAGAAGCTGTATTATACGCTGTGGAAAACAATATTGCGACGATTACTATGAACCGTCCGAAGAGCCTGAACTCAATGAATGACGCGCTGATTGACGGTCTGCATGCTGCCATTACCAAGGCTGCGGCCGACGCTAAGGTGCGTGCTATCGTACTTACCGGCAACGGCAAAGCATTTTGTGCCGGAGGCGACCTGAGCTATCTGAACGGCTTGGAGGGTGTTGCTTCCAAGAAGGACTTTATCGCTAAGGTTGGCGACGTTGCCAAACGCCTGACTACCATTCCTAAACCTGTTATTGCTTATATCAATGGCGTTACTGCCGGTGCCGGCGTTAACCTGATGCTGGCCTGCGACCTGGTGTATGCATCTGCCAAGGCACGCTTTGGCGAGAGCTTTGCCAAGGTTGGGCTGATTCCCGACTGCGGCGGTCTGTACTTCCTGCCGAAGGCTATCGGTGTGCTGAAGGCTAAGGAGCTGATGTTTACCGGTGACCTGATTGACGCTGCAACTGCCAAGGAGCTTGGCATGCTGAACGATGTTTATGAAGACGAAGAGCTGAAGGATGAGGTTTACGCTATGGCTGCACGTCTGGCAGCAAGTGCTCCGCTGTCTATCAGCCTGACGAAGAAATATCTCAATGACCATGACCTGACTCTGGACGAGGTGCTGGCAATCGAAGAAACTACCCAGGCACTGCTGATGGGTACCGACGACTGCAAGGAAGGCATTGCTGCCTTCTATGAAAAGCGTGCGCCGCAGTTCACAGGCAAATAAGAAAATAATCAACAGAAAAAAGTAAATGTTTACGGAACTGTCACATAATTTATACTGATGGTTCCGTTTTCTTTTTGACGTAGGAATACAAGATGTTGTATAATAAATCTATTGATAAATTTTTCTCGGAGGAAAGTATGCTCGATTTCAGTACAATGATCTATCGCATTCCTGCGCTGCTGTTTGCGATTACAATACACGAATATGCCCATGCGCAATGTGCGGACAGCATGGGTGACCCGACTGCGCGTTATATGGGACGCATGACCTTCAACCCGATGGCGCATTTGGACCCGTTGGGCGCAATTCTGCTGGTGGTAGCCGGTTTCGGCTGGGCTAAGCCCGTAGAAATTAACCCCAGTAATTTCCGCAACCGCCGCGAGGGTATTCTGAAGGTTTCCTTTGCCGGTCCCGCAGCCAACCTGTTTTTGTGCTTTCTCGCAGCATTCTTCATGACGTTTTTAAATCACTTCGGTCTTTTGAGTGATGGCGTTTACCGCTTTTTGCTGTGGATGCAGTTATATAATGTATGGTTTGCCTTCTTCAACCTGATTCCGGTTCCGCCGTTGGACGGCTCCAAGATTCTTTCGGAGCTTTTGCCGCCGTCTATGGCCTGGAAGTTTGACAATCTGGTGGGACGCTACGGCTTTTATATTCTGATTGCTTTGGTGTTCACCGGTATTACAGGTGCGATTATCAGACCGCTTGCCGCAGGCTACATGATGCTGGTAAACGGTATATTGGGTTTAGTGTTCTAAGCCATGGCTGATTTATCGTTGAAGCTGACTGCGTTCGAAGGTCCGCTGGATTTGCTCCTGCACCTTATCGAGCGTGATAAAGTAGATATTTATGATATTCCCATAGCTGCGGTTACGGAGCAGTATATAAGCTATCTGCGCAGCATGAGTGAATTTGATATGGAGGTTGCCAGTGATTTTCTGGTGATGGCCGCAACGCTGCTGCAGATTAAATCGCGCATGCTGCTGCCCAAGCAGTCCGTTGAGGGCGAGGAGGAGGAAGCAGACCCGCGTCAGCAGCTGGTGGAGATGCTGGTGGAATACCGCCGCATCAAGCGCGCTGCCGCTGCTTTGGCGGATATGAAGCAGAGTGCTGACCTGTATTGGCAGCGTGAGCCGATGTTCGGCAACTTGGTGGAGCGCACTGTTGCTCCCTGCACGGTGCAGCAGTTATTGAAGGCTTTGGCAGGCATGACGACTGCGCCCGACGGCAAGCCGGCAGCCTTTATTGAGCCGCAGGCCTATAGCGTGCAGGATAAAATGGCAGATATTCTGCAAAGACTGCAGCGCAGGCCGCAGGGCTTTATGCTGAATGAGATTTTTACCGCAGGCAGCCCTGCTGAAAAGGTGGCCTGCTTTTTGGGTGTGTTGGAGCTGCTGAAGCTGGGGTTGATTACTATCAGCCAGGCACAGCGCTTTGCACCGATTTATATCTTCGCCAAGCAGGGACAGGAGGAAGCAAACGATGTATCTTGACAAAATGACAGGAGCACTGGAAGCGGTGCTGTTTGCTGCAGGTGAGCCTGTTTCTGTGGCGGAGCTTGCGGACCTTCTGCAACTGGAAAAGCCGCAGGTGTGGGAGCTTGTTTCGGAGCTGAAGCAATCCTACGAGGCGGAAAGCAGGGGATTGATGCTGCGTGAAACAGCAGGCTGCTTTCAGCTGGTAACCAAGCCGGTCTACTACAGCATATTGCTGGGCTTGGGACGCAAAAAGGAAGTAAAGCTGACGAATGCGTCTTTGGAAACCTTGGCGATTGTCGCTTTTAAACAGCCAGTGACGCGCGCAGAGATGGAAGCCATCCGCGGCGTGAAGGTTGACGGCGTACTCAATACACTGCTGGATTTAGGTCTGGTGGCGGAAGCAGGACGCAAAAAAGCCTTGGGCAACCCGATTTTGTATGCTACGACAGAAAAATTTCTGATGGTGTTCGGACTGAACTCATTGGAGGAGCTGCCGCCGCTGGAAACGAAGCCTGAGGACGAGGCAGAGGCCGCACAGCAGGTGCTGCAGCTTGATAATACATTAGAAGCAAAGGAAAACTGAGATAGATGGAAGAACGTTTACAAAAAATTCTGGCGGCAGCAGGCGTTGCCTCCCGCCGCGAAGCAGAAAAAATTATTACGGCAGGTCGCGTCCGCGTGAACGGTAAGGTTGTTACCGAGCTGGGCTGCAAGTTTGATGCCGCTAAGGTACGCATCAGCGTTGACGGCAAGCCGATTGCCCAAGAGGCCAAGGCATATTACATGTTCTATAAGCCGAGGGGAGTAGTCACCACGATGTCCGACCCGCAAAACCGCCGCAGCATTGCCGATTTCGTGCAGAACCTGCCGGAGAGAGTTTTCCCGGTAGGCCGCCTGGACTTCAACACTGAAGGACTGCTGCTGCTGACGAATGACGGTGCGCTGGCACAGGCGCTGATGCATCCGAGCCATGAGGTTAACAAGACCTACCTCGTTAAGGTTCCGGGCATTGTGCCGCAGGAAAAGCTGGACCAGCTGCGTTTGGGCGTAAAGCTGGAGGATGGTCCGACCGCTCCGGCGATTGTCAACCTGCGTGATTATGACCATGAGCGTGGCTTTACGCTTTTTGATATCACCATCCACGAGGGACGTAACCGCCAGATTCGCCGTATGTGTGACGCTATCGGCTTCCCGGTGCGCGATTTAAAGCGCATCAAGCTGGGACCGCTGCAGCTGAGCAACTTGGGACGCGGCAAGTTCCGCAGCCTGAGTGAGCAGGAATTATCCCAGCTCAGAAAGGCGGCTAAGCTATGACGCGAGTTGCGATTGTAGGCGGCGGCGCGGCAGGCCTGTTGGCAGGTATTGCTGCAGTCTGGGGCGGAGCGCAGGTAACGATTTATGAAAAAATGCGTGTGCCGGGCAAGAAAATGCTCATTACCGGCAAGGGACGCTGCAACATTACCAACGCTTGCGAAATCCCCGATTTCATAAAAAATCTGCCCGGAAACGGAAGATTTTTAAATAGTGCTTTACATAGGTTCACAAATGATGATATAGTATTGCTGTTGGAGAGTAACGGACTGCCGACGAAGGTTGAACGCGGCGGACGTATTTTTCCGGTAAGCGACAAGGCGAAGGATGTAGTCGATACGCTGGTAAGGATTTATACCGAGGCCGGCGGTAAGCTGCAGACCGACACCAAGGTTATTGATATCATGGTCAAGGAAGGCCACGTGTACGGCGTGCGTACGATCAACGGCGTGTACGAGGCAGACAGAGTTATTCTGGCTGCGGGCGGCGCCTCCTATCCGGGCACAGGCAGCGACGGCGGCGGCGCAAAGCTGGCGAAGAAGCTGGGGCACACTATTGTACCGCTGAAGCCTTCTCTGATTCCGCTGGAAAGCGATTATCCTTATGTTGACGACCTGCAGGGCTTATCTTTGCGCAACGTACAGGCAACGCTTTTTGCTGACGGCGTGAAGCTGGGCAGTGAATTCGGCGAGATGCTGTTTACGCATTTCGGCGTTTCCGGTCCCATTGTGCTTTCGCTGAGCAATCTTGCCGCGGACGCTTTGGCTGCGGGCAAGGATGTAGAGCTGGATGTTGACCTGAAGCCTGCGCTGAGCGAAGAAAAGCTGGATGCGCGTATCCAACGTGACTTTGTGCAGTACAGCCGCAAGCAGGTGCTCAACGGCATGAAGGATTTACTGCCGCAGCGACTGATTCCCGTTGTGCTGGATATGTCCTACGTTGATGAGAACAAATTCATCAACCAGGTTTCGCGCGAGGAGCGTCACAGACTGCTGCAGACGCTGAAGCATTTTGTGATCACCATTTCCGCAACACGTCCGATTGCAGAAGCTATCGTTACCGCAGGCGGCGTGAGCGTGAAGGAGATTGACCCCAAGACCATGGAATCCAAGCGCATCAAGGGTTTGTACTTTGCAGGCGAGGTTATGGATGTTGACGGTTATACCGGCGGCTATAATCTGCAGGCGGCGTTTAGCAGCGGCCATGCTGCGGGCGAAGCGGCGGCTGCAGAAGAATAATTCATAAATTTGACTTAAATTAGGCTATCCATATACATGTAAAACATGGTATTATATAGATAGCTAATACATTATAAAGTGTGGTTATGTAGAATGAAGAAAATTGTTGTGGCAATTGATGGTCCAGCAGGTGCAGGCAAAAGCACTATTGCGAAGCTGGCTGCTGAAAAATTAGGCTATGCCTATATTGATACCGGTGCCATGTACAGAAGCGTAGCCTGGAAGTTTTTGCAGACAGGCAAACCTTTTGACGAGGACTTTATCAGCGGCTTATCCAAAACTATGCTGATTGACTTCAAACCGGAGGCAAAAATCAACCGTGTTTTTGTGGACGGTACCGAGGTTACCGATGCTATCCGTACTCCCGAAGTGACGGCGATTGTATCGCGTGTTGCTGCTATCGGAGCAGTGCGTGAGGCAATGGTGGACCAGCAGCGCCGTATGGGCGAGGCAGGCGGTGTCCTGATGGACGGCCGTGATATCGGTACGGTGGTATTCCCGAACGCACAGCTGAAAATTTTTCTTACTGCTTCAGTTGAGGAAAGAGCGCGCCGCCGCTATGCGGAAATGGTGGCCAAAGGTCAGCAGGTTGATCTGCAGCAGCTGCAGGCGGATATTGCCGAGCGCGACAAGCAGGACAGCGAGCGTGCTATCAGTCCGCTGCGTCAGGCAGAGGATGCCTTGCTTCTGGATACATCCGATATGGGCATCAGCGAGGTTACCGATAGAATTTTACAGCTGGTGCAGGAGCGCGCACAATGATTTATACCTTAGTGAAGAATCTCTTTAAAATTCTTTTTACCATCTTTTTGCGATTGAAGGTAGAAGGAACAGAAAATATTCCCAAGGATGGTCCGCTGGTTATAGCGAGCAACCATCTGAGTCTGCTTGATCCGCCTGTACTTGGTACGGCAGCAACCCGTAAGGTCCATTTTATGGCCAAGGAAGAGCTGTTTGTGCCGGTTCTGGGCACTATCTATAAAATTCTGGGTGCTTTCCCGGTGCGCCGCGGTGGTGCGGACCGTGCTGCAATCAAGCATGGTATTGATATCCTGGAAAGCGGTCAGGTGCTGGCGATTTTCCCTGAGGGAACACGCAGCAAGACCGGTGAGCTTGGCAAGGCTCAGCCCGGAGCGCTGATGATGGCGAGCAAGGCGAAGGCAACTATTGTGCCGGCCTGCATCATCGGTACCGATTACAAGCGTCACGGCCGTATATGGCCGAAGGTTACGGTGCGCTTTGGCAAACCGATGCCTTTTCCTGAGGACGCTGTGGTTAACAAAGAATTTTTGCATGCAATGACTGAAGAGCTGATGCAGCACATTGCAAAGCTGCAGGCAGGTGAAGATGTATAATGGAAATTAAGGTAGCAGAGCACTGTGGTTTTTGCTATGGTGTGAAGCGCGCGGTGGCGTTGGCCCAAAAGGCTGCAACAGACCGTGTGCAGGGTGCAACGCTGGGACCATTGATACACAATCCCCAGCTAATTGCCGAGCTTGCATCTAATGGCATTGCCTGTAAGGACAGCCTGGAGCAGTTTGCTTCCGGTGAAACGGTTATCTTCCGTTCACACGGCGAGGGGCCTGAAACCTATGCGCAGGCAGAAAAACAAGGGCTGACAATTCTGGACGCAACCTGTCCGAATGTACGCCTGGCACAGCAAAAGGCTGCTCAGGCAGCAGCTGATGGCTATTTTCCTGTAATAGTCGGAGAAAAAAATCATCCGGAAGTAAAAAGTATTTTAAAATGGGCAGGAAAAAACGCTATCTGTGTAGAATGTATAAAAGATATCTCTTATGTACCGCGCCAGGAGCGTTATGGAGTAATCATCCAGACGACTTTTGAGCTGCAGAAATTTAATGATATATTGCAGGCACTGCAGGAGCAGCGCCCGGGAGAATACCGTGTGGAGCGCACCATCTGTCTGGCGACAGCGCAAAGACAGCAGGCGGCTGTAAAGCTGGCTGCAGAGTCGGATGCCGTTATCGTCATCGGCGGACGCAACAGCGCCAACACAAGGCATCTTTTCGAGCTGGTGCAACAGCATTGCAGGCAAGCATATCATATAGAGACTGCAAGCGAACTGAGCAGCGATATGCTAAGGGGTTGCAATAAAATAGGAATCACGGCAGGAGCATCGACTCCGGACCGTTTAATTAAGGAGGCTATTTTAGTAATGGAAAACATGGATTTTGAAAGCATGCTCAACGAAAGTATGGAGGTAGAGGTATATCCTGGCAAAGTTGTCAACGGTACCGTTATTCAATTGGATAAAGACGGCGTTTATGTATCTTTTGGATATAGACATGATGGTCTGATTCCTTATTCCGAATGGTCCCAGACCGAATCTGCTGAAGAACTGCAAAACTCCATCAAAGTTGGCGACGAAGTAGAAGCTAAGGTTGTTCCTGGCAGCACCAAGAGCGATTTCGTTCGTCTGTCCAAAATCAAAGCAGAGCGCGACGCAGCATGGAAAAATGTTGCTGAGCTGCCCGAAGGCGAAAAACGCCCGGCAACCGTTAAGGTTCTGCGCATCATCAAAAACAAAGCTAAAAACATCGTTGGTCTGGGTGTTGCAGTTGAAGGTGTTGAAGGCTTCATGCCCGCATCTCATGTTGAACTGCGCCGCGTAGAAGACTTCACCGGTTATATCGGCAAAGAGCTGGAAGCTGAAATCATCGAAGTTGACCTGGAGAAAAAACGCATCGTTGTTTCCCGCCGCGACCTGCTGAGAGCTGAAGCTGACGCTAAACGCAAAGCTTACAAGGAAGCTAAAGAAGCTCGCATTGCTGCTGCTAAAGAAGCACGCGCTGCTGCTGAAGAAGCTGCTTACAACTCTGTTGAAGAAGGCAAAGTATACACCGGTAAGGTTGTAAAAGTTGCTGAATTCGGTCTGTTCGTTGAAATCGGCGAAGGTCTGGTTGGCTTGGTTCACAACACCGAGCTGTCCTGGGACCGTAGCGTAAAAGCTGCTGACGTTGCTAAAGAAGGCGGCGAAGTAACCGTTCTGGTTAAGAGCATCGACCGCGAAAACAAACGCGTTGCTCTGAGCATCAAAGCTACTCTGGAAGATCCCTGGAAGGTAGAAGCTTCTCAATTCCACATCGGCGATATCCTGGACGTAGAAGTTGTTCGCCTGCTGGCTTTTGGCGCTATCGTTAAACTGAGCGACAAGGTTGAAGGTTTGGTTCACATTTCCGAAATCGCTCCTGAGCGCATCGAAGCTCCGAGCGACGTTCTGGAAGTTGGCCAAGTTGTTAAAGCTGAAATCATTAAAATGGATCTGGACAGCAAAAAAATCGGCCTGAGCATTTCCAAAGTTAAACGTGATGCTGAAAAGAACGAATTCCGTTCCTACATGGGCAGCAAAAAATCTCACCTGAGCCAAAACCTGTCCGAGCAGCTGGAAAGCCTCGAAAAATAATTGGAGAAGGATATGCAACGTGCAAAGCGTAAGCTAGAACATATTCAATATGCACTGGAGCTGGGCGACGGCCCGGCGGCAACGCACCTTGCTGATCTCCGCTTCTTACACAACTGTCTGCCGGAGATTAATCCGGCAGACTTTGTTTTATCTGTAGAAATTTTAGGCAAACGTCTGCGTTTGCCTTTTTTCATTGATGCTATTACCGGCAGTACAGATGCGGTGACGGAGATCAACAGAAAGCTGGCGCAGGTGGCGGCAAGAACCGGTATCGGTATGGCTGTCGGCTCGCAGTTCGGCGCTGTGCGTGACGGCAGCGGTATCGCGAGCTATACTGTGGTGCGCGAGGAGCTTGCCGAAGGTCTTGTTATCGGTAACATCAGTGCTCTTGCTACGCCTGAGCAGGCGCAGGCTGCCGTTGACATGCTGCAGGCTGACGCGCTGGAGGTTCACCTGAACGCTGCGCAGGAGCTGTGGATGGCCGAGGGCGACAAGGATACCTGCGGACTTTTGGCAAACCTGGTGCAGATTAGTGATGCTGTGAGCGTGCCTGTTATCGTTAAGGAAACAGGCTGCGGTATTGCGGCAGAGCAGTACGAGCTTTTGCTGGAGCAGGGCTTTACAGCCTTTGACTGTGCCGGCGCAGGGGGGACGAACTTCCCAGCGATTGAGGCGAAGCGCCGGGGCGTGGAGCTGACGGAAGAGTTTGCTGCCTGGGGCGTGCCTACGTGCTGGAGCTTGCTTGACGCGCAGCAGACACTGCCGCAGAATGCTCTGCTTTTGGCGAGCGGCGGCATCCGTACCGCAGGTGACGCAGCGCGTGCCTTCGCTCTGGGTGCGGACGCGGTGGGGATTACCGCACCGCTTTTGCGTCTGGTACTGGAGCAGGGAGTTGACGCTGCCGCAGACTATGTGGAAGCACTGGCGGACGGACTGCAGAAGTATATGCTGCTTTTGGGTTGCCTGACGCAGAAGGAGCTGCGTGACGTTCCGCTGATTGTGACGGGAGAAACGCGTGACTTTATTGCCAGCCGCGGGTACGAGCTGGCGAAGCTGTGCAGATGGCGCAGAGGGTAAAAGAAAAGTAAAATATTTTGGCCAATAAAAAACACACAGCGCAAACTTCACAGCTTGTTCGTTGTGTGTTTTTGTTTTATATGATAAAATATTGTGCAAGACAACCGAGCTAGAGGGTGGGGCATTGCCGAAATTCTTCGGAATGGAGGTGATGTCTATGGTATATTTCAGTTTTCAGGATTTAATGTCTTTTGGAATTTTTATCGTAGCATTGCTGACGTTCATATTTCAGAACCGAAAGTAAAAGCATACGGACATAGAAAAACCGCCCCTATACTTTGACGAGAACAGGGCGGCTTTTCCGTAACCTAAATCGGCAACCCACCTGGTTGGGCGGTTGTTTTATCATCTATAATATAACATAAAGCCATGCTTTGTGCAAGTTGCGCTTTGTGAACTTTTGCAGGCTGTCGCTAATGGGCGCAGTATTTATATAAACAGAAAGAGCGTCGCCTCTTTTTTTATATATCAATATTATTTTGGGGCCACGTCAGTGCGTCCCCTTTTTGCATTCTTCAAGCTAATATGATATAATAATTTGACGACTAATCTTTTCACGGTTGATTATCTGCATTTTTTTAAGGAGTTGTAATGGTAGGACTTATTAGTGGTGTACGCAAGAACAGTTTGGCAGCGGACGCAGGCATCAAGGCCGGCGAAAAGCTGTGCAGCGTAGACGGCGTACAGGTTAAGGATATAATTGAATTGAGCTTCTATACCTCCGATTACGAGGTTGATCTGGAGATAGAGGCCACCGATGGCACACGCCGTCAGGTACATATAGAAAAATATCCGGATGAGGATCTTGGTCTGGAGTTTGATTCTGCAGTTTTCGACAGAGTTGCGACCTGCTACAATAACTGTATTTTCTGCTTTGTGGACCAGATGATTCCCGGTATGCGTCCGGGTCTGTATGTGCGTGATGACGATTACCGTCTGTCCTTCTTATATGGTAACTTCATTACACTCACCAATATGAAGGATGAAGATTTTGAACGTATTATCCGCACGCATCTTACGCCGCTGTATGTTTCGGTACACGCTACCGACCCGCAGGTGCGTTGCCAGATGATGCACAACCGTTTCGCCGGTCAGCTGATGGAGCGCTTGCAGCTTTTGTTCGATGCGGGCATTCAGGTGCATACGCAGATTGTGTGCTGCCCCGGTTATAATGACGGCGAAATTCTTGCCAAGAGCTTCCACGATTTGTACGCGCAGTATCCCAATGTACTGACGATGGCGGTTGTTCCCGTAGGCACCACTAAGCACCGCGAGCACCTGACGCAGCTTGCTGCCTTTACGAAGGAGCAGGCCGCAGAGGTTGTGGAGGAGGTGACCGCATGGCAGGAGCGCTGCCGTAAGGAAACAGGCAAGACGTTTATCTACTTGGGCGATGAATTTTATCTGCTGGCGGAAAAGCCTTTTCCTCCTACCGAATGGTACGACGGCTTCCCGCAGCTGGAAAACGGCATCGGCCTGACTGCTAACTTTATGCTGGAGTGGGACGAGGCGTTGGCGCAGATGCAGAGCTTTCATCCTGCAGAGCCTGCGGTGATTCCCGTGGGTGAGGGCGCTTACCGTGTGCTGGAGCCTTTGATGGCGAAGCTGAACAGCCAGTTCGGCTCGGAGCATCGCTTTGTGCCTGTGCCTAACAGCTTTTTCGGCGGCAAGGTCAACGTCACCGGTCTTTTGACGGGCAGCGATATCTTGGCGAACGTTCAGGAGAAGAAGATTATTCTGCCGGATGTGGTTTTGAATAATGATAAGCTGTTTTTGGATGATATGTCGCTGGCGCAGTTCAAGGAGCGTTATCCCGGTAAGGTGGAAATTGCCAAGGGTGCGAAGGAGCTGCTGCATTTATTATTGGAAAGATAGGTGAAGCGTATGCTGCAGGTTTATACAGGTACAGGCAAGGGCAAGACTACTGCCGCTTTGGGCGTAGCGCTGCGTGCCTCCGGTTATGGTATGAAGACGCTGATGCTTTCTTTTTTGAAGGATGATCCTGAGTACGGTGAAGCGCGGGCTGCAAAGAATCTGCCCTGGTTTACTTTGCGGCAGGTGGGACGTGACGCCTTTGTCAATTTCCATAATCCTGATCCTGTGGATCTTGCGATGTGCCGTGACGGCTGGGAAGAGGCGAAAGAGGCTATCAGCTCGCACGCTGCGGACATTATTATTCTCGATGAGCTGAATATTGTGCTTGCTACCCAAATGCTGCCGACTCAGGAGGTTGTGGATTTTTTGCGTGAGCATAAAAATAACGTTGAGGTTATTACTACTGGTAGAGGTGCACCGGAAGAGCTTATTAAAATTGCCGACCTTGTTACTGATATGAGCGAGGTTAAGCATTACTTCCATAAGGGAGTTTCTTCTAGGAATGGAATTGATCACTAGGGGCAACCCTTCCGTCTACTCGCTAATGCTCGTAGCCACCTCCCCTTTCAGGGGAGATATAATAAATGTTTGCTTAATTTTTATATGCTCCCTGAAAGGGAGCTGGCAAAATCGCGTCAGTGATTTTGACTGAGGGTTGTGCTTGCGAACTTTTATCTTCTTTCGCAACCCTTCCGTCTACTCGCTGACGCTCGTAGCCACCTCCGCTATACTAAGACCCATTTTCCGTTAGCGGAAAATGTTGGTCGTATTATACTCGAAGAGTATTTCAGGGGAGATATAGTAGGCTCGACTTAAGATTACAGTTCGCCATTATCGCTAACCTCTATATGCTCCCTGAAAGGGAGCTGGAAAAATCACGTCAGTGATTTTGACTGAGGGTTGTGCTTGCGACAAACTAGGTCGTAGCGTCAAGGGAGCTGGCATCGCCGAAGGCGATGACTGAGGGTTGTATGCGCTGTAATAGACATATTCCCCATAAATATACAAAAAATTTTACATTTCTATGATAGACACATACTAAAAAATTTATTATGATGAAGGAGATTTGATTATGGCTAAACCGATAGTTGCTATAGTTGGACGTCCGAACGTAGGCAAATCTACTCTTTTTAATATTTTTGCCAACAGCAGGATTTCCATTGTTGAGGATACACCGGGCGTTACCCGCGACCGTCTGTATGCTACCGCCGAATGGCTGGACCACGAGTTTATGATGGTAGATACCGGCGGTATCGAAATCATGAATGCCGATGCTATTGCTGTTTCTATCCGCCAGCAGGCACAGATTGCGATTAAGGAGGCGGACGTTATTCTGTTCGTCTGCGATGCGCGCGCAGGCATTACTACCGAGGATGCTGACGTTGCCCGTCTGCTGCGTCAGTCCAAGAAGCCGATTGTTCTGGCTGTCAATAAGGCGGATTCTCCGAAGCAGGAGATGAATACCTTTGAATTCTATAATCTGGGTATCGGTGATCCGATTGCTGTTTCCGCGTCCAACCATTTGGGCCTGGGCGATTTGCTGGATGCCGTTGTTGCCAAGTTCCCGTCCGATAAGATGGCAGGCGACCTGGAGGAGGAGGACGAAATCAAGGTTGCTCTGATCGGCCGTCCTAACGTGGGCAAGTCCTCTATTTTCAACGCACTGGTAGGCGAGGAGCGTTCTATCGTAAGTGATGTTGCAGGCACTACCCGTGATGCGATTGATACTCCGGTAGTACGCAACGGTCAGAAGTACCTGTTCATTGATACCGCAGGTATGCGCCGTAAGGCTAAGGTTGACGAACCGATTGAAAAATACAGCGTTATGCGTTCTCTGCGTGCGGTTGACCGCAGTGACGTTGTGCTGATGGTTTTTGATGCTGTCGAGGGTGTTACCGAGCAGGATAAACGTATCGTCGGCTATGCTCATGAGGCAGGCAAGGCTGTTATTCTGGTTGTCAACAAGTGGGATTTGTACGAGAAGGACAATTCCTCCACTCTGCGTTACACCGAAACTCTGCGCAAGGAGCTTGTTTTCCTGCAGTATGCGCCGGTAGTTTTCGTTTCTGCCGTTACCAAGCAGCGTATTCACCGTCTGCCGGAGGTTATCTCCTATGTTGCCGAGCAGAATGCTATGCGTATCGCTACCAGTATTCTCAACCAGGTTATCGAGGACGCTGTGGCTATCAATCCGCCGCCGACCGAAAAAGGCAAGCGTCTTAAGATTCTTTATGTTACACAGGTCAAAATCAAACCGCCAACCTTTGTTATCTTCGTTAACGAACCGGAAATTATGCATTTCTCCTATCAGCGTTATCTGGAGAACAAACTGCGTGAGGCCTTTGGCTTTGAAGGTACACCGATTCAGATGATTATCCGTGGTAAGAACGAGGATGAATAAATAAAAGTCAGGTGATTTGTTATGTTCAATGAGGTGGGTATATTACATTTTCTGCTGGGCTTCGTGCTCGGTCATGTCTGCGGCTCTGTTCCCAGCGGCTTATGGCTGGTGCAGGCCTTTCACGGTATTGATATCCGTAATTACGGCAGCAAAAATATCGGCACGACGAACGTTTTCCGTACCGTCGGTCCCAAGACTGCGGTGCTGGTGCTGATTGCCGATGCCTTCAAGGGTATTCTCGCGGTTGGTATTATGAGTTATTTTTTCCACAATCCGCTGCTGGATGTGGTTACGGCTTTGGGTGCGCTTTTGGGACACAATTATTCGATCTTTCTGGGCTTTAAGGGTGGCAAGGGCGTTGCGACCGCACTGGGCCTGTTGATTTTTATGATGCCTAAGGTTGCTGTGGCTAGCTTCGGTATCTGGCTGGTGTGCGTGCTGCTGACGCGTTATGTATCGCTTGGCTCCATTATGGCTGCTGTCTTTACGCCGCCGCTGGCGTGGTATCTGGGTTATCCCTCTGCTTATGTGATTTTCTCGGTGGTTGCCGCTTTCTTTGTAGTTTTGCGCCACAAGGAAAATATCCATCGCCTGCTCACAGGCACCGAAAGCAAAATCAAACCGGGCAATGCCAAGGATCTGCAGAAATAAAATATCGCTTCTACGCTGATGTAGGCCAATGCTTACATCAGCTTTTTTCATATACTAAAGCAGGATTTTTTTTCTGCCTAAAGAATATAATAATATTACAAGTCTTTTAGGTTACTTGCAGTAAAATATATGCTGCAAGAAGGGAGGAACGAAATTGCGATTAGCAAAGCTTTTATATACAGCTGCTGTTGTTTGCGGACTGCTGCTGCCTTTGGGTGCTTCGGCGGCAGGCATTACCAATTATCCGCCGCTGGTGAACCCGTCGCACTGGACGGAGCAGAACAAGAGCGGTGATACGGTTATTCTGGATGCGAAGGGTGTCGCTGCCTTCAACGCCAAGGTACGCGCTGCTTCCCGCAGTATGCCTGACCTGGCAAATTATCCTGCGACGATGAGCGGTGATGCGCTCAAAACGAGGATTATGGATTATTCTATCCTTGACGATGACCTGTATCTGCATGGCAACAAGGTGAGCGAAAACTATAAGAATATCCTGCGCAAACAGAGCAATATCAGCGCTATTCCCAAAAGCGTGGCTGTGCAATACGCAGTGACGGTGCGCCGTACAGCGGTGCGCGCGCTGCCTACGGGCGAGGGCCTGTATTATTACGCGGGCGACAGGGATTTTGACGCGCTGCAAGAAACTATGCTGGACCCCGGCGAGCCTGTGGCTGTGCTGCACACCAGTGCCAACGGTTATTTTTACTACGTGCAGGCAGTAAATTACAGCGGTTGGGTGAGCAAGTATAATGTAGCCATGACCGACAAGAACACCTGGAGCAGCTTTGTAAAGCCGCAGAAGTTTTTGGTTGTTACCGATGCGGAATATAACCTGAAAACAGACGGCGAGCAGGTGCTGTACCAGCAGGGGGCGCGCCTGCCGGTTGACAGTATGCAGAGCGATACCTATACGGTAATTGCACCGGTGCGCACTAAAGCAGGCCAGCTGCAGAAGCAGAAGCTGTTGGTGCCGAAGGCTGCGTCTGCCGTGCATTACGGCTATTTGCCCTATACCAGCAATAATCTGCTCAGCTCCGCCTTCAAGTTTTACGGCAAGCCTTATGGCTGGGGCGGTTTGAAAAACAGTGTGGACTGCTCAAGCCTGGTGTTCAATGCTTACCGCACTGTAGGCATTGTCCTGCCGCGTAATGCCGACCAGCAGGAGCTGACCGCAGGCACGAAGAAAAAGCTTAGCGGCAGCTCACAGGAACGCGCCGCCGTTATCAGCAAGCTGATGCCCGGTGCAGCGCTTTATATGGACGGTCACTGCCTGATGTATATCGGCAATATCAATCAGACACCGTATACGATTCATGCGCTGGGCTCTTATTTTTCCAAGGGCAGCCTGATGCGTGAGATGAAGGTGCTGGTGAGCGATTTGTCGTTGCAGCGTTCCAGCGGCAATACCATGCTTAACGAATTGCAGACTGCAATAGAATATAAATAATGATAGGAGAGTTTAAGATATGTTAAACCAATTTCAATGTACCGCAGCGGAGTTCAACGCTGCAGCCTATAATGACGCGGACAGTATTGTCCTCTTTCTGTGCAAGGAATGCGCGGCGGCTATCGACAAGCTGGAGCTGCCGGAGGCAGCAGCCAAGGCAGCAATGGCGTATGCCGCGCAGCACGACGATATTTATGACGCAGGCAGCGTAACCACACTGGTGCTGCCGCAGGGTGAAGGTTTGCTGACACTGCTTTTGGCAGGCTGCGGCGAAGGGAAGGACTGCAAGCCGAACAATTTCCGTAAGGCTGCCGGCGCTGCTGCCCGCGCTTTGCACAAGGCTAAGGCGCAAAAGGCTGTACTGGCTGCGCCTATCCTGCTGAACGCCGAACGCAGCAAAAACCTGCAGGCGCTCGTCGAAGGCCTGTACCTCGGCGCGTACACCTTTAACCGTTTCAAGAGCGAAGCAAAGCAGGCACCGCTGTGCGAGGCTACCGTGCTGAGTGCTGTGCCGGAGGCGGCGGAAATCATTAACGCTGCGGAAATCTCTGCGGAAGCAGTGTGCTATGCACGTGATTTGGTGAATAACCCCGGTAACGTGGTAACACCGCAAACCATGGCCGATGATGCCTTGAAGCTGGGACAGGAGCTGCCGCTGGAAATAACCATCATGGACGAAACCTTGATGGAGGCAAGAGGCATGCATGCACTGCTGGCAGTAGGTCAGGGCAGTCATAACCCTCCGTGCCTCGTTGCCTTGCGCTACAACGGCAATGGTGACGCTCCCTATACAGCCTTTGTGGGCAAGGGCATTACCTTTGACAGCGGCGGCATTTCCATTAAGCCTGACAATAACATGGGTGAGATGAAGGACGACATGACGGGTGCAGGCGCTGTGCTCGGCGCTATGCGTGCCATCGCACGTTTAGGCCTGAAATGCAATGTTATCGGCGTGCTGGCCTGCGCGGAGAATATGCCTGACGGCAAGGCGCAACGCCCCGGCGACATCGTGCGTGCAGCCAACGGCAAGACCATCGAGGTTGTTTCCACCGATGCGGAAGGACGCATGGTGCTGGCGGACGCAGTCTGGTATGCCTGCCAAATGGGTGCCAAAAAGGTTATTGATATAGCAACGCTCACCGGTGCGGTAATCATCGCCCTTGGCAACGAAACCAGCGGTATTGTGGCCAATGACGACAAGCTGGTGGAGCAGATTAAGCTGGCAGGTCGCATGGCCGGTGAAAACTACTGGCAGCTGCCTTCCCTGCCTGAATGCAAGGAAGCCATCAAGAGCGACGTTGCGGACCTGCTCAACAGCGCAGGACGTGCCGGAGGCTGCATCACCGGCGGTCTGTTCATTGGTGAATTCGTTGATAAAGATATCCCGTGGGCGCATCTTGATATCGGCGGCACCTCCACCGCAACCAAGACGGAGGGCTTCAAGGTTAAAGGCGGTACTGCCTTTGGCACTATGACGCTTATCAAGCTGGCAGGTATGCTGTAATGGCTGCGCAGCTTGTAGATTTACATTTGCACAGCACCTTCAGCGACGGACGCTATACGCCGACCATGCTGGTGAACGAGGCTGTGTCTAAAGGCATCAGCGTTATCGCTGTCACCGACCATGATTCGTGGAATGGTCTGGCGGAAGCGCACGAGGCGGCGAAGCGCTACGGCGGACGCATCCGCGTCCTCACCGGCGTAGAGCTGGGAACGCAGTACGAGGATGATGCCGTGCATATTTTAGGCTATCACGTTTCCACAGACTGTAAACCGTTGCATAATAAAATGAACGAAATGCGCCATGCGCGCGAGCACCGTTTATATGCTATGCTGGAAAAGCTGGAAAAACTAGGCTACCATGTGGAGGTAGAGGCCTGCGACCCCAAGAACAGGGCAGTAGGCCGTCCGCATGTAGCCAAAGCACTGGTCGCCAAGGGATATTTTGCTACCGTGCAGGAGGTTTTCGACGCACTGCTGCACCGCTGCGGCCCGGCGTATGTGCCGCAGCCCAAGCTCTCTCCGCAGGAGGCAGTGGCGCTAATTCACGAGGCAGGCGGCATCGCTGTGTTGGCACATCCCTCGGAGCTGGTGGATAAAACGCTGCCCGAGCGCTTGCTTGCCGCAGAACCGTTTGACGGCATTGAGGTGTGGCACCCCAGCGCAGATGCACAGGCGCAGGCCCATTGGCTGGCGCTGGCCAAGCAGCGTGGACTGCTGGTGAGCGGCGGCAGTGACTTTCACGGAATCCCTGACCGTTTCCCCACAAAGCTGGGAATCTGGCAGGTGCAATATGATGATGTTAAGGGTGTAATAGAATGGAAGTAGTTGCTTTTGTAGGACCCAGCGGCACAGGCAAGAGCCACCATGCCATCGGCGTGGCCTTTGACAACCGTTGTGACGCTATTATTGACGACGGCCTGCTGATTAAGGGCACCAAAATTCTGGCAGGCACCTCCGCCAAGAACGAAGACAACAGAATACAGGCCGTTAAGCGCGCCATCTTCACCGACGAAGGGCACGCGCAGGCGGTGCGTGAGGCATTGGCGACCAACAACATTCATCGTCTGCTGATTATCGCTACCTCGGACAATATGATCAACAAGATTATCGGCAGGCTGAAGTTGGATAAGCCGGTTAAGACGGTGTATATCAACCAGATTGCCAGCAAGGCCGAAATCAAGAAGGCCCGCCATGCGCGTCTGCAGGAGGGCAAACATATCGTGCCAGTGCCGACGATTGAGCTGAAGCCTCATTTCACAGGCTATTTTGCCGATTTGCCCTATAATATTTTTTCCAGCCAGCGCAAGCAGGAGAAGGATGCGGACCGTTCTATCGTACGTCCTTCGTTCAGCTTTTACGGCAAGCTGCTGATTTCCGACAGCGCGCTGGAGGATATCATCAAAATTATCGGGCGCAAGCTGGAGGGCGTGGAGCGCATCACCTCGATTAAGGTGCGCCGCCGCAGCGACAACAGCAAGGGTATTGTTATCAGTGTAGAGATTGTGCTGTATTACGGTGTTAAACTCTTTGCCGTTACCAAGCAGTTCCAAGCGAAGATTAAGGAAAAGATTGAGTATATGACAGCCATGAAGGTGAAGAACGTGAATGTTTCTATTCGTAGCCTGGCTGTGAAGAAGTGAATAGAGCAGCTGTATGCTTTGAATACTTTAGGATGCACAAATCCCCCGCAGGGTTTCCTGCGAGGGATTTTGTTTTTTTGATACTTTGGGTTAATTCAACTTCTTTCGGGGACGAAAGAAGTAAATATAGATCTTGAAGGCTGATCTTAGGGATTAGAGAATTTTCTAACCATTCTTAATATTGTCGCAATTATCTGATAATATAAACCCATAAGATTTTGCACACCTGCCTGGAGCACGGTCACTGCAGCGTCACGAACGCCTTATGTATTATTGAAGTAGTACATAGGGCGTTTTTTGTTAAGAAGGGAGTTGAAGTAATGGCAAAACTGAGAGAAGATACCAGAGAATCCATTGCTAAGTTAACATTAATGGATGATATTTTTATGAACAAGGTCTTTGAAAATGATACGCAACGTACAGCGTTGTTATTGCGAATTATCTTAAATAATGATAAGATAAAGGTGATAAAAGCCGTAACGCAACAGAAGCTGAAAAACCTGTCAGGAGATGACCTGCAACTGGACATTTTGGCGCAGGAAGAAAACGGCAGACTCTTCAATGTGGAGGTACAGAATCACAGTAGCGGTGCAGCAGCACGCAGAGCGCGCTATCATCTGAGCCTGTTGGATGCTCACAGCCTGCCAAAGGGTGAAGTATACCAAAAGCTACCGGATAATTACGTTATCTTTATCACTCAGTATGATGTGTTGAAGGGTGGATTACCGATATACCACATCAATAGAAAAATCGAAGAAAATAATGTAGCGTTTGCGGATGGTTCGCACATCATCTATGTAAATAATAAAATTAAGGATAACACACCACTAGGCCGTCTGATGCACGATTTCAACTGTAGTAATCCAAACGATATGTATTATCCTGAATTAGCGGAAAAGGCAAGATATTTTAAGGAAACAGAAAAGGGGTTGACGAATATGGGCGATGTATTTGAAAAATTACTTGCAAAGAGAGAAAAGGAAGCTGCGAAAGAGGCTGCTAAAAAAACTGCTAAAGAGAAAAACATTGAATTTGCCAAAGGCCTCTTGGCTGACGGTATGAGCATCGAATTCACCGTACGTCACTCTAAACTTTCTGAAGCAGAGGTACGTGAGCTTGCCTCCAAGCTGACCGCATAATAACTTCTTCCATAATATTATAAATTTTACCAGTTCTTCACAGCAGCTTGTGCCTTGCACTTCGCTGCTGTTTTTTTATGCGCCCCGATATGCTATAATATATAATGTATAATTAGCTTTACTGCAATGAGCGTTACAGCCTCAGCGGAATAAATTCCGCCCCGGCCTGCAGCGCTTCTTCGCAAGCAATAAGGAGTGATAAGCATGGAGATAAAATCTGTAGCTCTTTTGGGAGCAGGAGCCGTCGGCTCTTATATAATCTGGGGACTGAGCAAGCTCCCCGATATCAGATTCGGTATTATCGCCGAAGGCAGCCGTGCTGCGCGTTTGCGTGACGAGGGCTGCACCATCAATAACGTTACCTATCATCCGCAGGTGTGGAGCCCGCAGGAGGCCAAGGGCGTAGATCTTTTGATTGTCGCTTTAAAATACGGCGCTCTGCCCGGCGCGTTGGCAAGCATTCGCGAGGCAGTAGGCCCCAATACTACTGTCATAAGCCTGATGAACGGTGTGGACAGCGAGGAGATTATTGCCGGCGTTGTCGACAGCAAGCAGATTCTGCCTGCACTGATTAAGATTGCGTCGCATCATGATGGCAACGGCGTGCGTTTCAACCCGGAAAAGACTATCGGTATTGTTTTCGGCGAAGCGCAGGCACCGTTTGAGAGTGAGCGTGTGTTGGCGATTGAAGCGCTTATGTGCAGCGCCGATATCCATATCCGCCATACGGATTGCATTAATGAAGAAATCTGGTGCAAGTTCCGCCTGAACGTCTGCAACAATCTGCCGCAGGCTGTGATTGGCGCAGGTCTTGGCTGCTATCAGGACAGCGAGCATATGCGTGCTATTAAGGAAGGTCTGCGCCGTGAGCTGGAGGCCATCGCCGCCGCCAAGGGCATTGATATGAGCAAATGTCCCGCAAGCTCCGGCCGTGGCAGCGCCGTTCCGCCATCTGTACGCTATTCCACGCTGCAGGATCTGGACGCAGGCAGACACACCGAGATAGATATGTTCTCCGGTGCTCTGATGGCGATGGGCAAGGAGCTGGGGATTCCCACTCCCTATAACGAATATACCTATCATATTATAAAAGCGTTGGAGGAAAAGAACGATGGCCGGTTCGATTACTCCGGACAGAACAAAGAAAATACCTGCGCGCGTTGAGTGCGCATTAAAGGAGGCAGAAAGCAGATGAAGAATTTGCTGACTATTGCCGGCAGTGATTCCAGCGGCGGCGCCGGAATTCAGGCCGATTTAAAGACCTTTGCCGCTCATGGCACCTTCGGTATGAGCGTCATTACCGCCGTTACGGCACAAAATACCTGTGGTGTTACCGCAGTACAGAATATTAATTGTGATATTGTCGAAGCACAGATTGCTGCCGTTTTTGACGATATCCATGTTGACGCGGTGAAAATAGGCATGGTATCGCAGCCGGAGATTATCCGCACGATTGCCGCCTGCCTGCGCCGTTATCAGCCATGCATTATCGTGGTGGACCCGGTGATGATTTCCAAAAGCGGTTATCCGCTGCTGGCACCGGAGGCCTGCGAAACGCTGATTAAGGAGCTCCTGCCGTTGGCTACGCTGGTTACGCCCAACCTGCCGGAAGCAGAGGCGATTACCGGCATGCAGGTTACGGAAAAGGCGCAGATGCGCGCAGTAGCGGAAAAAATTATTGCTCTGGGCGCTAAGGCCGTGCTCGTGAAGGGCGGTCATTTAAGTGACACGGCGGATGATTTGCTCTTTGACGGCAGCACGGAAACATGGTTCCCCGGCAAGCGCATCCCTACGAAGAATACGCATGGCACAGGCTGCACGCTGTCGAGCAGTCTGGCGGCAAATCTGGCCAAGGGGCTGGAGCTGACGGATGCGGTACGCGCCTCCAAGGCCTACGTTACCGAAGCCATCGAGCATGGCATTGAACTGGGCAGCGGCTGCGGACCGACGCATCATTTTGTTGATTTATACAGAAAGGCTGGTATCTTAGACTAATGGATTTAAAAAATACTTTTGGCGAGCTGGTTGACAAGCTGCGTAAGGCAAGACCTGTCATCCACGAAATTACTAATTACGTTACGGCGGAAAGCTGTGCAGATGCTGCGTTGGCAGCGGGCGCTTCTCCGGTGATGGCTGACGAGCCGGAGGAGGTTATTGAAATTACTGCCGGTGCCGACGCACTGGTGCTGAATCTTGGTACGCTGAGCTTCAATAAGCAAATTGCTATGGAGCGTGCGGCGCAGGCGGCCAAAACCAAGGGCATCCCCGTAGTGCTGGACCCTGTGGGTGTAATGGCTTCTACCGTACGCTTGAACTTCGCGCTGAAGCTGCTGAACGCAGGCTATATTGACATCGTGCGCGGCAACCACAGCGAATGCCAGGCGTTGCTGTTGGGTGCAACCGGCGGCCGTGGCGTAGACAACATGGAGCAGGGAACCGAAGAAGGCGAAGCACTGCGCACCGCTAAGGACGCTGCTGCGAAATTTGGCTGCGTGTTTGCTGTTACCGGCCCGATTGACAACATCAGCAACGGCAAGCAGGCTGTTGTGCTGAACAACGGTCACCCGCTGCTGCAGGATATCACCGGCAGCGGCTGCATGACTACTACCTTAGTTGCCTGCTGCGCTGCTATCACCAAGGATATGCTTGTTGCGGCAGCACTGGGCGTAGTAATCATGGGCCAGAGCGCCGAGCTGGCTGCCAACTTCCTCGAGAAGAAGGACGGCCCCGGCATGTTCAAGGTGCGCCTGATTGACGCAATTTATCATGTAACTACGAAGTGGAATCTGGTGAACCTGAAGCCGGAGGAAAAGGTGTCCTGATGAAAGCACAGCCTGATTACAGTATTTATTTGGTTACGGACGATGGCTGCCTGCAGGGCAGGGCGCTTATAGACTGCGTGCGTGAGGCGCTCGAGGGCGGCGTGACGCTGGTGCAGTACCGCGCCAAGACAGCAGCCAGCGCGGAGATGTACGCCGAAGCGCTGCAGCTGCAAGCACTGTGCGACAGCTTTAAGGTGCCGCTGATTATCAACGACCGTCTGGATATCGCTATGGCGGTGGGCGCAGCAGGCGTACACTTGGGACAGGACGACCTTCCCTGTGCTGCGGCACGCAAGATTCTGGGCGAGGATTACATCATCGGCGTTTCGGCGCACAATCCGGCGGAGGCTAAAGCGGCGCTGCAAAGCGGTGCGGATTACCTTGGCTGCGGCGCTGTCTTTGGCACTGCTACGAAGGCAGACGTCAAAAAGCTGGGTACGGAAGGACTTACGGCTATCTGCAGGGAGAAGGGACTGCCTGTTGTCGGCATCGGCGGCGTGACTGCAGACAATTACCGCGAGGTGCGCGCGGCAGGCGCTGACGGCGCAGCCATAGTCAGCGGCATACTGGCGCAGCCTGATATCCGCGCTACGGTAAGAGCTATTGCCAGGGTAAGCCAAGAGTTTACCAAATAATAAACGTTATAATAACGTTCCTGTTCAATAAAATTATGGTCATCTTTTAGGGTGGCCATTTTTGTATTAAAGCTGATTTTCCGAATTATTTTTAGTTAAAACTGAAAAATGTTCACTAATATGCCTATATTTATCGCTATCCATATTGGATAAAACGCCGAAGTGTGTTAAAATAGATACATAAATAGCAAGTATTCACCTCGAAAAAATTACATTGGAGGCCGTGTATATGAGTAACATTAGAAGACTTTTTGTAGAAAAGAAGGATGCCTTTGCTGTCGAAGCACATGGCTTGCTGGCAGACCTGCGCAACAACCTCGGTATGAGCAATCTTACCGGTATGCGTATCGTTAACCGCTATGACGTGATGGGCCTGAGCGATGAAGAATTCGCTATGGCTAAACAGCTTGTGCTGTCCGAGCCGCCTGTCGACAATGTCGTAGAAGAGGAGCTGCCGCTGGCTGCAGGCGAGGCTGCTTTCGCTGTAGAGCTGCTGCCTGGTCAATACGACCAGCGCGAGGATTTTGCCGAACAATGTATCCAGCTGATTACCCAAAAGGAGCGCCCGATGGTTGCTGCCGCTAAGGTATATGTGCTGGAAGGCGAGCTGACTGCGGAAGAAGTTGAAAAAATCAAGGCTTACTGCATCAACCCGATTGAAGCGCGTGAGGCTGAACAGGCTAAACCCGAAACCCTCATCAGCACCTGCGAGGAGCCGGAAAAAGTTAAATCCGTTACCGGCTTCCTGACCATGTCTGAGGAAGAAGCAGAAGCACTGCGTCAATCCATGGGCCTGGCTATGAGCCTGGACGACCTGCTGTGGTGCCAGAAATACTTCAATGAAGAGCACCGCGAACCGACTATTACTGAAATCCGTGTGCTGGATACCTACTGGTCCGACCACTGCCGTCATACCACCTTCATGACGCAGATTGAAGATGTAGATATCGTTCCCGGCACCTTTACCCAGCCTGTTCAAGAGGCTTATGACAAATATATGGCTGCCCGTGACGAGGTTTACGGTGAAGACACTGAGCGTCCGGTAACCCTGATGGACATTGCCGTAATCGGCATGAAGAAGCTGCGCAAGGAAGGCAAGCTGGCTGACCTTGACCAGTCCGAAGAAATCAACGCATGCTCTATCGTTGTGCCTATCGAAATCGACGGCAAGACTGAAGAGTGGCTGGTAATGTTCAAAAACGAAACCCATAACCATCCGACCGAAATCGAACCGTTCGGTGGCGCTGCTACCTGCCTCGGCGGTGCAATCCGTGATCCGCTGTCCGGCCGTTCCTATGTATATCAGGCTATGCGTGTAACCGGCAGTGCCGACCCGCGCACCCCAATCAGCGAAACCCTGCCCGGCAAGCTGCCTCAGCGCAAGATTACCATCGGCGCAGCTGCAGGCTACAGCTCCTACGGCAACCAGATTGGTCTGGCAACCGGCCATGTACAGGAATACTATCATGATAAATTTGTTGCGAAGCGTATGGAAATCGGTGGCGTAATCGGCGCTGCTCCCCGTAGCGCAGTTCGCCGTGAGCGTCCCGCTGCCGGCGATATCGTAGTGCTGTTGGGCGGTAAAACCGGCCGTGATGGCTGCGGCGGTGCAACCGGTTCCTCCAAGGAGCACACCGTTGACTCCCTCATGAGCTGTGGCGCAGAGGTACAGAAGGGCAATCCTCCGACCGAACGCAAAATCCAACGCCTGTTCCGCAACCCTGCCGTAACCGCAATGATCAAACGCTGCAACGACTTCGGTGCAGGCGGTGTATCCGTTGCTATCGGCGAGCTGACCGATGGTCTTGTTATTGATCTTGACAAGGTTCCCAAGAAATACGAAGGCTTGGACGGCACCGAGCTGGCTATCTCCGAATCTCAGGAGCGTATGGCTGTTGTTATCGCTGCCGCTGACCGCGATGCCTTCATCAAATATGCTGACGAAGAAAACCTGGAAGCAACTGTTGTTGCCGACGTTACCGAAGAATCGCGTCTGGTTATGTTCTGGCGTGGTGATAAAATTGTTGACCTGTCCCGCGCTTTCCTCGATACCAACGGCGTTGCACAGCACACCAACATCGTAGTAAGCGAAGAAAAAGAGGACAACGTATTCGAGCAGGTTCCTGCCGAAGTAACCTCTGCTGCTGACCTTGAGGCTGCATGGCTGGCTAACCTTGGCCGTCTGAATGTCTGCAGCGAAAAGGGCCTGTCCGAGCGCTTTGACAGCACCATCGGCCGCGGCACCGTAATGATGCCGTTCGGCGGCAAAACCCAGCTCACTCCGAGCGAGGGCATGGTAGGCCGTATCCCCGTGCTGCATGGCAACACCACTGCAGCCAGCGTAATGGCCTGCGGCTACAACCCGAACGTTGCCTGCTGGAGCCCGTTCCACGGCGCAATGTACGCTGTAACCGAATCTGTAGTTCGCGCGGTAGCATTGGGTGCTGATCCCGCTAAGCTGCGCCTGACTCTGCAGGAGTACTTCCCGAAACTGCATGATGCCAACAGCTGGGGCCAGCCGTTCAGCGCACTGCTGGGCGCCTTCACCGCACTTGATGCTTTGGACCTGCCGGCAATCGGCGGCAAGGACAGCATGAGTGGTACCTTCATGGATAAAACCGTTCCGCCGACACTCGTTTCCTTCGCTGTAGGCGTAATCGACGGCAACAAGGCTGTATCTGCTGACTTCAAGGCAGCAGGCGACAAGGTAATCTTCCTGTCCTGCCCGCGTAGCACTGCCGAAGTACTGGACTTTGCAGCGCTGAAGGAAAACCTGACCGCTGTACACAAGGCTATGGAAGCAGGCAAGATTGCTGCTGCTGCCGCTGTTAAAGAGGGTGGCGTAGCTGCACTTGTTACCACCATGAGCCTGGGCAACGAGCTTGGCTTTGAATTCATCAAACCGTTCCACGATACCGACAGCCTCTTCACTCTGCAGCCCGGTGGCATGGTCCTCGAGCTGGCAGCCGGCGTAGAACCGGAAGAGCTGTTCGAAGGCCTTGATTACATGCTGCTCGGCCACACTACTGCGGAAGCAGGCATTACCATCAACGACACCAGGATTGACGCTGCGAAAGCCTTTGCCGCATACCGCGAGCCGCTGCTGGGCATTTTCCCGGACGGCACTCCGAAGGCTGAGGAGCCTGCTGATATCGCAATGCCGCTGTACAAGAGCGAGCTGACTTTAACCGCTCCGGTGAATATCGCTAAACCGCGCGTATTCATCCCCGTATTCCCCGGCAACAACTGCGAATACGACAGCACCCGTGCTTTTGAAGCTGCAGGTGCCGAAGCTAACACCTTCATCGTACGCAACCTTACCGCTGCTGCTATCGAAGAATCCGTAGAAGCAATGGTTAAATATATCAACAACTCCCAGATCGTGATGATTCCCGGTGGCTTCAGCGCCGGTGACGAGCCTGACGGCAGCGGCAAGTTCATCGCTACCATGTTCCGCAACCCCCGCATCAAGGAAGCAATCAGCGACCTCTTAGAAAACCGCGATGGCCTGATGCTGGGTATCTGCAACGGCTTCCAGGCATTGATTAAGCTCGGCCTCGTTCCGTACGGCGATATCCGCGACATGACCAGCGATGCACCGACTCTGACCTTCAACAACATCGGCCGTCATATTTCCCAGATTGTTACCACCAGAGTTGTTTCCAACAAATCTCCGTGGTTCAGTCTGTGCGAGCCCGGCGAAGAGCATGCAGTTGCCGTATCCCACGGTGAAGGCCGCTTCTACGCTCCGGGAAGCACTATCAAAGAGCTGTTCGCTAACGGCCAGGTTGCTACCCAGTATGTAAATGCTCAGGGCGTACCGACCATGAACACTCCGTTCAACCCGAACGGCAGCCTGTATGCTATCGAAGGCATCACCAGCCCCGACGGACGTATCCTCGGCAAGATGGGCCACAGCGAGCGCTTTGCTCCGGGCCTGTTCCGCAATATTGCGGGCGACAAGGATCAGAAGATTTTCCTGTCCGGCGTAAGCTACTTCAAATAAGCTGAGGCTTAATAACGACACAATAAAACGCTCTGCTGACCGCAAGGTTGGCAGAGCGTTTCTTTAGCTTTATATGCGTACATTTTGGCTATCCTCAAAAACCGTACAAAACCGTATAAACCGTACAAACGCAGGCGGGGCAAGGCTTTGCACGTGTACTGTTTAGACGATTTTCAACTCTTTTACAAGAGCGTCCTGCAGCAGGCTGCTGAAATTAATATTGGCATCTAGAGCGCGCTTGTTGAGCCACGCAGGAATGGTCAGCGTCTTTTTAACGGATTTTGTGTTTTTGGCTAAGTCAATTTTTGACTGAATCAAGGAAGTATAGGTATTGGGTTCGGTCAATTTGATGCTTTGGGGAGCAGAAGGCTGAAGAAGCTTTTCGCCGTCCTCCAGCAGTCCCAGCAAAAAGCATTCCATAGCTTCCGCCGCGTTGGCCAGCAGCTCCTCCTGCGTATCGCCTTGCGTAAAGCAACCCGGAAGGTCGGGGAATTCTGCCCACAGGCCGTCATCATCTACATGAATAATTGCGGGATATATAACGAGCATGATGTAGCGCCTCCTTTTATAATTTAATGCCTGTTCTTTTTAGGATAGCCATAAGCAAGCCTATTTTCATATCCTTACCATGAACAGGAATAACCTCAACCTGATTGCCTTTCTTTAAACGATGGTGACTTCCTTTTACGTTAGTCAGTTCCCAACCATTTTTCAATAAGAGGTTGAGCAGGGCCTTGTCTTTCATTGTAACCATAGAGAATCTCCCTGTACTTTAATTATAGCACGTATACACGTACTCAACAAGTTGCCTATAAACAAAAAAGACCTCTCGTACTACAACGAAAGGTCTTACCTTAGGCGACAACAATATTTAATTCGGATACAGTTTAGCATGCTAAGGAAAATAAGTCAAGGGATAAAGAAGGAGAAATAATGATGCGGTATATGCAGGGAAATTTATATTCATAGCGAATAATTAAAATGTAAAGCTTATACAATAATTGTAAATGAAAAAAAGAAATATAGAGAGGAAAGCATAAGATGAAAAAGATTTTGACTTTAGGATTAGGATTTTCTTTAATTATGTCCCTAGGCACTGCTAATGCTTCAGATGTTGCACAAAAAGGTGATACGGATATTTTCTTTAATCATGGAAATATTCGTCGCAACGGCAGACAGTTTTTCGAGTACCAACGTGTAGTAAACTATAAGGATAAGGATATCAGCCTGTTGCATATGCGCGTTAAGGGTGATGATTATGTATCAGCTAAGCTAGTGCATAATCTGACAGGTATTGAAATACCGTTAGAACAATTGGATATAAAAACTGATTACGTGTTGCCGGAGGACAGAATTGACAAATGGTTTAAATATGATCCAGTAGCTTGGAAGAAGCTGGCAGATTATATTGGCGGCAAGGATGAACAGGATCGCCGAAGTAATACTACTGAGTTAAATTGTGTGCTCAGCCTGCCTAACGGCAAAACCCGTGACGTAGACTTTCGCATTGCGCCAAAGGATATTTACCTGACATCGCTCGCTTCGCATCAAAAATTGCAGAAATCAGCCAAAGCCAAGGCAGACGCAGTCAAAAAGGCTGATATTATTGGTAACCATTACAATTTTAATGATTACTATCAGCCTGATTTGCAAGTATACTTTCCTAACAAAACCTTCAAAGAGGTCAAGGAGCTTTTGCGTTATAACTTAAACCCGCACGGAAAAGATGGACGGGTAACCAATTCTTTTACAGAAAATACCTTTGATGATGACATGAGGGTATTGGTACCGGTATGGCATTCAACGTATTCGACTTTTATTTGGTTTAATGAAAAACCAGAAGGAACATGGCTGAATTTCAATAAATGTATTCTCTATAATGATAAATTACACTGCTACTTCGATTATGAGAAATTCAACCAAGATGTGCTTGAAGCTATTGAAAAGACATATACGGATTTTTATGGCAAACGTAATTATGGCTTTGAAACAAAAAAATATAAATATTGTGATAAAGATAAGATTAAAATTAGCAGCATCGGTTCCAACCCCGAACTGAAACCATTAGCGGATGCGTTAGCCAATAAAGAGCTGGTGCGCGTTATCGGTGTTAATGGTAGAAGGTTTAATATTTCAGGATTGTTATATGATGTTTATACCAAATACCAGCCTGGCGACAAACCTGTTACATTTACCTTTATCATTAATAAGACGAAGCAGGAATTTAACGTAACAATTACACCAGAAATTATTCCGCCTGAACCGCCTGCGTTTGATTACGAAGAAATTAATAATAAGTATGCGAACAAAACTTCAGCTACGCTTAAACCGTGTGAATTGGCTGCCTACTCAGGCGAACCGTTCATTGATATCCTTGATCCCTTCACAAGCCGTAATGAGCCTGTAAAGTACCAATTCTAAGCAACTTCATAAAAATATGAAAGAAAAATGCCACACATCCTTAATACTTTGTGGAGAATGGTATTTTAAAAGGACATGCACATGGAAAAATGGCAGATATATTTATATCTTTTCTTTGTAGTCACAATATTGCACGCACTTTACGATAAACGTACCAAGCTAGCAGTAGGGGCATGTGTTTTCTTCGCTATTGTTGTAGGTGTAATTAAATATGCAACATATGGTTTATATTCAGGATTACTAGCTTTTGTTTTGCTGCTTGCTCCTGCTGCCGTTGGTGCATCTATGCAAAAATCCGGGGTACTAAAGAAAGTATTAGATGAAAGTGATGATAAGACTGAGGATGCTCCACCTGTCCCTCTTGTTTCAGCGGATGAAGATTTCCCGAATACTGCACAGGAAAGCGTTAATCCGGAAAGCATGGTCAATTACCTGGATGATAATGGCCAACAGGTTGCAAATACATATCAACAATGCGAGCCAGAGGAAAAAACAGACGATGAAGCGGAAACTGGCAAAAAAATAATAATCTGTATAGTTATGTTTTTTCTGTTTGTACTGCAAGATGTAAGGTTGTACGCAATTTGCGTAGCATGTTTTCTGTTGTTTTTTAAACGCAGAAACTACTTTATGGATAAAAGGATATTGTGGCCCCAAAGTCTGCATCTGGTAAAGAAATTTTATTACAACATACTGCTTATATTTAGAATCTGGTTTTACAGCATGATGCTTTTGATCGCGTCTGTACTAGTAACAAATAAGCTTTGGTGGCAACCTGATTATCCTTTTGCTTTTTATGCTTTCGCAATTGCTTTTCCGTTCTTTTTCGGGTTCTTGCTTGTTGATATCTGCGATTTACATGATCTGTGGGCAATCCGTTATCAGGCAAAAACTATAAACAATAGGACTGATAAGCAGAGAAGCAACATAGATTATTACAGAAACCATCCAGATTATGAAAATTATCTGGCGCCAACAGGATTAATTCTTCTTTTATTTTTGTTTGATAGTCCGTATTTAGCTTTAGCTATGGTATTAGTTGGTATACTTATCTTAGTGCAATATACTTTATGGATATCTTCAAAGCAGGCGAGGGAAGAATAAAATATATAAGGCTTAAAACCGACATAATAAAACGCTCTGCTGACCGTAAGGCTGGCAGAGCGTTTCTATATGTTTATATGTATATTTTGGCTATCCTCAAAAACCGTACAAAGCTGTACAAACCGTACAAACGCAGGCAGGACAAGGCTTTGCGCGTGTACGGTTTTGTTATGGTGTACGGTTTAAACGATTATGCTATAATATACATATAACAAATGAGTGGAGGCGTATACAATGCTAGGTGCAATTATCGGCGATATTGTCGGTTCACGTTTTGAATGGGATAATTATAAAGCGAAGGATTTTGAGTTTTTGACTAATGACTGCTTTTTCACAGATGACAGCGTAATGTCTTTAGCGTTATGTGAGGCGCTTTTAGAGAGCAAGCCTGATTTCAGCGATTTGCGCGAGCAGGCTGTAGCAAAAATGCGTGCTTTTGGTGAGGCATATCCTGATGCCGGTTATGGCAGAACCTTTTCCTGCTGGCTTTATTTTGGCGACCCGCAGCCTTATAACAGTTATGGCAATGGTTCGGCAATGCGCGTGAGCGGTGTTGTTTATGCTGCGAATACCCTAGAGCAGGTCAAACAGCTTTCGCTGATGGTGACGGACGTGACGCACAACCATCCGGAAGGCATCAAGGGAGCGGAGGCAACTGCTGTGGCAGCATTTATGGCCAAGCAGGGCGCAACTATGCAAGCTATCAGGGATTATATTAATGCCAACTATTATCCTATGGACTTCACGCTCGACAGCATCCGCGATTCCTATATGTTCAATGAAATCTGTCAGAATACCGTACCGCAGGCATTGATGGCCTTCTTCGAGTCGACAAGCTATGAAGATGCTATCCGTAATGCTATTTCGATTGGCGGTGATAGCGACACGCTGGCAGCAATCACCGGTGCGGTAGCAGAATGCTACTACGGCATCCCGCAAAAACTACGGGAGCAGAGCATGAGCTACCTGGACGAAAGATTGCTTGGTGTGTTGCGCGCTTTTGAAGCAAAGTATTCGCCTAAGGTTGCGGAGTTATAAGTGCAACACAAAAACCGTACAGCCTCAAAGCCTTATGCAGCAAGGGGTTGTACGGTTTTGTACGTTTTTGTACGTTTTTTAGAGAGCGCTCAGCCCTTATAGAAAAAATAGCTAATGAGTGCCACCTGCAGGAAGAAGATGAGCGGTACGCCGAAGATGAACTTTAAATGCTGTGTCTTGTGGCGGAAAAGCTGCATGGCAATAAATGCGCCTGCGCTGCCGCCGAGCGCTGCCAAAAGCAGCAGCACTATTTCCGGTACACGCCAGCTATGCAGCTTGGCGAAGGCTTTATCCGCACCGTAGACGACAAAGGCAGTACAGTTGATGAAGATCAGGTAATAATATAAAAAGCTGTGCATGGTTCATACCCTCACTTTCTCCTGTTCAGCTGCTTTACTCCAGCAGCTTGGCGATATCCGGCAGGGGAGCGACGCTGCGCTTTAAAATGCCGTGCATATAGGCAATGGCAATGCCATAGTTAGTCATGGGCACGTTCTGCGCCGTTGCGCGCTCGCTGCGGCTTTGCATTTCGCGTTCGTTGAGCATGCAGCCGCCGCAATGCACTACGAGCTTATACTGTGACAGGTCATCGGGGAATTCCGTGCCGCTGCTGAAGCAGAATTCAGGCTCCGCTTTAGTGAAGCTGCGAATCCAGCCAGGAATCTTTACTGTGCCGATGTCCTGACATTGGCGGTGGTGCGTGCAGCCCTCGCTGATGAGTATCTTATCGCCATCCTGCACTGTATCGAGCACACGCACAGCCTCTACGGCTGAACTGAGCGTGCCCTTGTAGCGCGCCATGAGGATGGAGAAGGAGGTGAGCGGAACAGTGGGCGGAACGATTTTGCTGACTGCGCCGAAGGCCTGACTGTCGGTTACGACGAGCTTGGGCGGGAAGGCAAGGCGTGCCAGTGCTTCCGCCAGCTCGCTTTCCTGTACTGTTACGGCGATGCCTTTGTTGTCGAGCACGTTGCGCAGTACCTGCTGCTGCGGCAGAATGAGCCTGCCCTTGGGGGCGGCGCTGTCAATCGGCGTTACGAGCACTACGATGTCGCAGGGCTTGATTAAATCGCCAAGCAGCTGGCGTTCTACCTCACGCGGGCGCAGGGCGGCGATAGCCTCCTTCAGCTCGTTGATGTTACGGTTGGTGATGGCGCTGACGAGGAAGCATTGCTTCGTGAGCTTCATGGCCTCCATGGTGAGCAGTGCCTGGCGCATTTCGTCCAAAAGCTCTACCTTGTTCAGTACGAGGATGGATGGCAGCTTTTTTGCCTGCATCTGCTGCCACAGCGTTTTATCCGCTTCGCTGATGCCTACGCTGGCATCTACAACGAGCAGAGCGATGTCGCACTTACCGAGCACCTGCTGAGCTTTGGCAATGCGCTGCGCGCCCAGCTCACCCTCATCGTCGAGGCCGGGGGTGTCGATAATCATTACGGGGCCGAGGGGCAAAAGCTCCATAGCCTTATATACAGGGTCGGTAGTAGTGCCCTTTTGTTCGCTGACAATGGCAAGCTCTTGACTGGTGATGGCGTTGATCAGGCTGGACTTGCCGGCGTTACGCTTACCGAAAATACCGATGTGGATACGCTCGGCAGCGGGAGTTGTATTCAATGACATGGTGATGTCTCCTTTACATATATAAGAAATTGCGTTAGTTACAAACAGTATTAAAGCTAAGACCTGTGAATAGGGAAATGGAATGTCGTGAAGTGAATAAAAATTACAGCGAATGAGTGTCTGGAACCACATGCGGGCGCATCCAAGAAGCAAGTCCGTAGGACGATGCTGATTGGTTTATGCGCGCCATGCGATAGTATCCCAAGAAGCAAGCTCACAGAGCGTAGCTGATTGGCTTGACACGAACCGCTAAGGGGCGCAATGTCTGAGCGCTATGCAAACTCATATTGCAGAATCTCTTGGCTTCGCGCGAGTTTTGCGCCGCTTCGTCTTGGTTCCACACGAAATGAGTGGCCGTAATTTTTCCTGACTGAAGGGACATTTTGTTTCCCGTAGTAAGTATTCTTGCTGATAGCCATATTTCCTTCATTAGGATAGCAAAAAAAGGCTGCAGCACTTTCGCACTGCAACCTCATTGTTGCAAATTATTTCACAAGCTCCATTTTGGGGTTAGGATTGTATTTGCGGCCAGCCTTAGCGCAATCCTTGCCGTCAACCTTAACGATATCAGCAGTGTAGTTGATGTTGCCGTCGAAGAAGGAAGAACCTACTGCATAGGTATCAACCGGCACGCCCATTTCCTCAAACGCTGCTACGCGCTCAGCGTCAAAGCCGCCGGAAGCGATAATCTTAACGTGGTTGAAGCCTTCGGCATCCAGCGCACGGCGAACATTGCAAACAAGCTCCTTGCAAACACCGGTCGGTTTAAAGGTACCAATTTGAGTCCACAGGCTCTTGTCAACCATGCTGCCGGAGGTATCAAGACGTACACCTGCGAGCTTTTTGCCCAGCTTGCGGGCAACAGCCAAAGAAGTGTTTACGCAGTCGTTGTCAAAGTCAACCAGTGCGATACGTGCGATAGACGGATCAACATATTTATCGAATGCTTCGGTAGCAGCAACAGTGTCACCCTTATAGGAAGCAATCAATGCATGGGGGATAGTGCCCAGGCCCTTGCCGCCTGCTGCCAGTGCGTTGGCATCGGTAGAAAAGCCGTGGATGCCGCCAACCAAAGCTGCATAGCCGTCGGATTCCTGAGTCTGGTAAATATCATAGCGTGCAGGGAAGAAAAGCACCGGCTTGCCGTTGGCAGCCTTCACTACGCGGCGAACATTGGTAGCAATGCGGCTCTGGCGTGCCAGAATACCCAGATAGATGGTTTCCAGATGCGCAAAGTCGGCATAATCGCCTTCGATAGTCATAACGGTTTCCCATTCGTCAACCTCTTCGCCGTCACGCAGGGAATGAATTTCGATAGTTTCCGGATGGAAAGCGCATTGACGGATCAGAGCAATGACCTCGTCGGTACCGCAAACAACAACATGGTCACGGGCGAACACCTGCATCAGCACGCGCGGATGATAATTATCACCGTTTAAGATTTCTTCGGAACGCATAAAATATGCATCAGTATAATAACCTTCTTTAATTTTTTCTACAGGAAAGCTAAAGCTTTCAACAGGTCTTCTTGTAGTCATTTGACGAGCCTCCCAAAAATTTCTCACGAATTTTACTCTTTGCGAGAACATTAACTATTGATTGTAGTTAAAAATATGATACAATATAAAGGCTATGATAGCAAGCCTTTTTCGCAAAAAAATTCCGATTAGCTATATTTCCGATACAATATAGATGGTGATACATATGCACGAAATACGAAAAAAATATACTGTGCTCCTGCTTTCGGCACCCATAGGCTCCGGACACAGGCTGGCAGCCGAAGCATTGGAGCAGGCCTTCACCGACCGTCCGGAGGTTGAGGTCATCCACGGCAACATCTTCGACTTCTTCCCGCGGTTTCTGGGCAAGGCCTTTTTAGGCACCTACCTGTGGATTTTAAAATGCTGCCCCTGGCTTTACAAGCTGGCCTACAGCTGGGGCAATAAGCAGGGCGGCTCCTTATGGCTGCGTGAGCTTTTAAACCGCCTCTTGGCACGCTTAGGCGGCAGCTACCTGCGCAGCGTACAGCCCGATGCCGTAATCGCCACGCACGCTACACCTGCAGGCATCATCGGCTATTACAAAAAGCAGCATCCCAAGCTCTGGCTCGGCGCCGTAGTGACCGACTTTACAATTCACCGCTGGTGGGTTTGCGACGGCGTGGATACCTACTTTATCGCCGACGAGCTGCTGCGTGACAAGCTCACTACTACTGCCGACATTCAGGCTACGGGCATTCCTGTGCGCCAGCAGTTTATGATTAAGCACGACAAGCAGAAATGCCGCGAGTTCTTCGGCTGGGACGAAAACGAACGCGTCTGCCTTTTGATGGGCGGGGGTGAAGGCCTTTTGCCGATGTCCGAGATAATCACGGCACTGCAGCGCGCCGCTCTGAAAAACCTGCGCGTTGTTGCTGTCACAGGCCACAACGAGGCGTTGGCGGCACAGCTGCAAGCCAAATACGGCGCAACGGCCGAAATCTACGGCTTCCGTGAGGACGTACCGCAGCTTATGGCAGGTGCGGATATGATTATTACCAAGGCTGGCGGTCTGACCTCTGCCGAGGTGCTGGCGAGCGGACTGGACCTTTTAATCTACAAGCCGCTACCGGGGCAGGAGGAGGGCAACGCCGCCTTCCTGCAGCAGTATTGCGGCGCTCTGGTGGCACGCTCTACCGACGAGCTGGTGCAGCACATCAAAAACAGCACGGTAAGCCTGCGTGAGGCAGCAACCTGCGGCGAACATGCGCATCCGCTGGCAGCACAGCAGATTGTCGACTACGTTATGCAAAGACTGCAAAAATAATTTTCGGACTCCTTCGTATGAGGGAGTCCTTTTGCTGTATATAGGCCGATTTTTGTGCATTTTCGTGAATAAAATTCCCCTTATTTTGCTGATAATTTCTTCTATTGTATAATTAATTTACTTGACCAATACGAATTTCATCATTATAATGTAAGAAAATCGCATATTATGAAGGCTGTGGCATGAAGTTCCGCTCTGACTGCATAATAATGTATGTATTACAGGAGGAGTGTGACCTTATGGATACCTTATATCTTGCCGCTGTCTGCGCTGTTGTCCCCGGTCTGGGGCGCAGCAGAATACCTGATCTGATTAACGCTCTGGGCAGTGCCCGCGCTGTCTTTGAAGCGAGTGCCGCCACACTCACGGCAACAGGGCTTTGTACGCCGCGAGCAGTGCAAAACTTTATCAGCAACCGTGATGCGCGTCTGCCGCAAAGGCTGGATTACTTCTGCCGTCATAACGGCGTGCAGATACTTGCCTATACCGACGCTACTTATCCGCAGAGCCTGCAGAACCTGAGCGACAAGCCTTTGGTGCTTTACATCAAAGGAAAGCTGCCCGAGGCTCCTTACGCCTTGGCGATAGTTGGCTCACGGCGCTGCACGGAATACGGTGTGCGTGCTGCTGCCTGCTTTGCGCAGGCTATGACGCGCGAGGGCATACCCATTATCAGCGGCGGTGCCAAGGGCATTGATACGGCGGCGCACGAGGCCTGCCTGCAGGCCGGAGGTGTGACGGTGGCAGTTCTGGGCTGCGGTCTGGATATTGTCTATCCGTCCGAAAACGCCAAGCTGTTTGCCCGCATTGCCGAGCATGGCGCACTGGTGACGGAATATCCGCCGGGAGTTCCGCCCGCAGCGGCCAATTTTCCTGCGCGCAACCGCATCATCGTCGGTCTGTCGCAGGCCGTTCTGGTAGCAGAGGCAGGCAAGCGCAGCGGCGCTGTAATTACGGCGAACATCGCTGCCGACGAGGGACGTGAGGTGTACTGCGTACCGGGGAATATTTTCGACGGCAGCAGCATAGGCTGTCATGAGCTTATCCGCACCGGTGCCAAGCTGGTGGATATGCCACAGGATATTTTAGACGATAAAAGAAGCTGGCAGCAGGCTATGAACCGCCGCATAACCCAGCCGAGTATATTTGACTGCGCGCCGCAGGAGCCAAAGCCTGCGCCCGCACCTGTCACAACAGAATTAGGAGCGAAGCTGCTTGCTCTTTTGCAGGCAGGAGCGCTTTCTTTAGAAAAGCTGACGGAGCAGAGCGGAGCCGCTTTTGCTGCCGTGAGCATGGAGCTGCTTGACCTGCAGGCCGCCGGACTGGTGGCTACAGACCAGGCGCAGCGTTACTACCGAAAGTAGGAGGAACATAAATGGCAAAGACTCTGGTTATCGTGGAATCACCTACGAAATCCAAGACTATCGAAAAATTTTTAGGCAAAAACTATACTGTAAAGGCTTCAATGGGACATCTGCGCGACCTGCCGAAAAGCACCCTGGGTGTAACCTTTCTGCCGGACGAAGAGCATGCAAACGAATTTGAACCGAAATATATCAATATCCGCGGCAAGGGAGATTTAATCAAATCCTTGAAGGCTGAAGCTAAAAAAGCCGACAAAGTTTTACTGGCAACTGACCCTGACCGTGAGGGTGAAGCAATCAGCTGGCATCTGGCATTTATTCTGGGCATCGACCCGACATCTGCCTGCCGCATTGAATTTCATGAGATTACCGCTGCCGCTGTCAAGGACGCTATCAAGCATCCGCGCTGCATTGACATGGATATGGTTGATGCACAGCAGGCACGCCGTATTTTAGACCGCATCGTAGGCTATCAGCTCAGCCCGTTGCTGTGGCGCAAAATCCGCAAGGGCCTCAGCGCCGGCCGCGTACAATCCGTTGCTACCAAAATCGTTGCCGACCGTGACCGTGAAATCGAAGATTTCGTGCCGGTAGAATACTGGACACTCAGCGCCAAGCTGCGTGAAGGCAGCAAGGGCCAGCTCTTTGAAGCGGAAGCAGTAAAATACAAAGGCAAAAAGCTGGAGCTGCACAACGAGCAGGAGGCGAGAGCAGCGGAGGAAGCACTCTCCAAGGCTGATTACATCGTGAGCGACGCAGTAAAGAAGGAACGCAAGCGTCACCCCGTACCGCCGTTTACTACCTCTGCCATGCAGCAGGAGGCCAACAAAAAGCTCAACTTCAGCGCCAAAAAAACCATGATGCTCGCACAGCAGCTTTATGAAGGCGTATCGCTGGGCAAAACCTCCGTCGGCCTTATTACCTACATGAGAACCGACTCCGTGCGTCTGGCGGACGTAGCTGTGGACGAAATCCGTGACTACATCAAGCAAAACTTCGGCAGCGAATTCTGCCCGGCCAAGACCAACCATTACAGCACCAAAAAGAACGCGCAGGACGCGCATGAGGCGATTCGTCCGACCAGCGTCATGCGTACCCCGGCCGAGATGCAGGAGTACCTCACCAACGACCAGCTCAAGCTGTATACGCTCATCTGGAACCGCGTTGTTGCCAGTCAGATGACGGACGCTGTTTATGACGTTACCACCCTGACGATTGATGCTGCCGACTACCAGCTGCGTGCAACAGGCTCCGTACTGAAATTCCTGGGCTTCTTGCAGCTGCACAGCAAATATGACGATAAAGAAAAGGACTCCAAGGTTCCTTACGTCGAACCGGGCACCAAGCTGCTGCTTTACAAGCTCATGCCAGCAGAGCAGCACTTCACCGAGCCGCCTGCGCACTTCACCGAAGCAACGCTCATCAAGGAGCTGGAGGAGAAGGGCATCGGCCGCCCCAGCACCTTTGCACCTACCATCGTTACACTGCTTACCCGCGGCTATGTAGTCAAAGAGGCTAAAAAGCTGCTCGTTACCGAGCTTGGCATTATGACTGTAGATATGCTCACCGAATATTTCAAGGAACTCATCAACATCGGCTTCACCGCCCAGATGGAGGAAAAGCTGGATGAGGTTGCCGAGAAGAAGCACACCAAGGACGAGGTCCTCAGCGAATTCTATGGTCCCTTCAAAAAGGATCTGGACCACGCAGGCGTGGCAATTCCTATCGTCGAAATCCCGCTCGAGGTATCCGACGTTCCCTGCGACAAGTGCAACGACGGCACCATGATGGTTATCCGCGAAGGACGCTTCGGCAAGTTCCTGGCTTGCCCCAACTTCCCCAAATGCCGCAATACCAAACCCATTCTGCACCCGATTGGTGTAAAATGTCCTAAGTGCGGCGCTGATATTCTTGAACGCAAAAGTAAGACCGGTAAGGTATTCTATGGCTGTGAAAAATATCCTGAGTGCGATTACACCACCTGGGACAAGCCGCTTAACGAAACCTGCCCGGACTGCGGCGCTATGATGGTAGAGCACGTGGAGCGCAACGGCAGCAAGCGCAAGTTCTGCAGCAACCCGGAATGCTCCAAGGCAAGACCGGTATATGCTTCCAAAACAGCTGCAGCAAAGACTACGGAAGCTAAAACAACCGCAACCACAACCACCGCAGCCAAGAAAACTACGGCGGCAAAAAAGACTACCGCTAAGAAAACTGCAACTACCAAAACTGCTGCAAAGAAAACTACCACCGCAAAGAAGGCTACCGCTACTAAAGCAACTACCGCTAAAAAAGCTACTACTGCAAAGAAAACTACTACAACTAAGAAAGGCAGCAAGGAATAAATGACTATCTCTCCTGTACACGTAATCGGTGCGGGCCTGGCAGGCTGCGAAGCCGTTACCCAGCTCACGCGCCACGGTATCCCTGTAATCCTGCACGAAATGCGTCCTGTAAAAAGTGACGAAGCACATAAAACTGCATATTTTGCCGAGCTTGTCTGCAGCAACTCCCTGCGCGCAGGCAATATTGAAAACGCTGTCGGTCTTCTCAAGGAGGAAATGCGCCGTTTAGGCTCCCTCATAATGCAAAAGGCTGACGAGCATCAGGTGCCTGCCGGTGGCGCTCTGGCTGTTGACCGCGACGGCTTTGCCGCTGCCGTAACCGAAGCAGTGAAGGCCAATCCGCTAGTTACCGTCATCCACGAAGAGGTGACCGACCTGGAAAGCCTTGAAGGCACTGTCATCATAGCCAGCGGCCCGCTGACCAGCGACGCGCTTTTCGCCGATATCAAAAAGCTCTTGAAGTCTGATTATCTGCACTTCTTTGATGCCGCAGCACCGATTGTTACCGCCGATTCCCTGGACTATGACAAGGTTTACCGTGCCTCCCGCTACGACAAGGGCGGTGCCGACTACCTCAACTGCCCCTTCTACACGAAGGAGGAATACGTTGCCTTCTGGGAAGCTCTCTGCAATGCGGAAAGCGCTCCCGTAAAGGATTTTGAGCATGATGTATTTGAAGCCTGCATGCCTATCGAGGAAATGGCTGCAAGAGGCGAGGACACCATGCGCTTCGGTCCGCTGAAGCCTGTAGGCCTCATTGACCCGCGTAACGGCAAGGAAGCCTACGCAGTAGTGCAGCTGCGCCAGGATAACGCCGCTGCCTCCCTTTATAATCTGGTAGGCTTCCAGACACATCTCAAATGGCCGGAGCAAAGACGTGTTTTCGGCATGATTCCCGGTCTGGAGAACGCAGAGTTCGTCCGTTTCGGCGTTATGCACAAAAACACCTACCTGAATTCGCCGCAGCTTTTGGATAAGCACTTCAACCTGCGCAGCAATAAGCGCTTCTACTTTGCCGGACAGATGACCGGCGTAGAAGGCTACGTCGAGTCGGCAGCCTCCGGACTGATGGCCGGTTTAGCTGCTGCAAGAGCGGTATTGGAGCTGCCGGAGGTAGAATTCCCCGAAGTAACTGCGCACGGAGCACTGGCCAACTACATCAGCAATCCGACGATTGAAAACTTCCAGCCGATGAACATCAACTTCGGCCTCATTCCGCCGCTCACTGTACGCATCCGCAAGAAGAGAGAAAAGAACGCTCAGATTGCAGCACGCGCTTTGGAAGCACTGGACGGCTTTCTGCCCACGCTTAAAACTGAACAGGCGTAATTTTTAGCCTGTTATCTCTAAAATAAATAAAAAAGCCAAAAATATTTTTAGAGAAAGACAATATGTGTCCTCCCGCTATGGTAAAATTTGCTTATAGCCGGTGGCAAAACGTTTGCTTAAGAGAATGATTGTGCTATAATTAGCTTAAAGAGATTTTCGTACAGCAACCGCTTTGCAAATTTCATGGCAGGGAGGAACTAATAATGACAGATTTACGCATCGCAAAGGATCGTTTGCTCTATATGTATTCGCGCCTGGTAGACGGCAAAATGCTCTACAAGAAGGAGGAGGCCCAACGCTTCGGCTGCTCCTTACGCTCTATTCAGCGCGACATAGAAGACCTGCGATCCTTTTTACATGAGCAGAATGAAGCATCAGGCCTGGTGCAGGATTTGGTCTACAACCAGAAGCTCGGCGCTTACCAGCTTGTACCGCCCTCACGCAATCTGCTGTCCAACGAGGAGGTTTTCGCCACGCTCAAAATACTGCTGGAAAGCAGGGCCTTCACCAAAAATGAGCTTTACCCGATTATCGATAAGCTGATTGACTGCTGTATCCCTAAAACGGAGCAGCAGCGTGTGAGCGAGCTTATAGGCAACGAAAAGCTGCTTTATGTAGAACCGCAGCACAAGGATAAGTTTCTTAAGAAAATGTGGGAGCTTAGCGGCGCTGTGCATGAGCATCTGGAAATAATCATCAACTACCGCCGTACCGACGGTGTGCTGGTGCAGCGCAGACTACAGCCCGTAGGCATCATGTTCTCCGAATTCTACTTTTATCTGGCAGGCTTCATTGTGCCCAAGGAAAAGGAGGAGCTCAAATTCGAGATAGAAAACGATCCCTTCCCGACTATCTACCGCATCGACAGAATCAACAGCTTTAGCGTCACCGAAACGCATTTTGCCGTTCCGTATTCCAAACGCTTTGAGGAGGGCGAGTTCCGCAAGCGCATCCAGTTTATGTACGGCGGCCATCTGCAGCGCCTGCGCTTCCTGTTTAAGGGTGGCAGCTACGAGTACATCCTTGACCGCCTGCCTACTGCCAAGGTAGTAGAGGAGGGCGAAAACGGTACGCTTATTGAAGCGGAGGTTTTCGGCAGGGGCATTGATATCTGGCTGAAAAGCCAAGGCGAGCTGATTGAGGTTATTTCCAGACAGGAAATACCGGTAAATTAAGTGCAAAATTCATTTTCGCAAAAAATATCTAAAAATTTCTCAAAAAAATTTTTAGGATAGCCAATCTCTGGCTATCCTATTTTTTATAATAAGATTATGCTAAGGCATAACGCAAAAGCAACACTAATTGCCGGCACGTTTTTCAGGAATGCGCCTGTATTTACTTTGGCAAGCAGTATCAAGGCTGTCTTCGCACCTTTTTTTTACATGAAGAAATGCCGGAAATACTGTAAGCTATAATCAGTAAGAAGTAGAGGAGTGGATGATATATGTATTGCGAAAAGTATGTAGAAATGGGCAGAAAAATACGTTATTACAGAATCATGCAGGAGCTGGGGCAGGGGATGCTCGCAGAGCAGATAGGCATTACTCCGCAGTATTTGAGCAAAATCGAGCACGGAAGCGCGCGCCCGAGTATGGACCTGGTATTCCGCATCGCCGATAAGCTGCAGGTGAAGGTGTCGCACCTGCTGGAGGCCTGCTGATACTTTAAGCCGGGCATGGATTTTTCCTCCTTTTTGTGGTACAATACCCATGTAATTGCTTCTGCTCGAGGCAATTAACAGCGTGACTGCCCCAGGGCAGCATACATGTAAGGAGGCAATTTAATATGAACGAGCAAAACAGCGTTTTAAACATCATTGGCAAGGTAAGCGGATTGTTATCCAAGTACATCGCCGTCGTGATTTTAATCACCTCTGCGATTGCCTTTACCCATCCGCAGGAATTCATGTGGATTCCGCAGTATACCGCTCTCTTCCTGGGCACGGCAATGTTCGGAATGGGCCTGACCATCAAGCGCGAGGACTTCCAAATCGTCTTTTCCCGACCTAAGGAGGTTATTTCCGGCTGTATCCTGCAATACACCATCATGCCCCTGGCAGCCTATTTTCTGGCTGTAGTGATGAATCTTGATACTGATATCGCTCTGGGCGTTATCCTCGTGGGCTGCTGCCCCGGCGGTACTGCCAGCAACGTTATTGCCTATATCGCTAAGGGTGACGTTCCCTTATCCGTTGGCATGACCATCACTTCGACTCTGATTGCACCGTTGGTAACACCTGTGCTGGTGTACATGCTGGCAGGTTCCTGGGTTGAGGTAAGCTTTATGGCTATGGTACTTTCCGTAGTGAAGATTGTGCTGCTGCCTGTGCTTGCAGGTATCATCTTAAACAGCCTTTTCCACGAAACCATCGTCAAGCTGGGCGGTATTTTGCCGCTGGTTTCCGTTGTAGCGATTGTAACCATTATCGATGGTATCGTTGCTGTCAACGCTGCTAAGCTGATGAGCTGCGGTCTGATCGTAATGCTGGCAGTTGTCCTGCACAACGGCATCGGTATGGCTCTGGGCTTGGGCATGGCGCGTCTGATGAAGGTATCCTACGCTAAGGAAACCTCTATTGCTATCGAAGTTGCAATGCAAAACAGCGGTCTGGCGCTTGCTCTGGCGACCGCAAACTTCGCCGCTAATCCGCTGGCCACGCTTCCGGGCGCTATCTTCAGCGTATGGCATAACGTTTCCGGTTCTATTTTCGCCAGCTGTCGCATCAAAGAGGTAGAAGAAAAGCAAAAGCTCGAGCTTAAGGAGCACGCAATAGCAAAATAAGCATAAACACTAAAGGCACTACTGTGAGCGCAGTAGTGCCTTAATTATTTGTATAGCGTAGGGCAGGGGAGCCTACATATTATTTTTTGCTTTTATTATCCAAACCGAAGAGCATTTCCATAGGCTGCTCCGGCGCTTCCTTAACCGTCGCGCCTGTGCTGAAGCCCGGCATTTCCGCCTTGGTCAGCTCAATTTTGCCGTATTGGCGCTCGTAATCATCAATAACCCATTTCAAAATCTGTTCGATTTCCTTATTTACTGAACGGCCATTTATCTTTGCCAAATGCTTCATCTTATTCATAATAATAGGATGAATGCGCAGTGTAAAGCGTGCTTCTTCCATGAATACTCCCTCCAGATTCTGACTATTCTACTAATTATTATAGGCAAGAACAGCGCTTTTGGCAAGGAGATAATCTTTTTTAGCAACAACTAACTATTTTTACAAGAATTTCAGACAATAGCTTTTGAAATATGCTATAATAATTATTATAGTGTAAATTTTTAGGAGGCAACAATGACTTTAGCAATAAATGCCGTATACCACGGCTTTAAGGTTTTACAAGCACAATTTGTAGATGAAATCAGCTCCCAGGCATATATCATGGAGCATATCAAGAGCGGCGCACGCCTTTTGTACCTTGCTAACGATGACGATAACAAGGTTTTTTCTATTTCCTTCAGAACTCCGCCTGCAGATGATACAGGTGTGGCACATATTCTGGAGCATTCCTCTCTTTGCGGCTCCCGCAAATATCCCTTAAAGGAGCCCTTCGTGGATCTCGTCAAGGGTTCTCTGAACACCTTTTTGAACGCAATGACCTTCCCGGATAAGACCATGTATCCCGTTGCCAGCCGCAACGATAAGGACTTCCATAACCTGATGGACGTCTATCTGGACGCTGTGTTCTATCCTTCCTTCTATCAGAACAAATACACCCTGCGTCAGGAGGGCTGGCATTATAATCTGGACAGCCTCGACGGCGAGCTGAGCTACAACGGCGTTGTTTATAACGAGATGAAGGGCGTGTATTCTTCGCCGGACGCATATCTGGAAAACGAAGCAATGAAGGCTCTGTTCCCTGACAACTGCTACCGCTTTGAATCCGGCGGCTATCCGGACGCTATTCCGCAGCTGACTCAGGAAAAATTCGAGCAGTTCCACAAAACCTATTACAGCCCGGAAAACAGCTATATCTATTTATACGGTGATATGGATATCGACGCTACTTTGGAATATCTCGACAGCGAATATCTGAGCAGCTTTGAGAAAACCGGTACTGTTGATTCCGCTATCGCAGAGCAGCAGCCCTTGCCGCGTACTGCGGATATCGAAGCCTTTTATCCGGTTGGGGCAGAGGAGGACTGCGCTGCCAAAACATATCACGAGCTTTCTATCGTAACAGGCAAGGCAACCGACCTGCAGACCAGCATGGCCCTGAGCCTGCTGAAAAGCACATTGCTGGACAGCGAATCCTCCGCACTGCGCCGTGCACTGATGGATGCAGGAGTAGGCCAGATTATCAACGGCAGCTATACCTCCAGCATGTATCAGCCGGTATTCTCTATACGTGCCAGCGGCAGTGAGAAGGAGCTGCGCGATAAATTTATCAGCGTTATCTATAAAACACTGCAGGACATCACCATCAACGGCATTGACAAAAAGCTGTTGGAGGCTAACATCAACTCCATGGAATTCAAGCTGCGCGAGGCAGATTTCGGCGGTTATCCCAAGGGACTGATTCTGGGCATCGGCGTTATGGATAACTGGCTGTACGACGGCAATCCGATTGAGGGCCTCTGCTACAACAAATATCTGGCAGCTCTGCGCGAGGGCCTGAAAACCAACTATTACGAAAGCATTATCGAAAACTATCTGCTGGACAACACCCATAAAGTGCTGGTAACCCTGCTGCCGCAGCCCGGCAAGGAGGAGGCAGACCAGGAGGCCGCTGCTGCCAAAATGAGCGCTATCAAGGCACAGATGAGCCAGGAAGAGCTGCAGCAGCATATCGACGAATGCGCCGAGCTGCACCGTCTGCAGGCTACTCCCGACAGTGAGGAAGCACGCGCAACCATCCCTGTACTGAAGCGCAGCGACATCAGGCAGGAGGTAGAGAAGATTGAAACGCAGGAGGAAGAGCTGGGCGCAAGCCATTTGCTGTATCTTCCGCGCAATACAAACAAAATCGCTTATACCAGCTTCTATTTTGATATTACCGATATGGAGGCTGAAAAGCTGCCTCTGTGCTATCTGCTTACTGATATCATGGGCAAGTTCGACACCGAACGCTACAGCTATCAGGAGCTGGCAACCAACGCCATCATGTACACCGGTGGCATTGCGTTCGCTGTACGCGCCTTCACCGAAGCAGAATCTACGGATGATTATAAAATTTACTTCTCCACCAAAGGCAAATGCCTCACCGATAACCTGCCGAAAATGCTGGATATCCTGCAGGCCATTGCTTTGGAAAGCAAGATGGACGATCTGGAGCGCTTCCGCGAGCTGGTATCCGAGCTGAAAACCGATTGGGACGACAACTTCTTCAACCGCGGTCAGACAGTTGCTATCACAAGACTGTTCTCCTATTGCTCTGCCGGTGCACGCGTCAACGAGCAGGATGAATTCAGCTATTATCAGTTCCTCAAAAAGCTGACCGATAACTTCGACGAGCTGGCACCGCAGGTACTGGAGCAGTTGCGCCTGTTAATCAAACGCTTCTTCCAGAAGAACCGTTTCCTGCTCAGCTATAGCTGTGACGTAAAAGAGCAGGCAGCAGTAAGACAGCAGTGCCTTGATTTCATCAGCAAGCTGTCTGAGGCAGAAGCAGGGGAGAAGGCTGAAGTTCTGCCCGTAGGCACCGTTAACGAGGCTATTGCTACCGCAGGTAAGGTACAATACGTTGCTGCAGGCGGCAACTTTGCTAAGCACGGTCACAAATACGTGGGCGCGATGGCTGTACTGGAAACCATTCTGAGCTATGAATATCTCTGGACCAAAATCCGTATTCAGGGCGGCGCTTACGGTGTTACCGCACGCTTTGAGCTGAACGGCGTAGGCGTGTTTGCATCCTACCGCGACCCGCAGCTGCCGAAAACTCTGGAGGCTTACCAAGGTCTGGCAGAATGGCTGAGAAACGAAGAATTCCCCGAACGCGAGCTGAACAAGTACGTTATCGGTACAATCAGCACGATGGATAAGCCTTTGACCAACAGCATGCGTCTTGACAAGGCAACCGCGCAATATCTGAAGCACGTTCCCGTTGAACTGCGCCAACGCATCCGCAACGAAATCCTGCAGGTAAGCAATGCAGACCTGCAAGCACTGGCTAAGGTAGTAGAGGATATGCTCAGCGACGGCCTGATCTGCGTAGTCGGCGGCAAGCAGCCTATTGAAGCCAATAAATCTTTGTTCAACAATATCATCAACGCGTAAATCTGTACGCTGTTAAGCTTACACCAAAGCTAAGAAAAACCCGTGACCTCCAAAGGAAGTCACGGGTTTTGTCGTACATAAAAGTGCTATAAGGTTAATCTAACTCGCCGTTCTGCGCCTTTTTAACAAGCTCCTGATAAGCGTTATAAACGCCGCTGTTGAAGCAGGTAAGCACAACACTCATGCCATAGTCGGCGTTGGCATTAATCCATTCGGTGCAGGTCAAAAGAGCGATACGGGCAGCCTCGTCCACAGGATAAGCATAAGCACCGGTAGAAATCGCCGGGAAAGCAATGCTGTGCAGATGATGCTTGCGCGCCAGGTCCAGGCTGTTCTTGTAGCAGTCGGCCAGCTCCAGTCTTTGCTCAACCTTACCGTTATAAATTGGGCCTACAGTATGAATAATGTAGCTTGCAGGCAGATTATAGCCATAGGTAATCTTGGCAGCACCAGTCGGGCAGCCGCCTAAGGTTTTGCATTCCTCTAAAAGCTTTGGTCCTGCAGCGCGGTGGATAGCACCATCAACGCCACCACCGCCTAAAAGCGTACTGTTGGCAGCATTGACAATAGCGTCGCAGTCCAGCGTAGTAATGTCACCACGCCAAACAGAAATAGCGTTCTGTTGCTTGTTCTTCTTGGCATCAGCCAACAGCTCCTTGATCATCCGGTTTTGAATATTGAAGGGAGCAGGGGAAGCAGGGTTAAAGATAATGCCGGCAATGCCATCCATTTGGAGGATAGCTTCAAAGTAATTGACCAGCGGACGGCTGATAACGTTGCAGGGCTTGCCCTGCTCGTAGGTCTCTTTGCTGCTGTAAGCCGTCATGTATTCCAGGCCACTTTCGGTAGTCTGTGTCTGCAGCAGCAGCTGGCCCTCCGGCGCATCTGCAGCAGTAGGAATGAGCACCTCTGCACCTTCCTGCAAGCATTACGCTGACTGCATGCAGCAGCTTCACCAGATTAGCTTCGCTCTGGTCCGCAGCAAAGAATTGCTGGGCGTTCATGATAATATCAGTAGATGGATGTAACATATGCGTCATCTCCTTGTAAAAATCGTTTACACACATTCATAACTATAATATATAACAAAAAAACAGCTCTGTAAAGAGCTGTTTTTTTGTATTTGACGCTAAAGTGACATCATTTTACATGCATTTTACAGTCATGCTATTAGAGCATACGGAATACAGAAATAACCTTACCAAGCACCTTAATGTTGTCAGAACCTACAATAGGCTCGTACTTATCGTTTTCCGGCTGCAGGCGCACACTGCGCAGCTCGCGGAAGTAACGCTTAACGGTAGTTTCCTCGCCGTCAATCAGGGCAACAACAATATCGCCGTTATTAGCAAAATTCTGCTTACGTGCAATAATGTAGTCATGATCCAGAATACCTGCGTTAATCATGCTGTCACCGCATACGGAAAGCATGAAAACATCATCGTCGCAGCCAATCAGGTCACGAGGAATAGGATAGGTCTCTTCGATGTTCTCGACAGCAAGAATAGGAACACCTGCGGTAACCTTCCCAACCAACGGTACCGGAACAAGGAGCTTGTTTCTCCAGGCATCGCTTTCGCTCATCAGCTCCAGAGCACGCGGCTTAGCAGCATCACGCTGAATGAAGCCATACTCCTGCAGCTTCTTCAGATGATTATGCACGCTGGCACTGGAGGATAAACCTACTGCTGCACCGATTTCGCGTACAGCAGGCGGATAGCCCTTATGATTAATAAAAGTACGGACGAATTTCAAAATGTTACGTTGGCGTTCAGACAACATATCTTCGGTATAGTTGCCATCAAAGTCCGGCGGGAGTGCTTTTCTTCTTCCCATTTTAGACCCTCCAATCATGTGTTTATAGTTAACCTTATACAAATTATAACAGATAAAAGTAATTTCGTCAAACAGCAGTGTGCATGGTGGCTGATTTAACATAAAAAATGCTAAAAACTTCTCAAAACCTCCGGGGGAGGAGCAAAAAGCGAAGAATGCTCATAATCTGACGCTTTTCTCAGCATTTTCCTCAGTTGGGAAATAAACATGTCTATAATGCTGCCTTTTTACCACAAAGACTGCAAAATAATATTTTACGTCCGATAATGTATATTATGTTAAATTTTCCTTTTCTCAGACGTGAGATTTTCATGCACTGCAATTCATTGCACCTGTGTAGTTAAAAGTGCCATTCGTTTACTTGCTGTTCAAGGCTTTTTTCCGTTTCAACGTCGGTTTTTTTGATAAAAAGCATCGCTGTAGCAGCTTTTTGGTTGCAGCTCAGTAAAATTTTGTTGTTATAAGCAAAATCCTTCAGCAACTCGGTATCAGCATTGATGCCAATAAGAGCTTTTTCCTGGGTGAAGTCAAAATTTGTCTTATAATCCTTCAAAGCAAAGTAATCGTTGCCAAAGCCCTTCAGTCGCTGCAGACCATCATTAATAAAGCTTTCCACAGCAAGTCTGTTGGCAACAGGCGTTGCTAAAAGCTCTTTAGCATCAGCGTCATTAATATTATCTACGCTGACGGTAACAAGCAGATGATTCCAATGCTCCAGAACATTGCGCATGCCGCTGGTGTAAAGATCCATGAATTTTTGCTGGTATTCAGGATCAGACGCCGGAATAGCAAATACAGAATAGATATTGTCATAATCCGTATTTGCGGCAACGTCCTGCATTTGCTTCATAGAAGAAGCCGTAGTCAGATAAAATGTGCCTTTATCCTTATATCGCAGGTTCAGCTGGCCGTAGAACCAGTCATCCGGCAGCTGCACACTTTTGCCGACTGCAGTATCAGTAAAGCTGATGGCCTTCGGCGTGCTTGTCGGAGCAAAAGCCTTAAAGCCCTTCAGCAGATCAGTGTGTGCTTTATCAAAGCGCTGCATTGTTTCTGCAGGAATATCGCGCAAAGCAACATTTTCTACCTGCAGAGCCTTTTCTACTGCTTCCTTTATAGAAGCTGCGTCCTGAGGCTTGGTTGTTGCTGCTTTATCCTCACTGCCTGCTTCGTCAGTATCGATATCTTCAATATCATCGATATCAACATCTGTATCAGCGTCGGCTGCTTTTTCATCCTTCTTCGGAGCGTATACATCCTGGTCACTGTTCACCGTCGACAGCAGATAAAGTCTGTCATTGGCAGAAACCATGCTGGTATCAATTTTAAACAGTACATCAGATTGCTTATAGATATAAGAAATGGTAATTGCCTTTTTGCCGGCAATCTTGCCTACCTTGATTACAGGAGTAAGCTGGTCCAGCTTCTCCTTGAGCACCTTGCTTTGGATAGTTACATTACCATTGCTGTCGTGCTCTGCATAGTTTTCAAGCTCCAGCAGCGGCGCAGGCACGGTTTTCGGATTAAGCTGGGAGCGCTCCAAAAGTGCCAGCTTCTCATATTCCGCATCAAAATAAGCAGTAGAGAATTTTTCGCCTAAAATCTGCTCCATATCCTCTGCTGTGTAATAGTTAACAATATTAACTGCGGTATTTTTTAAATCCTCTTCGTTCTGATAAGCCTTTTTGCTGCTGATATTGGTATACGCATAAACCTTCTTCGCTTCCAGCTTATAGTAAGGCTGTCCGTCCTTAAGACTGTAGCCGGCATAGCTGTTTTCGTAGGCATAAGCACTGCTGCTTGCAAGGATGAGCATTGCTGCTAAAATCGCACTTTTATTCATAAGCTTTCGCTCCTCTACTTTATTATAAGGAAGTTATTTGGTAACAATGTTAACCATCACGCCGCTGCCCAGGTTGCAGGCATTAGCTTCGTCGGTGTCGATATGAACCTCGTCAGCATGCTTTACGCCCGCACGTACCAGAACATTATGCAGTGTTACGGAACGCTCGCCCTCTGTGGTAATATCAACGATATCGCCGTCCTTCAGGCCGTATTTTTCAGCGGTTTCGGGGTACAGATGTACGTGGCGCGCAGCGATGATAATACCATCCTTCAGCTCCAGCTCGCCCTTCGGACCGATGAGCTTAGCGCCAGCGCTGCCTGCGATGTCGCCGCTGTTGCGGATAGGAGCATCAAGGCCAACCTTGCGTGCGTCGGTCAGAGAAAGCTCAATCTGAGTTTCCGGACGCAGAGGACCGATAATACGCAGCTTCATGGAATCCTTGGGAGTTACCATGGTAATCTGTTCTTCGGAAGCAAACTGACCGGGCTGGCCAATCGGCTTTTTAACATGCAGCTCGCTGCCTTCACCAAATAAAATATCCATATGCTCACGGCACAGATGTGCGTGACGTGCAGAAACACCTAAAACTATCGGAAATTGCATTGTATGTCACCTCATAAAATAATTTTTTGTTTATATACCTATTATAGCTTTAATTGCGGTAATTGTCATCAGTTATCGAATTTTTTTTCATATAATAGGATATCAGCTACAGGCAAAGCTTCTTTTTCCTGCATTAGTCCATTACTTGTGGTTGGGTCGACCTAGTCCAATTTTTATGCTCGATTAAGACCTAGTACATTTTGTGGTTTCGCTAGTACATTCTTGTGCTCAAGCTAGTCCAAATCTGTGGGGCAACCTAGTACACCTTTTGTGTTCGCAGGCAAAAATTCCCTGTTCAATAAAAAAATAATGGCTTATACAGACTAATAATTCTGCACATGCCACATCTAAACAAATAAATCCTCCTTCGTTAAAATAGTAATGCCTATATTACTAAGACGAAGGAGGATTTTTTATCTATGCGTCAGTTTATCACAAATATGCTTAACATTAGTAAGCGTCAAATATAACGCGGATATAAAATCTCAATTCAGTAATATATAATACGAACCGATTTGGTGACTCCGGAATACCTGAATACAATGAATTTTATGGTCTTCTGGTTAATTGGAAACAAGAAATACTAAACTCATTTACAACGATTAATGGCAGGCGCATAAATAACAGTTACATTGAATCGAAGAACAGAATTCTGAAGAAAATTATTATAAATGCCAACGGCTTTAGAAATTTTAAACGAACCCGTAACCGAATCCTTTATTGTCTCAACAAATACGATAACTTCACTCTTTAAAGACGAAAATGGCTGGAGCAATACGCTCCAGCCATTGAAACCCAATAACATGGACTAGGTCGACCACAAAATTTGTACTAGCACGACCACATATTGTAATAGGTCTACCCACAACTACGGACTAGGTCGACCCACACTCATGTAACAGCCCAACCCCAAAATTTGGACCAATGCCCTTTTTCCTACATATATACAGGTATACAGGAAAAAATAATAGGACCAGGCTTCCCTAGTCCTATTATTACACAAGATTTTTTAGAATTGACCGCTTACCATGAAATGGATGCGAGTTGAATCTACATCAGTATTATTGATTTCCTTAATCAAAGGCACGCCCAATGTTACCGCAGCACCGATGTGCTTGGTGATGTTGCTGCGCACGCCCAGACCACAGCTTGTCAGCACATGGCTGTCAAAGGCACTGTCGCCAAAGACCTGACCATGGTCCACAAAAGCGAAAGCATTGGTCTGTCTGTCCTTGGTTACAGGCACGGAATATTCCAAGCCCACACTGTAGCCACTGTCACCACCAAGCAGGCTTTCTTTGTAGCCGCGTACGCTGTACATACCGCCAATGTAGAACTGACGGGCGGAAGGCAGATAGTTATTGAAGCCACGCTGTGCGTCCAGGCGCAGGCTCAAAAGCTGCCCATGCTGATACATTTTCTGGTACAGGCCGTTAAGCTGGTACAGGGAAAAATCCTTGTCCTTATCGGCAATATTGGTATGCGTACCGGCGTTAAAGCTGTGCTTTTGGTAAATAACAGAGCTTGCGCCGTAATTAGTTACGGAATAGCCTGCCGTAACGCCTTTAATGGTATCATCGAGCCAATGCTGACCGCTGAAATCAGTCTTGGAATTTTGCTGACCGTAATCAAGCGTTGCCTCAGTACGAGTCTTTTCCGTCACTACCAACGGCTGGCTCAGGCCAACGTTCATGGCATAGGCATGACCGCGTACATTCAACGGCTCCAGCTGTCCGTCCGTAATGTGAACGCTGTTGGCGCTGTACTGCAGGTTCAGCTTGGTACCGCTATGGCCTAAGGGCCTGCTGTAGCCAAGGCCGAAGGATTTGGTGCCATCGCTCAGCATTGTGTTCAGCGTCAGCGCATCACGCACACCTGTCAGGCTTCTGTCCGTAAAGAACAGGGCGCCGCGGTATTCGCCGCTCGTATCACTGCCTGCGTTATCACTGTAAACAGTCCAGGTAATGTTTTGCGGTTCATAGGCGCTGATGACGTAATCCGTAGTGCCAGGCTCGCTGCCAGCCTGCAGAGAAATGCGCAGCTGTACGTCATTGGCAGCGTTAAAGCGCAGTAAATCGTCATTCAGCTTGTTGATGTTGGCAACCTCACCCTGCTTCAGGCTCATACGCTTGCTGATGTATTTGCTTTTGGTATACTTGTTGCCCTGCACCTCAACAGCATTCGTTTTACCTTCGATAAGCTCAATTTTTACCGTACCGTTTTTGATCGTCTGTGCCGGCAAAATTGCACGACAGGTAAAGTAACCATTATCAAGATACAGCTTGTTGATTTTGTTCACCAGCTCATACAAATCCTTGACGCCAACCTCTTTACCGATATATTCGTCCGTCAGCTTCTGCAGCTCTGCCTGCTCCAGTACAGTGGATTCATCAAGCTCCAGCTTTTCCAGCTTAAAGGTCACTGCAGCCTGCTGCTCTGCATCAGGCTTTTGGCTCCTCTGCTCTACCTTGCTGCTAGCCTTAGCCTTGTCCTCAGCAATCTGTCTGGCAACACGCTGGCGCTCCATATACTCTATCGCTCTGTTGGCTGCCACACCGGCGTTATTCAAGCCGCTTTTATTGAATTCTGCTTCCTGCGAAGGTGTAGGCGCTGCGAAAGCAGCGGCACTGCATCCCAGCAAAAGCGTAACCAGTAGCAAGCTTGTTTTATTAGTAATCATCGACAACACCCCTTTGATATACAAAATTTTGCTGCATCCGGCAGGCTAATTGGCCTGCCAGATGAGCTGCATTATTCTTTTATATTCCTTTTCCAGATGCTTGATGATTACATCCAGCACGGTATAAATCATGTCGCCCTCCAGCCTGCCATTTTGGCAGAGCAGGCAGCTGTCCAGGTAGAGTGAACCGTCATCTGTAAGATAATATTTGAACACCTTATATTGACGGTTCACCTTGTTGATTTCCCTCAGAATAGCCACTTCGTTACTCTCGTTGACAGCATTTGCTGCCAGCTGCACGCGAAGCATACCATAAATACTGCTGTCCAGGATGACCAGCGTCGGCAGACGCTGGCCTTCAACAACAATGTGAGAACGGAAGACCACTGTGTTCAGCTTATCCTCGCTAATCTGTTCAATGGCAAAGCAGGTAATCTTCTTATCATCCAGATATTTGATAAAAGCCTCTGCCTTTTTGTTCATCAGCGTTTCCTCCTATGCTTCTACAGTGATTTTTACGGGTTCACTCTTGTTATCGTCTTCATCCAGGTCATACAAGTCGTAGCGGAAGTATTGTACTACATCCGGTGCGTGATTGATGTCATATTCCTCTGCTTTGTTCTCGTTGAGCTGCTGCAGCATATGGTCTACAGCGGTAAAGCGTTGGTCATAAACATAATCGTAATTGCGCAGGTCAAGCAGTGCGCCGTTGCTGTGCTGAACGTTCGGCTGTGCAGTGAAGTGCAGGTACATCCATTTATCCGGGTTAGTACCCTCCTGCTGCCATTCAGTCAGATTTTGCGCCGGGTTGTTCACTGCAATGTTGTTCCAGTAAACGCTGTCGCTGCCGTCACGTTGCGGCGGTGCGCCCCATACAGCAGTCTTCATATGCTTATTGCTGAAATGCGCAACATTGTTGACTACCAGCTTATCGATATGGAACATGCCCTCGCTAACTTTGATAGAGCCGTTATTCAGCCACAGATGCTCGAAGCGGACACCCTTATTAGTAATTATCTCACCAATCTTCAGGTTGTCAATAGGCTTATCAGGCTGTGCGCCGTCCGGAACGATGGTCAGAAGGCCGTCAGCATCCAGACGCTGCTGAATCTTGTTAAGGTCAATGTCGCTGCCCTGAGCAATAATCTTGGTGCCTGCGATAAGTTCATCAACCTTCAGCTGCTTGCCTTCGGTCTTCAGCTGCAGAGCTACCAGATTGCCGTCGATTTTTGCCAAGGTAAGATAGCCGTTGGCAACGTCGATAAGCGCGTTGTTGGTAGCATAAATCTCGTGCAGGTCAACATCTCCGGCACCCTTGATCTGCAGTGCGAAGTTGCCGCTGTTGATATCACCCTTGTCGCCAAGAGCTTTGAATTTGTTGTCATGGTCTGTTACACTACCGTTCTGCAGTACGTCGATATTGATGTTGCCATGATCGGCAGTTACATCGCCGCCGAAGGTGATGTCGCCTTTAGCCGCGTCTGTCTGCAGGTGGATGTTGCCAGCCGTGCTGTTGATAATATCGCCGGTAGTAATGCTGCCTTTAGCATTGTAATCAACATTTTTCTGAGCTTTAACTTGTCCGTTGGTCGTAATGCTGCCGCCTGCGTTCATATCTACGTTAGCATTAGTAGAAGTGAGGTTACCGCTAGCAGTGATGTCTTTCGCTGCGTCGATATCTACGTCGTTGTTCGCTGTTACGTTACCGGTATTTACATTGCCAGTGCTGGAGTTGAGCTTTGCTTTACCAGTTTGTGCAGTAACGTCGCCGTTGGTGCTGATATCGCCGTTAGCGTTGGCAATTACGTCATCATGAGCATTTACTGTGCCATTCGTCGTAATGCTGCCGCCTGCATCCAGAGTAATTTCACCACTATTAGAGATGAGATTTCCGCCTGCAGTAATATCTTGTTTTGCGTCGATGTCTACTTCGTTGTTCGCTGTTACGTTTTGAGTATTTACGTTGCCACCATTGGAGTTAAGCACCGCTTTACCAGTTTGTGCAGTAACATCGCCGATGGTATTGATATTACCGTTAGCATTGGCAATTACGTCATAATGAGCATTTACTGTGCCTTGAGTTGTAATGCTGCCGCCTGCATCCAGAGTAATGTCACCACTGTTAGAGATGAGATTTTCGCCTGCAGTAATATCTTGTTTTGCGTCGATGTCTACTTCGTTGTTCGCTGTTACGTTTTGAGTATTTACGTTGCCACCATTGGAGTTAAGCACCGCTTTACCAGTTTGTGCAGTAACATCGCCGATGGTATTGATATTACCGTTAGCATTGGCAATTACGTCATAATGAGCATTTACTGTGCCTTGAGTTGTAATGCTGCCGCCTGCATCCAGAGTAATGTCACCACTGTTAGAGATGAGATTTCCGCCTGCAGTAATATCTTGTTTTGCGTCGATATCTACTGCCTGACCAGCAGTTACGTTCTGGGTATTTACGCTGCCAGTGCTGGAGTTAAGAACTGCATTACCGTTTGTTGCAGTAACATCGCCATTGGTATTGATATTACCGTTAGCGTTGGCAATTACGTTGTTAAGCGCATTTACTGTGCCTTGGGTTGTAATGCTGCCGCCTGCAAGCAAATCTATGTTAGCATTAGTAGAAGTGAGGTTACCGTTGGCAGTGATACTATTCGCTGCATCGATATCTACATCGTTATTGGCTGTTACATTACCGCCGGTTGCAACAGAACCCTTCTTAGAATTGATGCTTACCTTATCAGCCGCATTCAGATCAACGCCGCCTGCCGTAGTAATGTCGCCATCTGCCTTAACAGTGATATTACCGGTATGTTCATCATTATACTTAGAGGTATCAATAGTGGAATTAATGGTAATCTTGCCGGTATCCGCCTGGTAGTTTTCAATCAGGACATCGCCCTTGATATGAGAATCATCAACAGTAACCAGCAGATTATCCGTCGTACCGTTAAACTTGGTTACGCCATCAACCATCAGGCTGCTGCCTGCACCCTTACCCTTAATGTTCAGGCTCTTAACCTTATTATTCTTGCTGAGCAGCTGCTGCGTCTTGCCGGATTCAACTGTCAGATTATCTGCAGTGATACCCTTAGCCGCCTCATCCTGCATTACGCTGCCATTAGCATCAAGCTTCAGTTTATTGTTAGCACCGTTAACCGTAATGCCGCTGCTGCCAAGTGCGATATTGCCATTAGTTGCGGTAATTACGCTATCAGCGCCCGCTGCCAGCGTGCTGCTGTTCAGGTTAACGTCTCCGCCTGCAGTGATGTTGCCTACGCCGCTAGATGTAATGCTACCGGTTGTTACGTTCACATCTTTACCTGCAGTGATATTGCTTGCGCCGCCTGCGGTAACAGTACCTGCGTTCAGGTTAACGTTTTTACCATTAACATTTACATCGCCACCTGCATTGATGCTGCCGCTAGTTTCACCGTTATCGAAGTTAACATTGCCCTTCAGATTGAGCTTAGCATTTCCTTTAGCAGTAATGCTGTCAACTACCAGGCCTGCATCCTTCGTGCCTGCGCCCTGCAGGTAAACAGAACCATTATCTGCTTTAGCGTTAATCACAGCGCTATTTTCCAGAATACGGATACCGTCATCAGCTTTGCCGATATTGCCGTTGGCTGCCTGCAGGTTAATGCTGTTGGCGTTCAGATAACCGGTATTCTTGCCTGCTTCCGTAGTCATCTGCATACCATTATCTGCCTTGAGCACCAGCGTACCTGTTGCTGCATTCTGAATTGTCAGCACCTGCGCCGGCTTGTTGCCTACAGCCGTCTGATGCAGATATACACCGTAACCGGTATCGGTATTAGCTTCCAAATTACCGCTGATATTAGTCTTGATGAAGGCATCCTTGCTGCCTACATTGCCCTTGCCGCCCTGGATAATAAGGTTATTGGCAACAATGCTGCCGTTGTTCATGCGAACGCCCTTATCGCTGAGCAGCTTAACATCCTGCGTCGTGTTAATCGTACCGGAAATATCCAGCATCGTATCCTTAACGCCTGCCAGATAAACATTACCAGTATTTTCAGTTTTACTGGTGTTGGCCTGCAGATTCAGCTTGCCGCCATCTGCCAGCTTTACAGTAATCTGACGCTGCTGACGAACCTCAATTCTGCTGTCAGCATCATTCCAGGTAAGGTCACCGGCCTTAGCCTGTGCCAAAAGCTTAAGATTATCCAAATTGCCCATATCCTTGTAGGCAATGTTGGTTGCTTCGCCGTCGACACCGATGTTCTTGCCTGCGCTCAGGCTGATGTTCTTACCCTGAACGTTGGCCTTATCTACCGTCAGTACCTGGCCGGGTTTTGCATTCAGCACGCTGTCCTGAATAGCGTATAGCAGCTCATTTTTACTCCAACCATAGGCAGTGCTGTTATCAACCTCAGCGTACATCTTAGCCCAGTCCTTAACGTCCTGGCTATAGTTTTTGCCTTCGAAGGCTGCTTCGCCATTAGTTTTGTAAGCTTCTGCCAATGCCTTGTATTCTGCCAAAGCTGCATTCTGCGCGTCTTCAGTATATTTCTTATCTGCCATAGCCAGCTGCTTTGCCCTGTTTTCCAGTGCCTGTACACGCTCACTCTTGGCTGCCGCTGCAGATGCTGCGCTTTCTTCTGCCTTGTCATTACTGTTAATCAGTCCCAGCTCCTGCCACTTTTGCAGCTTGCTTTCGCCGTCGGACAAGGTGCTGTCGCCTACTGTGTCGATAAAGCTGCCGCTGGTTGTGAGGCTTACATCACCAGTCTGACTGGCAATATGACCGATACGCATATCGCCGTTGCTGTTGGTCAGCGTAATATTGCCATAAGCATTGGCATTTACGCTTGCAGACATGGTATCACTGCTGGTCAGCGTCTGACCGGGAGCAATCGCTGCGTTGATTGCACCAAGAGTGGTGAAATCAATGCGGTTGCCGTTCAAAACAGTGCCATCTGCTGTAGTAATGTCACCTGCTGCGTTGATTACCAGGTTGCCGTTCAAAGCTCCCTTATTGCCGCCGACAAATTGCAGCTTGCCGCGGTCGGAATTAATGCTTACGTCACCAGTCGTTGCTTCAATATTCAGCTTCGCCATGTTGCCCAACGCACTGTGATTGATGCTGATACCTTTGGCTGCTTTAGCAGTCAGGTCATCCGCGTCAACGCGTGCACTGCCAACAGAGCTGATAGCGCCACCAATGCTGTTTAAGGTAACATTGCCGATTGCGCTGCCGTCAGCCTTAGTTGCATTGCTGATGTTGCCTGCAAGATACATATCCTTGGCGCTGGAAACGCTGATGTCACCGCTGCCGCCGGTCATAAAGCCAACGTTAATCGGCTTATCGCCCTTAATTGTATAGGTACTGCTGGTGGAATGCATCTGGGTTTCAGTCCAGGTGTAGGTGCAATTGCCATAGCCGAAGATTTTGCCTGATAAACCGGAATATTTCTTGTTTTCGACAACAGGAGTGTAAGTTGTTGCATTAGGATCATTATATTCCTTAGTCGTTACACCATATTCCTTGGCATTATTGTTCACCTTGATAACAGTACCTTGACCAAGCGGATCGGCGCCAGTGATACTGGTGGAAGAAACCTCCGTCTTACCATTCTTAACCTCTTCATTCTCGACAAAGTCCTTGGTAGTGCCGTATTTAATCAGACCCCAGAAAACGAAGTCCTTCTTATACTGCCACTTGACAATCTTCTTGTCGCCGGAGGTACCGCCAGTCCAGTTGATTGTCATGCCTTGAGCCGGTGCATAAGTAGTAGTAGCACCATTAACCTGCGTTGTGCTGCTAGAAATCACGTTACCTTTATTATTAAGCTTGGTTGTTTTAACGGACATCTTCTGCCCATCAGTAGTGTACTCAGTCAAGGTATTCTTCTGCGTATCCTTAATGCTGATGAGACCGGTGATATCCTTATTAGTGATTTTGTTCACCCGCAAATTGCGGTCTGCATTCGTAGTATCAATCGCAATATTGGCAGTACCGTCCATTGCCAGCAGCTTGCCGCTGCCAGTGCTCGACAGTGCGCCGGTAATATAAATCTTACCGCCGTTAGGCTCAATTGCTTCCGTCAGCAGCTCCTTAGTTGCGGGGTTATAGTAAACCTTAACAGTATAGTCATAAGCGCCGGTTTTTGAGTTATAAACTGCGCCGGCCTTTGTGCTTACGCAATACTTCTCGTTGGACATAACATACTGATCTGTAAGCGCAGTCTTATTAAGAGCGTAGGCCTTATCCAGGTTACTGATTTTTTTGTTGGATGCTTTATCAAGCGTAACCTTGAATTCCTTGTAGCCGCTCTGTACCAGGCCATCTAGGTTAACATTCAGGCCGCTGACATAAACGTTGTTGCCTGCAACGATACCGCTGGATTTGTTAACGCTGTAATTCTTAATCTCATTAACCTCTGCGTCAGTAAGTCCAAGCTCGTCCTTATGCGCTATCAAAGCATTTTTATAATCCTGATAGCTGTTGATATTGCTCAGCCAATCAATCGTAGTCTTGCCAGCAATAGCCTGTTGGGAAACATAGCTTTGAATCTTTTTGGCTATAGCATCGCTGAACTGGTACTTGGTTACCGGGTCGCCGCCGATAAGCAGCAGTCCCTTGCTATTCTGCGTTACCGAACCCTTGTCAGCCTTCAGCTCGATGTTGCGCGCGCTGATATTGGCATTGCCATCTACGTTGATATTGTAATTGCTGTTTTGGATTAAAACGTCACCGGCGCTGTTCTGCACAGTACCAAAGATACCGATATCAGGCTTAGTCAGTCCGTTGGTAGATGTGCCGGTACTTTTTACGGTAATCTTCGGATCAGCATTATTACCTGCAGCAGTATTCATTGTACCATTGAAGCCAGCAACACTCTTTACCTCGGCATCGTTGTAGCGGATTACGCCACCCTTATCCTTAATAGCCAGGTCGTTAATCTTCAGGTACAGGTCACTGCTGTTATTAATCGTCAGGTTATTGGCACCCTGTGCCGTCAGGTTGCCGCTGCCCTGCAGCTTATCAGCCTCGATGTTGATGTTGCCGCCGGAAACAACGATATCCTTGACATCGACTGCCGGCAAAGAAATTTTATCCAAAACACTCTTGTAGGTTTTGCCACCCTCTACTCTGGTCTTGACAAAGCCATTCTCCTCCATTTGGGTGAGGATGCGCTCTCTTTCACTGTTCAAAATACTATATTCGCCAGAATCAGAAGCATATTGGCCCAGGAGACCATTTATTTCCTGCAAACGGGCATAAAGACCATTTTCCAGATCAACCACATCTGCAACAACATTCTGCTTGGTATTGAACCAATCCTGACCTGCACCAGTTTCAACCTTGATGCCGCTGAAGTCTATGCTGCCGTCTTTAACAACCTTACCATCCTTATATTGCGGCTGTATAACGTTAGTGCTGCCACTTATAGTAAGCTCCAGATTATTATGGATGCCTGCGCGTACCCTTTTACCGCTGGCAATATCCACATAATTGGCAACTGTTTCGCCCGGAGTTACCTCGCCCAAGGCGGTGGAGGTAACAGAACCGCTACCGCTCGTGCCCTTATAGAAGTTGTATTCGCGGGCGGAGGTCGATACGGTGGTCATACCCTTGCCAGCCTTGAAGTTGACGTGACGTACACTGTCGATATCGCCGTTGATGCTTACCTGATTTTCCTGTGTCATCGTGTTCTTAGCTTTCGGAGCAGTAGCCAGAGGAATTACCGTCTTATTATAAGCATCCGCCAGCACGTTGTAGGTCAGCGAGGAGGTAATGCCGTCAAGATTAGCACCTGCGTAAATATTTACATCATTGGTACTGAGTATCTTACCATTAGTAACGGTAATCTTGTTGCTGCGGTTCAGAGTGTTATCTGTTTTGGCAGAAGCTGCACCCACAGCACCGCCCTGGGTATCAGCAGTAGTATCGAAGGTTGCAGTGGTTTCATCGGTTGCCGCAAGGGTGATATCCTGATCAGCCTTCGCCGTCGACAGCTTACTGCCAGTAACATTGATGCTGTTGTTATAGGTGATAACATTCTTGCTTGCTGCGATAGTAACAGGAACAACGCCGGCAGATTTAAGCGTATTACTATAATTCATCTTGCCGTCGGTATAAGCAAGCGCCTCAATAGAGCCTGCGCTGCCGGTACCGTTCAAGGTTGCATTGTTGATGTTTACGCCAGCAGTGTATGTCAGATCATTGTCCATATCATTAACGTTGACACTGCCGCCGCCATAACCGCTGCCCTTCAGGTCAACGTCATGGTTCAGCGTGTTGTTGGCAATGTAGGACTGCTTGCCACTAGTTGTAATATCGCCTGTTACGTTGATATTAGCGTTATGCGCAACCTTGTTTTTAATTTCTGTGCCGCTGGCACCGACAACAGCCGCCGTCAGAGAGTCCGCCAGAATATCCAGCTTATCCGCATTGTTAGCAGCGACCTTTAGGGAGCCTACACCCTGCCATTTGCCGCTCACATCAGCAGTAGTATTGGTAATAATCTCATTCTGCGACCTTGCAGCAACAGGGTTGAAGCCTACAATACCGCCGCCATAGCCATTGGTATCATTGTTTACTGCACTGTAGCCGGAGCTGCTGATGTTTACAGCGCCCAGGCTGTTGTATACATTCTCTTTAACGCCCGCTGCCTTTACGCTGGTCGTCAGGTTCGTCTTGGTATCAGACCAGTTGCTGCCGCTGGCAATATAACCGCCCACTGTTACACCCAGGGTATCTGCCGAAATAACCGAAGCATTATCAGCCTTGAGCTTCAAAGCGTTAACATTATACTGCTCTTTGCCCACATCAACGCTGACTGTCATATCATTTTCTGCATAAGCAGTGTTGAAGCCTGCAGCGTATTGTCCGGAGGCAGTAGCACCGATTGTCTTGGCGCTTACATTATCTACAACATATTCGTTATCGTTCTTGTCCTTGGCAGTCTGAGTTGTTACGTTTGCCGTAATCTCTACGTTATCGGCTGCAAAGCTACTGCCGTCCGCAACCTTTGCTTCTACCGTACCGCTGGCCTTAGCCTTGGATACTGCCACGCCTGCTACCGCCAGCAGACCGCCGGTATAAGCCTGTGCCTCTGCGCGTACTGCAGGCTTATTTGTTGCATTCAGGCTTACGCTGTTACCCAAGAAGCCGGAAGCACCGGTTACATTAACCTTGCTGCTGCCTGCATCCGCAGCGAGTGCAACAATGCCCTGCGCCGCAGCAATGCCAACCATGCCACCATAGGTTTCGGCGGTGATGCTGTTAGCTTTGACAGAAGCAACGTCAACCTTGCCGATATTATAATATCCATTACCGTAACTGTACTCTTTGCCGGCAATCAACTTGCTGCCGCCAATAGTTACAGTATTATCGCTATTATTTGTAGCATTAGTTACCAGCACACCGCCAGCCACAGCACCTGCAGTTGCGCCGATGGTACGTACTGCTGCACTGCTGGTATCCTCTGCCTTAACTGTCAGCGTACCTCTGGAGCTGGCATCGCCTGTAGCCTGAACCGTACTGGTGTTAATAGTAATAGCATTAGCGCCATGCAGACTGTTCTGCGCGTAGGCAGCACTGCCTGCGAAAGCAGTGCCTGCTGCTACCTGATAAGCATCAATCTTGGATGTGCCGTCCTGCGCACTGCCAAGCGTTACATTCTTACCGCTAAGCTTGCTGTTATTGTTGATGGTTACGCCGGTCTTGCGTTCTACATCCAGCACTGCAACAGAAGCGGCAATGCCATTGCCTGCAATACCTGCTGCCACCTGCGCCGATGTCAGCTTGGCGTCAACAGTACGCTTAGCATTAACCTTCGTATCGCCTGTTGCCTGCAGCGTAGAATTGCTAACCTTCGCCTGCACGCCTTCAGCCTTGCTGCTGCCCTTGCTGGCAGTAGTACCAGGTGCAGCATTCAGTTTTTGGCCGTTGCTGTCAGTATATTTATCAAAGGTCATACCTGCAGCGTTAGAACTGCTCTTGCCGTCTTTATTAGTAACAGTGCCGACAGTTCCCTGGCCTTCAATTGCAGCATTTGCTTTATTGAGAATATCGTTTGTATTAAAGGTTGCCTTTTTATCACTATCCGTAGTTTCAGTATCGCCATACTGGTCTGCAGCTGCTGCGCCAATCGTGGTTACGCTGACGTTCGCACTGTAGCCATGTCCGCCGAGAGCAGCGTTTTCCACCACCTGCTTAACGTCCAGCTTTTCGGTTGCTGCTACGTCAATAGCACCGGCAGTAATCTTGCTGCCGCTGATTTCGGTGATAACGCCTGTGTCAATCGTGTTCACGCCTACGCCAACGGCAACGCCTGCAGCGCCAACAGCATCTGCACCGTTAACAAAGCTTGTCTTCACTCTGTTATCTGCCTTCGCTGCGAAGGTGCCTTGTTGTGCTTGCAGGTTGCTGTTATCATTCACCAGCGTGGAAACAGTATTGTCCAGATTATTTACAGCAACGTTCAGGCCACCTGCAACCATGCTGGCAGCTACGCCAAAGACTGCCGTTGTCACGTCAGTCTTGTTGGCAGCGTTGACAGTAATATCACCTGTTTCAGCCTTTACATTGCTGCCGCTCAGCTCAGCAAAAGTCTTGCTGTCATCGTCTACTACGCCAATGCCTGCGCCACCGGCAGCGCTCACGAGCGCACCGGAAGCTGCGGCAGCAGCGCTGCGCAACGTAATATCGTTAACGTGGTCAGCAGTAATTGCCAAACCATTATTCGTGCCTTGGATATTCTTTACTGCAGCAGTAGTTTCTGCGTCCAGCTTAGCAACCGAAACGGTGCCTGCGCCGGCTCCGGCGCCATAAGCGCCGCCAGCTGCGGCAATACCGTAGGAGTTTGTCGACATTTTCGCCTTATTCAAGGCAGCGACGTCAATGCTATTGCCGTTGACAAGCTTCTTCGCACTGCCACCGTCAATCATTGCTGTTACATTTCTGCTGACAACGCCGGTATCAGATGCCAGACCGACACCTGCACCACCATCAGCGCCACCGCCTACACCCAGCGAACCTACATGGCTTTCGCTCTTGATAGCATCGTTTGCTGCTACATAAACGTCTGCCTTGCTGCGGTCGGTCAATGCTGCATTAATGCTGCTATCCGTTACCTTGGCATTGGTTGCGCCCAAAATACGGTTAACAGTAACCGTACCTGCTACGCCCACGCCAACGTCAGCACTTACTGCCACACCGCCGCTGATTGCTACATTCGTCAGGTTGTGCTCCGCATCAGCCGCGATGATAACGCCTTTGCGAGTTTTATCGTTGACTACATTATTATTATCCTTATTGCGTTCGTTGACAGCCACACCTGCATCATTGCCTGCTGCCGTCAGCTCTGCATTATTAACTACGCTTTCAGTAGTACCGCTGATTTCATTGTAGGCTACGCCCATGCCAACGCCGGCCTGACCGCCTGCAGCCACACCAAAGGCACCTGCAAAATTTTGCAGGGTATCCTTGCTCTTGGCAATTACGGCCAATGTGCCGTCTGCATTAATCTTGGCACCGTCAATCGCAGCCTTGGTATCGTTCGCCAGCAGGTTTACGCCGATATTACCGGCAATACCTGCAGTTTTGGCAACACCGCCAGCTACGCCGACAGAAAAAATGCTGCTGTCAGATTTAGCTTCAGCTGTGAAGCCCTTAACCTTGTATTCACCATTGGTAACAGTAGTATTGGTATCAGCATCGAGCTGGTTAACCGCAATACCTGCACCAATCGCAGCGTCTTTAGCACCTGCAGCAACAACGGCAACGGTAGTAATCTTGCCCTTGCTGTCAGCAGTAGCCTGCACAGTCGCTGCATTATTCTTATCCTTATTGATATTGGTATTAACAAGCTCTGTATCGGTATCCTTCTTGATCATAGCAGCAGAGCCTGCGCCACTGAAGGCCACATTACCGGTAGTAATGGAGGTACCTACGGAAATAGTCGTCAGCGTAGATTCATCTACGGCATTGACGCTAATCTTGCCATCTTCAGTAGTGGTAATATCAGCATTATTGATAGCAGCCTTGTTGGTTTGCTTTTTCTCGCCAGCGCTGCCGGTGATATTGCCGATTTCGTTATAAGCTACGCTGCCGCCAGCTGCAAATTTAGCATTGCTGCCTGCGCTGACGCTTACCGCGCCCACTACTGCCAGCTGGTTGCTGTCATCCGAGGACTTCACTGCCACCTTACTCATATTATTGAGCTTCGTACGTCCACCATCAGTTTTCGCATTTTCGCCGTCATATTTGTCAATCACAGCTTCTACATCATTACGACCGCGGTTAACAACAACCACGCCATTCAAAGCATTGGCCGTACCTGCGGTAACTGCTGCGCCGACGCTGTACACGTTACCCTTGTTGGCTGCATCTACAGTAAGAATACTGCTAGCATCATCATTCGCGCCGCTGATTTCGCTGCCATTGACATACGCACCTGTGGTATTGTTCAGGGAATTGTAGGCAACTGCCAAACCTGCGCCCACCTTAGATTTGGAACCGGCAGTAACACCAATCTGTCCTGCAACATTCACTGCCAAAGCGCCGCTTTCGGCCTTTACATCAGTTTTGGGCGTAACAATCTTGCTGTTTTCAACAGCTGCCGTAATATCGTTATTCAGCGACTGCCAGTTAGCACTGCCGCCTACGCCGAAGCTGCCTGCAGTTCCGGCAACACCGGCCGCAAAGCCTGCCAGTACAGTATGGCTTGCCGCATTAACGTTCGTGCCGACCAAATCATCACCGCTGCCTTTGCCGGTAGTCGTAATATTGCTGTCCTTAATCTTAGCATTGTAATCATTATCAATATCGCTGACAGTTACGGCTGCAGCTGCGCTGCCGCCGTCGTTACCGGTGGTAACGCCTACGCTTACCGCGCCTGTAACAATCACATTGCCGCCGCGGGTAATATCAACATTGGTAGGCTTATCGCTGTCGCCGCTTTCATCTGCTGCTTCCTTAACCTGCGCCAGGTAGGCAGAGCCATCAGCATCGAGGCCGCGTTTTTTGAGATACTCAGCCTGCGTATTAGCAGATTCCGCTGTATCATAGGCTGCAACATTCAGGCTTTCGCCGGTCAGTGTCACGCCCTCAACTGTTGCGTTGGCATAGTTATCCAATTTATTGTAGGCGGAATTTCCGGAGAAAGCATAGGAGGTCTTGGCACCGCCTGCAACGCTCACGTTGGCAGCTACGCCAACCTGCGTCATGTTGGTAGTCGCTTTGACATCAGCAGTAGTAATCTTGTCATAGGTGCCACCTAAAATTGCCGCCTGCACGTCATTCTTCAGCGAACCGTAGGCCACAGTCGCGCCACCGACAAAAGCGTTATCGCCACCAATAGAAAGGCTGGTGTTTACGCCGCCGGTTATCTGGATATCGTTATCAAAAGCTGTATTGGTAATGGAGGTTGCACGCTTATCCTCACCGCTTACATTTTCATTATTAACCTTATTATTCTGCAGCAATGCATAAGCAGTATTATCTGCAATATTTACCGACGCATTGACGGTAGCAGCAATATTAGTGCCGCCATTGCCGCCGGAATTCTTCGCCAGCGCCAGTCCCAGGCCTGCAGCTGCCAGCGAGCCGGATTTTTGCGCATTGTTGATAATCGCAGCAGCGTTTTCAATTTCGCTGTTGCTGATTACCGCCAAGGTCTGCGAATCAATATCATTTACAGCAACAGTACCGCCAAAGGCTGCATTATGGCTATTCGCATTATTGTCCTTAGTCAGCTTCTTCCAGGAGATGCCTGCAGCACCACCGGCAGCCACCATCATAGCAGTGTCCTTGGCAGTTACAGTGATAGTTTTACCGTTAGTAGCATCCTTGGCAATGTTAATCTTAACATTGTCCACAAGTGCACCGGTATCGCCATCCAGCAGATTAATTGCTGCGCTGCCTGCACCGGCAATAGTTACAGAGGACTGCTGCCCGGACGGAGTAGCTTTAGGTGTCTGGTCAGTAGGCAGTACCTTCTGCGCTTCGGTCTGACGGTCCATCAGGCCGTTGATCTTGCCTGCTACCTTATGGTCAAGTGCATGGAGCTTATTTGTAAGAGCATTAGTCTTGTTGCTTACGAAATTACCCAGCTTGTCAAAAATACCAACTTCACCACTGTCATCAGCGGTAGATACGCCGCCGGCAACAGCAACATTGATAATTTTGCCGCCGGTTTCAGCATTAACCTTAAACGAGCCTGCATTGATAGTGCCTTTAGTATCAGCGGCCGTCTTGGAGCCGAAGAAATCTGCCTGCTCTGTATATGTCTTCTCACCGTCCGTGCCTTGACGCAGACCGGAAGCATTCTGCACCAGCTGCTGCAGCGTTGCACGTTTTTCGGCAGCAGTATTCGCCAGCTTTTGCGCTTCCTTGCTGCGGTCCGCGTTCGCGTCCTCGCCAAGGGTAGCGCTGGTATCACCGCTACTGCTGCCGCTTTCTCCCTGCTCAGTCGTTGCCTGCGAAGGAGCAGTATAGCCATTATCAGCAATTGCCGCATAGGTATAGCGGTCAAAATTGGTAATCGTTGCTGCCGCACCAATGCCTGCAGTTTCGCCCATAGCCACAGCACCGGCTGCGCTATAAACATTGGTATCATTCTTAGCATTGAGGTTGACTGCGCCCGTGCCTGCGTTGATAACTGCTTCGTCATCTACGGAAACAAGGCTGTTGCTTGCACCCTCAAGGTAGCCCACCATGCCGCTGACGCCGCTGGTTGCGCCTTTACCTGCAGCAAGCGACAGCTGAATATGGTCAATTTTATTTTCTGTGCCTATATCTATAGAGCCTGCAGTCAGCTTAGCTCCCTGTGCTACCGCAACAAGGCTGTTGGCATCCGCCAGACCAACTGCAAAGGTTCCGCCAGCTGCGTTTTCACCACCGCCATTAAGGCCAAGCTTACCTGCCAGCGATACATCAAACTGCTTGGACGCAGCCTGCATTGCCAGCTCTTCTTTGGCAGTAATGTTAGCGTTCTTGCCGATTAATACGCGCGCATTGTTGCTGATATCCGTTGCTACTGCACTGCCTGCCAGCGCAATTGTAGCAGGCTTTTCATTTTCTCCAGGGCCGCTCTTGCCGCCGTTAGCACTTCCTGCCGAGAAATTAAGATAGCTGTTGGGATTAGCAAAGGCTGCAGCCGCGCTCACTACGTTAAGCGGACCTACAGCAATATCCGTTGCTTCATTGCCCAGTGCGCCGGTCAAAGCGCTGCAGGCGTCAGTGAAGTCCTTGAATTTTTGTCCGCCGAACAGGTCCATGAAGTCCACCTGCTCTCCACCGTTAGAAGAGAAGCAGTTATCCTTGGCATAATTAAAGAAAGCATCTGCTGCATTACTCAAGGCATCTGCCTTAGCTTCGATATCAGCATGATTTTCACCTTTATAGGCAGCCTTAACCTTGGCGCAGGCATCCTTAACCTCCTGCACCATGCGGTTGATACGGTTATATTCAAAGCTGCTGTTGGCCGCAATATTTACCTTGCCACCGGTAAGCGTAACGTTGGTAGCAGGGGCAGAGCCTTGTGCTTCCTCGCCACCGGCTACAGTTACAGTTGCAGTATTATCCAGCTTGCCGTAAAGCACGGACGCATTAACAAGTGCTTTATTACTAGTATCCTTGTCATAGTTATTGCTCTTGCCGGTAATTTGCATCTGGGTATCTTCAATAACGCTTTTAGCAGTGATATTAAGATCATTTTTGGCAGCAAGCGCAACCCCCTGCCCAATTTTTACATCAGCAGTATTGCTTTCCACTGCAACGCCCACGCTGACGCCGGTGCTCATGAAATCAGCCAGCTTATCCCACGGCTTAGGCTGCGTCGGTGCAGAAGGTGTAGACGGCGCGTTAAGCTTATCCTTCAGCTTTTGCGGCGTGTACTTGGCGTTGGCCAGCCATTTTTTAATACCGCCCAATAATTGATCCTTAGCGCCGTTTTCGCCAATAAGCGAATCTAAGGACTGAGAGCCTTTGATATTGGTAACAATCTTCTTCATAAATGCCGAAGAACCCATAGCGTTGTTGGCAATGACAGTATTATCCGTCAAAACATTTTCCGCATTAACAGACAGGCTTCCATCCTTGCTGCTTACATTGCCATTGATGTTGACATTTGCCTTGCTGTCATAATCAGTTACGTTGATAGCGGTAGCAACTACAGCCTTTTCACCTGTGCTTACCTCTGCCTTGGTAATCACACTGTTTACAGACTTCGCTTCAATGTTGACGTCCTTTTGCAGCTCAGTCATCTGCGCAGTCTTGCCAATGGTAACACTGCTCTTGTTGTCACCCGTAGTGATATTCAACGCTACATCACCTAAATTAGGGTTTTCAGAAACATCCATAGTGGTGGCCTTGGCTTCACTGTTCACCTTGCTGTTGGCCAAGGCAGTAACGGACGTGCCGCCCGTGGATTTAAGGGTACCGTCAATATTTACTGCTGCCTCATTATGTGTTTGGCTGTAGGTTACAGCAGCCGCCGGGATGATATTGGTGCCTGCCACGTTCATAACCTTCAGCAAAGCAGTGCTGGCGCCAGCGCCGGCTTCCACGCTGCTGTTCGCCTTGATATTCAGCGCCGGCTTAACAACCTTGCCCGCGCTGACAGTATCACTGCCAGTGGCGTTAATCTCAGCACTTTGGCCTACGTTGACCTCAGCCTTGCTGTTCAAAACTGCATAGGAAGCATCAAGGTTAGCTGTGAGTGCGCCCACAATATTAGAAGTAACGTTGCTGGCGTTCAGCACGCTGCTTTCCGCGCTCACATAACGGTTAACTGCATCGGCAGTAATATCAACCTGCGTTGCTTCAACAGTGCCATCAACATTGACTGTGGCATTAGTAGTAACGATCTGCCCATAAAGATGGGAATTGGTAGTAGTGGAGGGAGTATAATTTTCTTTATATTGGTCGGATTTTTCAACTACAACATTGTTCAACGCCTGCGCGCTTAGCTTGGCATTGCCTGTAGCCTTTACTTCTGCGCCATTGGCAACGCTAAGCTCGGCTTCCACCTTAGCGCCTGCAATCTTGCTGAAGTCATCAAGCATGCTATAGTTATAATTATAATTATTAGAAGCTGCAAGAACGATATCGCCGCTGCCATCTTTAGTAGCCTTGAGCGCATTGCCTGTCAAATCGGATTTAACTTTACCAATATTAACAATATCCTTAAAATCAACAACACCAGTACGAATAGACGCATCCGTTGCCGTTGCGCCTGCAGCTACATCACCTATAGCATTTTCACTTACATTTTTGCCTACGCCAATCTTGGCAGCGCGCATGTTAACAGCATTTACTGCATTAACCTTGCCTAAAACGCTGATGGTGCCGCTGGCATTAATAGGAATCTTGGCAAAGCCCTCATCCTTGATTATTTTATTAAACTGATCCTCGCTATTAAATGCTTTATATTCATCAAAAGCAGACTTAGTCGGCGTAGCAACGTAAAGCGCACCGGCATTAATTACACCGGTTTTGCCTACTGCCATACCGTCGGAGCTGAAGAAGAAAAGGTTTCCGCCAATCTTTTTATTCTGAATCGCATTGACTGTACCGTTGATATCAATGCGTGAATTAACAAAGTTGACCAGATTACCTGCTTTGTTGTTGTCTTTGTCCTTGCCAAAGTACATATTGGCAATATTATTAGCGTCCAGCTTGAATTCAGCAAACTTGTTAATTGCAACATTACCAACAACAGTTTCTGCAAAAATATTGGTAACAGAGCCATTAGCCAGATTTTCATTAGGTTTATCCGCCCTTGTAATCGTGCTCGCCAATGCAGCTACAGGCTGCATTACAAAGCCAATGGCCGTAACAGCGCTGACAATTTTCTGTGCAGCGGAATCTTTCGCAATAGCGCTCAAGCTGAGCCTTTCTGCGCTACGCAAGAACTTACGATTGACCTTCATCTTAGTTTCCCTCCTTATTAATGCCTAGCCGATATGCATAAAAAAGCAATAATTTTCTGAATTAATCTTAGAGCATCCTCTGCGAAACAGCAATTAACTAAAGGTTATGACCACCTGCTCGCAGTAAGATATATTCTATTAATCTAATGGAACAAAACATATAGTTAAGCATAAGGTTATACTTAACCTTATGCTTAACTATAAAGCCATCTTCTCTTAACGTCAATAATTTAATAAGTTTTTTTATTATATGAGTGATTAGGCCGTTGATTGGCCAATTAAACCATCTAAAGTTCAATAGTAAATTGATTTTAAGATAATTTATTGTCTCATCATGCATCCTGTGCTATAATTAGAACAATAAAATCAGCCAATGCTAGAAACGGAGGAACAACATGACTGACTGGAACAAGTGGCTTAAAAAGAGAGAGCTTTGTGCGGATAATATTCTCTATGTCTATCGACGTGACCGCAAAACCATCATCCATCGGGAGGATGGCGAAGAATTTGAGCTGTTCGCTCCCGTATATACACTTCTAGCGCTCTTCCCGGAGGATGCCTTTCTGAACATCAACAAGGGAATTGCTGTGAACAAAGCACGAATCGTAGATATCAGCAGCGAAGGCGTCTATACCATATCTGACGGACAAACCTTTCAGGGCCGCAAACGCAACCTCAGCGCCCACCGCCAGCTGCGCAAGCAAATGGGTATCAACACTCTGCCTGACGCACAGCCGCAGGCAGCACCCATGAGCTTTCTGGAAAAATGCACCCTGCTTGATGACATGCCTCTGGCATATTGCATCATCGAGCTTGTTTTTGATGCCAATGGCCATGGTGTAGACTTTGTTTTCCGTTACTGCAATAAGGAAATGGCACACATTGAGGGAGTTCCCGTAGAAGAAATGCTAAACCGTTCTTTCTATGAGGTTTTTCGCAACGGTGACAAAAAATGGCTGGTGACCTATGCTGATGTGGCCCTCAACGGAACAAAACATATTATCCACGATTACAGTCCGGAGATAGGCCAACAGCTCAACATTTACTGCTATCAGCCGGAGCAGGGTTTTTGTGCCTGTATCCTGCAGGTTGCTGATAATATTGATCATGAATAACAAAGGAAGTAAGCAATAATGAACGGACAGGAATATTTACAGCAATTGGAGCAGCGTCTTGCTCACTATTATGATAAGAAGCCTTTGCCGAAGGCTCCGGCGTTCGTCCTAGCGGCAGAGCTGAACGCTGCGGACGAAGGCTATTTCATCATACCAAATTTAAAGACCTACAGCGTGCAGCACAACGAATATCTTTATGCAGCACGCTTCGACAAGCAGCTCACTGCAGAAACGGCTGCGCCCTATCTGCAGTTCACCAAAGACGCTATGGCGGCGCTCAAAACCACTACCGAGCACATGAGCAGCATCTATGCCCTGTTGTTTATCTGCGAAGCAGGAGTTGATGACAAAACTCTTGCAGACCTGCAGAAGCTCAGGCAGCACAAGGACTACTGCTTCACCCTGAAGGGCTGGTCTGACCTGGCTTTATATATTGTAGACATCCCGGCGCAGAGGCTTTATTGCAACAAAGCAGGCACCAAGGAAAAGGCGCTCTTTGAGTTTGCCAAAGCTTAATGCTTGTCGCTTCACACTAGACAAGTTACTTCTCCAAGGAAAAAATAAATCGTATACAGCTGTTAAGTATTTGCACATTCTGTACAAATCTTAACAGCTTTTTCCTTTTTTTTAAGTTAATAAATAATTCTGTGACAATTCGTTGACATTAGAAGCAAATGTGTTATACTATTTCTATGTTGCACACGAGATATAGAGTGCACTAGTAGTTATTATTTTCTAAATTGTTTATTTTGCAATGATGCAAAAGGGAAAGAAAGGATGTTATTTATGAGTGGTTTATTGTTGCTTGTAGGCTCAATGGTTATCTTCTTTGTTGCCTACGTAACCTATGGTTCCTGGCTGTGTAAAAAGTGGGGTGTTGACCCTACCCGTAAAACTCCGGCTGAGAGATTGTGCGATAACGTCGACTATATGCCGACCAGGCCCGCTGTATTGATGGGCCATCACTTCTCCTCCATCGCCGGTGCCGGTCCTATCGTTGGTCCTATCACCGCTGCTGTATTCGGTTGGGTTCCTGTAATGCTGTGGATTTTAATCGGCAGTATCTTCTTCGGCGGCGTGCACGACTTCGGTGCTCTGTACTCCTCCATCCGTTTTGACGGCAAAACCATCGGTCAGATTATTGATGCAACTCTGGGCAAGAGCGGTAAGTTCCTCTTCTCCATTTTCGCATACGTAACTCTGCTGGTTGTTATCGCTGCTTTCGCTAACATCGTAGCAGCTACCTTCGTAGCAAGTCCGCAGGCTGCAACCGCTTCTCTGCTGTTCATCGTGCTGGCTGTTATCTTCGGCTTCTCCGTATATCGCTGCGGCCTGAGCCTCGGCGTAGGCACCGTTATCGGTGTTATCATGCTGGTTGTTGCAATCGCTATCGGCAACATGTATCCGCTGCACCTGAGCAAAAACGTATGGGTTTGCATCCTGATGGTTTACATCTTCGTTGCTTCCATCGCTCCTGTCTGGATTCTGCTGCAGCCGCGTGACTATCTGAACTCCTTCCTGCTGTATGCCTGCATCGCATTCGCTCTGGTTGGTATCGCAATTTATCAGCCTTCCATGCAGCTGCCGGCATTCACCACCTTTGATCCTTCCGGCAAAGGCACCAACCCGATGTTCCCGATGCTGTTCGTAACCGTTGCCTGCGGTGCTATCAGTGGTTTCCACTCCCTGGTATCCTCCGGTACTACCTCCAAACAGCTCGATAGCGAAGGCAATGCTAAGCTCATCGGCTACGGCTCCATGCTGCTTGAAGGCGTGCTGGCTGTAGTTGCAGTTGTTGCTGTAGGCTATGTTGGCGGCGACAAGCTGACCGAACTCTTAAAGAACGGCGGTCCTGTAAACGTATTCGCTGACGGCGTTGGTACCTTCATGACCAAGCTCGGCTTCTCCTTCGGCGTAGCTAAAGGCTTCGTTGCTCTGACCATCTCCGCTTTCGCTATGACTACTCTGGATACCGCAACCCGTCTGGGCCGCTTCATTTTCCAGGAGCTGTTCACTAAGGTTGATCCGAAAACCGGTGAAGCACAAGGCAATGTTCTCACCAACCCGTTTGTTGCTACTTTGATTACCGTTGTACTGTCCGGTTATATGTCCCTTGGCTCCTACCTCACCATCTGGCCGATCTTCGGTGCTGCTAACCAGCTGTTGGCTGCCCTCTCCCTGTTGGCTGTTGGTGTATGGCTGAAGAGCGTTGGCCGTGACAACCTGATGGTTCTCATCCCGATGGCATTTATGTTCTGTGTAACCTTGGTTGCACTGGCACAAATCATCTTCGCTAACATGGCAGCTCATATCATTACCGCTGCATTGGGTTCTGTACTCTTCATCCTGGCAATTGCACTGTTCCTGGAATCAAGAAAGTATCTCTTCGGTAGTGCAAAATAACCAAATATGCTCTAAGCATTAAACACTGAACGTGTTCAATGGCTGTTACGAATTTCGTAATGAAGTACGTAACAGCCATTTTTTTGTTGATATTTTATACTATATATAGTATCATAAAGAAAGAAGGTATATTATGACATCCCTCGAGAAAAAACTCCGCGCTCTGGCCAACGGCAGGGATTTGCCTTGGGACCAGACCAAAGCTCTTTTAGAAAAGTTGGGAGCTGAAGTTAAACCGCCTACTGGTGGTGGCAGTCATTTTAAAATTCGTTATTCAGACCGGCAATCTTTGAGCATCCCAGTCCATAATGGGAAAATTAAAAAAGTCTATGCTCGTATTATTGCAAATTTAATTGATGATATTCAGAAAGGAGAGTGATTTAACATGAAAAAAGATTTAAATTACTACTTATCTTTAAATTATGCTTCTGAAATCAGCGTTATTCCCGAAGATGAAGGCGGCGGCTATCTCGCCTGCATCCCCCTGCTCCCCGGTTGTATGACTGATGGTGAAACAGTCGAAGAAGCTTATACAAATCTGCAGGATGCTAAACGTGAATGGATTATTGATATGCTCGACCGCGGTTTGCCCATCAATGAGCCAAATATGAAGCACCATTTTAGCGGCAGGTTCGTAGTGCGTGTACCCAAAACACTGCACCGCCTGCTGGCAGAAGAATCCGAGCGTGAGGGCATCAGCCTGAACCAGTTCGTCAACAACTCGCTGGCCTTTGTTGTTGCCCAAAAGCTTGCACACTAAAAAACGGCTCCCCGATACGATTTAACGTATTGGGGAGCTTTGTTGTTATATTACGCACTCAGTTTTGAGGCCAGTTCACGCACCTCTGCTTCTGAAAGTTTAGAAAGACGGACTGTTCTTTCAATACTTTCACCTTCGCTCAAAAGCTCTTTAGCCAATTCAATGTTACGTGCCTGTGCTTTTTCAGTTGCCTCTTTTGCCACTGCTTCAGCCTTTTTTGCAGCATATTCTTCAATTACGTCAGTCATTTTTGCTTCAACTGCCTTCGCTGCTGCTTCGGCTTTTCTTGCAGCATATTCTTCATTTACGTCAGTCATTTTTTGTTCGCCCTCCTTACTGTATTTCAAAAATTCCATGCGCTCGGCAAATTCATGGTAATGCAAATCTTTAGGCTCTGTGCAATACAAATCCTGCATCAGTTTACCAAGCGCTGTATTCTGACATTCTTCACTTTAATTTTATCATCTCCCAGGATAATGCGCAAGAAAGCCTGCCAGCTGCAACAACAGTTACAACAGACAGGCTTTGTTATTTATATATAGAAGCTTTACAAAAATCTTAGGATCTCTTCTTCAGTTCTTCAAACAGCATAGGATTCAGTACGCGGATGTAGGTACCCTTCATACCCAGGGATTTGGTCTCAATCAGGCCGGCACTTTCAAATTTACGCAGTGCATTAACGATAACGGAACGGGTAATGCCAACGCGGTCAGCAATCTTGGAAGCAACCAGCAGGCCCTCGTTACCGTGCAGTTCGCCCATGATGTTGACAATAGCCTCCAGCTCGGAATAGGACAAGGTGGAGAAAGCAACCTGTACGGTAGCCTTCTTGCGGATTTCTTCGGAAACAACTGCTTCGCGGTCATGCAGGATTTCTACGCCCAAAACAGTAGCAGCATATTCAGCCAACAGCAAATCATCATCATCGAATTCCGCATCATATTTAGCAACAATCAGGGTACCAAGGCGTTCGCCATTGCCATAAATAGGTACAACGGTAGTCATCTTGCCATTGAAAATACATTTTGTATCAGCAACAAAGGAACAGTTTTGGTTCTGATGAGGAATATTAGCTAATGTTTCCTTAACGCTCATGATGAAGCTCAGATAATCTTCCGGAAAGCGCATATCATCAAGCACCTGCTCACGCATGATGTCGCATTCAAACTCGTGAATCAGCGCGTAACCCTTTACGCCGCCCTTACGGCCTACGATGTAGGTGTTTGCTTCGATAACGTCACGCAGCAGTTGCGCAATAGCGTTAAACTCAACCTTATCTCCTTTTTGTAAAAGCTTGTTAATCTTTCTTGTCTTTTCCAACAATTTCATTCTTTTCCCTCCTAAAAAAAATTATGCCCTCGGATGATTCTTCTTGTAAACATTAGTCACATGTTCATTTGAAACGTGCGTATAAATTTGTGTTGTTGATAAATTCGCATGGCCTAAAAGCTCCTGTACTGCTCGCAAGTCAGCACCATGCTCCAAAAGATGCGTCGCGAAGGAATGGCGTATCGTATGCGGACTGACATTTTTATGCAGCGCCAGCATATTAATATATTTCTCTAAAATACGCCTTACACTACGGTCCGTAAGCCTGCCGCCGCGGTTGTTGACAAAAATGAACTCATGCTCCTCATGATACTTGAGCATCAGCTGCTGTCGCACGGGATAATAGCTACTTAATGCTGCGCAGCAGGTATGTCCCACCGGCACAACTCTTTCCTTATTACCCTTGCCCAGCAAAAGCACGAAGCGATTGCTGAGGTCTACCCTTTCCAGGGTAAGGCCTACAAGCTCAGATACACGGCAACCGGTTGCATAAAGCATCTCCAGCACCGCCTGATCACGAACGCCTAATACTTTGCTTTTATCAGGCATTATCAGTAGCTCGTTAACTTCAATTTCGTCTAAAAAAACTGGCAGCTTCTTTTCCAGCTTAGGCGTGCGCACCTTGGTCAGCGGACTATATTCAATAACCGCTTCACGCACAAGATATTTGAAGAATGATCGTAAAGCAGATATTCTGCGTGCAATTGTCCTGCGCGCATACTGCTTTTCGTTAAGCTCTGCGAGATACCCACGCACATCTAAAGGGCCTACCTGTTGCCAGAAAAAATCCTGCTTCTCCTTGCGGCGCAACATAAACTCGGCAAAAGCAGCTAAATCCTTCTGATAGCTTTCAATAGTATGCCAGGAACAATTTTTTTCAACCTCCAGATAGGTTAAGAACCTTTCAGGAAAGTTAATAGTCGTTCTACTCATCTTCTTAAAATACCTTTACTTATTTTATCACACAAAACCGCAAGAATCAAGACAATATTGCTATTCTTTATAATTTTCTAATAGTTTTACAACCCTTGAAAAAAACAGTGCCAACGAAAGCACTGTTTCATCCTTGAACCAGCAGTCATATGTTATGGAAACTATCGTATACCATAAAAACTGATTTGTCAAGTTATTATAAATTATTTTGCTATTTTGTCAAAATTAACGCCATAATTGTAGCTTAATATACAATTATGGCGTATGAATTATAATTCTTAATAAGAATTTATTTGCGAGTCAGCTTATAGATGAGCGCATTGCAGATAGCTGCAGCAACGTTGCTGCCACCCTTGCGACCGCGGGCAACGATATAAGGAATGCCGGTCTTCATGATGATTTCCTTGGATTCTACAACGTTAACAAAGCCAACGGGTACGCCGATAACCAGCTCCGGTTTAATCTTGCCTTCTTTTACCAGCTCGTCCAGACGAACCAGTGCAGTCGGTGCATTGCCTACGGCAATAATTACCGGACCTTCGATGGTGCAGGCCTTTTCCATGCAGGCAGCGGCTCTGGTGGAGCCGGCTTCCTTAGAACGTGCAGCCACGTCAGGATCTGCCATGAAGCAGACAGCCTTAGCGCCCAGCTTGCTCAGGCCCATTTTGTTGATGCCAGTGCAGGCCATATTGGTATCGGTAACAATGGTAGCACCCTTTTGCAGTGCAGCCAGTGCTTTTTCTACTACGCCGTCGGAGAACAGCATATTGCGGGCATAATCAAAATCTGCGGAGGTATGGATAACGCGCTTAACGATATCAATTTTCTCCTCATCGATATGAATTTGGCCTAATTCCTCGCCAATAATCTCCATACTGCGTTTTTCAATGTCAGCGGGTAAAACATTTTGTAAATGCATTATTTTACACTACCTTTCTTCATGATATACTGCAATTATTTTTCAATACCTACACGCGCAGGAATGCCTCTTTTGAAGGGATGCTTACGCATGCAGACCTCGGATACATAATCAGCCAGCTCCACCAGCTCCGACGCCGGGTTACGTCCTGTCATAACAACCTCCAGTTCCTGCGGCTTGTTCTTCAGAAACTCGACCAAAGCAGCCTGGTCAAATACGCCGGTATTGCAGGCACCGATGATTTCGTCAAAAATCAGCAGATCGATATGCTCGTTGGCGCATTTTTGCTTAACTTTGTCGAAAAGCACCATATGCTCGCGCTTAACCTCTGCCTTTTCCTCATCGTTCATCTGGAAGGTGAATTTCTTGGTTTCCTTGCCGCGCATTACCTCAATATTGGGCAGCAGCGCTAAGCTCGCAAGCTCGCCTGTCGGTCTGCTTTTGAGGAACTGCACAATCAGCACATGGTTGCCATGGCCTGCGCAGCGGATTGACAAGCCCATAGCAGCGGTAGTTTTTCCCTTGCCATCGCCACAGTAAATATGAATCAGTCCACCGTCTTTCATTTAGACACCTGCTTCCAAAATCTCATAAATTTTCTTCATATCCAGGTTTTCACGGATGCTGTCGGCAAGAATATCGTATTGCTGACGTTTATATTCCGCAAAGTTGATGGTCTGGATGTCCTCCATCTTTTTGCCCTTCTTAGCCAGCAGCGCTTCGACAATCTTCACAGCAATGCCGTCGCCATCAAAGACACCATGTACATAAGTGCCGTAAACATTGAGCTTGCCCTCGGTGTTCTGAGAGCCCTCGGCCATAATCTCGCCATCTTCGTGAATCGGGCTGATAGAGGTCAGTGCTGCCTCCTCCGGGAATTCGGTTACGCCGGAGTGAATCTCGTAGCCATAAAGCGGCTGACCGCTCAGTGCGGAGAAAATGCCCTGCACCTTACCGAATTTGCCGGCCATCTGGATGGTACGTTTCTTTTCGATAAAGGTTGTTTCAATGTTCAGCAGACCCATGCCAGGAGTAACGTTGGCCTTGCCTGTGCCGTCCTCTTCGCCGTACGGATCGGAAATCTGCTTGCCCAGCATCTGGTAACCGCCGCAGACACCGAACACTACGGTACCGCTGTTGGCATGCTTCAAAATAGCAGCCTCCATACCGCTCTGGCGCAGCCATTTCAGGTCGCCGGTGGTATTTTTGGTACCCGGAATAATAATCATATCCGGCTGGCCCAGCTCGCGTACACTTGTTACATAGCGCAGGGATACACCAGGAATCAGCTCGAATACGTTGAAGTCTGTATAGTTGGACATGCGCGGAATGCGTACAACTGCAATATCAATCAGCTTAACCTCGCTGCGGCCGCTGATACGCTCGGAAAGGCTGTCCTCATCCTCGATATCAATCTTCAGCATCGGCAGCACGCCTACGATAGGTACGCCTGTTTTTTCTTCAATCATCTTCAGGCCGGGGCGCAAGATTTCTACGTCACCACGGAACTTGTTGATGATAACACCCTTAACCATGGCTCTTTCGTCGTCCTCCAGCAGCATCAGCGTGCCGTAGATGGAAGCGAAAACGCCACCACGGTCAATATCTGCTACCAGCAGCACAGGAGCCTTGGCCATTTTAGCCATGCCCATGTTGACAAAATCGTCCTTTTTGATGTTGATTTCCGCCGGGCTGCCTGCACCCTCGATGCAGACAATATCGAATTGGGAAGCCAGCGTATCAAACGCCTTCTGTACCTCCGGACGCAGAGTATGCTTCATTGCATAATATTCGCCGGCCTTCATGGTACCGATTGCCTCACCGTTGACAATAACCTGGGAACCGCTGTCGCTGGTAGGCTTCAGCAGAATAGGATTCATCAGTACGCTGGGCTCAATGTTGGCTGCTTCAGCCTGCACAACCTGTGCACGTCCCATTTCCGCACCCTCGGCGGTGATAAAGGAATTCAGCGCCATGTTTTGGGATTTGAACGGTGCTACCTTGTAGCCGTCCTGATTGAATACGCGGCATAAACCTGCTGTTACCAGGCTTTTGCCTGCATTTGACATGGTACCTACTATCATAAGTGCTTTTGCCACTTTAATCACTCTCTTTCATCAAAAAGTCAAGTATGTCACGGTAGCTTTGCAGCCGGATAATGTGACCTGTGGTATTAAGATAGCCTGCAATCACAGGCGTGCAGCCGTCACCGTGCTTACCTGTTACCGAGCTGGTAACGTGGTCGCCGCAGATGACGAGCTTCAGTGGTTCATGATACTTTGCTGCTATGGTCTGTAAAAACTGGGTATCTATTCTGCTGATAAAATCAGCCTTGGCCTGATAATCATAGCGGTGCGAAGCCTCGTCACTGCCGTTGAAATGTGCAATAACGAAATCATCCTGCTGCAGCATTGCAAGCGTTGCTTCGGCCTTCGCCATAATATCAGTATCTACATCACCGGTTGCACTCGGCGGTGTTATTACGTCCATGCCCAAGGCTCTGGCGATGCCGATGACAATCTCTGCCTTGCACACCGCCCCACCGCGCAGTCCGTGCAGACTGTCGAAGGAAGGGAGCACCTGGCGGGCTGAAGGTCCCCAGGGATACAGAATATATTGCAGGCCATCACGGGCAAAGGGCTGCAGCCGTTTTGCCGACTCCTGCAAAAAATAGTTAATGGACAAGGACTTACTGCGCAGCTCCTGCAGCAAAGCGCTTACATCCCCGCCTACACTTTCGTGCGGCGGCTCTATAGCGCAGTTCAGCACGCCGGCCTCCTTGTTCATCACTAAAAGATTACGATATTCAGATAGATGGATAAATTCTATATCTTTAAGGATACCGTCACACTGTTTGGCAGCTTGGTGCATCTCTTGCGGCGTAAGGCCCTGCCCGTTAAAGGCGGCAAGGCGGCCGTCAGCATCAACAGCAGCCAGATTGCAGCGCAGCACCATTTCATATTCAGAAATATCACGATTGTGCGCCAACAGCTCCAGATAAGCACGGTTGTGCGGTATATCCTTTTTATCTACACCCAGAAGCCGCAGAATACAGCTACAGCTTTCGGGAATAATGTCATTTTCACATATGCTGAGGCTCCCAAGTGTCCCGGAAGCAGCCAGCGCATCCATCGCAGGATGCACTGCGTGCTCAAAGGGAGTCTGTCCCTGCCATGCAGGAATCGGGGAATCGCCTAAGCCATCAATTAATACTAATAAAGAGCGCATGTTTTTATTGCTTCCTTAAGTGCTTTAATTAGACCGCGGTTCTGCACTCTCGTTTTGACCGCGATACGGTAATAGCCTGCCTGCAGATTGTGGTAGTTGGCGCATGAACGTATCAGATAGCCACGCTCATGCAACAGCTCCGGAAGATTTTCCGGCTGCGGCAGATAAAAGAAAATATAGTTGGCCTCCGAGCCGTATACCCTGGCACCCAAAGCCACAAGCTGGCTACGCAGATAGCTGCGCTCCTGCTCAATCAGCTTAAAGGATTTGGCCAGATATTCGTGCTCCTTTAAAGCAGCCTTGCCTGCCTCCTGCGCCAGAATGGAAACGTTCCAGTCCTGACCGCTCTGATGCAGTGCTGTGTTCAGCTCACTGCTGCCGCTAAGGCAGTAGCCTAAGCGAATGCCGGGCATCGCAAAGGTTTTAGTGAAAGCCTTAAGAATAACCAGTTCAGGATAGGATGCCAGTAAATCACGCATACTGAAGGCCTTTTCCTCACTGACAAAATCCATAAAGCATTCATCTATCAAAAGATGGGCTCCTACCAGACGGCATTTGTCGAGAATCTGCACCAGCAGCTCACGGCTCGTCAGCTGGCCGGTAGGATTATTGGGATTACAGATAACAACTAAATCTGTTTCAGGCGTAATTGCATCGACAATATCATTGTCAGCAGCAAAATCACGCGCCTCCTGCAGATTATAATAGTTTATTTTGCAGTCTACCGTGCGCAGAGCCTTTTCATAATCGGCAAAGGTAGGTGCCAATAAAAGTGCTCGTCCGGGCTTCAAGGCCAGCGCCAGACGGAACAGCACATCGGCCGCACCGTTACCGAAGAAAATGTACTCCTGCGGCAGCTGCAGATAGCTTGCGGTCACCTCTGCCAGCTCGCGGCAGAAGGGATCAGGATAGTTGATACAAAGCTTTAAAGCCTGTTGAACGGCCTGCTTTATACCAAGCGGCAGGCCAAGAGGATTGATATTGGCAGAATAATCTACAAAGGGGCAACCATCCTTGGTCAGCTTTTCCGTATAGATATCTCCGCCGTGTTCGTATTTATACATCATCTTCTACCTGCTTCATTTTAAGATAAGACTGTTCACCAAAAAAATCAAGGAAAACAGCAACAGGCTGAGAACAGCCGTCATATACAGTAAATTGTTGGTGGTAACTATATCCTCGGGGCACACCGGGCGGATGTCATCGCCGATGGTTTCCTTGTGGACAAGCTTACCGAAATAAAAATGATCGCCGCCGAGCTGGATGTTCAAGGCACCGGCCGTAACTGATTCCGTCATTGCGGAATTAGGACTGAGATGATGATAGCGGTCGCGCCAGAATGTTTTCCACGCTCTCTTGGCATCAAGATTAAGAAAATAAGATGCCACAATCATTACCAGACCGGTAATACGCGCGGGAATCAGATTGGCCAAATCATCCAGTTTGGCAGCACAGCGTCCAAAATAAAGATACGTGTCATTTTTATAACCGACCATGGAATCCATAGTATTGATGCCTTTATACAAAAAGGCCAGAGGAGCGCCGCCAATAAACATATAGAACATCGGAGCGATGATGCCGTCGGCAGTATTTTCCGCAACGGTTTCTACTGCACCCTTAGTCACCTCTGCAGCATTAAGTTCTTTTGTATCACGCCCAACAATCCAGGAAAGCTTCAGTCTTGCATCCACAAGATCGTTATCCTTCAGGGCAGTGTATACCTTCATGCTTTCGTCACGCAGACATTTTGTAGCAAAAATCTGGTAGCACATAACGGTTTCCAGAGCAAAACGCAGCCAGGGGTTAACCTGTTCCGCCAACGTCAGCACAGCAAACGGCACGGCAAAGGTAAGAACCAGAACGATTATTACCATCAAGGCACCGCCGAGCAGTAATGCTGTCTCGCCGGGAGCAAGCATACGCCGCAGTTTTTTATCCAGAAATCCTATTAAATTGCCAATTAAGCAGATTGGATGCGGCAACCAATGCGGGTCACCGAAAATCAAATCTAAAATAAAACCTGCTACAATTGCGCCTAAGGTCATCATCTAAGCAAACTCCCCTTTTCAGCAGTCTGTCGACTGCTATTTAGCAGCATACGCTGCACATTGTTTGATAAAGCTGCGGGCAAATTTAGGATTGCCCCACAGGTGGATGTGCGGATAACCGGCATAAAGAGTCGGCGTAGTATTCGCGCATTCCCAGCTGCCGCGGCCGGAAGCCTTGGCAGCTATAAAGCTTGCACCGTTGTTGGTGCTGTCAGAGTAATGGAACTCGTGTCCGTTGATTGTTCCACCGGCAGGACACAGCAGATTATCCTGCTGCGCCGTCAGGTGCACATACCCGAAGCGCGTCAGCTTTTTAGTCATGGCCGATTCGCCCTTCAATGCACCTACCCAGCTATACAGCTTATCGCCATCACGATAATGCTCCAGCAGATACATGAAGCCGCCGCATTCCGCAAAACAAGGCATACCGCCGTCGATGGCGGTTTTAAGCTCCTGCAGCAGCGTTTTGTTGTCCGCTAATTGCTGTGCGTAAAGCTCGGGATAGCCTCCGCCCAATACAAGGCCGCTGATGTTCTCCGGGAGATGCGCATCAGCTATCGGGCTGAAGGGTACGAGCTCCGCACCCAGCTCAGCTAAGAGGTCAAGTGCGTCCTGATAGTAGAAACAGAAGGCTTTGTCCATAGCAACAGCCACACGCATACGTCCGACGGGTTCAAGGCTTACCTCGTCATATGCAAGCGGTGCGGCTTGAGCCGCTACCTGCAGCAGGCCGTCCAAATCGACTGATTTGGCTGCCTGAGCTGCCAACTTGGCAACTATCTGCTGCAAATCTCCTATTTCCTCGGCTGTAACCAGGCCTAAATGACGGCTTTCAAAGTTACAATCCTGCATCACCGGGAAGTAGCCTAACAGCTTCACACCAGTTTCGCGTTCAATTACATCCTTATAGAAAAGATAGCTCATCGGATTAACATTGTTTAAAATAGCGCCGACAATATGGCTGTCACTGCGGAATTCCTTAAAGCCCTTGATGGTCGCAGCAATGGATAAGGCGGCTCCCTTGCCGTTGACAACCAATACTACCGGAACATCGCAGGTGCAGGCCAGCTCGTAAGCACTGGCTTCCGTGGTTTTACCCATACCGTCGTAAAAGCCCATCGCACCTTCAAAGACAGCTACATCCGCATGGCGTGCATTTTTTGCCACCAAATAACGGCTCGTAGCCTGCCCCAGCATGAACAGATCCAGATTGCGGGATTTTGCTCCGATAACACGGGAATGGAACATCGGGTCAATATAATCAGGTCCTGATTTGAAGGCTGCCACAGACAGCCCTTTTTCCATCAGCGCCTTCAGCAGGCCGCAGACGATAGTTGTCTTGCCGCTGCCGCTACCGGGAGCACTGATCATAAAACGTGGAACTTTTACTTCAGCCATGTTAATCTTCCTTCTTCAATGCAGTCATTACATATACAGGGTTTTGTGCCATCATCAGGTTGTAGCTGCCCAGATGCTTGCTGCGCGCTACAAACACATTGACGATTTCCAGACTGTAAGCGGGATGCTCCTTGTAATAAGCAGCAACCTCTGCCAGAGTTTCTACCGTAATGGCATTGATTACAACACGGCAGTCACTGTTCTTAGCATAAATTACGTCCAGCATTTCACACAAATCGCCGCCGCTGCCGCCTACGAAAACACAATCGGGAGCAGGCATGGCTTTGATGTTTTCCAAAGCCTCACCGGCAATAACCTCCAGATTGTCAACGCCAAACAAGGCCTTGTTCTTTCCGAGGAGCTCAACGGCAACAGGGTTGCGCTCAAAGGCCCAAACCTTACCTTGGCTGGCAAGCAGAGCCAGCTCAATGGAGCAAGAGCCTGTACCGGCGCCGATGTCATAAATCAAATCTGTAGCCTTCGGCTGCAGCTTGGACATAGATACGCTGCGTACCTCCTGTTTGGTCATGGGCACCTTGCTGCGCTGGAACAGGTCATCGGCAATGCCGTGTACGGTAGAAGTAAAACTTTGCGCATCCTCGTTCAAAATCATCATTACGGACAAGGACGGGAAATCCAAGGCACTAATTTCTTCCGCTGTACCGCTGGTAATTTTTTCTTCAGGATACGAAAGGTTTTCACCTACATAGACCTGAACCTGACCAAGACCATGCTCGCACAGCTGCGCGCACAGCTTTTGCGGAGAATTATCTCCACCGGTCAAGGAAAATACCTTTTTGTTACGAGCAACTGCCGCTACCAGATTTTGTGTGCGTCCATGCATGCTGACGATTTTGGCGTCATCCCAGGACAGCTGCAGCTTGGAGGAAAAATATACCAGGCTGCTGATGCCACAGTAGCGGACACATTCACAATCCGGCAGCTTACCGCTGATGGTTTTGGCGAGGCTGAAAAAGCCTACATCGCCGGAAACCAGCACCGCCAGCACATCCTTTTCAGGCTGTGCCTGCGCTGCTATTTCAGCAATTGCAGCTGTTTTAATTGTATCATATACAGTTTTGCTGCTGTCTGCAAAAGCAGCCAGCATGCGTTTGTCGCCAATCAGGATATTACTTGAGGCAATAGCCTGACGTGCTTCGCCGGTCAGCAAATCAGGGTTACCGGGGCCGATACCGACGATGTTTACGCTCAATTTTTGCGACATAGGAAGCAAGCCTCCTTTTTATTTATATCAATTACCGGCAGCAAAATGCTGCTTAAGGTAATCAACAATCTCACTATAGCCGGCACCGGTTTCCTCCTGTGCACGGCCAATGACTATCAGCTTGGCGCCGGCAGCCTTCGCTGCCTCCACCTTTTCATCAAAGCCTCCGACTGCGCCGGAATCCTTGGTCACCATAAACTTGCTGCCATATTTTTTCAGCATAGCGACATTCAGCTCCTTGCTGAACGGTCCCTGCATACAGATAATATGCGCAGGCTTGTAACCAAGCTTCAGAGCAATCTGCAGACTGCTTTCCAGGGGCAAGATACGCAGAACAATACGCTCGGCGTAATCATGCACAGCGGTGAAGTCCGGCAGATTCTTGCTTCCGGTAGTCAGGAAGATGCCGCCGTCCAGATGATTCAAAAGCTCTACCGCTTCCGCAAAATCGTGGACGGTAATGTAATCGCCGCCCTCGCCCGAAGGACGCACCAGACGCAGATATTCAACCTGCTCAGTGCTGCAGGCCTCCTGTACCGTTGCGGTAACAACGGTAGCATAAGGGTGCGTTGCGTCGATAACGCAAGCAGGACGGTGCTCCTGAATAAAGGCACGCATAGCTGCAAGGTCCATACGCTCTGCCATGACGGTCATTCCGGGCTGCGGCTCAATCAAGGACGCGCCGTAATCCGTAGCAACAGAAACATACAGCTCCACCGGCAGCTTAGCCAGCTCCTTAATCAGGCGGCGTCCCTCACTGGTACCGCCGATAAGCCAGATTACCGGTTTCATGCCAGCTTGTAACCACGCGGGGTTACCATACGGCCATTGATTACTTCGGTCTGGGTGTTGCCGATAATAACGGTAGAGAACATATCTACCTGTTTATCGCGCAGCTCTGCCAGAGTAGTCAGTTCAAAGTCCTGACCATCGCGGCCGATGTTGCGTACAATGCCTGCAGGAATAGTACCCGGCTGATTTTTCAGCATAATATCGCAAGCCTTTTGCAGGTAATCATGACGCTTGTGGCTGGAAGGGTTATACAGGCAGATGCAGAAATCGCCTTTGGAAGCGCAGTCAAGACGCTTCTCGATTTTTTCCCACGGAGTCAGCAAATCGCTGAGGGAAATCAGGCAGAAGTCGCTAATTAAAGGTGCACCCAATACAGCAGCGCCGGAGCATGCTGCGGTAATGCCGGGAACAACCTCAATCTCAATTTCGGGATGATCCTTGGCAACCTGGCACATAATGCCGGCCATGCCATAAACGCCTGCGTCGCCGCTGGAAATCATAGCAACGGTTTTGCCCTTCAGAGCTTCATCCAAAGCCAGCTTGCAGCGGTCAACCTCTTTACGCATACCGTTGGAGAGGAATTCCTTCTCCTTGAAATCTTCCTTAATCAGGTTAACGTATACATTGTAGCCTGCAATAACATCGCAGGACTTCAGTGCGTCGTAAGCTCTTTTGGTCATTTGCTCTACGCCGCCGGGGCCAAGGCCCACAACAAATAATTTACCCATTATCTCGTCTCCTTAATCAGTCTTCAAGCCGGTTCTGGCAAAATCCAGGACCAGGTTTTCGGCTGCAACAGCCAGAGTTACACCATTCAGACTTGTCTTGCGCAGCAACAGCCTGCCGCCCTTGCTGTCTTTTACAGCACTGCGCTCGCATACGTTGCTTACACCAACTACGCTCTGCACAAAGGCCGACGGCGTGAAATCGCCTGCTACGCTGTTCAATTCATCGGCTGAATAGAAATTAGCAGCAAAGTTATATTTTTTGGCAAAGGCCAGTAAACCCTGCTCGTCTTTTTTCAAATCTACGCTTGCGATTGCCACAACGGAACGCTTGTCCAGCTGCAGCTTTTCCAGCTCCGGCAGCACCAGAGCTTCAATATTTTCCAAAGGCGTATTGCGACGGCAACCGATTCCCAGATGCACAATCTTGGGAAGCAGGCGCACCGTAGTTGCAAACGGCTGCAAATGTTTTTGCAGCGTAACAGCCATACCTACCGGCAGACTGCTGTCCTCAACTACCAGCTTGGGCAACGGACCTGTAAGCTGAAATTCCTTATCATAATACAGTCCTACCTTTTCATCCCCCACCAGTGCTGCAGCAAAATCCTTGGCTGCTGCCAAAGAGCACAGCACCATGCGGTTGCGGGCCGCCCATTCGTCAACAGCGAAAAGGCCGTTGACATCCGTCGCCGTAGTCACGCAGGCAGTTGCGCCCAGCGCTGCCGCCAGACAACGCGAAAGCTCATTGGCTCCGCCAATGTGACCTGCAAGCAGAGGAATAACAAAGCTGCCGCGTTCGTCTACCGAAATAACCGCAGGGTCCGTCAGCTTGCTTTTGATAAAGGGTGCGATAGTACGCACTGCAATACCTACAGCGCCAACGTATACCAACGCCTGACATTTGTTGAAAACAGCCGCGCAGGCACCATTATGATCCGGCAGCATCGGGGCAATGCCCGTCTGCTCCGCATACTTCGCTACAGTCTGCAGCTCCGTTTCATAACCGATACTGTGCAGATATTCGGCAACCTTTTTGCTCAGCTCCGCGCCACGCGCCGAAAAGGAAAATATAGCCGCGCGCATAGCTTATTTAACCTCGGGCTTAACGTCCAGTTTGGTCGGGTCTGCTTCACGGAAGCCGTGAGCGAAGGTCGGGTTGTACAGCTCGCTACGGTCATAAGCATTGCCCAGGAAGCCGCCGACGGTAATCAGCGCAGTTTTGTTGATACCGTATTTAGCAGCGTTTTCCGCCAAAGTACCAACGGTGCAGCGGATAACCTTTTCATCCGGCCAGGATGCTTTGTAAACAATAGCAGCCGGAGTATCGTTTCTGTAACCGCCTCTTACGAGCTCGGTCTGCAGTTTTTCCAGCATACCGCTGCTCAGGAAGATAACCATGGTTGCCTTGTGGGCAGCATAGTCGGCAATCTTCTGGTGGCTCGGAACCGGAGTACGGCCTTCCATACGGGTAATAATAACGGATTGGCTTACGTTCGGCAGAGTGTATTCAGCCTTCAGGCAAGCAGCAGCAGCGCAGAAGGAGCTTACGCCGGGAACAACCTCGTAGTCAAGGTTGTAGCTGCGCAGCAGGTCAATCTGCTCGCGATGTGCACCGTAAACGCTGGGGTCGCCGGTGTGCAGACGTACAACTAATTGGCCAGCCTGAGCGGCGGGAACCATAGCAGCGATAACCTCTTCCAAGGTCATGGTTGCACTGTTCATAATAGTACATTCCGGTTTGCAGTATTTCAGCAGTTCCGGGTTAACAAGGGAGCCTGCGTAAATAACCAGGTCAGCCTTTTCCAAAAGCTCTTTACCTTTTACAGTAATTAAATCAGCTGCACCGGGACCAGCACCAATAAAATAGATCATTATTCATCAAACTCCTTTTCTTTAACCAATATTACAGAGAAATAGCTGCTCTTAGGATCTACTTCTTCAAGGTTACGATAGATTTTTTCGCCCGGCAGGCCGCATCTTTCAACCATACCGGAATTTTTAATGAGCTTACGCTCGCGCAGCTCGTCAACTACACGGCCGATTTCGCTTGCGGATTTCATCAGCACCTTGTTGCCAGGGCCGTCCAGGAATGCTGCGGACTGTTTATAGCTGCCGGGCAGAACAATCAGCGGTTCCGCTCTTTCGCACAGGGAAGTATTCAGCTTAGCTGCAACAGCGCAGATAGAGGTTACGCCTGCAACCAGCTCTGCATCATAGCCATCCTTCAAAACCAGCTTATGAACGTAAATGCAGGTTGCATATACGGTAGGACAGCCAAGAGTGATGAATACAACGTTTTTGCCTTCATCAAGCAGCTTTTCAATAGCATCAGCACCCTCACGGTGTGCCTTGTCCATTGCAGCCATGTCCTTAGTCATAGGCATATAAATAATCAGCTGGGGTTTTGCATCAAGATCTACTACGTGATTAACGATTTCCTTAGCCGTCATTACGTCGGTATCTCCCTTAGGCAATGCAACAACGTCACATTCCTTCAACAGGCGTACAGCCTTCAGGGTCATTAATTCCGGGTCTCCGGGACCGATACCAACACTATAAAGTTTGCCTCTCATTCTCTCATACTCCTTTTTGCTTATGTAGCTGGATTAATTCGTCTGCGTACTTGGTCTTGCCCAAAATGCCATAGACATTGGAAAACATCAAAGCAGCCGTTTTTATTTTGCCATGCACTCTATGCTGCATGTAAAAATCAATTTTTTCCGTAACCTTGTCCATCACTGGCTCAAAAATTTGCTCCCGTTTCAGAACCTTGGTCACCTCATCGGTAGTCAGGCAGCCATAAATCTCACGTCCTACCTCCACCGAAGCTCCGTGGAACATTGCCTCCAAAGCAAACAGCTCCGTGCGGCAGTCCGCGTACTTGGAATGTGTATTCATTACGCCCTGCGCCACCTTCACCAGCTTACCGGAATGGCCGATAAGCAGCAAGGTTTCAAAGCCGCAGTAAACGGCATAATCCAAAAGCTCGCCCACAAAGTTACTGCAGGTAACGTGACCTTCAAGGTCAAGCTTCATTTCATCGCGGGTAAAATCCTCGCCGTAGTTTCCGAAGAACACCAGCAGATTTTTGTTGCCGCGTGCCTTCTGCGCTCTGATTTCCACATACATCGTTTCAATCAGCGCCTTTTCACTCATCGGCTCTACAATGCCGCTTGTTCCTAAAACCGACAAACCGCCGATAATACCAAGACGGGGGTTGAAGGTTTTCTTGGCAATTTCTACACCTGCGGGAATAGAAATCGTCAGCTTCATGCCACCGTTATAACCGGCAGCCTCCATAGCCTTGCCAACCTCCTGCGTAATCATTCTGCGCGGCGTGGGATTAATCGCCGGTCCGCCGACAGCACACGCCAAACCGGGCTTGGTCACCCTGCCGACGCCTACACCGCCTTCCAGCTCAACACCACTGCCGTCAGCCCTTTCGGCTTTGGCATAAACCAGTACACCGTTAGTATCATCAGGATCGTCACCGGAATCCTTGCGGATTGCGCAGCTGACGTAATCCGGCGTCATCTCTACATCCAAGGGCTCAAGGTCAAGCACAATACCCTTGGGAGTGTCAATACGCACAGTTTCAACGCGCTCGCCCGTCAGCAGCATTGTAGCTGCTGCCTTAGATGCGGCCGTTGCACAGCTGCCGGTAGTATAACCACAACGCAAAACCTTTCCTTGCGAAAACTGATATTCTTCCAAAGTGCAGCTCCTTCACAATTAATTTTCCCATCTGATAGGGATTATCAATAATAAAAAAAGACTTCTGCCGAATCCGACAAAAGCCATAAAGACAGAATTAACTAATGACAATTATTCCATGCAATTAGCAAACCCAACTGCCTCCATCACCCGTGGATTCAGAATAAAGCATGGGCTGACTGCTGACTTAGACACAAGGCCTTCACAGCGGCGGGACCGTCAGGAGTTAACCATCTTGTCAATTAAGAATGAATCACCCACTCCAATAACCTGTTTTATTATATCATAAATAAATAAAATTTCCAATACTTTGCATAAGAAAAAGCAGATAAGCCGAAGCCTATCTGCTTGAAACTCTTAGAGAACACGGCAAGCGCCGTAATAACGTGCGCCCCAATAACCGGTGAATGCGGAAGAAACAGTTACGCCGGTGCTGGTGCCTGCATGAATGAAGTTGCCGTCGCCAACATAAATACCAACATGAGAAGCACCCGGTTCATATGTGGAAAAGAAAATCAAATCGCCGGGACGAAGTTGGCTCATGGAAATCTGACGGCCGGAGTAGAACTGGCTGTCAGCCATACGCGGCAGATATACACCTGCTCTTGCGAATGCATACTGGGTAAAGCCGGAGCAGTCAAAACCATAAGGAGTAGTTCCGCCAAATACATATGGAGTACCGATGACACTGTAAGCAGAACGCAGTACGTTGCGTACAACGGAATTGCTACGGTTAGGAGGCATCTCCCTGTTCATCAGCGCTCTATAGGTAGCTGACCCTACAATACCGTCAACCTCTAATCCTTTATCAGCTTGGAAGTTTTTAACAGCTCTTTCAGTTTCAGGACCGAAATCACCATCTATATTATTAATAGAATAACTTAATTCTACCAATCTCTTTTGAATTGCCACTACTTCCTGTCCATCGTCTCCGCGTTGGAAGGAAGCCAAAGCTGTTACAGCACAGCTTAAACTAAACAAAACTGTCATACAGAAAACTAATACTTTGCGTTTGACCACTGGCACCTACATCCTTTCTTCTTTTCTAAGACATATTTATTATACCACAAAATACCGTTTCTGTAAAATCCTAATTTGTTATAATATTAATGCGCTTATTTTGCTTTATTATCGTTTATTTTGTTACATTTTTGCAGGTGGCGCGCCACTAAATATAGTGGTCTATGCTTGATTTCTTCAAAGATACGCCCAATATATTCGCCAAGGATACCTATCCCTACAAGCTGAATTCCTCCAAGAAACAAAACACTGACAGTAGTAGTTGCCCACCCCGGAACGGCATCGTTGGTCACAAATTTCACATAAAAAACATGGCCCAAAAGCAGAATACTGCACATACCGAAAACAATGCCTATGTAAAAAGCCCAACGCAAAGGCAGGTTAGAAAAGGCCGTAATGCCATCTAGCGCAAAGTGCAGCATCTTGTGCAGGTTGAACTTAGAATGACCGGCAAAGCGCGGCGGTGCCACAAACTCTACCACAGTAACACGAAAACCGAGAGTATTTACCAGGCCGCGGATAAAACGCGCACGCTCGCGGTACAACTTGAAGGCATCAACCGCAATCCTGTCCATCAGACGGAAGTCACTGCCACCGGGAGTAATCTCTACCTTAGATAAGATGTTGATAAGCTTATAGTAGGCTGCGGATGTCAGGTTCTTAAAGAAGCCCGCATCCTCCGTAGCCATGCGCTTAGTCTGCACAATCTCATTGCCAGCTTCCCAAAGGCGCAAAAGCTCCGGAATCAGCTCTGGCGGATGCTGCAAATCACCATCCATGGTGATAACCGCATCACCGTCGGCATGATCAAGGCCACAGGTAAGCGCCATCTGGTGACCGTAGTTGCGGCTCAAAAGATAGGCCTCCACATGCTCGTCCTGCGCCGCCAGCTCCGCCAGAATCAGCGCGCTGCTGTCATGCGAACCGTCATCGACAAATATAATATTGTAATCATAGGCTTCCTGCTGCATAACAGCGGTAGCATGCTTGTAAAATTTGTGCAGGTTATCTTCTTCATTAAATACCGGCACTACCAAAGAAACTTTTTTCTTCATTATATTACACCACTTATTCTTCTGCCAAAAAATCTGCTCAAACAAAATCAGACAAAAAAGGCTGCCGTCAGGCAGCCGTTTTGCAGGGTATGAGTACTCAATAAGCCGAGTTCTGTTCCGCGAAGCGGTGATGATCATTTATCTAGTCTTACAGTTACCTGCAAGCTCAAGCGACACAACCCGGAAGGCTCAGCGGGCAGCTTCATCCCTCCCCTATTTGGTCTTGCTCCGGATGGGGTTTACCTAGCCGGCCTGTTACCAGACCGCTGGTGCGCTCTTACCGCACCGTTCCACCCTTACCTGCAAATGCAGGCGGTACACATTTCTGTGGCACTATCCCTGAGGTCACCCTCGCCGGACGTTATCCGGCATCCTGCCCTGTGGAGCTCGGACTTTCCTCATCTGGCTTAAAGCCAGCCGCGATCATCTTTCGTACTCAACTGTAGATTTTAGCATATTTATTCCGCTTAGTCAATACCAACGACTGCAGTATTATTGTCGCAGGCATAACTTAAATGAAGCTGAAACAAAACTTAGTCCAACAGCAAACTGCCGGCTGACTCACGTCAGTCGGCAGTCCCATAAACGCTTTATTCAGTTGTCGCAGGTTTAATTATGCTTCCTTATGTTCAGCGATAATTTTTTCTGCCATCTTAGGCGGAACGTCTTCGTAATGGTCGAATTTCATTTCGAAGGTTCCCTGACCTTGGGTAATTGCGCGGAGGTCTACGGCATATTCCGAAATCTCTGCATAGGGTACCTGAGCATTAACTACGCTCAAGCCGTCTTCTACGCTCTGCATACCGAGAATGCGACCGCGTTTAGAGTTCAAATCGCCGATAACATCGCCCATCATAGAATCGGCACAGGTTACGTTTAAGCTGTAAATAGGCTCAAGCAACACCGGCTTGCATTGTTCCATGGCCTTCTTGAAGGCGATATTGGAAGCAGTTTTAAATGCCATTTCAGAGGAATCGACAGTATGATACGAACCATCAAGCAGGGTGATACGCATATCTACAACCGGATAGCCTGCAAGGATACCCTTTTCCATAGCTTCACGCATGCCCTTTTCAACAGCGGGGATATATTGGCGAGGTACTGCGCCACCGAAAATCTTATCTACAAACTCAAATCCACCTCCGGGCGGCAGGGGTTCCATTTTAATAACTACGTGACCATACTGGCCATGACCGCCGGACTGCTTCTTGTGCTTGCCTTCTACCTCGGCAGAGCCACGAATAGTTTCGCGATATTCGATAATCGGTGCTTTGAGAACAGCCTCAACACCAAATTTACGCTGCATACGCTCCATGATTATATCAATGTGCTGGTCGCCCATACCGCTGATTAAGGTTTCCTTGGTAACAGGGTTCTTAGTAACGATAATCGTCGGGTCTTCATCCATCAGACGATTCAGAGCGGACATGATCTTGTCCTCATCACCCTTCTTCTTCGGATAAATTGCTCTGGTGTACATCGGCAGCGGGAAGTTAATGGGCGGGAATTCAACCTCAGAATTCTTGTCGCAGAGGGTGTCACCGGTAGAGGTATATTGCAGCTTGGCAACTACACCGATATCACCGGCAGGAACCTGCTTCATAGGAATCTGAGTCTTACCACGCATTGTGAAGATGTTGGCAATACGCTCTTCTTCTTCACGGCGGGAGTTATAAACTACGCTATCTGCTTTAATTGAGCCTGAGAATACACGGAAATAACTTAGACGGCCAACAAAGGGGTCGGAAGTTGTCTTAAATACCAACGCTGCCATCGGAGCATTGGCATCACGCACTTCTTCTTCACCGGTTTCTTTATCCATAACGATATAGTCATTCAAAATTGCCGGATAGGTAAAGTCGATGATAGCGTTCATCAATCGACCAAGACCAATGTTCTTGTAGGCACTGCCGCAAAGCATAGGATAGATGATAGCCTGACGAATGCCCTTAATCAGACATTTCATAATTTCCTCGTCGCTAATCTCTTCTCCTTCCAAATAACGCATCATGCAATCGTCATCTGCTTCAACCGCAGCCTCTACCATCTTTTCATGGGCAGCAGCAGCAGCCTCTTTATACTCATCCGGAATCTCTATTTCATCGGAGCCATTACCGTTGGCACGATAGGCCTTCATTTTGTAAAGGTCTATAATACCCTGGAAGTTGTCCTCCTTGCCCAAAGGCAGCTGTAACGGCAGTACATGCTTACCGAACTTACCACGCAGGTTATCCAAAATGCTATCAAAATCAGCGTTCTCACGATCCATCTTGTTGACAAAAATGATACGCGGCAAACCGGCTTCTTCAGCCAGCTTCCAGCATTGTTCGGTACCAACCTGTACACCGCTGGTTGCGCAAACCACGATCAACGCACTGTCTACTGCTCTAAAAGCTCCTTTAACCTCGGCAACGAAGTCAGCAAAGCCGGGAGTGTCGATGAAGTTAATCTTGGTATCACGCCATTCAACAGGTGCCAAAGTGGCGTTAACGGAGACCTTACGCTTGATTTCCTCGGGTTCATAGTCAGTGGTGGTAGCACCGTCTTCAACCTTGCACATTCTGCTGATTGCTCCGCTGCGATACAGCAGGGCTTCGGTAACGGACGTGGTTCCTGCTCCACCATGACCCACAATGGCCACATTTCTAATCTTATCTCCAGTGTACTCTTTCATGATAAATCCCCCTTTATCAGGCATTTGTTATGACAAGTATTTCGCTGATATTGCCCATTTATCCTGCTTTTTGTGAAAAATTTCTCATAATTTTTTAAATTCACTTAAAATTGTAACGCATATTACAGTTTTCCGGAGGAAGACGGGGGGTAGGCGAAAAAATCCGACGCACCGCTTCTACAGCACGTCGGATTTACTTTATTCATCCCACAATATTCACTTTACCATCTCTTGCTGCTGCGCCAGTATTCACCGCGAAGCAAGGCCAGCACAGTAAACAGCTCCAAGCGTCCTAAAAGCATAGCCAACGCCAGCGTCAGCTGTCCCATACCGGTAACACCGGCATAGTTACCCGTAGCACCGATACTGCCAAACGCAGGACCGACACTGGAAATACAGGAGGCCACGCCGAAAACGGCCTCATCTACGTCCACACCGCTTAAGCAGAGCAGCATAGTCAAAACAGCTATAACCAGAACATAAACGAAAAAGAAACGGCTGACGTTGATAATCGTTTCTGTCGGCAGGCGTCTTTTAGCGTAGTAAACGTTGAGCAGCATCTGCGGATGCATAGTGCGACGCAGCTCCGCCATAACAGTTTTCAGCAGTACGATAAAACGGCAGACCTTAATACCGCCGGCAGTAGAGCCCGCGCAGCCGCCTGTCAGGAAGGTTACAGCCAAAATCAGCTTAGAGAAAGACGGCCACTGGTCGTAGTCCGCCGAAACATAACCCGTAGTACTGCCGAAGGAAGCCACCTGGAAGAAGGCTTCACGCACACCGTCTGCCACACTGTAACCATTCACCATAATAATATTGATGCTGATTAAAACAGTGAAAATAGTCAGCAACACAATGTAGCTTTTGAATTCCAGATCATGCCACAAAACCTTCAGGCCGATTTGCGTAACCTGATAGTATAAGGCGAAGTTACCTGCCGCCAAAATCATGAACAAACCGGTAACAATCTCAATACCCGCACTGTGAAAATGCGCAATGCTGTCATTATAGGTAGAAAAACCGCCGGTAGCAATCGCAGAGCAGGCATGGTTGACAGCATCATAGGTGCTCATGCCCAAAATTGCCAGCATACCGGTAAGAATAATCGTAAACAGCAGATAGATATAGAACAACGCTACTGCAGTTGTACGGATACGCGGCAGAATACGGCTGTTGGAAAAGCCGCTGACCTCCGCATTAAAAAGATACACAGCACCGCCGGCAATCTGCGGCAGGAGCGCAACGAACAGCACGATGATGCCGATACCGCCAATCCAGTGCGTCAGCGTGCGCCAAAGCAGCAGGCTGCGCGATACTATGTCAAGATTGGCAATTGCTGTTGCGCCGGTAGTGGTCAGTCCGGACATACTTTCAAAGTAAGCAGCGGCGGGATTCAAAATGCCGTCAAAGCAATATGGCAACGCACTCAGTGCAGCAGCCAAAAGCCACGAAAAGAATACCGTGCCGATACCCTCGCGCACGGATAAATTACGTGCTCCTCTACCGTCACCATAGTAATCAAAGATTCCGGCCAAAATAACAGCTACCGCTATGGAAAAGATAAAGGTTCTGGAGGTAGCATATTCGCCGTAAACAACAGACATCAAAAGCGGCAACAGCTGTGCAATTGCCAGGCCGGCAGAAATTTTTCCCAGGAGATATATTATAACCTTTGCATTCATCTTCTATACCTCCTGCCGTTACCAGTTCTGCTTATCGCGCCAAAAATCCGGGCGCATGATAACCAGCAGCGTAAAAATTTCCAGACGTCCCAAAATCATCGCCCAAATGCTGATGAAACGTGCCCAATCGGAAAGACAATTATAGGTAGATGTCGGGCCGACAATGCCGAAGGCCGGACCTACACTGCTCATACAGGCAGCAATCAAGCCCATTGATTCCATTATCGGTATCCCCGACAGGGAAATCAGGATAGTCAGCACAATAAAAACCAAAATATACAGGAAGAAGAAACGCGTAATATTGCCGACGATAATCGGGTTGATTTCACGCTCACCCATTCTGATGGAATAAACGATGCGCGGGTGCAGCGTACGCAACAGTTCCGCCCAGCCTGCCTTCAGCAGGATAACCAGACGCGTAATCTTAATGCCACCTGCGGTTGAACCGCTGCAGCCGCCGATGAACATCAGCATCAGCAGAACGCTGCGGCTGAAGCTGGGCCAGTTGTTATAGTCGTCCGACGCATAGCCCGTCGTACTGCCGATAGACACAGCTTGGAAAATACTGTGACGAAGAGCGCCGTTAAAATCCATATAACCGGAAAAATACAGATTGCCACAAATAAGTGCAGCCGCCGTTGTGAGTATCAGCAGATAATATCTGTGTTCGCTGTCCTGACGCACGGACGCCCAATCGCCACGCCAGATTTTATAATACAAAGAAAAGTTCATGCTGGCAATCAGCATAAAAACAATAGCAATAATCTCAACATAAACAGACCTGAAGGAAATCAGGCTATCGTGATAATAGGAAAAGCCGCCTGTCGCCATAGTTGCCAACGCCAGGTTCAGCGCCTGAAATATCGGCAAACCTGCAAGCAGCAGTAAGGCAACCTCCACTGCTGTTAAAATAACATAGATTAAGAGAATCATCATGGCAGATTCCTTGATTTTCGGCAAAGTACGTTCAGCCGTACCACCTGGAAGCTCCGCGTTGAACAGATAGCTTGTACCGCTGTTCATCTGCGGCATGATGATAATAAACAGCATGATAACGCCGATGCCGCCGGTCCAGTGCGTTAAGCAGCGCCAGACACGGATGCTAGGCGGAAAATCGTTAAAAGAAAGTGCGGTAGTAACACCGGTAGTAGAAAAACCGGAAACACTTTCAAAAACCGCCGCAATCGGATCCGCCGGATTTAAAAACAAATACGGCAGTGCTCCCATAAGACAGACCAGCAGCCAACCGCAGCCTACGACCGCAATGGCTTCACGCACACGCAGACGCTGACGCGGTCTTCTGCTGCCAAAGAGGTTAAAAAGCGAGGCGATAGTGCTCGTTGTAATCAGCGTAAATATAAAAATCCATATATGCTCCCTATCTGCAAGTAATGCAGCAATCAGCGGTACCAGCAATACACTGGAAAATGCTATTGTCAGCTTGGCTAATAAACGGTTAACAAGCCTTGAATCCATAGTTAAGCGCCCCGGCCTTCAAATAACGGTACTGTAGTCTTGGAAAATTCACTTTTGATAAAGAGAATTACGCGGTCATTGGCATGCAAGACAGTATTACCATTAGGAATATAGGCTTCATTACCACGCACAATAGCACACAGCAAGCATTCCGGCGGCAGGTTCATATCACGCACTGCCACACCGTCTACATCGCTGTTTTCGCCGACGATGATTTCCAAAGCCTCGGCCTGTGCGCCCTCCAACAGTGATACGGATACAATACCACCCTTGCGGACGAAACGCAGCACTTCGCCTGCACTCAAAAGACGCGAAGACAGTACGATGTCTACGCCAACTTTTTCCATCAGCTCAATATATTCGTTACGTGCAACACGCACGATGGTCTTACGTGCGCCCAGATGCTTGGCCAGCTGTGCCAGCAAAAGGTTCAGCTTATCATCTTCGGTCAGGCAGATAACAACGTCTGCTTCCGAAACGCCCTCTTCAATCAGAAGGTCAATATCGGTACCGTCACCGCACAAAACCAAACCTCGCTTCAGCTTAGCAGCTAAAAGCTGGCAACGGTCCTTATCCTTTTCGATAACCTTTACCTGAATGCCCTGCTTTTCCAACATGGGAGCCAAAAAGCGACCTGTGCGGCCTGCACCGATGATGAGAACCTTCTCCAGCTTTTCATAAGTATTGGAGAAGGAATTTTCAAACTCACGGATTGCTTCATGCTTGCCTACGAAGTAAACGTTATCGCCCGGAATTACGTAATCATTACCATGAGGAATTATCATCTGATGACGTCTGAAAACCATGGCCATCAGGATATCCTTAGGAATATTCAAATCCTTCAGCGGGATATTAACGATAGGTGAATCCTCCTTCACCTTGGCTTCGAACATACGCACCTTGCCGTCAGCAAAATCATCTACGTTCAAGGCAGATGGTGTCATCAGGATATGATCAATTTCACCTGCGGTAATGCGCTCAGGATTGATTACGAGGTCAATTTTCATATCATTTTTGAGCATTTCCGGCGAATGGATAGCATAATCCACGTTGCGGATACGGGCAACGGTATGCTTAATACCATGATTCTTGGCCATCAGGCAGGTCACCATATTTACTTCATCACTATCTGTGCAGGCGATAAGCACATCGGAAGCACTGATATCAGGATCAGCAAAAGTAGTAGGGCTGCAGGAGTTGCCTTCAATCGCCAGTACGTCCAAAGTATTTTGGATGACGTCCTTGCGCTTGGGGTCGATTTCTACAACTACTACATCAAACTGATCTTCAGCTAAAAGCTGTGCAATACTAAAGCCAAGCTTGCCTGCACCAGCTATTACAATACGCATTTTAGTTACTCCTTTAATACGGGAAATCCGTTAATCTCTATTACTCAAATACTGCTCTATATTATAACACAAATAGCCTTAAACGTCGACAGATGCAATTTTGACGCTGTTGACAAAGTGTTAATAATATGTAAGATGGCTGTTATCATAGTAAACTGAGCGAGGGATATATCGTGCAAGGAAGAGCAATTTCAGCGAATAAGTGTCCGGAATCATCGAAGTGTTGCATTCTTGCGTGCGCATCCAAGAAGTGAGTACGCAGGAGGATGCTGATTGGCTGTCACACATAGAACTCTGGTAAATTGAGCGAGATGTATATCGTGTAGGGAATAGCAATTTTAGCGAATGAGCATTTGGAACCATAGAAACAAGGGTACGTAACAAAATGTTACTCTCTGACAAATTTTACCGCAGTTTCGTACTGGTTCCATGCGAAATTTGCGTCGTGCCCCTTGGGCACAGGAAAATTGCTGCTGACTGAAACGATATACTCTCGCGAATAGAAAAAATAAGGTAGAAAGCCTGACACATGCTTGCTCGTCGCGTAGCTCCTTCAAATGCGGTGGCTGGGCAGCCAGGCCCGCTGCTGGTCATAAGATGGCTGACGGTAAAAGAAAAAAGACATGTCACATGACATGTCTTTTTTCTAACCGGCAGCTATCTATCCTCCCAGGCCGCTTCCAGCCAAGTACTTTCGACGTATAAGGGCTTAACTACTGTGTTCGGGATGGGAACAGGTGGATCCCCTTAGCCATCACCACCGGATTATTTAATTGAGATTGTACCCTCAAAACTTCAACAGAAGAATGAACCGTTAAGTTCTTTTTAACGTTTTGTTTAAGCTGACTTCTTCATCAAAAACCGCTCCTTATTCAGTCGCTGTTTTCGATGTTTGCACGACCTTTTCGATTTCTCGCTTCGCTTTGCTCGCGACAAATCGGGTCTTTGCTTCAAGTCAAGCCCTCGACATATTAGTATCGGTCCGCTGAATACATTACTGTACTTAC
>ERZ791902.20-NODE-20-length-180889-cov-12.472970_pt1 | contig 180889 bp, 160 predicted proteins | sample MGYA00510149_ERZ791902 | MGnify/ENA primary metagenome ERZ791902 (study PRJEB30046, sample SAMN00792060) | human gut metagenome | study: EMG produced TPA metagenomics assembly of the A metagenome-wide association study of gut microbiota in type 2...
TATTAAGGGCTTATAGCCCGTCGTCAAACCACCCGTTTGACGGGTGGTCATGATTTCTTCAGGTTGAAAAATGTGCGATGTCTGCAAGTACATTCCGCTTTTTTTGGAGTCCTTTTATTGATAGTAGCTTTTAGTGCGTCTATGAAAGACTTCGGCAAAATCGCTAATGATAAAACAAACTAAAATGGCTAAGATTTTGCTTAGTTGCCCTTAAAACTCTTGATGAAATAAGTTAAAAATGTTACGATAAAGGGACAGAAGAAAATATCATCTGTCCTTTTATTTTTTATGCTTTGGAGAAGAAAATGGGAAATTTATCACAAACTTCTGCTCCGGTGTACGAGGCACTGGAGCGTTTTCGTAAAAAACGCGTTGTACCGTTTGATGTACCAGGTCATAAGCGCGGTCGTGGCAACCCGGAGCTTCGTGAGCTGTTGGGAGAAAAATGCGTAAACCTGGATGTCAACTCTATGAAGCCTCTTGATAATCTTTGCCATCCTGTTTCGGTAATCCGTGATGCAGAGGAGCTGGCAGCGGAGGCCTTCGGTGCGGCACACGCATTCTTTATGGTAGGAGGTACGACCTCGTCCGTGCAAAGCATGGTGTTGGCCTCCTGCAAGGTAGGCGATAAAATTATCCTGCCGCGCAATGTACACAAAAGTGTGATTAACGCGCTGGTGCTTAATGGCGCGATCCCGGTTTATATCAATCCTCAGGTTGACAGTAAGCTGGGAATTTCTCTGGGGATGGAGATCGGCGAGGTAGAAAAAGCGATTAAGGCTAATCCCGATGCTACGGCAGTGCTCGTAAACAATCCTACTTATTATGGTATCTGTTCGGATTTGCGTTCTATCGTTAAGCTGGCGCATGAACATAACATGCTTTGCCTGGTAGACGAGGCGCACGGTACACATTTTTATTTCGGAAAAAATATGCCTGTTAATGCGATGGCGGCCGGCGCTGACATGGCATCTGTTTCCATGCACAAATCAGGCGGCAGCCTGACGCAGAGCAGCCTTTTGCTGACGGGCCCGAATGTTAACTGGGAGTATGTAAGCCAGATTATTAATCTGACGCAGACTACCAGTGCTTCGTATCTTCTGCTTTCCAGCTTGGATATTTCCCGCCGTAACCTGTATATGCGCGGCGAGGCATCCTTCGGCAAGGTGCAGGAGATGGCGGAGTATGCCCGCGAGGAAATTAATTCTATCGGCGGCTTTTATGCTTACGGACGCGAGCTGAAAAACGGCAGCAGTATTTATGATTTTGATGTTACCAAGCTTTCGGTCTATACGCGTGATATTGGTCTTGCAGGCATCGAGGTTTATGATTTGCTGCGCGATGAATATGATATCCAGATTGAGTTCGGCGATATCGCCAATATTCTTGCTTATATTTCTATCGGTGATCGTATTCAGGATATTGAACGTCTTGTAGGTGCTTTGGCGGATATCAAGCGCCTGTATTCCAAGGATCCGTCGCAAATGCTCAATACCGAATATATCGCGCCTAAGGTTGTTGTTTCGCCGCAGAAGGCTTTTTATGCCAAGGACGAATCTTTGCCTATACGCGAAACTGCGGGACGCATCTGCAGTGAGTTTGTAATGTGCTACCCGCCGGGAATTCCTATTCTGGCGCCGGGTGAGGTTATCACCAAGGATATTATCAATTATATTATTTATGCCAAGGAAAAGGGTTGCTCAATGCAGGGACCTGAGGATCCGGATGTTAATAATATCAATGTATTAGTATAAAGGACGTGATTAAATGGAGCTATGGTTTTCTGACTATCATACAGAAGATGTGAAGCTGGATATCAAAATCGAAAAGCAGCTTTTCGGTGCGGATACGGATTTTCAAAGAATAGACGTTTTTGAATCTAAGGAATTCGGCCGCTTTATCAGCTGTGACGGTACCATAGTCTTTTCAGAAAAGGACGAATTTGTTTATGACGAAATGATTGTTCATGTACCTATGGCAGTGCATCCGCATGTGCGCAAGGTACTGGTAATCGGCGGCGGCGACGGCGGTGTAGCGCGCGAGCTGACGCATTATGATGAAATAGAGGAAATCGACGTAGTAGAAACGGACCATGTTTTTATCGATGTCTGCCGTGACTATTTTCCGGACAACGCCTGCGGTCTTGATGACCCGCGCGTAACTGTTTTCAACGCTAACGGTCTGCGCTTTTTGCGTACCAAGGTTGATGAATACGATTTGATTATCAGCGATGCTATCGATCCCTTAGGTCATGCAGCGGGCCTGTTTACAAAGGAATTTTATGGTAACTGTTTCCGCGCACTCAAAGAGGACGGCATCATGGTTTATCAGCATGGCAGTCCCTTCTACGATGAGGATGAGGAAACCTGCCGCGCCATGCACCGCAAGGCTAGCCACAGCTTCCCTATCAGCCGTGTATATCAGGCGCATATTCCGACCTGTCCTTCCGGCTACTGGCTGTTTGGCTTCGCTTCCAAGAAGTATCATCCGCTGAAGGATTTTGATGCCAAGAAGTGGCTGGAGCGTGGTATTAAAACATGGTATTATTCCGAGCATCTGCATAAGGGAGCGTTTATGCTGCCGAAGTATGTTGAAGATATGCTTGAGGAAGAAGAGAGATAATTTATTTAATTTATGAACAGGAGATGATTTGAATTATGAGTAAATTATTAGTAATCGGCTGCGGCGGTGTTGCCGGCGTAGCTATCGCAAAATGCTGCCAAAACAGTGATGTTTTCACCGAGCTGTGTATTGCCAGCCGTACGAAGTCCAAATGTGACGCAGTTAAAGAAAAGCTGCAGTCCACGACCTCTACTGTGATTACTACAGCACAGGTTGACGCTGACAGCAAGGAACAGCTTGTACAGCTGATTAAGGCTTACCAGCCAGACGCAGTGCTGAATGTTGCTCTGCCTTATCAGGACCTGACTATTATGGATGCCTGCCTGGAATGCAAGGTTGATTACATCGATACCGCTAACTATGAGCCGGAAAACATTGACGATCCTGCATGGCGTGCAGTTTATGACAAGCGCTGCAAGGAAGAGGGCTTCTCTGCTTACTTCGATTATTCCTGGCAATGGGCTTATAAAGAAAAATTTGAGCAGGCCGGCATCATGGCTCTGCTCGGCACCGGCTTTGACCCCGGTGTTACCAGTGTTTTCTCTGCTTATGCACTGAAGCATTATTTTGATGAAATCGAAACTATTGATATTCTGGACTGCAACGGCGGCGACCACGGTTATCCGTTTGCTACCAACTTCAACCCCGAAATTAACCTGCGTGAGGTTTCTGCTCCCGGCTCCTATTGGGAAAACGGCCATTGGGTAGAAATCCCGGCTATGGCTATCAAACGCGAGTATGATTTTCCTGAGGTTGGCATGAAGGATATGTATCTGCTGCACCATGAGGAAATTGAATCCTTGGCGAAGAATATCCCTGGCGTAAAACGTATCCGCTTCTTCATGACCTTCGGCCAAAGCTATCTGACACACATGAAGTGCCTGGAGAACGTTGGTATGCTGTCTACCAAGCCGATTAACTATGAAGGCAAGGAAATCGTGCCTATTCAGTTCCTCAAAGCACTGCTGCCGGATCCTGCTTCCCTTGGTCCTCGCACCGTAGGCAAGACCAATATCGGCTGTATCTTCACCGGTACCAAAGATGGCAAGAAAAAGACCATTTATATTTATAATGTCTGCGACCATCAGGAATGCTATAAAGAGGTCGGCTCTCAGGCTATCAGCTACACCACCGGCGTTCCTGCAATGATCGGTACTGCTCTGGTTATTACTAAGCAATGGCAGGGCAAAGGCGTATTCAATGTGGAAGAATTCGATCCGGATCCGTACATGGATATGCTGAATAAGTTCGGCCTGCCGTGGGTTGTTGACGAAAACCCGGCTACGGTAGAATAAGATGACGGACGCCAAGAAAACTGTAATGCCGGCATATGTTGTCGACAAGGCTGAGGGTGCTTCCCGTTTGGCTGATTTGCAGAAGAATTTGCGCGCAGAGCGTGAGGAGGCGGCGCTGAAGGCGCTGCCGACTCCTTGCTATGTGGTTGATGAAGCCAAGCTGCTTAATAATCTGCGTCTTTTGCAGCATGTGCAGCGTGAAAGCGGTGCGCATATTCTGCTGGCACAGAAGTGCTTTTCTATGTTCCGCCTGTATCCGCTGATGGGCGAATATTTGGCAGGCACGACGGCAAGCGGCATTTATGAAGCGCGCCTCGGTCATGAGGAGATGGGCAAGGAGAACCATGTTTTTGCACCTGCTTTTAAGAAGCAGGATATGCAGGAGTTGGTGCAAATCTGCGACCATATTATTTTTAACAGCTTTGCGCAGTTTGAAAAGCATAAGGCTGTCTGCTCTCAGGCAGGTGTGAGCGTGGGTATCCGCGTGAACCCGGAATGCTCGACGCAGGAGGGTGAGCATGCAATTTATGACCCCTGTGCCTATGGCTCACGCTTGGGTGTTACGCTGGCGAACTTCCCGGAGGTTTTGCCGCCGGAAATCGAAGGCCTGCATTTCCATACGCTGTGTGAGCAGAATGCTGATGACCTGCTGACGACATGGAAGGCGTTCGAAGCGAAGTTCAGCAAGTACTTTAAGCAGCTTAAATGGCTGAATCTTGGCGGCGGTCATCATATTACGCGCAGTGATTATGATGTGGAAGCGCTGATTGATTTAGTAAAATATATTCGTAATACCTATCATGTTGAGGTATATTTGGAGCCCGGCGAGGCTGTGGCGCTCAATGCCGGCTATCTTGTGACCGAGGTGTTGGATATTGTGCATAACGGTCTGGATATTCTTATCCTTGATGCCTCGGCTGCCTGCCATATGCCTGACGTGCTGGAGATGCCTTACCGTCCGCCTCTGCGCGGCGGCTATGAGGCTGACGAAAAGCAATATAAATACCGTTTATCCTCGATGACCTGTCTGGCCGGTGACGTGATTGGCGATTACAGCTTTGACAAGGAAATCAAGGTTGGCGATAAGCTGATTTTTGAGGATATGGCGATTTATTCCATGGTTAAAAATAATACCTTTAACGGCATTCCGCTGCCTGATATTGTGCTGCTGCACAAGGACGGTACTACGGAGCTGGTGCGCCGTTTCGGTTATGAAGATTTTAAAGGACGTTTGTCATGATGTTAGAGAAAAACTTTACTCCCGCTGCCGACGGCTTTCACATGCCCGGCGAATACGAACCGCATGATGGCTGTATTATCGTGTGGCCGCAGCGTCCGGGCTCCTGGAGCTTTGGCGCAGTGGCGGCATGCGAAGCGTTTACGGCTGTGATTAAGGCGATTGCGGCGAGCGAAAAGGTTTATGTTATCTGCGGTGCTAAGCACTTTGCCGTAGCGCAGGAATATCTTGCAGATGTGGCCAATGTTGAGCTGGTTGCTATGGAAACGGACGACAGTTGGGCGCGTGACATCGGCCCGACCTTTGTGGTACGCGACGGCGCACAGGGACGCGAGCTGCGCGGCGTAAACTGGCGCTTCAATGCCTGGGGCGGCGAGGTAGACGGCCTGTATCCCGATTATGAGCAGGACGATGCTTTTGCGGAAAAGTTTGCCGAGCATTATGGTGCTGCCCTGTATGATGCTGTTCCCTTCGTGCTGGAGGGCGGTTCTATTCACTGCGACGGCGAGGGCACGGCACTCGTAACGGAGGCCTGCCTGCTGAGTGCAGGACGCAATCCCAATCTTTCCAAAGAGCAGATTGAACAAAAGCTTAAGACTTACCTAGGTGTGGAAAAGCTTTTGTGGATTCCGCGCGGTATTTATAACGATGAAACCAACGAGCATGTAGATAATGTCTGTGCCTTTATCCGCCCCGGTGAGGTGGTGCTGGCGTGGACAGATAACGAAGCTGATCCGCAGTATGCTTTGAGCAAGGCCAGCTTGGATGCTTTGGAGCAGCTGACGGATGCCAAGGGACGTAAAATCATCGTGCATAAGTTGCCCGTGCCTGCGGTGCCTGTGTGCATTACCGAGGACGAGGTAGCAGGCTTCGACTTTGTCGAGGGTGAGGATATGCGCGAAGCCGGTGAACGTCTGGCGGCTTCGTATGTAAACTTTTATTTCAGTAATGACAGTGTTGTAGTGCCTGCCTTTGGCGGTGAGAATGCGGCCAGCGATGCGTTGGCGGCGGAAATTCTTGCCAAGCTCTGTCCGGAGCGTAAGGTAGTGCAGATACCGGCGCGGGCAATTTTGACCGGTGGCGGCAATATTCACTGCATTACACAGCAAATTCCGAAGGGAGTGTGCTTATGAGCAAGGTAAAGGTGGCAGCAGTGCAGATGCGCTGTGCGCCGATCGTAGAAGAAAATTTGCAGCATGCTGAAGCGCTGGTGCGCGAAGCTGCAGCGAACGGTGCGCAGATTATTCTGCTGCCGGAGCTGTGGGAGCGTCCGTATTTCTGCCAGCAGCGTCGCTATGATTTCTATCAGTATGCACTGCCTACGGAAGAAAATCCTGCGGTGCAGATGGGGAAGCGGTTGGCAAAGGAGCTGAATATCGTTCTGCCTATCAGCTTCTTTGAGCGTGATGTCAATGAATTATATAATTCCATCGCTTGCATTGATGCCGACGGTGAGATTTTAGGTGTTTATCGCAAAACACATATTCCTGACGATCATTTTTATCAGGAAAAATTTTACTTTAAACCCGGTAACAGCGGCTTTACGGTTTTCAATACCAAGTATGGCCGTATCGGTATCGGTATCTGCTGGGACCAATGGTTCCCTGAGACAGCACGCTGCCTGGCGCTGAACGGAGCAGAGCTTTTGTTCTATCCGACGGCGATTGGCTCCGAGCCTATCTTAGACTGCGACAGCATGCCGCATTGGCGCCGTGTTATGCAAGGCCATAGCGCAGCCAATCTGATGCCTGTGGTAGCAGTAAACCGCATCGGTCTGGAAACTGTGGAGCCCTGCGAAGGCAATGCAGGCCAGCAGTCCTCACTGCTGTTCTACGGCTCTTCCTTTATGACCGACGGTACCGGTGCGCTTGTGCAGGACGCATCGCGTGATAAGGAAGAAATTCTTTATGCGGAGTATAATCTGGCAGCCTTGGCTGAGGACAGACTGAGCTGGGGATTGTTCCGCGATCGCAGACCGGAATGCTACGGTAAAATTGCCGGTAAGTAAATATTGAAGCTATAATAAAAAATCACAATCGGTTATATATGTAACCGGTTGTGATTTTTGTTTTATCCGATATTCAGCTCGTGCTTGAGAGCATCCTGTAAAATTTTGGAGAAGTTCAGCTTTTTGGCAATCGCCGCATCATTTAACCATTTGGGGATGGTGAGAGTTTTTTTGAATATCTCATCTTCCCGCTTTATCATCAGGCAGATACATAATGGTTATGCTGTAAATAATGATGGTGCAGACTGCCAGACAGATAGCTATTATTGTGAACAGCTTCAGCCAGGGAATTTCCTGCTGCAGATATTTGCGGCAGTAGCGCCAGAAGCAGGTGATGGTGAAGATGTTGAAGATGCTGCCTAAAATGAGCATAGTCCAGACGCTTTTGGCGAGCGGCAGATAGGACAGGCTGAGATTAATTGCCGCAAGCACAGGCATAGCGGTCATGGTGTTATAGATTTTGCCGTCTGCTATGGCGAAGCTGGCGGTGAGCATTACGCTGCCTAAAATCAGCGGCAACAGTGAGGCGCAAAGCAGCTGTGTGTTGCCGGGATTATATTGCTGCAGCCTGCTGCGCCAGAGAAAACGCCCGAAGAGCTTGTAAAGAATAAATGCATAAAGTGTTATCAGAATGCCGCTGGCAAGTGTATCCATGCCGCCGAAGCCGATGAAAGCAACAAGAAAATGAATTACAAAAAAGCCCAATGCCCCCAAAAAGAAGAAGAGCTGGTTATAAAGCCAGTACCAAAAGGCTAATGGCAGAAAAGTACGCATAGCAGAACCTCCTCACATAATGTATTCAGCAAATGCTTGTTGATAGTTTAGTGCTCACTTTTATTATAATATGAGTGCGGTGAAAATGCTATGCTTTTGCTTCGTTGAGTAAAATTAACTTGAATTTTTGCTGAGAATATAAAAAGTCCGATTTGTCTGTGCTGACAAATCAGACTTTTTTATGTGGCTAATTTTTTAGGCTTATACAATTATTCCTCAACGTAGTTGTTGGCTTTATCATAAAGTTCAGCAACATCCTTGGAAGGACCGCCGCTGAGCAGGGAAACAATGACACCTGCTACAAGGCTGGAAAAAAAGCCGGGGATAATTTCGTAGATGCCGGTGGAGGCTGCCATAGTCAGGTACCAGCCGATATCGACAACAGCACCGACGATGATGCAGGCTACCGCACCCTGGAAGGTGAAGCCGCGCCAGAAAAGGCTGAGCATGATAGCAGAACCGAAGGCTGCACCGAATACGCCCCAGGCGTTGGCAACAAGCTCCATAATGCTGCCGGCACGCGGAGAATCGGCAATAAGCAGAGCAACGAAGGAGATAACGAGTACGACGATGCGGCCTGCCCAAAGCATTTCCTTATCTCCGGACTGGTATTTGCGGATTACAGGCTTGTAAACGTCGCTGGCAAAGGCAGAAGCGGAAGCGAGCAGCTGACTGGAAGCAGTACTCATGGAAGCTGCCAATACGCCGGAGAGCAGGATACCGCTCATCAGAGCCGGGAAAATGCTGCGAACCATGGCGATGAATACCAGAGAGTTTTGGTTGATGTTTTCATCCATGCCCAGATACATACGGCCTACTACGCCTACCATGGTAGCGAAGAAGCAGATGAGGGCGGTCCAGCTGATAGCGATAACAGCGGATTTCTTCATTTCCTTTTGGGATTTGAGGGACATGAAGCGGATGATGATATGCGGCATACCGAAGTAGCCCAGGCCCCAGCCGAAGCCGGAGATAATATCAGAGGTTTTGGCAACCGGATTCCAGTAATCGGGCGGAATGCCGGCAACAGCCTGCGGATTGATTAAGGATACTGCGAAGATAGGTGCAATCAGCAGAGAACCGAGAATCATCAGGCCTTGGTAGAAGTCGGTCCAGCAAACAGCGGAGAAGCCGCCTAAGAAGGTGTAGCCGATGATGATGAAGGCTGCCACATACATGGTATAGGTCTGGTCAATGCCGATAACGGTGTTGAACAGAGTACCGCAAGCCTTGATGCTGGAAGCGGAATAAATAGTGTAGGCAATGAGAAAGACGATTGCACAGATTACCTGCAACACGTGGGACTTAGATAAAAAGCGGTTGCTGAGGTACTGCGGAATTGTGATGGCATCGTTGGCCACAATGGAAAAACGGCGCAGGCGCGGTGCCTGAAAAATCCAGCTTAAGGAATAGCCGGTGAGCAGGCCGATACTGATCCAGGCCTGACCGAGGCCGAGAGCGTAGATAGATGTCGGCAAGCCCATGAGCACCCAGGCGCTCATATCAGAAGCACCGGCAGAAAGAGCGGTTACCCACGGTCCCATCTGACGGCCGCCGAGAAAGTAGGTTTTTTCACCACCCTGACGATTTTTATAGAAAAACCAAATGCCGATTGATAGCATGAACAACAGGTAGATAATGAATACTACCATTTCTGTATAATTCACAAACACCCCTCCAAAATTTAAGAATAGATAACACTATTATACACTTAATCTTTGTGCTACTGCAAGCAAATAATAAAAATAAAGTGTTTAATCTGCGGCGGACAGTGTTTTGAGGAATAATCCGAACACTGCTTGCTGCTGATTAAGCACTGAAAGTTTACCATGTGAAATATGTATAAGCTGTAAAGAGAGTCAGAATGATGATTTCACAAAGCAGGACCGGCTTAAGCGTTTTGAAAAAGTTGGCTTTAAAATAATCGACGGTGATAACAAGACACATATGCGTCGGTGTGAGCATCTGTCCGGCAATACCGAAGGCCATGGCAACGCCGGCCAGGTTCAGGCTGCCTGTCTGCATAGCGGCGACAATGGGCATAACGATGGCCACGTGTCCTTGCGACATACCTGTAAGCACGCCGATGATGAAGCTGACGCAGGCGATGATAACAGGCACCGGCAGCGGAGAGCTTTGGAAGGCTGCGACGATTTCCTGTAGCACGTGGGTGACGGTCAAGATCTGAATGAAGTAGAGGATGCAGAGCACATTGAGAAACATTTTGATGTCCAGCGCACCGATAACAACATCCTTGAGGCCAACCTCGCGCTTAGTAAAGCGCAGGACCAGAAACAGGCAGGCTGTGACCAGGCCCATGCCGGCGGAGGCATTAAAGCCGCAGAATACTACGAGAATAAAGGTGATAATGACAGGCGAAAGCGCCAGCCATAAATCCTGCATACCCTGACTGTCATTGGCAATTGTTTCAGTACGGCTGCTGTCCGCTTTGATGGGGCGGATGAGAACAAACCAGCCTGCGGAGAAGGCCAGTACGGTAAGCCAGGCCAGATGCAGGATGAATTCGCCGTAGCTGACGCCGGCGATGTTGCAGGCCATAATCATACCGGGGATAATCGGACTGGAAAATTCAAAGATGTGACGGAACCAGAAATTGATGGCTGCCTTGTGGTCCTGTTCGATAGGGATATTTTTGCTGGCCTCCTCTACAATAGGTGCAGAAAAGCGCGCGCCGCCCAATGACGGCAGCAGTCCTAAGAAGGCAGGCATCACGGCCAGGGTTACCTTAGCGCTGGAAAAGATGCGTTGCAGCGCCTGCACCATACCGGCCAGTGCACCGCTGGTGCGCAGCTCGATTTCCAGGCACATGACAAAATAGAGGGCAAAAAGAATATCATAGGTGCGCGGCATTGTTAATGTTTCGCGTAATGCCTGCACCAGATACGGCAGCTCCGGTGCTTTCATCAGCCAGATAAAAATACCGCTGGTGAGCATACAGGGGCCGATGGGAATGTGACGACGCAGCATGAGGATAATCATGAGCATGGCGATTGTAAGCAGAAGAAATATATTCATAAACAGTTTTTCCTTTCGGTTGCGTAATTGTTGGCAAGTACCAAGTAATTGCTGATGATGTTTATTTATTATACACCCTGCTACAAAAAAATCATAATAAAACTGTAAAAAATCTTAGTATGGGATGCAAATAATGCTATAATGTAAGCAGAGATACAGAAACGGAGGTCAGATTATGCAGATAGAAAGATTAAGGCTGAAGAATTTCCGTTGTTACGATGAGCTTGATATTGATTTTGAACCTAGGCTGACAGTTATTGTAGGTGAAAACGGCAAGGGCAAGACGGCGATTTTTGATGCGCTGGCAATTGCTCTGGAGCCCTATCTGCGCAGCTTTGATGCCAGCGGCAGGCAAATTACTCCCCAGGATGTGCGACGTGTGCCTGTTTATAAAAAGGATATGCGTCATATTGATGGTATGGAATGCCATTATCCGGTAGAAATTAAGCTGGAGGGTGAGGTTTACGGCAAAAAGCTTACCTGTACCCGCCGCCTGCTGGAGGGTAATGTGCCTGAGGATGATGCTGATGAGCTGTGCGAACGTGGATGTGCATTGGCGCACGATGCCAAGGAGAACGGCAACAGGCTGCTGCCGGTGCTGGCCTATTACGGTACTCAGCGCATTTGGGTAGACAGCAAGCTGATGACAAATTTTCATAAATCGCTGATGGAACGCAATGTAGGCTACGAGGAATGTCTGGAGCCGTCTTCTTCCTACAGTACCTTCGGAAAATGGTTTGAGTACGTTACCAAGTGTGCGCAGTCAGAGCAGCAGTACAGCGCAGAGGTGAAGCGCAATGTGATGCTGAAGAATGCTATTCAGAACGCTGTAGACGTGTGTCTGGAAAGTACCGGCCTGCGTGATTTATATTATAATTATCGCCTGAAATGCTTTGTTGTCAGCCATCCCGATATGGGTGAAATGGTGGTAGATGAATTGAGCGACGGCTTCCGCAGTATTATCAGCATGGTGGCTGACCTGGCCTATCGCATGGCGCGTCTGAATCCGCAGCTGCGTGAGGATGCGGTAACCAAGACTCCGGGGCTTGTATTGATTGATGAGGTAGAAATGCATCTGCACCCGCTGTGGCAGCAGACGGTACTGCTGGATTTGCAGAAAACCTTCCCGATGGTACAGTTTGTGGTGACTACGCATAGTGCGCAGGTGCTTAGCAGCGTGCCGGCAGAGAGCATACGTGTATTGGCTTGGGGCAAGCAGTTCGAAGGCGTGCGCCACGTAGATTTTTCCTTGGGCGCCAACAGCTATCAGCTGCTGCAGGATATTCAGAATGTGAGCCCGCGTCCGCAAGCTCTGCCGATTGTGCAGGATTTAAAGCGTTATCTGCAGCTGGTGAGCGAGGATGCCTGGGATACGCCGGAGGCGCTGGAGCTGCGCAAAAAGCTGGATAAATGGTCCAAGGGCAAGGAGCCTGCTCTGCTGCGTGCGGATATGGATATCCGTATGCGTCAGTTCCGCAGGAGGCGCTCATGAAACGTGTTTATAAAAGCAAGGAGGAGCCGGAGCTTCTCAGGCAGTACAGGCTGCATAATCCCGAGGAAACCTGGGAGCATTTCCGCCGTCGCTGCCGCAAGGGCTATAAACAGGTGCGCGAAGCAATTTTGCGTGACCAGCACGGCCTTTGCGCCTATTGTGAGGTAGGCATTAAGCTGGCGGAGGAGGAAGGCGAGGTTGACGACTTCCGTGTGGAGCATTTTTATCCGAAAAATGCTACGCAGGAGCATGGGCACAACTATCATCTGGATTGGCGCAATCTGTTGGGCGTGTGCCACGGCGGCAGTCAGCCCTATGTGCCTGACCCCGAGTGGCGCTATTCCAGCCAGAAGCGTGACCGTAGCTGCGATGTGCCCAAGGGTGGGCGTGAAATTACAAACTATATCCTCAATCCGCTGAAGATTCCCGGCAAAATCCGTCTGTTCCGTTATGCGGAGCATAGCGGGCGGATGTACGTAGACGAAGATACCTGCCCCAAAGATTTGCAGGGTAAGGCGCGCAGCACTATCCGCGAGCTGAACTTGAACGCGCCGCGGCTGATGCGCATGCGTCGTGAGGTAATCCATACGCTGGAGGACCAGATAAGTGATGAGCTTAGTAAGGGCCGGGAGCTGGATGAAGTTCTGGAAATGCTGGCAACTATCTGTCTGGTGCCTGATTATAATGGTGTGACGCTACCGTTCTTTTCTGTTATCCGTTGGTATCTTGGCGAGGCAGCGGAAGAAGTTATCCGTTCGAGCGGAGCAAAGCTGTAGCGTTCAAATCCTGTCTGCGATGCAGGCAGGATTTTTTTCGTCCATGAAGAATAATATAAAATGGTTCTTGAAGCATGAAATTTTGATAAATACACTATAAAAAAGGAGAATAGACAAATGCAAGTTACGAACAAGGCTTTTAAGGCCTACGATGTACGCGGCGTTTACCCCACAGAAGTTAACGAGGAAATGGCTTACCGTATGGGACGCATTTTTTCGGCAATGTTCGCTGCGGAAACTGTTGTTGTCGGACATGATATCCGCTTGAGCGGCAGAGCATTGGTGGATGCACTGACGGAGGGCTTGCGCCATGGCGGCACCAAGGTTATTGATATCGGCCAATGCGGTACGGAAATGATTTATTTTGCTACAGCTCATCTGAAAGCAGACGGCGGTATCATGGTTACTGCCAGCCATAATCCCAAGGAATATAACGGCATGAAGCTAGTACGCCGTGATGCGCGTCCTGTTTCCAGTGATACCGGCCTGAAGGAAATCGGAGAGATGGTTGCTACTACAAAGCCGTTTGCACATCAGGTGGTAGCAGGCAAGACTATGGGTGCTGTGGAGCATATGGATATTATGCCTGCCTATATCGAGCATTTGCTGACCTATGTTGATACAAGCGTGCTTAAGCCGATGAAAATTGTTGCTAACCCCGGCAACGGCGGTGCCGGTCAGATTTTGAAGGAACTGGCGAAGCATCTGCCGTTTGAGTTTATCACGCTGAACGAAACTCCTGACGGCACCTTCCCGAACGGTGTGCCCAACCCGCTGCTGCTGCCTAACCGTGAGGCTACGGCCAAGGTTGTACGTGAGAGCGGTGCAGATTTGGGTATTGCCTGGGATGGCGACTTCGACCGCTGCTTCCTCTTTGACGAGAAGGCAGATTTTATCGAGGGCTATTATATTGTCGGCCTGCTGGCGGAGGTTTTCCTGCACAAGGAGCCGGGTGCGAAGATCATGTTTGACCCGCGCCTTACCTGGAATACGGAAGCTATTTTGCAGCGTGACGGCGGTGTGCCTGTACGCTGCAAGAGTGGCCATGCCTTTATGAAGGAATGCATGCGCAACAATGACGTGCTGTACGGCGGCGAAATGAGCGCGCATCATTATTTCCGCGATTTCTCCTGCTGCGACAGCGGCATGATTCCCTGGTTACTGGTTACCGAGCTGATGTGCCGCAGCGGTAAAAAGCTCAGCGAGCTGGTAGGCGAGCGCGTTGATATGTATCCCTGCAGCGGTGAAATCAACCGCAAGGTGGCAGATTCCGCAGCAGTGCTGGCTGAGTTGGGCAAAAAATATGCTGACGGCGAGCAGGACCATCTGGACGGACTGAGCGTTGCCTATGACAACTGGCGCTTTAATGTGCGTGTATCCAATACGGAGCCTGTAATGCGCCTGAACGTAGAAACTAAGGGTGATAAGGAGCTGCTTGCTGCGAAGACAGCAGAATTATTGAAAGTTATTGGCGGCGAAGAAGCTTAACTTTCCTGAGTATCCGTGTTTTTTCGTAAAGAACTGCCTGCAGCGTTGCTGCTATGCATATATTTCACTTGAGTTTGTAAAGGAGATAAGATTAAATGTTTAAACCTGTACGCAAAGCTGTTATTCCGGCAGCAGGCCTGGGCACACGCTTCCTGCCTGCAACTAAAGCAACTCCGAAGGAGATGCTGCCTATTGTTGACAAACCGACCATTCAATATATTATCGAAGAGGCTCTTGCTTCCGGCATTGAGGATATCCTGATCATTACCAGCCGCAGCAAGCGTGCTATCGAAGACCATTTCGACCGCAGTATTGAGCTGGAGCTGAACCTGGAGGCCAGCGGCAAAACCAAGGAGCTGGAGTTAGTACGCAAAATTTCCGATATTCGCATTCACTATATCCGCCAGAAGGAACCACGCGGACTTGGTCACGCTATTTTGTGTGCTAAGCATTTTGTCGGCGATGAGCCCTTTGCCGTATTGTTGGGCGATGACGTTGTTGACAGCAAGGTGCCTGCACTGAAGCAGTTGATTGATGTTTACGATAAAACAGGTGCCAGCGTTTTAGGCGTACAGGAGGTGCCGCAGGAGAAGGTTTCTGCCTATGGCATTGTTGCCGGTGAACCGACTGATGAAGCACGTACCTGCAAGGTAAATGATATGGTAGAAAAGCCTGCGGTAGAGGAAGCACCCTCTCGTCTGGCGGTTTTGGGCCGTTATGTAATTACACCGGAAATTTTCCCGATTCTGGAGCAAACTCAGCCCGGCCGTGGTAATGAAATCCAGCTGACCGATGCGCTTAAGGTATTGGCTAAGGAGCAGCCGATGTATGCTTATGACTTTGTAGGCCGTCGTTATGACGTGGGCGATAAGCAGGGCTTCCTGGAGGCAACCGTAGAAATGGCGCTGAAGCGTCCTGGGCTGCGTGACAAGTTCCTGACCTATCTGCAGGGAATCGTTGCAAAGGAGAGCAAATAATTAATGAATATCCTTGTTACCGGCGGAGCAGGTTATATTGGCTCCCATGTAGTGGAGGAGCTGCAGAAGAGCGGCTTTACTCCTATTGTTTATGATAATTTTTCTACCGGCCATGAGGCGGCAGTGCCTGACGAGGTACAGCTGGTAGAAGGCGATATTCATGATGTACGCTTTGCCAAGCACATTATGGAGCAGTTTAAAATTGATGCGGTGATTCATTTTGCTGCCAGCAGTCTGGTAGGTGAATCTATGACCGACCCGGCGAAATATTATTTTAATAATGTTGAAGGCAGCCTGCATCTTTTAGAGGCTATGCGTGGTGCCGGTGTGGACCGCATGGTATTTTCTTCTACCGCTGCTGTTTACGGTGAGCCGGAGGCTGTGCCTATTACCGAAGACAGCCGCTTGGCACCGACTAATGTTTACGGCCGTACCAAGCTGGCTATTGAAGGCATGCTGGCGGATTATGACCATGCCTATGATATGCGTTATGTAGCGTTGCGTTATTTTAACGCTGCCGGTGCTTCTCCGACGCGCGATATCGGCGAGGACCACAGCCCGGAAAGCCATCTTATTCCGCTGATTCTGAAAACGGCGCAGGGCGTGCGCAAGCAGGTTTCTATCTTCGGTACCGATTATCCGACGGCTGATGGTACCTGTGTGCGTGATTATATTCATGTCTGCGATTTGGCGAAGGCGCATGTGCTGGCACTCAAACATCTTTTGAGCGGCAGCAGCAGCCGTGTGTATAATCTGGGCAGTGAAAACGGCTTCAGTGTACGCCAGATGATTGACAGCGCCAAAAAGGTTACCGGCGTTGACTTCCCCGTTGTGGAGGAGGCGCGTCGTGCCGGTGATCCCGCAGTGCTCATTGCTTCTTCGGCTAAAATTCGTGAAGAGCTGGGCTGGGAGCCGCAGCACAGCAGTGTAGATGAGGTTATCAGCACTGCGTGGAAGTGGCATAAGGGCCATCCGCATGGCTATTGCGGCTAAAAGTAAATAAGTGCATACTAAAAAACCGGTTTCCCAGGCTTTTAAGCCGATAGGGAAACCGGTTTTGTTATGTGTTGAGAAAGCTTTTCTTAGCAATAACTGTCTAAGCTAAGCAATAACATTGCATAGCAGTCTGCTTATTTGCGTTTGTTGAGGAACTTGCCGATGTCGAAATGCTTGCCTGCCAGCAGGCAGTCGATACGCGCGGTAACTACATCGTTATTGCTGAGCTGACGTGCTTTAATCAGCGAGCGGCGGATGACAGGCGTGATAAATTCCTGTCCCCAGTCATCGACAATGCCGCAGGCGATGCCGCGCGGCAAATCGAAGATAGATTCCAAGGCAGCGCAGATAATAGCATCGCTTTCACCTGGATGTGTGTTGAGATAACGCAGCGGTACCAGCAGGTCGTTTTGTTCTACGCAGTAGCGGGGCAGGTCTGCTTCGATTTGACGCAGCACGCGTTCAGAGCGCTGCTCGCCTTCGTAGGAAAGCAGGTACGGGAACAGCGGTGTTTCGTCCGGATGTGCCAGCCAAAAATCGAAAAGCCGCGGCCAAATGTCTATATCAAGCTCCACTGCCAGGTTGCACAGCTGGTAATCGAGCTTATCATCCTTGATTAAATTATTTTCTATTTCCGGTTGCCAGTCCTTGCGGTAGATGATTTTTTCGCAGGCGGCAATCTGTTCATGGCATTGATTAAGCGTGAGCTGCATATGGTTCTGCTCATCGCAAAGTTGCTGCAGCGCCGTAACGTAGCTGATTAAATCAAGTACATCCTCCGGTTTGCTGACATGTGCTTCCGCCTGTTCAAGCAGACAGGTAAGCAGCTTGTTCAGATGAATATCGCTGATGTTGAACTGCTCTTCGATTACTTCTGCCGGGAAATGGTTGAGCATAATCAGATAATTGCCCACGATGATGACAGCGCTTTTATACTGTGCGTAGTTAAGCGGATGTGCCAGCTGTTCCTCTAAGTGTGTTTCTCTAATGAATTTGACGGACAGTGGCGGATATTCTACATCGATATCGGGACCGTTCTGCAGCAGCCAGAGGCGTTCCTCCTCATCACGGCAGTGGCAGTCGGTAATGCTGAAAACCTTGCCCCAGCCGCTGGTACAGCGGATAAGCTCCCAGATAGCGTTTTGCGGGTTGAAATTTGTTACGCGGCAGGAATATAAAAAGGCGAAGGTAAATTCCTCGCAGTGCGCTATGCGCAGCAAATCCTGCCACAGCTCCGGCTCCTGCTGACAAATTTTTTCCATGCCGTACATGCCGAAAAGCAGCAGGGCGAATTTAACCTGCTCACGTCCGTCGGCGTTGTAGAAAAAGCGTCGAGCCAAGTCAAAGGCAACACTGTTGATATCATTTTGGTCTAAGGATTCGATAAAGGGATCGCAATATTCCGCAAAGGCCATGCCCTTCAGCTCGTTGTACAGTTTGCTGCGCTGCTGGGTTGTAGGCTCGTTCAGATAAGCCTGCAGCAGCTTGAGCAGTACGCTGGCGGATTTGGGATTGGGCAGGTTGCCCATTGTATAGTGAAAGGCATCCTCGGAGCCGAGAGGACGGGGAATGGTGGCGTAGCGGTCATCGCACAGATTAGTAGCCGTAAAGCGGCCATGCTCGTCCAGATGGCTGTTTACGTATTGATAGATTGTCTGCTTCATGTGCTCACCTCGTAATAAAAATATGTCTTGCAGCAAATAATGCTGTTCGTAAAAAAGCAAAGAATAACTATATCATAACATAGAGGAATAATAATGACCAGCAAAAAAACAAGGCTGCCGTAGTGGCGAACATCCGCCACGGCAGCAGCCTTAATTTAAGCATATATAATTTTACATTTGTGTTTTGATTTCCAGGAGGCAGTCGCCGCTTTCTACGCGTTCGCCTGCAGCTACATGGATAGCGCTGACGATGCCGGAAATCGGTGCCGAAAGCGTGGTTTCCATCTTCATTGCTTCGGTAACAATCAGCGGAGTACCCTTGGTAACGGACTGGCCTTTTTCTACCAATACTTTGACAACGGAGCCGGAAAGAGAAGCGCCGATTTCGCCCATGTTGCCCTTTTCTGCTTTTTTGCGGGTAACAGTGGTAGTCTTGGCATTGCGGTCCTTGATTTCGATTTCACGCGGCAGGCCGTTGAATTCGAAGAATACGGTACGCATACCGGCAGCATTGGCTTCGGAGATGTGGTCCAGCTTGATTACGAGCACTTTGCCCTGTTCGATTTCAACCTTGATAACCTCGCCCGGAGTCATGCCGAAGAAGAAGGTCGGAGTATCGAGAACGGATACATCACCGAATTGGTTGTAACGTTTTACCCAGTCGATGAATACCTTAGGATAGAGGCAGTAAGCGCTGACTGCTTCGTCCGTAGTAGGTGCTTCCAGCTCCTTGAGCTTAGCACGTACATCTTCAAAGTCTACCGGAGGCAGTACTGCACCCGGACGCTCACTGATAGGAGTGCGTCCCTTGAGCACCAGCTTCTGCAGCTTTTCGGGGAAGCCCTGGTACGGAGTGCCGATGCGTCCTTCGAAGAATTCCACAACGGAGGCCGGGAAGTCCAGAATATCGCCCTTAGCGTAAACATCCTCTTCCGTCAGCTCATTCTGCACCATGAAGAGTGCCATATCACCGACAACCTTGGAGGACGGAGTAACCTTGATTAAATCGCCGAACATCATAGATACGCGATGATACATATCCTTGATTTCCTCCCAGCGATGGATGAGGCCCAGAGCCTGTGCCTGCTGTTTGAGGTTGGTATATTGTCCGCCGGGCATTTCGTGTACGTAAACCTCGGGATTGGGGAAGTTTTCGGTTCTGTCGGCAGCCTTGTAGTAGGGGCGCACGGTTTCCCAATAACGGGACAGCTCGTTCATAGCGTCTACGTCAAGACGCGGTTGACGCGGATGACCGCTGAGTGCGTAGTACAGGCTGCTGCCGCTGGGTTGGGAGGTACCGTTGCTCATGGCGCTCATAGCAGTATCTACAATATCAACGCCGGCATCAATAGCACGCGCGTAGGTGTAGATAGCGTTGCCGCTGCCCTCGTGGGTGTGCAGATGGATAGGTACGTTGACATAGGATTTGAGGCTGCTTACAAGGCGGTAAGCTGCTTCCGGCTTCAACAGGCCTGCCATATCCTTGATGGCGATAATGTTGGCGCCGGCTTTTTCCAGCTCTTTAGCCATATTGATGTAGTAATGTAAATCGTATTTATCGCGGTTGGGGTCGAGAATATCACCGGTGTAGCACAGTGCTGCCTCTGCTACCTTGCCGCATTCGCGGACGGTGTCAATCGACAGGCGCATATTGTCCAGACCGTTGAGGCTGTCGAAGATACGGAAAACGTCGATACCGTTCTTGGCTGCCAGCTTGATGAACTGCTTAACAACATTATCCGGATAGCTGGTGTAGCCTACGGCGTTGGCACCGCGCAGCAGCATCTGGAAGAGAATGTTCGGTGCAGCCTGACGGAACTGTGCCAGACGCTGCCAGGGGCTTTCATCGAGGAAGCGATAGGCTACGTCAAAGGTAGCGCCGCCCCAGCATTCAAAGGAGAAAAGTCCGGGCAACTTGCCGGCGGTGTCGCGCATAACGCGCAGCATATCGGCAGTACGCAGACGGGTTGCGAAGAGGGACTGATGCGCATCACGGAAGGTGGTGTCTGTGAGCAGAACCTCCTGCTGTGCCAGTACCCATTCAGCCAGACCTTCAGGTCCGCGGGTATCAAGAACGTGCTTGGCACCCAGTGCCAGAATGCCGTTGTAGGGCTTGGGCATATTCAGCGGTGCAAAGTCCGGCTTCGGCTGTACGCCGACGTTGGAATAACCGTTGACAGTAATGTCAGCAATATAGTTCAGCAGCTTGTTGCCACGGTCCAAGGTTTTTTGGAAGACAAACAGCTCCGGTGTATTATCAACAAAGTCGGTTGTGTAATCGCCCTTGATGAAGTGCGGGTTCTGCAGTACGTTTTCCAAAAACTGGATATTGGTTTTGACTCCGCGGATACGGAATTCTTTTAAGCAGCGCAGCATCTTGGTAATTGCAATCTGGTGAGTGAGGCCCCAGGTGGTAGCCTTAACCAGCAGAGAATCGTAATACGGAGTGATGACGGAGCCGGTGAAGGCGTTGCCGCCGTCCAGACGGATGCCGAAGCCGCCGCCGCTGCGGTAGGTAATCAGTTTGCCGGTATCGGGCATAAAGTTGTTGGACGGGTCCTCGGTGGTAATACGGCATTGGATAGCATGGCCGATGGTTGTCAGCTCATCCTGCTGCGGCAGGGCGATTTCCGGGCCGTGCAGGTTGTAGCCCTCGGCAATCTTGATTTGTGTCTGCACAATATCGATACCGGTAATCTGCTCGGTAACGGTGTGCTCAACCTGAATGCGGGGGTTAACCTCGATGAAGTAGAACTTGCCGTCAGGCGTAGCCAAAAATTCTACGGTGCCGGCGCTGATGTAGTCAACATTTTTCATCAGCTTGACAGCAGCCTCGCAGATAGCTTTGCGCTGTTCTATAGGCAGGGCGAAGGCCGGAGCAATTTCAACCAGCTTCTGGTGGCGGCGCTGTACGGAGCAGTCGCGCTCAAACAGATGCATTAAATTGCCGTGGGTATCGCCGATAATCTGTACTTCGATGTGTTTCGGATTTTGCAGATATTTTTCAAGATATATTTCATCATTGCCAAAGGCTTTTTTAGCTTCGCTTTTAGCCATGTCGTAGGCAGTTATGGCTTCTTCGGCGCTGTGAACAACGCGCATACCGCGGCCGCCGCCGCCGTTGACTGCTTTAATGATGATAGGATAGCCGCATTTTTCACCAAAGGCCAGTACCTCATCGAGGCTGTTTACTGTCCCCTTGCTGCCGGGAATCATGGGGATGCCTGCCAGCTCGGCCTGTTTACGGGCGTTGATTTTGTCGCCGAACATTACCAGGTGCTCCAGACGGGGACCTATGAAAATCAGTCCTTCCTCAGCACAGCGGCGAGCTAAATTGCTGTTTTCGGATAAAAAGCCATAACCGGGATGGATGGCATCTACGTCATGCTCCTTAGCTACGCGCAGAATGTCTTCGATATCAAGATAAGCGTCGGTCGGGCTTTTGCCTTCGCCTACCATGTAGGCCTCGTCGGCTTTGTTGCGATGCAGGGACAGTGTGTCCTCCTTGGAATATATAGCAACAGTACGAATTCCTAATTCGTTGCAGGCGCGGAAAACGCGGATAGCGATTTCACCGCGATTAGCAACTAAAACTGTATTAATTTTAGGCATAAGCTTGACCTCCTTAGATAGTTACATGCTAATTGTATAGAAAACGGCATATAAATTCAAGGGATAGGACGCATGTATACAAGTATTCTTGCAGGGGACGGGGAGAGTGTGTGATTTTAACACTTTTGAAACTGACTGCATAGTCAGCTTCACATTTTTTTCGTTTGTTTATTGCTATAAATAGGTATACAATAATACTTATAAAGCATAGCGAGGAGATGAAGTGATGAACGATAACAATGATAAAAAACGGCCGTTGACGTATTATTATATGCTGATGCTGGTTTTGATTCTGGTATTCAATTCCGTAATCATGCCAATGTTCTTCAACCCGAAAATGAAGGAGGTTTCCTATAATAATTTTCTTCAGATGGTGGATGAAGGCAAGGTATCTAAGGTAGAAATTACTGATAAGCGTCTGGCTGCGGTTGACAAGAACAACGAAAAGGAAATTTATGTTACCGGCAGGGTGGAGGACCCGGAGCTGGCCAACCGCCTGATGAAAAGTAAGGTAGAATTTACGCAGGTTGTGCCCAAGGAACAAAGTCCGCTTGTAACCTTTTTCACCAATTGGGTACTGCCTATTCTGATTTTCTTTGGACTTGGACAGCTGTTTATGTACTTCATGGGCAAGCGTATGGGCGGTAACGCTATGAGCTTCGGCAAGAGCAATGCCAAAGTTTATGTGGAAGCGCAGACAGGCAAGAGCTTTGCCGATGTAGCAGGTCAGGACGAGGCTAAGGAAGCACTGATGGAGCTGGTTGATTTTCTGCATAATCCAGGCAAGTACAAGGATATCGGTGCTAATATGCCGAAGGGTGCTTTGCTTGTTGGCCCTCCCGGTACGGGTAAAACCTTGCTGGCGCGTGCGGTAGCAGGCGAAGCCAAGGTGCCGTTCTTCAGCATCAGCGGCAGTGAATTTGTAGAAATGTTCGTCGGCATGGGCGCTGCCCGTGTGCGCGATTTGTTCAAGCAGGCGCAGGAAAAGGCACCTTGCATAGTATTTATCGATGAAATCGATGCTATCGGCAAACGCCGTGATAACGGCCAGTTCGGCGGCAATGATGAACGCGAGCAGACCTTGAATCAGCTGCTTAGTGAAATGGACGGCTTTGACGGCAGCAAGGGCGTAGTTATTCTGGCAGCTACCAACCGTCCGGAATCCTTGGACAAGGCGCTGCTGCGTCCGGGACGCTTTGACCGCCGTATTCCGGTTGAGCTGCCGGATCTTAAGGGCCGTGAGGCTATTCTGAAGGTTCACGCACGCAGTGTGCGTATGGCAGACAATATCGATTACGGTACGTTGGCGCGGGCAACAGCCGGAGCCAGCGGTGCGGAGCTCGCCAACATCATCAATGAGGGTGCTTTGCGTGCCGTAAAAATGCATCGTAACGTGGTGGAGCAGGAAGATCTGGAGGAATCTATTGAAACCGTTATCGCCGGTTATCAGCGTAAGGGTGCGGTAATTTCTCCCGCAGAGAAAAAGGTTATTGCCTACCACGAAATTGGCCATGCACTTGTTGCTGCTATGCAGAAGCACAGTGCTCCGGTACACAAGATTACTATTATTCCGCGTACTAACGGAGCTTTGGGCTACACCATGCAAATCAGCGAAAATGACAGCGTGCTGATGACCAAGGAAGAGCTGTTCAACAAGATTGTAACCATGACCGGCGGCCGCAGTGCCGAGGAGGTTGTTTTCGGCAGCATTACCAGCGGTGCTTCCAATGATATCGAGCAGGCAACCAAGCTGGCACGCAGCATGGTAACGCGTCTGGGTATGACGGAAGAATTTGATATGATGGCTACCGAGGTTGTGGCCAATCGTTATCTGGGCGGTGACGCTGCCCTGCAGTGCAGTGAAACTACAGCCGGCAAGATTGATGCCAAGGTTTTGGCGTTGATTAAGGAGGCTCACGCAAAGGCACGCACGATTTTGCAGGACAACAGAGATAAGCTGGATGTACTGGCACAGTATCTGCTTGAGAAGGAAACTATCACCGGTGAGCAGTTTATGGCTTTGCTGCAGCAGGAGCAGGCTAAAGAAAATGCAGAGGAGAAAACTCCGGAAGAATAACAATTACAAGCTTAAACGCAGTTACGTATTCCGTAAAACGGCAACGTGACTGCGTTGTTTTTTTGCACGCAGCGGTAATCGCGGGAAAAAATAAAAAAATTAAAATTAGCTATTGCTAACTGTAAAAATATGTGCTACAATAATCGTGAAGTTAGTGATGGCTAACCAATGTATATCGTCCCTTCCTGATTTTGCATTGCAGCCTTGACCTTTGACCTTGACAATTTCCTTAAGTGCATTGGTTAGCTCCTCTACTTTTAAACAAGCTGCTATTTGCTTTTTAAGCAAATTCATATTTTCTCCTCCAAAAACAGACAGAACGCTGAAAATCCGTTAGGCAAGCGGGTTTCGGCGTTCTGTTTTGTTATGTTGATAACACTTTGATAACACTTTTTAAATTTTGTCCAGCATAGCAGCTAATTTGCTGTCTTGATTTTGGTATAAATGGCCGTAAGTGTTTAGCGTTGTCTTTATGTCGTCGTGCCCTAGTCTTTCAGATACCGCCTTGATATTCGCACCGTTGTTTATTAGCAAGCTGGCGTGAGAGTGGCGCAAGTCATGCACGCGTATTCTTGCAACGCCAGCGCCATCGGCTGCCAGCTTCAGCACATAAGCAAGGTGGTTTCCGTTCACACTCGGGAAAATAGCGTCCTTGGGTTTTGGCTTGTACAAGGCTGCTATGTAGGTATCTAGTACAGTACTGGCTTTTTCGGGGATAATGACTGTTCTTTTTGACTTTGGCGTTTTCGGCGGCGCTATGGTGTAGCCGTCTTTGGTGCGGGAAAGAGTTTTTGTTACTGTTAGGGTTTTGGCGCTGGGGTTGTAGTCTGCTAGCATGAGTGCCAATAATTCCCCCACTCGCAAGCCGCTATAAAATAGCACGGTGAGCGCTGCCCTGTCCGTCAGCTCTTTTACCTGTTCAACGGCGCGTGTAAATTCTTCTAACGTCCAATAGCTGGCGCTGTCTGCTTTGCGTGCTCCAATACCGCCAGCGACGGCGGCGACGTTCCGTGTAAGTCCATAATATTTTACCGCAAAGTTTAATAAAGCTGATAGCTGGCTATGAATCCGCCTGCATGAAGTCGGTTTGTATTTCTTTGTCAGCTCATTTTGCCACTGTCGAACATCAGCGGGTGTTATATTCTCCACGCTGTCGAATCTCTCGAAATAGGGCAGAATAGCGAACTTGAAAAGAGACTCTTTGCTTATTACCGTACTGGCTTTAAGCCTTGCGCTGCAATCAGCTATATATAATTCATAAAGGGCGGTGAAGCTCATGCAGCTTGCGCCGTGCTGCTGGTTCAAAAAGTCCTGTTCTGCTGCTTTGGCTTCTCTCTTTGTTGAAAAGCCTCTTTTTATTTTTTGGTGGCGTATTCCCTGCCAATCTTTAAAACGGCAGCTAAAATACCATTTCTTTGTAGTTTGGTCTTGATATACCGGCATGATGTGTGTGCTTCCTTTCGGTGGGAATTATCGTTGTTGTCGTCGTCGTTTAATAGCTGCTTAGTTTATATTTTTCGCTTGCTTCCTACAAGTTTCAAAACACTTTTTTCTCTTGCTTCATTCTTGCTTCGAAGCAGTTTTTTTCTCTTGCTTAATCCATGCTTTAAAGCAGAAAATCAAGCTGTAAAAATAGCTAGTAACGAAAAGGCTACTAGCTATTTTTGCATATTACTTTTAGCGCTTAATTTCACAACGCTTTTTAAGCTCGCAGTAAAATTCTTTCAGTCCATCAAGTTTGCCCTTGTAATAAATGGCTTTTATTTTGTTTTTTGTGTTTTCTGCTTCATTGCAGCTCTTTAGTGCTTGCTTATAGTGCAAATAGTCCTTGTGAGCTTTTTCTACTACCTCTCTAAAAATGCTCACTTTCTGCGTTAATTCTTGTTGTTGTTCTTGTGTTAATTTTTTAGGTTCTGTCATGATAGATAACTCCTTTCAAGTTTGTGCTTTGCTGCAGTAGTACTATATATACTCTTTGTTAGGTATATATATCTTTCTAATATGTCTCGAAATGTAGTTTTCAAAAACACTTTTTCAAGTAGTTTTTTTAAGCAGTTTTAAAACTACTTAGCTATGTAGTTTTTAGAAGCAGTTTCAGCATATAGCCAAAACGTAGGCTGTATAAGGCGTTAAGTAGTTTCGTGAAGTAGTTTTGAAATTAGCAAAATAAGCAGTTTTAAGAAGCACTTTTAAAAACTACTTAGCGATGTAGTTTCAAGAAGTAGTTTTGAAAATATTTGTCCACTACATAACAACAACTTGCTTATACACTGTTGCTGGGGTCTGTGTACTGTCGGCTGAAAAGAGATTAGCAAATTGTGCTATTAAAGTATCATCTGCATGTTGCCTATTTTCAGTGTAGTACATACTACAACACTTAATAACTTTGTCTTTGGCAATTTGACTGAAAGCTCCCGTGCTTTGGCAAATATGATAAATGCGCTGCTTACGTTCATTAGTGATTTGCTCTTTTTTTGTTGCGTTGTTTGGTTTTACATTGACATGCAAAGAAGGCGGCTGCAACGTAGTGTGAGCCGGTGCTTTCACTTTTGAGATAATGTTTTGGCTATGTATGGCTTGATTAATTTCTTCAGCGGAAAAGTCACTTGTATCAATTTTGGGAGTGGATAATTCTGTTTGGGGAATTGATAAGTCAATTTGTGGCGTCGACGGCATGAGCTGTTGCGGTATTTCTGATAGCTCTTGCTTTGGTGTGTCCGTGACATGAGCTGTTGCAGGCTGCTGTTTAGTGCTAACCTCATAAACACGATAGGCATACAAGGGGCGTTTTCCTTTCTGTCCTATTTTCTCTTTTTCTAGCAGTCCAGCGTCTTCTAGTGCGTCAATGGCGTTGTAGATACGACTTTTAGGAATATCCTTTTTAAAAATTCCTAATAGGCTTGTTGCTGAAAACGCGAAATTTCCCCCTGCATTATTCAGCAGAAAGTGATAAATACCGTAACCATCAAGCCCTATTTTTGCCGCCAGTGCATTTATAGAGTGGTCTACCTGCGAGAAGTTGCCTTTTCGCTTGCCGTTCTTGTCTCTAGCGGCATTTTTTACAAGTGAGATGTTGCCGCCACTTGCTTTAACTTCTGTCATTGCTTCACCCCTTTGTAAAAAAAGGCGGCTTGAGTTACAGCCGCCCTTGTGGTAGAATAAATTAAGCTAATGTGTGTGCTTAATTATTAGCTTTACCGCTAGACGTTGCCTGCGTCTGGCGGTTTTTCTTTTTGTCTGCGTCCATTTTTAATTACGCTCCCTCTTGATAGGTCTTTTCTTGAAAATAACGGCGGTTCACCTTGCCACGTACAACTATTTTTCCCTTTGCTTTCAGCTCTGCATTAAGCTGGCGAATAACTTTGTACGCCATAGTGACGCTTACAGATAACGCCGCCGCTACTTCTTGCGCGTTCATCATCAAGCTTTCTTGCATTGCTTATCACTCCATTCTTGAAATTCTCTGCTCAGTCCCGCCGCCTTAATAAAGCAGTCCATGATGTCGGCGCGTCCTTCAAAATACTTTTGAGCGTCCGTGCTTCTTCTCTGCTGCTTTGCTGGCGTTGTGTCGGCGGCGGTGGTGCTGGTCAGAATAAACGCCAGTTTCACAAGTTCGTTAGCGTCCATGCTATACCTCGTTGTAAAAAATCTCTGCTACTTGGTCATTGGTCAAGTGCCAGCGCTTTTTCAGTGTGGCAATGTCAGCACACGAGAAGTCGCCGCACTTATGCGTAAGTCTGTTGCTCATGGTTGTAGCGCTGATTTTGATAGCTTTAGCAACATCTCGCATGGTGTCGCCGTTCTTACCAGCAAAATACTTGAATAGTAAAACGTCCATAATTTACCCCCCCCCTTTTTTTTGATTGATTAAAGCAAATTGAGTTACTAACTCAATCAACACTAATATCTTACACCTTACAAATTGAGTTGTCAACTCAATTTGTATTTTTGTAAAAATCTTCTGTACCTGTCGTTGCTGCTCTGCTATAATAGATTAAATAGATTTAAAGGTGGTTTTACTGTGGCTACTGTGCAAGGCGAGGAACAGAAAAGAATAGGCGAGTTGATACGGCAACAACGCAAATTAAAAAAAATGACTCAGACGGAACTAGGCGCTTTATTGAATTTAGGAACAAAAGCAATATCTGATTACGAAAAAGGGCATATAAAAGTTATTCCCTTTGAAAAGCGTGTAAAGTTGGCTAGTATTTTAGATATACCAATAGCGGAATTGCTGTATAGTGATGAAAAAAGCACCTATGAAGAGTGTGAACTTACATCTAAAAAGTATTCGCGTATTGCAAGTAGTTTTCATGATTTAAATGACAGTGAACTCAGTGTTTTTTTTGATATGTTAGAATTACAGCCTATTAAAGCTAGTCAATTACAGAAAGAAATTTTAAAAGCGTGTAATGGCTTAACACTAGGTAATAAGATTTTAATGACATTGAAAATTACAAGTGAAAACAAAACTTATTGTGATAGTGAAAGGTTTATTTCTGATACTCTTTTTAAAATTATTTCTGAACATAAGACAAAAAATGGTGATGTAGAAAATAAGCTTAATATATCATATGGTGATAAATATTCGTTGATTAATTGCGTGAAAAAACTATACATGGAAATCGTGAAAGAACAAAAAGGAAGCGCAAACGATAAAACGCAACAGTAACGGCTTTATATAAGTGCAGTGATTAACATTTTTTAATAAGCGCAGTTAATGTCTGTGCTATGTATCGTTATATATACCCCTCACACGCACGCTAAGGGGTCTACATTCAATTTTTAGCGCTTGCCCTAGTCTTTATACCTACGATACTAATTTATATCAAAAAACACGCTCCAAAACGTCGCAGGCGTGCGAGATAGGCAAATAAAAAAGCTTTAGGCGTGAAGTTGCCTAAAGCTCTTTATGCTGATATGTAATTATAAGCACTTTTTCAGTAGGCCGGGGTTATTTATAGCGGCATCCACTAAGCGTCCTATAATTCCAGTGTAGCCTTTGCCTGGTGCTTTTGCTTTTTCTAGTGTCTCGGGGTTCACTCGAACAGTGAGCAGCGGGCGGCGGCGTTCTGCTCTCTGCTGTGCTGGAAGTGTGTCGCTGGTTGCTTTTTTCGTCGTGGTCTGCTATTATCTCTAGTAGCTGCTATGTACTGGTACACCGTCGCCAGCGCCACGGAATAAAGCGCTGTGCAGGGACGTAGTGCCAAACAAAAGGGCAGGGCAGATTTTACATAACATGTATTATCGGACGTAGATTGTTATTTTTTCTGTTCTGCTCTGCATATTCTGCATTGTTATACACGATATTTGATAGCTTTATACATTTTCTTATCTGTATTTTACTCATTCGTTTGTTTTAGCTTGCTGTATATCCAATGTATAAGCAAACGTAAATTTATTAGTGCCTTATAGCGAAAAATAAAAAAGGCTGCCTGTATCGTGTACATGGTGTTACACTTTGCAAGAAGTCTTTTTGTTGATAACAGTTTGATAGCAGTTTTTGAATAACCTAAAATTTCTAGTGTAATCTAAAGCAGAAAAACGCAGGAAAAAGCGCTATATATAGTGTGAATAGCTGAAATTCTAGCTTTGCGCTTTCTCCTCCAAAAACAGACAGAACGCTGAAAATCCGTTAGGCAAGCGGGTTTCGGCGTTCTGTTTTGTTATGTTGATACTGTTTTGGTACAGTTTTATATATGTTTCTGTTGCGGCCGAGCATATTTCCCCAAGTGTAATTATATTATGCAATTAAGGCTGTATTGCAGATTTTTTATTTGCAGAAAAGCGGCCTTAGCGTTATAATAATTTATTACTGTTGTATGATTTTGTTTTATTTTGAGGTGGAATTTTATGAAAAACTGGAAGCTTATTCTGGCTATCCTCACGGCTAATGTCGTATTGATGGCTGCAGGCTATACCATGCTTATTCCCTTTTTGCCAATGTATCTGATGAACGAGCTGGGAGTGAGCGCAGACGATGTAAAAATGTGGAATGGTGCGATTTTTTCCATAACCTTTCTGATTGGCGGTATTATGGCACCTATTTGGGGCAAAATGGCTGATACGCGCGGCAAAAAGATGATGGCGGTGCGTGCGGGTGCAGGCCTGGCTCTGTCGTACTTTTTGGGCGGCATAGTAACTACGCCGGAGCAGATGTTCGGTGTGCGTGTGCTGCAGGGCTTTGCTGCCGGATTGTGGAGTGCGTGCCTGGCTATTGCTACCAGTCTGGTGCCGATGGAAAAGCTGGGCGTGAGCTTGGGCATTATGCAGGCAGGACTGACCTGCGGCAACGTCATTGGTCCGCTTGTAGGCGGTTCATTGGCAACGCTGTTTGGCATGCGTGCCTCATTCTTCGTTGCAGGTGGGTTACTGACGATTATTACGCTGGTATTTATGTTCTACATTCCCGAGCCGCCGAAGGCGGAGCCGAAAAAGCTTGCGGCCAAGCCGCAGGTACAGCTTTTACAGCAACCTGTAATTCGTGAAACGCTGATTTACATTGCTGTAGCTCAGATGGTTATCCTGCTGATTCAGCCGATTTTGAGCCTTTATGTGGCAGAGCTGAATCATGGTGAGGGCAACATTATGTTTCTTTCCGGCGTGGCCTTTTCGCTCGTAGGCATTGCCAGTGCTATTACTGCGCCGAGCTGGGGACGCTTCGGACAGGAGCACGGCTTTTATAAAGCGTTGTGCGCTGCTACGCTGCTTTCCGGCTTGATGAGTGCGGTGACGGCAATGCCGCAGACACTGCTTTTGTTCTGTGTCTGCAATTTTTGCTATGGCTTGTGCTGTGCCGGTATTCAGCCTTCGCTGAGTGCGGTGTTGGCCAGCAATACAACTACCGACCAGCGCGGACGCGTTTTTGGCTTTATGTTCAGTGCGCAGCAGTTCGGTTCCATGGTAGGTCCTGTACTTGGCGGAGCTGTTGCTACATTTGCGCCGTTGCAAAGTCTTTTTGTAGTAGCCGGCGTGATTCTTTTCGGCATCAGCGCTTGCGTTTGGCTTCGTCATGGTCATGAGCAAAATATTGTTGCTTAGACTGCTTAGAACGTTATAATTGCAGATAATTTTCAGGAAATTAATCAGTTGAGAAAAACTCTGTAAGTCTTGTAATATGAGGCTTGCAGAGTTTTTCTTTTGCTTGCGGTAAAAAAAGATTTTTATGTCACACAGATTTCACATATGTGACAAATGAAATTAGACAGAAAATTCACAAATAGTCTATAATCGGCTATGTGGAGGTGATGAAAATTAAGCTTAGAGGAGGTGTGAGCCTGGCGGAGCAGATCAGCTTCTACAGGCAGCTGGCGGTTATCCTGCGCAGCGGCCTGCCATTGCTGAATGCGCTGCAGCTATTGCAAAAGCATGGCAGCGCTAAGCAGATGCTGCTCTGCTATCGTCTGCAGCAAAGGTTGCGCCGTGGCAGCAGCCTGGCACAGGCCTTGGCAGCGGAAGCGGATTGCTGTACTCAGCTGGCAGTTACTTTGGTGGCTGTGGGGGAAGAAAGCGGTGAGCTGGCCACGTTGCTGGAGCAGCTGGCAGATTATTACAGCCGCCAGCTTAAGCTGCGGCGTTTTGTGCAGAGGGCTGTAACTTATCCGGCATTTTTGCTGCTGGCATCGTTTTGCGTGCTGCTGCTGTTTTTACTGTACATCCTGCCGGTACTGGCGGATACCTACAGCGCTATGGGCGTGCTGCCGACGGGTACATTGGCTTTGCTGCTGACGCTGAAGGATGCTTTGCTGCAGCAGCCGTTGGCAGCGCTGGCGTTGACGACAGGCGTAGCAGCTGCACTTTTTTTGCTGGGACGCAGGCTGCTGCGCTGTTTTTTACGCAGCCGGTTAAGCGGAAATTTTCATGGCCTTTTATTAGAAGTACGCTTTTGCAGATTGCTGGCCTTGCTTTTGGAAAGCGGTGTAGGCATAACAAGAGCGGTGGCGATTGTGACGGATACCATGGATGATGAGCAGTATGCCGGGCAGCTGCGCCTGCTGAATAGCAGGCTAAAGCGAGGCATTGCGATTGAACAGGCTGCAGGCGGCGCGAAAGAGCTTTTTTCGCCGCTGATGCTGGAGCTTGTATGCGTGGGCGCATCTACAGGCTATCTGCCGCAAATGCTGCAGGAAGCAGTAACTGCCGGTGAGCAGCGTCTGCAGCAGCAGCTTGGCAGGCTGCAGGAGCTGCTGGTGCCCTTGCTGCTTTTAGTGGCAGCGATTATCATAGCGGGAATCGTCTGCATAGTTATCGGTCCGCTATTTGAGATGCTTTCGGCAATGCCGGAGTAAATTCAGGAGGTGCGATTATGTTAAAAACAATGCGTAAACAGGGAGGCTTTACTTTAATCGAGGTAGTAGCAGCGGCGGCGCTGATTGGCATTATGGCTACCATGCTGCTGCCTTCGCTTTCGGGTGCTAACGACAGAGTGAAGAATGCCCGTCTGCAAAACGATCTGGTGACTATCGACCAGGCAATTCAGCTGTATAAGATGGATGCAGGCACTGTGCCGGCAGAGCTTACTACACTGGACAGCGAATATCTGGGCGGTAAGCTGGAATTCAAGGATGCCAAGGGCGAGGCACTTACATATACACCCAATACAACCGACGGCACCTATACCCTCAGCGGCAAAAACAGCAAGGGTGCGGCAGTAACCTCACCGGGCAGTAAAGCTAACGCCGGTGAACAATAAGACAGCAGGCTATCTGCTGTTGGAGCTGCTGCTGGCACTTGGGTGCCTGGGACTTGCGGCAGTAATGCTTTATCCCGGAAGCAAGACGCTGCAGCGGCAGTATTACAGGCAGCAGCTACGCTATACAGCATATCTTTTGGCGGCGGATATCAGACAGATGCAGCAGCAGACGCTGTTTCAGCCGGAAAATTATATGTACACGCTTAAAGTCAGCGATAAGGATAAGCATAGCTACAGAATTGAGCGCGCGCATAAAATCTGGAAGCGTGTAAGGCTCGATGCTGACATCAGCCTGACGTGCGAAAAAGCGATTAAGAATCTCAGCTATAATGAAAACGGCAATCCGACAGCCATTGGCGGTTACAGGCTGGAGCATAGACAGCTGCCTGATATGCACTGCCGGCTGACGGTGCAGCCGGTTACAGGCAGGGTGACTGTTTATGAAAAATAGCAGAGGTTTTTGCCTGGTACAGGAGCTGGTGTGCTTCTGCCTTATGGCAGTGCTGCTGGCGACAGCGATACAGGGCTTTTACCGCAGCAATTATCTGCTGAATCAAAGCCTTGAACTGCAGCAGGCGGTGCAGGCCGCACAGCAGGTGCTGGCGGGCGAAGAATATAGCGGCCGCTTTGACGTGACGCAAAGGATTAGCTCCGGCAGTGCAGACGGTTTAGCGGTACAGGAGGTGCAGGCTGCTTATGGCAAGGTCAGGGTTACGCTTATCCGTGCGCTGCCGACGGCAGAGGGGCTATCTGCTTCTGGAGCTGCTGTTGGGACTTTTGCTGGCAGTAGTGCTGGTGACGTTGGTCTTTAAAGCAACAGGCACTGCCGGTCGCAGCTTTGGCTGCCTGCAGGATGAGCTGCAGCTGCAGGAAGCCAGACGGCATATTTTGGCGCAGTTGGAAAAGACAGTCTGCTATGATGCACAGAGCGTGCGTCTGCAGGCTGACGGCAAAATAAGCTGCAGGATGCTTGAGGGGTGTAAACAGGTGACTGTTTACAGCGATAAGCAGGGAGTATATCAGAGGACGCGTACCAATAAAGGCACGGGTGTGAATCCGGTGTCGCTAGAGGAGGTAGGCGTTTTCAGATGGCAGGTGCGACGCTGCTCGCCGCAAATGCTGTGCGTAAGCTTCAATCTTTACCGTAACGGCAGAAGCCTGCGGGTGACGCAGTATTTTATTTGTTATAGTGCGAGGATAACAGATGATGCATAGCGCAAAGGGAAGTATATCGCTTCCGTGCCTGCTGGCAGCGCTCTTGCTGGCACTCAGCGCCCAGCTTTGCCTGCTTTATGCAGTAAAGGGCTATGAGGCGGAAAAGGATTTTTTACGGGGGCAGCAGCTGCGGCTGCTGTGCGGCTCCGTATTGCAGGCCATAGGTCAAAAACCGCAGCCTGCGGGTACGCAGCTTTGCTATGAGGGCGAGCTGCAGCCGGGCAACGAACCGGTAACAGTGACAAGCGAAAGCAGTTACAGCTCAGATGGGCAAATAGATTACCTGAAGGTGTCTGCCATAGCCGCTAATCATGTTGGCGCAGTACAGCGGCTGCACAGGCTCAGGGTAGGCTTTAGTCCGGAAATAAAGAATCTGGCGGCAAAAAGCGTTCTGGCAGGACGTTCTCTGTCGGGAAGTGAATATCTGCAGCAGGCAGCGTTATATACAAGCACAGAAGAAGTAAGGCTGCCGCAGATTAGCTTTCTGCAGAATAAATGCGCTGCTTCGCTGAACAAAAGGACTACGGAGGAAAATGGCCTCAGCGCCCGCTTTTATTATCTGAGGAGTAATACTTCGCTGAGTCTTGGCAGCAAAGGCCTGCAGGGTGCAACATTGATAGCCAATAAGCTGTCGATAAATATCGCACCGGGTTCATATTATCCGGACCGCATAGTGCTTATCAGTGAAGAGGGCGATATTACGCTGGGCGACGGTACCAAAATGGCACAGGCGCTGCTGCTGGCGAAGGGAACGGTGACGATAGGCGCGGGCTGTCGGCTGAACGGTTTTGTTCTGGCGGACAAAATCGTGCTCAGGGGAACAGCAGACCTTACTCCTGATACAGGTGCTGTAGAACCGATGCTGACACCGGCCTTCAATAAGCCGTAATGTTGTTGAACAAATTGCATAACCAAAAAAAGAACTAGCCGGAGCTTAGAAAGCTCTTGCTAGTTCTTTTGCATTGCTTATTCGGCTGCAGGTTTTTCAGCCTTAGCCTTTTTCTTGTTATGCGCCTGCATAACTTCTTCGATGTCGCCGGATTTAATCCATTCCTCCAATGCAGTGGCCATTTCTGCTACTGCTGCTTCGATAGCGGTTTTATCATCGCCCTGGAAGGCATGCAGTACATGGCTGACAACGGCCTTATTATTGCGTGCCGGATGGCCGATGCCGATTTTAAAGCGCGGGTAGGCATCGGTGCCCAAATGCTCGGTAATGGATTTGATGCCGTTGTGGCCGCCGGCGCTGCCCTTGCGGCGGATGCGCAGCTGGCCTACGGGCATATCCATATCATCCTGGATAACAGCGATATCATCCGGGTCGATGTGATAGAAGTTGGCGTAGGCACCTACGGCAACGCCGCTGAGGTTCATGTAGGTGGTAGGCTTGATGATGATAATTTTTTCGGGAGCGCGGTATTCTGCCATATAGGCACTGCGGTCCTCTTTACCGAAGCTTACACCAAGACGGCGTGCCAGCTCGTCAACTACCATAAAGCCGATGTTGTGACGGGTATTTTCGTATTCGCGGCCGATATTGCCAAGGCCGACAATTAGTTTCATATTGTTGCTCCTTTTTATTTATTTATTAAGTTCTTCGATGGTGACAAATTCATATCCCTCTGCACGCAGACGGTCGATGATGAGGCCGACTGCCTCAATCGTCTGGTCACGCGGTGCCAGATTTTTGGGACTGTCGCCGTCATGCAGCAGGACAATAGCACCGGGGGCTGCGTTCTCGCAGACTCTGTCGGCGATTACCTGCACGCCTGGGTTCGTCCAGTCGCGGGGAATGATGCTCCAGTTTACTATCTGCATACCTGCATCATTGATAGCCTTGACAGTGCTCCAGTCCTTGAAGCCGTGCGGCGGACGCATATACTGCGGTGCAGTACCGGTGATGCTTTGCAGCGTTTGCTTGCCATAGGCGATGTTGGCGGAAGCCTCACTGCTGCTGAGCTTAAGCAAATCCTTGTGATAGCCTGCATGCAGAGCAATCAGGTGTCCTTGTGCCTGGACGAGCTTTACTGTTTCCGGATGCTTGGCAGCGTTTTCGCCAACCATAAAGAAGGTGGCATGCACATTTTTGGCAGCCAAAAGCTTGAGCAGCTTCTGGGTATAGGGCGGATAAGGGCCGTCGTCAAAGGTGAGGGCAATGAGCTTGCGCCCGTGGGTATTTTCCGCATGTGTTATAACCTTGCCATAAAAGCTGTTGCCGGGAAGTACGGCGAGCAGCAGCAGCGCGCCTGCAAGCGCAAGGCTGAGAGCAGCGCCGACAGCTGCGGTTTTTCTGCTGATTTTTTTGTATATCCCCAGCCATAGCAGCAGTACGCTGGCAAGGGAACAGATAATAAGAAGATAAATGATACGCATAGTTACTCCAAATATTAAAGCCGGTAGTTTTTCCGGCTTTAATCATAACAAAAAGGCTTGCCAGAGGCAAGCCTTTTTATATTACGCTTAGTGTTTGGTATCGAATAATTGGCTTACAGACCAGTCATTGTAAATGCGCAGAATGGTTTCTGCCAGAATCGGCGCAATGGAGAGCACCTTAATTTTCGGGTGCTTTTTGGAAGGAGCCAGAGGAATGGTGTTGGTAACAACCAGCTCGGTGATATCGGATTGAGCAATGCGGGACAGTGCCGGATCGGTCAGGATCGGGTGAGTGCAGCATGCATATACTTCTTTAGCACCGAATTTCTTCAGAGCGCGTGCGCCTTCGGTCAGGGAGCCTGCGGTATCAACCATGTCGTCTACCATGATGCAGGTTTTGCCTTTAACGTCGCCGATCAGGTTCATAACCTCAGCAACGCCGGGTTCCGGACGACGTTTGTCGATGATAGCCAGCGGTGCATTCAGCATTTCAGCGAAATTGCGGGCACGGCTTACGCCACCAAGGTCCGGAGAGATAACAACCATGTCTTCCAGATGCTTGGATTTAATGTATTCTGCCATCAGCGGGCCGCCGGGCATATGGTCAAAGGGGATGTTGAAGAAGCCTTGAATTTGTGCAGCGTGCAGGTCGATGGTTACTACACGGGTAATGCCTGCAGTTTCCAGCAGGTCTGCCATCAGCTTAGCAGTGATAGGCTCACGGCCGCGTGCTTTGCGGTCCTGGCGTGCATAGCCATAGTAAGGAATAACAGCAGTGATGTGGTTAGCGCTGGCGCGTTTGAAGGCATCAGCCATAATCAAAAGCTCCATTACGTTATCGTTAACGATAGGGCCGCAGGTCGGTTGTACAATGAAGATATCCTTGCCACGTACACTTTCGTTAATCATTACCTGAACTTCGCCGTTGTTGAAACGGTTAACTACAGAATCACCAACGGTGGTTCCGAGGTAAGCAGCGATTTCGCGTGCCAGATCAGGGTTTGCATTACCGGTAAATATTCTTAACTTATTCTCGTCAGACAACATGTCCAATCCCTCCAAAATTACCTTGTTGTAGTTTGCTGGTGCGATGAGCAAAACTTTACTTAAATTTAATTATACACAAAAAACACGTAAATCACAAGTTTTTTGTAAACTTTTTGACACATATGTGACTATAAAAGCTTATTTACCCTCGTTACGGTATTTTTCGGCCCAGCCTTCGATATTTTTCTGACGGGCACGTGCAATGCCCAGAGCATTTTCGGGTACTTCCTTGGTGATAGTGCTGCCTGCACCGATGTAGGTGTTGGCCTGTACGGTTACAGGTGCAACAAGGTTGGTGTTGCAGCCGACGAAGGCGTTGTCACCGATAACGGTGCGGTGCTTCTTCTTGCCGTCGTAGTTGACGGTGATGCAGCCGCAGCCCATGTTAACGCCGCTGCCGATATCGCTGTCGCCGATGTAGGTGAGGTGCGGCAGCTTGGTGCCTTCGCCTACGTTAGAGTTTTTAACCTCTACATAGTTGCCGATTTTAACGTGGTCGCTGATAACGGTGTCGGGACGCAGATGCACGTACGGACCGGCGGTAACGTGGTTTTTAACTTCGCAGTCATGGCCGTAGATGAATTGCAGATGGTTGTCATCACCGATTTTTACATTGGTGAAGCGGGCGTTAGGACCGATTTCGCAGTCCTCGCCGATTTCAGTTGTGCCCTCCAGCCAGGTGTAAGGATAAATAACGGTATCGCGGCCGATTTTTACGCTTGCTTCGATGAAGGTGCTGGCGGGATCCATGATGGTTACGCCTGCATCCATCAGCTTATCCAAAATGCGTTGGCGCATAACGCCTTCAGCAACGGAAAGCTGCTTGCGGGAGTTGATGCCCATAACCATATCGCTGTCGGCAGTGGAAATACCGCCAACCTTGGCACCTGCTTCGTTGAGCTTTTGCAGTACGTCAGTCAGGTAATATTCGCCTTGTGCATTGTCGTTGGTCAGGGTAGCCAGCACGTCAAACATTTGCGGGCATTCCATGCAGTAAATACCGGTGTTGATTTCCTTGATAGCCTTCTGATCTTCGGTAGCATCCTTTTGCTCTACGATGCCCTGTACATTGCCGTTGGCATCGCGTACAATGCGGCCGTAGCCGAACGGGTCATCCATAATTGCCGTAAGTACGGTAGCAGCAGCGCCGCTTTCCTGATGTGCTTCGCAGAATTTTTTCAGCTCTTCGCCGTCCAGCAGCGGAGTGTCGCCGCACAGGATGAGCGCAGTGCCGTGGAAGTCCTTCAGGGCATCGGCAGTCTGCATTACAGCGTGGCCGGTGCCAAGCTGCTCGGCCTGCAGGGCGATAGTTCCCTGATTGCCTACCATTGCTTCTACCAGCTCTGCTTCATGGCCTACGATAACAACCTTTTTGTCTGCGCCGGCAGCGCTTGCAGCGTCAATTACGTGCTGCAGCATGGGCTTGCCGCCTACCTTGTGCAGTACCTTGGGGTATTTGCTGCGCATTCTTGTACCTTTGCCTGCGGCGAGGATTATTGCTACTAATTCTGACATGTGAGTTCTTCCTTTCCTGACTGTCTATAAGGCATCATCTGCGTTACGATGGTTTCTAGACGTACCGGAAGTACGCCGTCGTCACCGTCGTTTAGCATCTGCTACCTTCTAGCCAGCCTGACGTATTCTATATTATTTATTTACTTCCAATGTTACTTTCTGCTGTTCTTCGTCTACGTTATGCAGGGTGAAGAAGGCAGTGTAATCTTCTACCAGCTTGCGTTCCGGTGCAGCGGTGGCGATTAAAAAGGCTTTGCCTACAACCTGAGCGCCGACTTCGTGAGCCAAAGCAATCATACCCTTGGCGGTGCCACCGCCCTTCATAACATCATCCACAATCAGCACACGGCTGCCGGGCTGCAATGCGCGCTTGGGCATGGCCATGTTTTGGATAACCTTGGTGGAACCGCTGACGTAATTAATGTTGACGGTGCTGCCTTCGGTAATATCACTGGTGTGACGGGCGATAACGAGTGGCACGTTAAAGGCACGCGCTGTCTGCATAGCAAGCGGAATACCGCTTGTTTCAACCGTCATGATGCAGTCCGGTGCCAGCTCCTGCAGGCGGAGCATAAAGATTTCACCCAGACGCACTACGGTTTCCGGATGGCAGAGAATGTCGGTAGTATAAAGCATACCGCCTGGCAGGATGCGGTCCGGAGAGGTGAGGCGGGCAGCAAGCTCTTCCAGAAAGGCTGCGTCATCCTCAGGCAGATGGCCGGGGATAAAGCGCACGCCGCCGGCAGCGCCGGAAACGGTTTCTACCTTGCCCAGGCCGTAAAGCTCCAGTCCTGATTTTACGGCTAAAACATCCTCGCTGAGTGTGGATTTGGCGATAGCAAATTTTTTGCAGAAATATGAAAATGAAAACAGCCGATATGGATGATCGGCTAAAAGTTTACTTAACGCTGCTACGCGTTCAATTCTTTTGGCTTTTACCATATGTAAGCGTCCTCCTTGCAAGTTCTAAGTCACTTGGTTTATCTATATCCATGCCGATACATGCATGACGGGTGATGATAGCTTTGCAGCGCATTTCCAGAAGTGCGGAGGTGCGTGTTTCCGCATCGGCCACTGTCAGACGATGGCACAGGAGCTTTAGCAAAAAGCCCCATCCGAGCCAGTTGCACAGCTTAAGCGGTGATTTGCGGCGGGCAAAGATTTCGCGTGCTTTTTGCTGACCGCCGGGAATAATCTCTTTGGCCATCAGCATCATGTTGCCGCCAGTAAAGACGCCGTCACGCAGCTTGCCGTAGGTGCGCTGGGCATCGGGATAGGCACTCAGGCAGGCATCCTTGGGGATGATTGGATAATAAAGCTGGCCTTCGGGGAAGGCGTGGCAGGCTGCAAGAAAATCGCGCACTGCAAGGGAGGTCAGCAGCGGGATGTCGTCGCATACTCCCAGCAGCTTTTCGCTGGCATCAGGGCCTAAGGCTTCGGAGGCAGCGACGGCTGTAGCCGGCAGGTCGCCTGCGGCTTCACACAGCAGAACGTTGGCCGGTAACGTACCCTCTAAAAGCGCCAAGGCTTCGGGGCGGGCAGCTACGACAATACGGCGGATGCGTCCGCTTCCCTGCAGGGCTGCAATGATATAGTCTATGAGGCGCTTATCGCCAAGCGATGCCAGGCAGCGGTGTTCTGTGCCGGCATAGGACTTCAGCCAGGGACTGAGGCCGCCTGCTACAATAAAAGCATCTATATTAGCAGTTGTCATGCTTACGCCTTCTTCTGCGGCAGATGCTCGCTGAGGGAACGCATGAGGGTGTGCTCTGCGTTTTCCAGATGGATACGGGCTGCGTATTGCGCACGTTCTACATCATGTGCGGCAATTGCTTCTACCAGGTTGCGGTGCTCGTCCATGGTTTCCACCAAACGTCCCGGGTAGCTCATGGAACGGCCGCGGATAGTAGTCATCTGCTCGCGCAGGTTATTGATGATGCTGCGCAGACGCTCGTTGCGGCTGGCAGTGTATAACATATCGTGGAAAGCAGTATCTACTTCGACGATTTTATCCATATCGTTGTTGGCGATATGCTGGCCGATTTCAATAAGATAACCGTTAAGCTGTTCAAGCTCCTCATCCGTAATACGCTCGGCAGCCAGACCGGCAGCCAGAATATCAAGGCTGATACGGATTTCGTAAATTTCGGTGATATCTTTAATGGAAATATCGGCAACATAGGTACCGCGACGGGGAATCATAACAACGAAGCCCTCCAGCTCCAGCTTACGGATTGCTTCGCGCACGGGCGTACGGCTTACGCCCATTTCGTCAGCCAGCTGGATTTCCATGAGGCGTTCGCCGGGGCTGAAGGTGCCGTCAATAATAGCTTGACGGATATTTTCACAGACAAGCTCACGCAGAGGCTTGTAGCTGTCTAGTTTTATAGGCTGCAAATGTCCGGACATATTTATTTTCTCCTTCCGATAGTTGTCGTAATTGCTGTTTCTACATCAAAATCTGTCAGTGCCTGCTGTACGCGCTCGGCAGTTTCTTTGTCAGCAGTAAGGCCGAAGACGGTCGGGCCGCTGCCGCTCATAAGAGAATAGTAGGCGCCTGCTCCCAGCATAGCAGCCTTGATAGAGGCTATAACGGGGTGTGCCGGGATAGTTACTGTTTCTAAAACATTGCCCATGTAGGGAGCGATGGCTTTGCCGCCTTCGCGCAGATATGCTTCCAGCTGCCAGATGCAGGGTGCATGAACTACACGGCCGTGGTTAAAGTTCTTGTAAACCCAGGCGGTGGAAACCTCCAGACCGCGGGGTTTGGCCAATACCAGCCAGGTTTCGGGCATATCCTCCAGCTTGGTGAGGACTTCACCGCGTCCTGTTGCCAGCATGGTGCCGCCTTCGATGCAGAAGGGTATATCGCTGCCTAATTGTGCAGCGAGCTGTTCCAGCTCATAATTTTCCAGGTTAAGCTCCCAGTAACGGTTCAGACCGCGCAAAACTGCTGCCGCATCACTGCTGCCACCTGCCAGTCCTGCCGCCAGAAAAATTTTTTTGTTCAAGGCTATGTGAACGTTCGGAATAATATCGCAGTGACCTGCGAGCAGGGCAGCTGCTCTGTAGGCCAGGTTATCAGAACCGCAGCTGAGGTTGTGCAGATTGCAGCTGATCTGAATGCCGTTACCCTTGCTGATAACAACCTCGTCGCTCAGACCGACGCTCTGCATAATCATACTTACCTCATGGTAGCCGTCCTCTCGCTTGCCGAGAATATCAAGTCCCAGATTTATTTTGGCATATGCCGTTTCTTTTATTTGCTTCATTATAAGTTCACCTGCCTAATGTTGTATACAGTATTATTTTATACTGCTTATGCCTGCATAGCAAGAATTTTTTTCGAACGTTCGGGATTTTGGCGAGAAAAATATTTAGTAGTTGCCTTTCTGCGTTAAAGTGTTACAATATATACATAAAAAACATATTCAGAATATTTTGCTTGCAAAGGAGAATTTTATGAATCCCGCTTTGAAGAAAAAACTTTACCATTATGCTATGGTGACCTTGGCCTGTGCAATTATGGGTATTGCGATGAATACCTTTTATATGCCTAATAAGATGCTCAGCGGCGGCATCGGCGGCGTTGCCGTACTTGCCTATTATGTTGCCGGCCTGCCGATGGGCGCTACCAGCTTAATCTGCAACGTGCCGCTGTTCTTTTTAGCCTATAAGTATATGGACAGGGAATATACTATCAGCGCGCTGTATGGTATTATTGCTTTTTCTGTATCTTTGGATTTCTTTCATTTTCTGTCAAACTATACTGTAGTGCATGACAAGCTGCTGGCCTGCATTGCCGGCGGTGTGCTTTACGGCATCGGTGCTGCGTGCATGTATCGTGTGGGCGGCTCCAGCGGCGGTACGGATATTATTGGCGCTATTATCCAGAAAAATTATTCTATCTCTATCAGTACAACCGGCTTTGCCTTCAACATCTGCCTGCTGCTGGCAAGTGTTTCCTTATTCGGCATCGAGCCGGTGCTGTATACCTTGCTTACCTTTTTTGTGATGACCAAAACCTGTAATGCGTTTACGACAGGCTTTGATTATAAAAAGAAGGTTATCATCATTAGTGAGCATCACGAGGAGATTGCGGAAGCGATTATTAAAATCGTCGGCCGCGGTGTTACCTATATCAGCGGCGAGGGCTGCTTTACGCATCGTCACCGCGAGCTGGTTTTTGTAGTCATCAAGCTGACGCAGTTGGCGAAGGTACGCTCCATTGTGCGCGAGATTGACCCCAGTGCTTTTATGATTATCAGTGATGTCAACGATGTCTTTGGCCGTGGCTTTACGCTTAAGCCGTCCGGTCCGAATTTCCCCAGACCTAAATTCCCGGAGAAGCATGAATAAGAATTTGCGTTGTTCCCCTGCCCGGTTGTGTGCAGGGGATTTTCTTTGTCTAAAATAACGAAAATATTTTTATTATAATGCAGACATGTACGTTTAAAAGTGCTATAATAAAAACAAAGCTGACAGTAAAGGAGGAGAAGGCGTTGCAGCGTACTTATATTTCTATAGATTTAAAATCGTTTTATGCGTCGGTAGAATGTCGCGAGCGCGGACTTGATCCTCTGGATACTAATCTGGTAGTGGCGGATGAACGGCGGACGGATAAAACCATCTGTCTGGCGGTGACGCCGTCGCTGAAAAGCTATGGTATTCCGGGGCGCGGGCGCTTGTTTGAGGTGAAGCAGCGTGTGCAGCAGATAAATGCCGCACGGCGTTTTGCTGCACCGGGCAGGCGGATTTGCGGTTCGTCGTGCTCCTATGCGCAGCTGCAGGCCGAGCCGCAGCTGGCACTTGATTTTATTATTGCGCCGCCGCGGATGGCCTATTATATGGAATACAGCACGCGAATTTACGAAATTTATCTGCGTTATGTGGCGCCGGAAGATATCATAGTTTATTCTGTGGACGAGGTATTTATGGACGTAACGCAATATTTTGAGCTTTACGGCTTGACGGCGCAGGAGCTGGCGATGCGTATTATTCTTGAGGTTTTACGCGAAACGGGTATTACCGCTACTGCAGGCATCGGCACTAATTTGTTTTTGGCGAAAGTGGCGATGGACGTGCGGGCCAAGCATATTGCGGCGGATCCTAACGGCGTGCGTATTGCTGAGCTGGACGAGCAGAGTTTTCGGCGTGAGCTGTGGCAGCACCGGCCGCTGACGGATTTCTGGCGCGTCGGCCGTGGCTACGCAAGCAAGCTGGAGGCGCGGGGCATATATACTATGGGTGATATAGCGCGCTGCTCGGTATATAATGAAGAGCTGCTGTACCGTCTTTTCGGTAAAAATGCGGAGCTTTTGATCGACCATGCCTGGGGCTGGGAGCCGTGCACGATTGCCGATGTGAAGGGTTACCGGCCGCAGGTCTGCAGCCTGAGCTCGGGGCAGGTGCTGCATCGTGCGTATGAATCGTCGGAGGCGCTTTTGGTGCTGCGCGAGATGGCGGATGCGTTGGCGCTGGAGCTGGTGAGCAAGGCGCTGGTGACCGACCAGATAGTGCTTACTGTGGGCTATGACATCGATAATTTGAAGGCTGGCAGCAGCTACCGGGGTGTGGTGAAGATTGACCGTTATGGGCGCAGGGTGCCGCAGCATGCGCATGGCAGCTTTAATCTGGGGTGTTTTTCTTCTTCATCTAAACTGCTGGTGCAGGCGGCAGCGGATTTGTACGAGCGCATTACGGACAGCAATCTTTTGGTGCGGCGGCTGACCTTGGCAGCGAATCATGTGCTTCCGGCGCAGGTGGCGGCAAAAAAGCAGGAACGGGAGCTGAGCTTGTTTGACTTTGGGAATGAGGCAGTGCAGCAGGCTGCAGGGCAGCGCGAAAACAGATTGCAGCAGGCACAGCTGGAGATTAAGCGGCGCTTTGGCAAGAATGCCGTGCTGAAGGGCATGAGCCTGCTTGACGGGGCAACAGCAAAGGAGCGCAACGAACAGATAGGAGGATAAGTATGAGGATATTATCAATTTGCCGCATCATGTATCAAAGCGGCATCGGCAGATGCCGCTGGCAGAGCGGGCAGCGCAGTTTGCGCCTTTCGCCGCGCTGGAGGGACATGCTGCCGCCGTAAGCAGTACGGCGCAGCGGGTGCGCCTGCAGGTTGAGGAGCGGGAGAAGCAGCAGGCTGGCTGGGACTGCTGAAAGCGGTTATACAAAAAAGAAGCTGCGGCACATAGGTGCCTGTCAGCTTCTTTTTGCTTAAGGTATATGGTTATAATTTAGATTTTAGCCTTGCCGCTTAAATCTGCCAGCGTAAAGTTAAACAGCTTATCATAATTTCTGCGGATGGCAACTTGCGCTGTCAGGTCATGCAGATTATATACTACGGACCATTGCGTCATGCTGGTTGCTTCTTCGGTTTCCGGCTGACTGACCAGGGAAAGCAGGGACATAGCTTCAAAGGGCGTAAAGATGCTCTTTTTAAACTTTACAGCAGAATCCAGTACTGCAAAGCGGTCATAGGCGTGTCCCAATCCATGCATTTTGGGTGCCAGATAATGGTTGGCAACATAATTGGTATCGATAACAGTCATATCATCAATAGTATATTCCAAAACAACGTTTTTCCCGTCTGCATCGCTGAGCAGAAAATGGAAGTTGGCAGTTTCCATAGATGAATTCATATCATATTTTTCCAATAATGCTAAAGCTTCGTCTACATTGGCTGCCTTATCAAGCATCAGGCGCAGAGCAGCTGTTGTTGTAATCTGAGGCTTGCCGGTGCGTTGGTGCGTAGGCTTGCCGTCCAGCTTCAGCACGCTGACAGCAAGGCCCTTTTCGTTCATACCGTCCATAATCAGGTATGGCATTGCTACTGCTGCCGATAAATCACTCTTGCCGTCGCTGAGGCTGCCGATATCGTATCCTACCCAGCCTGCATCCGCCATACCGATAGAGCGATAGCCGTCCTTAGGAGCAGTACGTACCATTACGGCAGTCATTTTCATTTTATAGTCAAAGTTGCGTCCGTAGATAGGCTTGCCTTCTTCCGTGCGTCCGGCGAAGGCACTGCAGCCGGCATCAATAGCGCCCGGAGCCGGTTTAGCTGCGCCGAGAAGCTCCCTGCCGACGAAGGCCAGCATGGTGTCAACGCTGTTGATATTCTGCTGCAGCATTTTGTCCAGCTTATAGTCTGCCGTATAATCCATTACGTACAAACGCCCGTTATCCAAATCTTTAATGGTAGAAATTGATGCCTTTTGTGCTTTGTCGGTTACAGAGGCAGCAGGATTTTTAGCCATGATGCTGCTGCAGGGACACATAATAAGCGTTGCCATAAGTAAAGCGGTGATTGTTTTCATGCCGGAACCTCCTCTTTGGTTTTCATAATAAAATGTTAAAAGCTGTAGCTCAGGCCGCCGTACCAGCCGGAAAGCTTGTACAGACCGGTGCCGTCGTCGTTTTTGATTTTCAAATCCAGAACACGGTAGCCGGCGTTGGCGCTGAGGTTTTTACAAGGACTGTATTTTACGCCGATATCAAGGTCATAGGTGTGCCCGCGGCCGCCTAAGGGCAAGCCGGAAAGCTCGCTGTAAAGCTGCAGCCGGTGTGCCTCATCAAGATAATGCTTGCCGCCGATGCCGAAGGCAGGGGCGAACTGGTTCAGCTGCTTAGCATACTTTTTGTTAAGTGCCGGTACGGGACTGCTGAACTGCAACGCAGTATCGAAGCGGTAACAGCGCAGGCCTGCGAGCCAGTAGGCGGTGCCGTTTTCTGTTGTTTTGATGGGAGAAAGATAGTTAAAGGAAGCATAGTCCAGATTCAGCTTGGTGCGGCTGTCCGCCGGAATCAGGCTGCCTTGTGCCGGAATGTGGTGTGAGGCATAGCCTTTTTCGTGGATAGCTATGTAATCTACATACCAGTTTTTGCCGCTTAACCTGTATTCGGGTGCATTACCGTTTTTAATGTTGAGCGTATCGCGGAAATTACTGTAAGCAGCAGGCACAATTCCGTGAGATGTAAATTTCAGTTTAGGTGCATAATAACGCAGCTCCAGCTGCAGATCATCATCTGCTGTCTGTGCGCTTGCCAGAGCAGGCAGAAGCAGCAGAATTGTTGTGAAAAATGAGCTCTTGGACAGCATTCTCATCCCTCCCTTTCTTAAATTTAATTTTAGCAGAAAATGGACAAAAAAACTATAAATTTAACATAAATTTTCGCTGTGTTACGATAGAGGAGTTTACTTGACTTTTTTTCAGAGCAGATTTACAGCAGACAGGAGCAAAGTGAAGTTAAAAAAGCCTCAACGGTGATTATTTCTGAAAAATCATCTGTAAAAAGTCTGCGATATGAGATAAATCCGTAAGAATTTTTAACAGGCAACATCCGGAGAATCGAAACAATATATAAGTTATGCCAAAAGGATATATTCCCTTAATGATATTATGCTATAATAAATGGGAATAATTCGGGAGAATTTTGCGGAAAAAATGGCTTGTTTCATCATTTTTGTAATAAAAGTAATTGACGCAAGTGTCAAAAATGTTATACTATATAAGGAACGAATAGTTTAGTGTTTTTCGTGTGCAAGGAATCAGGTTTCGGTGGAGAAAGAAATAAATGTTAAGTGCTTACGGTTTCCCTTTTCTGCTTGCCGCTCTGGTGAGCTATATATTGACCCCTTATATTAAAACATTAGCCTTTAAAATCGGCGCAATTGACAAGCCCGATAACCGCAAGGTGCATAAGAAGATTATGCCTCGTCTTGGCGGTCTGGCTATTTATATTGCCTTTATGATTGCCGCAGTGGCAAGCTTGGAGCTGACGAAGGATATTGTCGGCATTCTGCTTGGCGGCAGCGTGATTGCCATCGTAGGCGTACTGGATGACAAATATCAGCTGCCGGCAAAGGTCAAGCTACTGGGGCAGATTTTTGCTGCCTGCGTACTTGTGGCCTTTGATATCCGTATCGAATGGCTGAACAATCCCTTCGGCGGCTATTTTTATCTTAACGAATGGTTTATTTCTATACCGCTGACAATTTTCTGGGTTATCAGCTTTACGAACGTTGTCAATCTGATTGACGGTCTGGACGGTCTGGCAGCAGGCGTATCTGCTATCGCTTCGATGACGGTCATTCTGGTTGCGGTTCAGATGGGGTATTACCATATAGCTGTAATGACTGCGGCTCTGGCCGGCGGCATTATCGGTTTTATCCGCTATAATTTTAATCCCGCTACTATTTTCATGGGCGATACAGGCAGTATGTTCATCGGCTATATGCTGGCAGCTATTTCGGTTTACGGCGCAGTCAAGACTGCTGCTACCGTAGCGCTGATTGTACCAGCGATTGCACTGGGCCTGCCGATTATGGATACAGCCTTCGCGATTATGCGCCGCTACAGCAACGGTCGCCCAATTTTCCAGCCCGATAAGGGCCATTTGCATCACCGCCTGCTGGCGATGGGCATGAACCAGAAGCAGGCAGTTCTGCTGATGTATGCTATTACAGCCGTGCTCGGTATCGCAGCTGTGCTGTGGGCAGAGTTTGACGGCTTCTACGCCGCACTTATTATAGCAGTTATTATTACGGCAGTTGCCGTTGGTGCTAAGAAAATCGGTATTCTGAACGACAGATAAGGGGGAGGAAGAACCGTGGAGAAGATAAAGTTAATGACAGTTTTCGGCACTCGTCCGGAGGCTATCAAAATGTGCCCGCTGGTGCTGGCAATGCGTAAATATCCTGAATATATCCAGCCGATTGTGGCAGTTACCGCACAGCATCGCGAGATGCTTGATCAGGTACTGGATTTGTTTGGCATTACGCCTGATTATGATTTGAATATTATGTCGGCAGGTCAAACCTTGTATGATGTTACTACCCGCGCGCTGATGGGCTTGAAATCCGTTATGGAGGAAGCAAAGCCCGATATGGTGCTGGTGCATGGTGACACCTCGACTACCTTTGCCGGTGCTCTGGCTGCCTTTTATGCGCAGATTCCCGTAGGCCATGTGGAAGCAGGCCTGCGTACCGGTAATAAATATTCTCCTTACCCGGAGGAAATGAACCGCAAGCTGACCGGTGCGATTGCCGATATGCATTTTGCGCCGACTTCTACCAGCAAGGCTAACCTGCTGAAGGAAAACATCTGCCCCGAGCAGATTCTGGTAACAGGTAACACTGTTATCGACGCTCTGCAGACTACGGTGAAGGAAGGCTACCGCTTTGAGGACGAGGAGTTCAACAAGGTATTTGCCAGCGGTCATCGTCTGATTCTGATGACTACCCACCGCCGTGAAAACCTGGGCGAGCCTATGCGTCATGTTTACCGCGCTTTGAAGAGCGTGCTGGAAGCGCATCCCGATGTGGAAGCAATCTTCCCGGTACACAAAAACCCCAAGGTGCGTGAAATCGTGCGCGAGGAGCTGGGACATTTAGACAGAGTGCATCTGATTGAACCTATGGAATATGAACCGTTTGCCAATTTGATGGCTAAGGTTGATATCGTGCTCACAGACAGCGGCGGAATTCAGGAGGAGGCTCCTGCCTTAGGCAAGCCGGTTCTGGTTCTGCGTGATACCACCGAGCGTCCGGAGGCTGTTGAAGCAGGAACTGTCAAGCTCGTAGGCACCGCTTATGATGATGTGCTGCGCGAAACCAATCTGCTTTTAGACGATGCCGAGCATTATCGCTCCATGGCTGAGGCTGCTAATCCTTACGGTGATGGCAAGGCCTGCGAGCGTATTATCCATGCTATTTTAAGAAAAAATGGCTTTGATGTAGAAAATTTGCCGGAATTTGCGTCTAAGGCGTAGACAGAAACTGTGAAAAATATTAAAATTAAAAGAGTAAATATGATTAATTTGTGAATTCGTGCTGTGGTGAAAAAATCATGACTAATAAAACACCCGATAAGGAGCATATGCGGATGCTTGAAGCTTTGGCTACTGTGTCCTCTCTGGCGTTTATGGCCGTGATTGATTTCCTGCTGGCGTACTTCGGCGGCGACTGGCTCGACCGTCATCTGGAAACCGGCGACCATACGATGCGGGGCATCTGTATCGGTCTGGCAATAGTTTCACTTGTTATGACTTACTATAATCTGATTCAGAGGAGCGTCCTTTCACGGGACACCGAACACAAGAAGGATGAAAAGTAATTTTGATTTGACTCCCATAGCGAGAAACGGCGCGAACGCCTTTGTAGCGCGCATCTGTATGTGTGCGCTGCTGATAGCGGTGCCGCTCTGGTTATGGCAGCGCAGTGCCTTTGCCCACGGCGTGCTTTGCGGTGTGCTGGCCGGCACGATAGATCTGTCCATTATGTTTTTAGGCATCAAAAAATCTCTGCCTTACGTAGAGGTGCCAAAGCAGGGACTGAAAATCATGAAGCGTTTCCGCTGGGCCCGTTTGGCCGCTGCGGCTGCGTTTATTATTACGATGTTAAGGATGAAGCTTGCTGTGCATGGCGCATTCGGCGGGTTTCTTCTGATACATATATTCTTTATTTTAAATCTATTATTTATCGCGTACCAACATCAAAATGAGAGGGCGTGAAGAAAGGAGTGTGTAAAAATGGGAAATGCAGCAGCTGAAGGTGCAGAAAAATCCGGAGAGATTATCCATTACCTTACCCAATCTACCTTTTTAGGTGAGGTTAACATGCAAACCATGTACATGACCTGGGTAACCATGGCAATCGTCTTCGTACTGTTCCTTCTGGTTTGTAAGAACCCGAAAATGGTTCCTTCCGGACTGCAGAATGCAATGGAAATCATTCTTGATTTCTTAAATGGTCTGATGGAAGACAACCTGGGATCCAAAGGCCGTAAATTTATGGCACCGTTCATCGTTACCTTGTTTATGTTTATCCTGGTAGCAAACGAACTGGGCATTTTGCTTCCGCAGATTGGCGTTCACTGGACTTCACCTACCAATGACATTAATACCTGCTTTGCGCTTTCTTTGCTAATTGCGTTTAGCGCGTACTGCGTTGGTGTGGCGAAACAAGGTATCGGCCACTTTAAACATTTCATCAGCCCGAGTCCGGCATTCCTGCCGTTGCATCTTTTGGATGCAGTGACTAAACCGCTGACCATGGCTCTTCGTCTCTTTGGTAACATCCTGGCAGGCGAAATCCTGTTGATCGTACTGTATCAGCTGGCTCCGTGGGTAGTTCCTGAACTGTGGGTAATGTTCTCCCTGTTCATTGGCTTCGTTCAGGCTTTTATCTTTACCATTTTGTCTTTGGGCAGCTATGCACTGGCATTTGCTAGCCACGACGAACACTAAGCTTTTTAAGCAAAAAAATTTAAAATCACAATTTCGAAAGGATGAAACAAATGTCTGAAAATGCAATCATTACTGCTGCATCTGTAATCGGTGCAGGCCTTGTTTGCTTGGGTGCTGCTGCTGGCGCTGGTATCGGTAACGGCAACATGTGCGGCAAATCTATTGAATCCATGGCTCGTCAACCGGAAGAAGCTGGTAAAATCTTTACCAACATGCTGGTTTGCGTAGGCTTGATCGAATCCATGCCTATTCTGTGCTATGTAATCGCTATCGTTCTGGTATTCGCTAACCCGTTCATTAAATAATTTAATTTTGCAAGATATTACAAAAAGGAGCGTGCTATAATTGGTTAACTTCAATGCAACACTTATCGCGCAGATCCTGAACTTTTTGGTTTTAGTTTTCGTTCTTGCAAAATTCGCTTACAAACCCGTATGCAACATTATGGAAGAGCGTAAGAACAAAATTGCAAGCGATCTGGAAGCTGCAGAAAAGGCTAAGACTGACGCAGAAGCAGTTAAAGCTGAATACGCTGCAAAGCTGGCTGAAGCTAAACAAGAAGCTCAAGCTATTGTTGATGCTGCCCGCAAAACTGCTCAGGCTGCTCATGACAAGATCATGGCAGACACCAAAGCTGAACAAGATCAGGTTATTGCAACTGCTAAAGAAGCAATCGCACTGGAACAGAAGAAAGCTATGGACGAAGTTCGTGCACAAGTTATCAACCTGTCCATGATTGCTGCTAGCAAGATCGTAGAACAAAAGTTAGGTTCTGAAGAAGACAAAAAAATGGCTAGCAAAATCGTTGATTCTATCATGAAATAATTTTGCTGCTTTCCCTATTAAGCCGGAAGTATGCCGCTGAAATGCGAAACAGCAGGCAAAACCCCGGTATTCGGAGGTGATTGGTACAATATGAAGACAGAAGAAAATATTGCTTTAATTAAGCAACAATTGTCCGACTTCAAAATCGATCTGGGCTCCATTAAAGAGCTGTTAGATGTAAACGTTACTACCGCCAAGAAATTGTCGGCTGACGAGTATCAATCCATTTCTGTAATCCTGACCGAGAAACTGGGCCGTGAGATTTTCCTGAACAAGAAAGTTGACCCGTCCATCCTCGGCGGCATCATCGTACAAGTTGGCGATAAGGTATTCGACGCTTCCGCACTGCGCAAGCTGAAGAAAATGGAAGTTGCTCTGAACGGCATCGACGTTCACGAGTACACCAAACCGGAAGCCCTGGGTGATGCTCTCAGCAACAAGCTGGAGAATTACAATGTGGATGCTGATCTGGAAGAAGTTGGTATCGTAGAAAAAATCGGTGACGGCATCGCAACCGTTATCGGTATGAAAAACGCTATGGCTGGCGAATTAGTTGAACTGCCCCACAACGTATCCGGCATGGTTCTGAACCTGAACCCGGACAGCGTTGGTATCGTACTGATGGGCGGCGAGACCAAAATCAAAGAAGGCGACGTTGTTCGCCGTACCGGCCGCATCATGGAGGTTCCTGTTGGTGAAAACCTGCTGGGCCGTGTAGTTAGCGCTATCGGTGACCCGATCGACGGCAAAGGCGAAATCGCTGCTGCAGCTCGTCGTCCGGTTGAATCTCCTGCACATGGTATCGCAGATCGTAAATCCGTTGATACTCCGCTGCAAACTGGTATTAAATGTATCGACGCACTTGTTCCTATCGGACGTGGTCAGCGCGAACTTATCATCGGCGACCGTGGTACCGGTAAGACTGCAGTTGCAATCGACACCATTATCAACCAAAAAGGTCTGGGCGTTATCTGCATTTATGTAGCTATCGGCCAAAAGGCTTCTAACATCGCTCGTATTGTTCGTACTCTGGAACAACACGGCGCTATGGAATACACCATCATCGTTGCTGCTACTGCTGCTGACTCCGCTCCGCTGCAATACCTGGCTCCGTACGCTGGCGTAACCATGGCTGAATACTTCATGGATCAGGGCAAAGACGTTCTGTGCGTATACGATGACTTGTCTAAACACGCTGTTGCATACCGTGCAATGTCCCTGCTGCTCCGTCGTCCTCCAGGACGTGAAGCATACCCTGGCGACGTATTCTATTTGCATTCCCGTCTGCTGGAACGCGCTGCTAAGCTGAACGATGAACTGAAGGGCGGTTCTATCACCGCACTGCCGATCATCGAAACCCTGGCAGGTGACGTAGGCGGCTTCATTCCGACCAACGTAATTTCTATTACCGACGGTCAGATCTTCCTTGAATCCGAGCTGTTCTACTCCGGTATCCGTCCGGCTATCAACTCCGGTCTGTCTGTATCCCGTGTAGGTGGTGCTGCTCAGATCAAAGCTATGAAGCAGGTTGCAGGTACCTTACGTCTGGATCTGGCTCAGTTCCGCGAGCTGGCAGCATTTGCTCAGTTTGCTTCTGACCTCGATAAAGCTACCAAAGCACAGCTGGACCGTGGTCAACGTCTGACCGAGGTTCTGAAACAAGGCCAATACAGCCCGTTGTCTGTTGAAAAACAGGTTATGGCTATTTACCTTGGTACCAAAGGCTATCTGGATGACGTAGCAGTTAAAGATGTAACCCGCTGCGAAAAAGAATTCCTGGACTTCATGGAAGCTAACCATCCGGAAGTTGGCGGAGACATCATCAAAACCAAGAAAATCACTGATGAGAACGAAGAAGCTCTGAAGAAAGCTATCGCCGAGTTCAAGGATACCTTTGTTAGTGAAGGTAGGTGATTAACTAATGGCTACTGCACGCGAGATTCATCGCCACATGAAAAGCGTAGGTAACATTGGCAAGATCACGAAGGCTATGAAAATGGTTGCTGCTGCCCGCCTCAGAAGAGCGCAGGAAAGAGCTGCTGCAAGCCGTCCGTATGCCATCAAGATCAAAGAAGTGTTATCCAGCGTTGTGAGCGATCCGAGCATCCTTGCAGGCTTAAGTGCCAAAAAACACCCGCTGCTTCAACATCGTGATGTTAAAAAAGTTGGTTATCTGGTGCTCGCCTCTGATAAAGGTCTGGCAGGCGCATATAGTTCCAACGCTTTGAAAAAAGCAGTTGCGGAGATTTCTGAATGTGAGCATGACGTAGTCATTATCACCAGCGGCCGTAAGGCTAGAGATTTCTTCCAACGTCGCGGCTATAAAGTGCTGAGCAGCCACTTCGGCTACTCCGACAGACCGTCTTACGCAAATGCAGTAGAAATTGCTCAGGATGCAATCAAACAATTTGCTGACGAGCATTTCGACGAGCTGCATATTGTGTTTACACTTTTCAAAACCGCTTTGTCCCAAATTCCTACCAGCGACAAGATTCTGCCGGTAGAGCCTCCTGTAAAGGAGAAAGGCAAAGCTAGCGCAAGCTTTATTTTCGAGCCTGATGAAGACGAAACTCTGCAGGTACTTGCACCTAAGTATCTGGAAACTGTAGTTTACGCTGCACTGGTACAATCTGCTGCCAGTGAGTTGGGTTCTCGTATGACTGCTATGAGCTCTGCTACCGATAACGCAGGCAAGCTGGTACAAAACCTGGAGCTGTCCTATAACAAGGCACGTCAGGCATCCATTACCCGCGAGCTGAACGAAATCGTTGGCGGCGTAGAAGCTCTGAAACAGGCACAAAACTAATTAGATATTTCGTAGGGAGGCTAAAACCTTGAATACAGGTAGAATCGTACAAGTTGTAGGCCCTGTTATCGACGTAGAGTTTCCTCCTAAAAGCATGCCTGCTATCCTCAACGCACTGCACATTGACGGCACCACCGATGAGGGTAAAGTAAAAATCCACCTGACCGCAGAAGTTATGCAACACATCGGCAATAACATTGTCCGCGCTGTTGCTATGAGCTCCACCGACGGTCTGGTTCGTGGCATGGAAGTTGTAGATACCGGCGCTCCTATCAGCGTTCCGGTTGGTCCTGGTGTACTGGGCCGTATCTTCAACGTTTTAGGTGAAACTGTAGACCATGATGACACTCCGGTTGAAGCAGCTGATCACTGGCCTATTCATAGACCGGCTCCGAGCTTTGACCAACAGGCTACAGCTACTAAAATTTTGGAAACCGGCATTAAAGTCGTTGACCTTATCGCTCCGTATGCAATGGGCGGTAAAATCGGTCTGTTCGGCGGTGCTGGCGTAGGTAAAACCGTTATTATTATGGAGCTTATCCATAACATTGCTACTGCACACGGCGGCTATTCCGTATTCGCAGGCGTTGGCGAACGTACTCGTGAAGGCAACGACCTGTGGGGCGAAATGAAAGAGTCTGGCGTTATCAACAAGACTGCTCTTGTATACGGCCAGATGAACGAGCCTCCTGGAGCACGTATGCGTGTTGGTCTGACCGGCCTGACCATGGCAGAATACTTCCGTGATGTTGGCGGCCAGGACGTACTGCTCTTTATCGATAACATTTTCCGTTTCATTCAGGCTGGTTCCGAAGTATCCGCATTGCTCGGCCGTATGCCTTCCGCAGTAGGTTACCAACCTACTCTGGCAAACGATATCGGCGCACTGCAAGAGCGTATTACCTCCACCAAAACCGGTTCTATCACATCCGTACAGGCTGTATATGTACCTGCGGATGACTTGACTGACCCGGCTCCGGCAGGCACCTTCGCTCACTTGGATGCAACCACCGTATTGTCTCGTCAAATCGCAGAGCTTGGTATTTATCCGGCAGTTGACCCGCTCGACTCCACCAGCCGTATCCTCGATCCGCTGGTAATCGGCGAAGAGCATTATCATGTTGCTCGTGGCGTACAGGCTATCCTGCAACGTTACAAAGAATTGCAAGATATCATCGCAATTCTGGGTATGGAAGAATTGAGCGAGGAAGACAAAGTAACTGTTGCTCGTGCTCGTAAGATTCAGAAGTTCCTCAGCCAGGCATTCTTCGTTGCTGAACAGTTCACCGGTACCCCCGGTCAATATGTTCCTCTGAAGGAAACCATCCGCGGCTTCAAAGAAATCCTCGAAGGCAAGCATGATGACCTGCCGGAAGGCGCTTTCTACATGGTTGGTACCATTGATGACGCTGTTGCCAAGGCTGCAACTATGAAGGATTAATAGATGGCTACTCCGTTTTCTTTTGAAATTGTCACGCCGGATAAGATGCTGTTCACTTCTGAAGAAGTAACTTATGTGGGTTTCCGTGCTTTGTCCGGTAATCTGGGCCTCAAAGCTAGACATATGCCTATCATTGCGACCATGGATATTGCGCCGATGAAGCTGGAGTTCACTGACGGCAGCGTTAAAGAATTTGCTGTTTGCGGCGGCTTTCTGGAAATGAAAGACAATAAATGCACCGTTCTGGCAACTATTGCCGAAGCTGATGCAGATATTGATACCGCTCGTGCAACCGCAGCTAAAGAACGTGCAGAGCAACGTCTTGCTTCCAAGAGCGAAGACATTGACACTGTTCGTGCCGAAAACGCGCTGAAGAGAGCTGTTGCCCGCTTGCGTACTACTCACAAGCTGTAATAAGCATTGCGACAATGCCAAAAAAATTACCCCCGTCCGTCAGGGCGGGGGTTTTTATATGCGCGGAAAACGAATTTTCCGTGTTGTTTGTTGACACTTAGCATAAGCAGGCTGCAGGTGACAGTGTTATAGCTAAAAAAGCGTCACAGCGTCACTAAGCGTCACGCGGTTTTGGCTTCCAGCTTTTGCAAGGTAATATCAGAGCCTTTATTAGCACGCTTATGATGATAATAAACTCCATAGTCTTGATAAAGCCTGTCAACTTTGACATTGAGCCTGCGGGTAAGAATGTGGGGCTTCATATCATCAGTACTTATATTAAGGTCCTGCAGCATTTGCGTTGCGCTGCCGCGCCAAATTTTATTCTCGCCGCTTACTAAAGCTGCTACCTGTTCCAGCAGCATATCTTTAGGTTCCTCCCATAATTGCTGGTTGGAACGGATAAACTGCCAGGTACAGCTTTTCGGCGAAAAATCAATAATAATTTCCTGGTCCGGCAGCTCTCTGCCCACAATGTTTAACTGGGCACGCTTGTCGGTACGGTTTTTCTTTTGCAGAATCATTGCCCCGTCGGCAGCACCAAGCAGGCCGGTAGTGCCGGAAATCATATCAAATTTATCTTCCGCCTCCATTTTTCTGGTGTGATGAACAACAATAATACAAATGTTATGGCGGCAGGCTATTTCCTTGAGCAGGGTAATAATGTGATAATCCGAAGCATAGCTGTAGGCTGCACTGCTGAATTCACGGATTTTTTGCAGAGTATCGATAATTATCAGCTTGGTAGCAGGCTTGCTTTGCAGAAAATCCGTTAATTGTTCTTCAAGTCCCTGATTTAAGCTGTCGGCCTTGGTAGCTAAATATAAATTGGCGTTACCTTCTACACCGAACATGCGCGAAAAACGTTTTTGCAGACGCACCAAGTCATCCTCTAATGATAAGTACAGTACGGAAGCAGGTGTTACCTTGTGGTTAAAAAATTCCATGCCTGCGGCAACATGGTAAGCAAGCTGAGCCATGAGGAAGGATTTGCCTGTTTTGGGCGGTCCCGCTAAAATATACACACCGCTGTATAAAAAATTGTCGATTAAGGCTGTGGCCGGTGTGTAGCTGGTGTCATACAGATCGGGCAGACTGACTGCTTCCAGAGAAGAGGAGCAAGCAGATGTTGGACTATTGGTGGGATAGAATACATTGTCTTTTTGCATTTCAATACACTCCTTTAACAAATATGATTAGTAAAATACTAACCTGTTTAGTACTTATCTTGATGATACTAAACTATTAAAGTAAAGTCAAGTGAAAAGAAAATTTTCATAAACTTTTTTGCTTAAAAAAAGAAAAGGTGCTATACTATACTTAACAAAAAAATTAAGTAGGAGGTGCTTGGCGGATGATAATAAGAAATAATATCGGTGAACGCATCGGCTTCTTTCGCCGTTTACATAATTACACCCAAAAGGAATTAGGAAAATTACTGGGCTTTAGCGATAAAACCTGTGATGTACGTGTTGCCCAATACGAATCGGGTGACAGGGTGCCCAAAGAAGAGATGCTGAAAAAAATTGCCGCTATATTCGGAATCAGTCCTTACGCTTTAAATATACCGAATATAAGAACCTGGGCGAGCAGAATGCATATTTTCTTTGCTATGGAGGATAAATACGGCGCGGAAATTAAAAAGATAGATGATGAATATTACTTGCGGATTGAAAAGAGCTATCCTGAGCACCCAACTATAACCGGTGTCAGAAATGCGGTTTTACAGGAATGGGTTGACATGTATTCCGCTTTGCAAAAGGGTGAAATCAGCAGGGAAGAATATGACAGATGGCGTTATAACTATCCGCTGCAGGGAGAATACGGATATATAACCTTCGGGCGCGATGAGGAGGAAGAAGTTGCCACCTATCCCGAGAAGTATTTTTCTCTGCTTAACCTGCAGCAGGATGTACAGAATCTTGCTGACGAAAATCAGGAAATCGACGAAGAAACTATTACTGATTTAGAGGCACGCTATAAGGATGCCGAAAGGATTATCAGTCAGGAGCTGGCGGAGCTGCGCCGGGCGATTGAAAGGGCCAAGCAGAGCAAGTGACGCTTAGTGACGCTGTGACGCTATTGCAGTGGGTAGAGGGATAAAAAGAGCTTGCGGAAGCTCCGATTGTATACATCTCCCTAACTCTCCCCAAAAGGTGCTATTTGTGGTATTATATAACTTATGTGTCAATAGATATTTGATAAATTCAACAGACTGATATTTTACAGAAAAAAAGGGAAGATATTGCTATTTATCGGGTTGTGAAATACGGTTAATTGGATTGTACAATAGTGTTGAATATAAAAAGTGATTAGGATTTGAAAGGATAGGGGTATATGCAATTTTCAACAAATGATTTAATTACTATCGGTTTATGCGTTTTGATGAGTTTAATAGGTTTTTTTGGCTATCACAAGCCATTTATGAAGAAAATTAAAGATAATCCTACTCAAGAATGTGACGAACCACAAGCAATAGCGTCATTAGGTGTTTTGTTTACATTCATAGGTATATCTTACGGATTGATCGAATTCAATTCTGCTGATATAGAATCTAGTGTACCAGTACTTTTGGGCGGTATGCGTACAGCATTTATTACATCTGTTATTGGTATGATTTGGTCCATGTGCTTAAAGTATAAGCAGAACAATAAGGAAAAAGAATACTATCAACAAAAAGTTAAGGTAGATAATGATGCAACTATCGGACAATTGATTAGCTATTTACAATCCCAAGATGAGAAAATTGCTGAAAAAGAATCTTCTGCTAAGCAATATCAGGAGAATTTATTGACAGCTATCCAAGAGATTAATAAGTCACTTGTTGGCGATGGTGATGCTTCTGTTATTACACAGATACAATTGATAAAAAGTAAAATTCAAGATGGTTTTGAAAGTCGTAACTCGCAATCTAAACAGGAGCATGAAATATTAATAAAAGAGTTCCAAAAATTTGCTGAAACGATGGCTGAAAATAATTCTAAAGCATTTATAGAGGCTTTAAACAGTACTATTCGTGATTTTAATGAAAAAATTCAAGAACAATTTGGAGAAAACTTTAAGCAATTAAATATTGCTGTTGGTAAATTATTAGAGTGGCAAGACAATTATAAAAATACTGTTATTGAAGTAACTGAAAATCAGAGAACTATTTTTGAAGGCATAGAGCAGGCAAAAACTTCTTTGGCGTCTATGGCTGACCATGGAAATAGCATTAAAGCTTCCGCTATAGCCTTAGGCGATATTTTAATGACTATAGATTCATATCAAAAGGAATTAGAAATCTCATTAAAGGATTTGGCATCTATAGGTGATGAAGCTAAAAAATTAGTGCCTAATATAAAATCTTTAGTTGAGGAAACTAATGTTGGCATTAGTAAAACTTGTGAAAATACTAACAAAGAATTAAATGAAAATGCCGTTAAAGCAATTGGTGAAGCAACGAAATACTATGAAAGCGTTGGCAAGCAATTGGAAGAGAAGTCTACTGCAGCAATTGATGAAGCAATGAAATACTATGAAAGCGTTGGCAAGCAGTTGGAAGAGAAGTCTTCTGCAGCAATTGATGAAACAACACAATATTATAAGAAAATAGGCGATGAAGTAGCGTCTTCTACCGCAAGTATGAAATCTGAGTATCATGATGTATCACAAGAAGTGAAAAAGGCTGGCATAGCTTTGGGCGATATTGGTCAACAGGTTTTGGTCAATCTCCAAACTAATGGTGATAATATAGAAAAACTTAGCAAGAAATCTGTTCAAACAGTTGATAAGCAGATGAATAATATTGCCGATACATTAAATAATACAGTTAATGAAATGCTTAAAGTAATATCCAAACATGAAAGTGAAGTAGATACCGCTGCTGACAGAGCTATTGAAGCAATAAAAGGTGCTTCTGATAAGTTACAAAAGAGCGCTTTGGAGGTTACACAGCGAGTATCTGATAACTTGACTCAGATTAGCAAAGATAATAATGAGGAACTTAAGCAACAGCAAAAGAACATGGCTAAAAACTTTGAAGACGCAATGAGTAAAGCATTGTATGCCTTTGGTAATGAAATGGCTAAAATTTCTCAGAAGTTCGCAGCTGATTATACACCTTTGGCTGATAAATTAAGAGAGATTTTAAGAATTGCTGAACAAACACAGCGTAGAGGGAATAGAGGCTAATTATTAAATGAAAAAACAAAAGCACATAGAAACTCATTGGATGTCTATTTCTGATATGATGTCAGCGCTTATGATTATCTTTTTATTTATTTCAATATCTTTTATGATTAAGGTTCACGAACAAAAAAAGGATATGGATAAGATTATTCGTGAATCTAAGCAGATTAAAATTGAAATATATGAAGACCTTAATAAGGAATTTAGTGGTGATTTTGCAAAATGGGGGGCAGAACTAGACCAAAAGACATTATCAGTTAGGTTTAAGGAACCGGATGTATTATTTAAACCTAATTCAAGTAATATAGAAGATAAGTTTGTAGTAATATTAGATGATTTTTTCCCGCGTTATTTAAAAGTATTAAATAAAGCCAAGTACAAGAATTCTATTCAGGAAATTAGAATAGAAGGTCATACCTCTAGTGAATGGGAGGGTGAAATAGGTACAGATAGAGCTTATTTAAAAAATATGGAGTTGTCGCAAAATAGAGCTAGAAGTGTATTGAATCATGTTTATAAGTTGAAAACGCCTGCACAACGTGATTGGTTAATAGAACATTTAACGGCAAATGGATTATCTTTTAGTCAGAGAATCATAGAAAATGGGCAGGAAAACTATGATAAATCTCGTCGTGTTGAATTTAGAATTAGGACCAATGCTGATGAAAAGATGACACAACTTGAGGATAAAACAAAATGATAGAAGAAGGTACTAAAGGTAAGTTAATTTTAGATGCAGAAGTTATAGCTAGGATATTTGCTCCGGTTCGTCAAAAGATGAAAATACCAGCTTATTATCCGACTGATTATGGTATGACTAAGTATAAAATTAATAATTCTTGGGAAGATGCGCTACGTGATGGTATTGAAATAACAGGTGAAGATCCTGATTTTTCTTATGATGATGATACTGGAGAACTCCTTTATAAGGGTGTAAAAGTACTTTTGTATATAAGAGATCAGATGAATTATAAGTTGAAAAATGTAGAAGTATATAATTATAAATCAACTTATAAATTTCACATTGCGTATTGTCAAACTTTAGAAAATATGTACCAACGTGGTAAATATGAAAAATATGTTGTATCTACAAGAACTGATGGTATTTTCTTTGTTCGCATATCTAATGGAGTTGATGAAGCAACATCGGAACAAGAGTTAAAAGTATGTAAAAATTGCTTAAAACGACTTAACTATAAGAATTACAATAATGTATCATATTCGGAGCAGCAAGAAATATACTCTACATTTGATTTAGACGAATTTTTTTCAGTAAATAATGGCAATTATAGATTTTTAGGTACATTGCCTCGAAATACTGAAAAAAATGCTCCCGTAAATTCTTATACTGATGATTGGCAAGAAATATCTGAGCGAGAGAGAAGAAGACATAATTGGAAATGTGAAAAATGTGGTAAAGATTGTTCTAAAAACCATGGAGATTTACAAGTACACCACATAAATGGAATTAAATCAGATAACAGAATATACAATTTGATAGTTCTTTGTGTTGATTGTCATAAAGAGGAACATGCTCATATGAGAAATTTTAAATATAAAAAAGACTAAATTGTATACATTTCCCTTCCTCTCCCCAAAAGGTGCCATTTGTGGTATTATTTACATAGTGTCGTTTGGCACCGCTTACCAAAGCTTATGCAAGGAGTGATAGATTATGACAACTGCAAAGGAATTGCAAAAGAATTTGACATGGGAATTCCCCCATATCGCTAAGAAGAACACTGCTGCCAAGGAAGCAGCGTTTGCATACTGCGAAGGCTACAAGGAATTTTTGAATATAGCAAAAACCGAGCGCGAATTTACCGCCAAGGCTGTAGAAAAGCTGGCTGCCGCAGGCTATGTTCCCTTCGAGGAAGGCAAGGCATATAAACCCGGTGACAAGGTCTACTTTGTTAACCGCGGCAAATCTCTGGCTATGTCCACCTTCGGTACCGCGCCGCTGGAGGCAGGCGTGCGCCTGAACGCTGCGCATATCGATTCTCCGCGTCTTGATTTGAAACCGAACCCGGTATACGAAACCCATGAGATGGCATATTTTAAAACGCATTATTACGGCGGTATTCGCAAATATCAGTGGGTAACCGTGCCTCTGGCTATGCATGGCGTTATCATCAAAAAGAACGGTGAGTTGGTGAAGGTCTGCGTGGGCGAAAATGCCGGCGACCCTGTTTTCTGCGTAACCGATTTGCTGCCGCATCTTGGCGCTAAGCAGAACGAGCGCAAGCTGGGCGAAGGCATTAAGGGCGAGGAGCTGAATATTGTTATCGGCAGCCTGCCTTTTGTTGACGAAAGCGAAGAAGAAGGCGTAAAGGATGCCGTAAAGCTGAATGCGCTGGCACTGCTTAACGAAATGTACGGTATTACCGAGCATGATTTTATGCGTGCGGAAATTGAATTTGTTCCCGCAACCAAGGCGCAGGATGTAGGCCTGGACCGCAGCCTGATTGGTGCCTACGGCCAGGATGACAAGGTTTGCGCTTATACCGCACTGACTGCGGAAATTGATACTAAAGCACCGTACTACACCACTGTTACGGTTTTGGCAGATAAAGAGGAAATCGGTTCCTACGGCAACACCGGCCTGAATTCCGATTTCGTGCTGCACTATCTGGAGGATTTGGCAGCAACTCAGGGTGCCAACATCCGCAAGCTGCTGCGCAATACTACTGCACTTTCCTCCGATGTTAATGGTGCCTATGACCCGAGCTTTGCTTCCGTATACGAAGAACGCAACAGCTGCTTCGTCAACAAAGGCCCTGTACTGACAAAATATACCGGTGCGCGCGGCAAATCCGGCTCCAACGATGCCAGTGCCGAAACGATGGCCAAGGTTATCAGCATTATGGATGAGGCTGATGTTTTCTGGCAGATCGGCGAGCTGGGCGCTGTTGATGAAGGCGGCGGCGGTACCGTTGCATTGTATGTTGCTGCTATGGATATGGACGTAGTCGATCTTGGTGTGCCTATTCTGTGCATGCATTCTCCGTTCGAGCTGAGCTCTAAGCTGGATGTTTATTACACCTATAAAGCATTCGCTGCTTTCCTGGATAGCAGCAAATGAATACCCTTAACGAGCTTTCGCAGGCAGAGAAAAAGCAGCGTATTTTAGTTTTATGTAATGAGAACGAAATTGCCGGCTTGCAGGCACAGGGGCTGCCTGTGAGCTGTGAGGACAGCCTGCTTTCAATGCAGCATCTGAAAATGGCACGCCTGGAGGCAGAGCGTCGCCATAAATTGAATGAAGGCTTACAGGTTTTTACGATTACGCCGGAGCCTGTGCAGGCGACGGAAGCAGAACGGGCGCTGATTTACGCTATGCTTGTACGCTGCCGTAAGGTTATCAGCTGCCGTGATAAGCTGGAGGATATGCTGAAATTTGACGACCGCGAGGGCTGGGCAGCTTATAAGCAGGAGTATGAAAATAAAGTGCTCGATGCGTATAAGGCTACGTGGCGTGACGCAGAAGTCTATCCTTATAATATTATTGATAACATCAAAGAGTACAATAAAAACGAAAGCTATATTTTAAAGCAGCTTTACTGGCATCTGGCAGAGCGTACGCCGGGCGTTGTTAATGACGGTGATGCCGAGATGATTAACGAGCTGCGAAAAATGTTCTGCGATTTGAGCGTGAGCCTTTTGCAGGCCGATGTGGTTGTAGTTAGCGAGGGCTTGGAGGATGCAGAGCTTTTGGCTTTGGCAAGCAAATTTATATGGCACGGTGAGGCAAAAGTAGAGCGGTTGTGAGTGCAGGCAGGATTGCCCTAAAAAAATATAGCAAGTCATGTCGCATAAACAAAACACCCGAAGTCGTAATGGCTTCGGGTGTTTGCGCATATTTATAAATAACTTTTGATATTCCAAAGCAGATAAAGCGGCAAGCTGACGGTTTTCGTATCGTCAGAATCGTTAATGCCGATGTTTTTGAGTGATAGCTTGAACCCGGTTTGTGGTTTGTATTTTTTGCAAAATAAACCATAGCTTTTTGCTCTTGTATGTATTTCGGCCTTTGCTTCAACAGGTACGAGCTGGCTTTGGTATTCAAAAATAAAATCAAGTTCTGCCGTATTGCCTGAACGCCAAAAGTATGGGTGCAAATTGGTGTAAATGAGCTCGTTAAATACGAAGTTCTCAGTGAGTGCACCTTTAAAATTTTTGTAGTAAGGACTGTCGTATAAAACAGTATCCGCTGTTAAGCCGCATTTTCGGCATAACAGACCAATATCTGCCAGATAAACTTTAAAGTAGCTGGCATCAGCATTAAAGGCCAGGGGAAGTTCAGGAACACTGACTAAATCAAGCTTATTCACCAGTCCTGCATTTACTAACCATTCCAACGCATCTTCTAAATCCTTGGAACGTTTACCTTGCTTGACATGGGAAAAGAAAAATTTGTTATTTTCACGAGCCAGTTGAATAGGTACGGAATCCCAAATCCAGTTAATTTTAGGGACATCAACATTGGGTGCGTATTTAGAAAAATCACTGGCGTAGTCTTCAAGCAGATTATCTTGTAAGGCTTCGACTGCCGAAAAATCGTGCGTTTCTATCCATCTTGCAACGACTTCAGGAAGACCACCAATCAGATAATAATGTTTGAGTTCTTTGGTGAGAGTTGTAGTATATAGTTCAGGTAATGGCTCATCTGGCTTATATTTCAGTAAACCGTCAAGAAGTGCTTTGTGACCATTGGCGATTAAAAACTCGCTATAGCTCATGGGGTACATTTTTAAGCGATCAACTTTACCGACAGGAAAAGAGATGTTGTTGCGTTTTAAAGCGACGCCTAACAATGAGCCTGCGCAGACGATATGCTGCTTAGGCAAAGTCTCAAAAAAGTATTTTAATGAAATCAGAGCTTCCGGGCAAGCCTGAATTTCGTCAAAAATCATGAGTGTTTTGCCGGGAATAATTTTTTTGTGATTTATAATACTCAGTTCATCTAAAATTCTTATTGCATCAAAATCAGTTGCGAAAATTGAAGCCAGACGGTTGTTGCCTTCAAAATAGAAGTAGGCGACATCGTCAAAATATTCTTCACCAAATTTTTTTAGCAGATAAGTTTTGCCGCATTGTCTGATCCCTGTAACAAGTAATGGCTTACGATGTGGAGAATCTTTCCATTGTTTTAAGTTTTCTATGGCTTGTCTATACAAAATACTTACCTCCTGTTCGTTTGTTTGTTGAGAATATTATATGGCTAAAAGTAAAAACATGCAAGCGTTTCTGCATTTTTCCTATGAAAAATGTACTTGCACGCACAAAGTTCCTATGAAAAATGCAATTTTAGCTGCGAACTTCCTAGGAAAAACGCAAATAAACCTTATCGGGCGGTTTTTGCGTTTTGTCACAGATTTTTCCTTGCATATTAAACTTGCTTATAGTAGACTATAATATGTAGAACTAGGCAAGGCCGCTAAGTTTCTTGAGAAGAAGCACAAGATATATAAGTAAGGACGGTGACTGTAAGATGGCTGATATCGTAGAAAGTCTGGCAGGAAACAAAATGCTGATGCTGAAGCAGGATATAGCTTTTTTGCGCAAGCGTCTGGCGGAATGTGCTGATGAGGATGCTAAAAAGGCTATCCGCAGGGAATTAATGGAGAAGGAAACCTATTATAATATTTTAGCAGACCGCCAGCGGGTGAATTTCTGAGCCGGAAGCAGTGCCGGCTTTTTCTTATAAGGTCGGGCGAAATATGCCTGTGGCAAAATTTTCCGGATTTTTATTAAGTCTTGAAAAGAGCCTGTGTTTGATGATAAAATATTTGTTACGGAAAAATTTTTCCGACTTCGCATATGCAGGAGGGTTATTTTGGAAAAACTAATTGTGAAGGGCGGAACCCGCCTCGTTGGTGCAGTTAAAACCAGCGGTGCGAAAAACGCTGTACTGCCGATTATTGCAGCTTCTATCCTGGGAACTACCCCAAGTCATCTTGATGAAGTTCCGATGCTGGAAGATGTGCATACTATAAGTGAAGTTTTAAAATGTCTGGGACTGTCCGTGGAATGCAGTCCGGAGAAGAATGTGCTGGATATCGACAGCACTGAGATAACCTCGTATGAAGCACCGTATGAGCTGGTGCGTACCATGCGTGCGTCCTTTCTGGTAATGGGACCTCTGCTGGCGCGTATCGGTAAAGCGCGTATTTCTATGCCCGGCGGCTGCGCTATCGGTGCTCGTCCGATTGATATTCATCTCAAGGGCTTTGAGGCTCTGGGTGTAAAAATCGAACAGGGACATGGCTATATTGAAGCAAGTGCTCCCGAGGGACTGAAGGGTACCAGCATTTATTTTGATTTCCCGAGCGTAGGTGCTACCGAAAATATTATGATGGCAGCTTCTCTTGCTGAGGGTACTACTATTTTGGAAAATGCTGCCGAAGAACCGGAGATTGTCGATCTGGCCAACTATCTGAATAAGATGGGTGCCAAAATCCGCGGTGCCGGTACCGATACTATCCGCATTGAGGGTGTAGACAAGCTGCACGGTGCAGACTATACCATTATTCCGGACCGTATTGAGGCAGGCACTTATATGATTGCTGCTGCTATGACCGGCGGTGATGTTGTTGTGGAAAATGTTCTGCCGGAACACCAGAAGCCGCTGATTGCCAAGCTGCGCGAGGCAGGTGCTGTGGTAGAAGAGGATATTGATAAGGTGCGCGTTATCGGCAAGAATCCGTTGAAGGCTGTATCTATCAAAACTCTGCCTTATCCGGGCTTCCCGACTGATATGCAGGCTCAGATGATGGCGATGATGGTTATTGCCGAGGGCCGCAGCAAGGTTACGGAAACTGTTTTTGAAAATCGTTTCATGCATGTGGTTGAGCTGAACCGCATGGGTGCGCAGATTTCTACCGAAGGTCGCAGTGCCGTTATCGACGGTCCCTGCAAGCTGACAGGCTGTGATGTGCGCGCAACCGATTTGCGTGCCGGTGCCGCGATGATTCTGGCAGGCCTTGTGGCCGAAGGTACAACACGTATCGGCGATTTGCACCATATTGACCGTGGCTACGAGAACATTGTTGCTAAGCTGAAAAATCTGGGTGCAGATATTGAACGCGTAGATGTAGATTAAGGAGATATGACTAATGTTTAAGAGTATGGATATCGGTATTGATTTGGGTACCGCTAACATTCTTGTTTATGTCAAGGGCAAGGGCGTTGTCCTGAAGGAGCCTTCTGTTGTGGCTATTGACAAGGTGCGCAACAAGGTGCTAGCTGTGGGCGATGATGCAAGAGAAATGCTGGGACGTGCTCCCGGAAGTATCGTTGCTATCCGTCCGCTGAAGGAAGGCGTTATTGCAAATTATACCGTAACGCAGAAGCTGCTGGCTTATGTTATTGAGAAGGTTGCGGGCAAGAGCCTGTTTTTCAAACCGCGTGTTATGACTTGTGTGCCTATCGGCATTACTTCTGTAGAAAAGCGTGCTGTTATGGAGGCTACTACCCAGGGCGGTGCGTCTAAGACTTATCTGATTGAGGAACCGCTGGCTGCTGCTCTTGGCGCCGGTATTGATATTTCCGTACCGCGCGGCAATATGGTTGTTGATATTGGCGGTGGTACTACCGATATCGCTGTGCTGAGCCTTGGCGGTATTGTTGTTGATTCTTCTATCCGTATCGGCGGCGATCATTTTGATGAGGCTATTGTGCGCCATGTGAAGAAGGTACATAATGTGCTTATCGGTGAACGTACTGCTGAGGAAATCAAGATGAATGTTGCTACTGTTATTACTGATGGTCGTCATGAGTCTATTACTGTGCGTGGCCGTGATATGGTTACCGGTCTGCCGACTACCTTCAGCGTAAGTTCTGAGGATTGCCGTGTGGCGCTGGAGGATGCTGTTGCTTCTCTGATTGCTACCGTGCGCGGTGTTCTGGAAAAATGCCCGCCGGAGCTGGCTGCGGATATTGTTGATAACGGTATTTATCTGACCGGCGGCGGTGCGCTGCTCGACGGTCTGGCTGAGATTATGCAGCGTGAAACCGGTATTACTACGCATATTGCCGATGATCCGTTGGAGTGTGTAGCTCTTGGCACCGGCAAGGCGTTGGAGAATCTGGATAAGTTGCATCCGGGTACTGTTTATACTGCGTCTAATCTGGTTGATTGATACTAGGGTATTGATTATTGATTTTGGGGAGGAGCTGCCGTTGGCAGCTCCTTTTGTGTAGATGTGAAGAAGAAGGGTATATGGTGTCACAATTAATATATTGCAACCCTTCCGTCTGCTCGCAAAAGCTCGTAGCCACCTCCCCTTTCAGTGGAGATATACAGTGCTTGTTAAACGCTGACTTTTGCAAGTTAGTCGAACTTTTATATGCTCCCTGAAAGGGAGCTGGCATCGCCGAAGGCGATGACTGAGGGTTGTGCCACGATATATTACTTGCTTTGGTGTTCTGCTAACTTTCTTGCCTGCCCCTTGCACTCTTCGAGTATAACACGACCAGCATTTTTCATTACATGAAAAATGGGTCTTAGTATAGCGAAGGTGCCGAGCGAAGCGAGGCGGAAGGGGGAGTGCTGCGTAATTGACATATCGTTCCGCTCAGAAAAAATTTTCCCGTGCCCGTAGGGCACAACGCAAATTTCGTGTGGAACCAGTACGAAACGTGCGGCGCCGATTTTGTTCGCAAGTAACTTTTAGTTTTCGGTTGCCTTGTTTCTATGGGTCCGGACACTCATTTGCTAAAATTTTTATTCGCTGCACGGTATATCAATTACTGTCTTTGGCGTTCTGCTGTCCTTTTTGCCTCTCCTTGGGGCGGGTGGCATCGCGTAGCGATGACGGAGAGGGGTATTACAACGCTCTAATGCATTCTTCAATCTTCTACTAGTTTTTCTTTTAAGAGGTCCTGAATATGAATTTCAAAAAACTGATATGTTCTGTTTTTATGTTGGCTGCGCTGTGTGCCGCTCCGCTTGCGGCGAGCGCCGCTCCCGTTACGGCGGTACGCAGCAGCGTTAGTCCTGCGCGAGTACGTCTGGTGTTCGACAGCAGGGAACCTGTTAAATATACTGCCGAAAAAAACGGCTTGCAGCTGGTGGTTACGTTGCCTGAAGGTACGGCGCTGACGCAAAGTCCTGTCTTTAAGCAGGATGCGGTGATTAAAAATATCACTGTACCTGCCAAAAAGAAGAAAAAGGCCCAGGTGGTTATCGATTTAACCAAAGATTGCCAGTACAAGCTGTATAACCTGAAAAATCCTGACCGTCTGGTGCTGGATATTTACCGCATTCCTATCAGCAAAACAACAACGCAGCTGGCAGGCGGCGTTACCTATACCTATGCGCAGGAGGAGCTGAACGGAAGGCCTATAGTAAGCTATTTGGTGAGCGTTGCGCCTTCGGCACGCCTGGAGCTGAGACCTTTCTCGGCCGCAGGCATGTATAACGGACGCGGCAGCCTGGCTGCGCAGGCAGCACAAAGAGGTCTTGTGGCTGCCATCAATGCGTCGTACTTTGATACCGACGGCTGGGTTATCGGCAACGTTAAGGATAAGGGCAATTTTGTCGCTATGGATGCTACGCCGCGCAGCGGTTATGTAGTGCAGGGCAACGAGCAGAAGATTGTGCGCGACATTGCCTACACCGGCAGCGTAACACTTCCTGACGGCAGAGCGCTGCAGCTGAAGGGCATGAACCGTGCGCGCATTGCCAATGATTTGGTGCTGTTTAATTCCTATTACGCTACCTCGACCAAAACGAATCAGTACGGGCGTGAGGTAAAAATCAAAAACGGCCGTGTTGTTGCTGTTTCTACAGCAGGCAATATGCCTTTGGAGCCGGGCTGCGTAGTGCTTTCCGGGCATGGTACAAATGCGGCTGCGCTGGCAGGCCTGCGCCTGGGCGACCATGTAATGCTCACGCAGAGCCTGGGCAGCAGCATTGCGGATGCGGCAACAACTGTTGTCAGCGGCGGTCCGCTGCTGGTAGAAAACGGCAGAGTGAATGTGCGCACTGCAGAGGAGCAGATGGCTCCTGATATCGCGCGTGGCAGAGCACCGCGTACTGCGGTAGGCCTGAAACAGGATGGCACGCTTTTAATGCTCGTCATTGACGGCAGAAGCAGTGCTTCCGCTGGCATGACGCTTGCGGAGCTGGCGCAGTATTTTGTGAAGCTGGGTGCTGTGAGTGCTGTCAATTATGATGGTGGTGGCAGCAGCGAAATGGTCATCAACGGCAAAATCGTCAACCATCCTTCGGACGGACGCGAGCGTTTGGTGAGCATCGGTCTGGGATTGTTTATCAAATAAGCTGGTAATATAGGCAAATAAAAACAAGGGGCGGTCACGCTTTAGCTGTGACAGCTCCTTGTTTTGTTTGTTGTGATTCAGTTTAATCTTCGGTGATGATAACGCCGGTGCCTATGCCGCCGTTATCGCTGCAGACAAGCTCCTTCAGGCTTTGGATATCCGCATTGCGCAGGCGGATGCAGCCTTCGGAGGCCATCGTGCCGATAGAGGCGGGGTCATGCGTACCGTGAATGCCGATGCCTATCCAGCCGGTGTCCAGCGAAAGGAACCATGGACCGTAGGCGTCTTCAATTACGCCCTTGCCGTCACCGAAATCGTGCGTCCAGTAATGCGCCGGGCAAACCTCCTCAATGCGGAAGGGAACCTGCGAGGAAGGCACGCCTGCTGCCGCACCTGTGTAGTAGGAGGGAATTGCTGCTGCGCTGCCCCAGGAGGTGGGGGTACGGTTGTCACCGGTGTACTGCTTGTCGCCGGGGTTTTTGGCAACAGCGATAGGATAGCTGCAGACTGCTTCCTCCACACCCTGCTGATAGACGTCAAGGCGGTAGCTTTGCTTATGGATGCAGATGAGATATCTGGCGTTGCCGAACAGGGTGGACGCAGGCGCCGCAGCTGCTAAGCTGCAGCTTAGCAGCAGGCAGACGCTAAATATTAAGCCTAAAAGTTTTTTGAGCATTGCTGATACTTCCTTAAAGCTTATTTAGCAGGCTACGCGTACAAAATCTGCGCTTACATAGCCAACCTCACCTTGAGCGTTAATAGCCTTCCACCATTGGCGTCCCTCGGCTTCGAATGCGCCTTCTAACGGTGCTATTTCTTCGCCGGACATCAGCGAATCAATTACATTGCTGCTTGTGGAGGGGGCGGTGCGGAAGTTTACATAGTCACCGGTTAAAACCAGTTTTACGCCGGGAGCCCAATAGCTGTCCATGTTTTCAAATTTGCTGTAGAGGTTGTATATTTTTTGATTGGAGTATTGCAAACTTTCGGCAGACATGCTGTCCCCGTATTGAGCATAGCCTTTGCTGGCAGGGATAGAGTGTGCATTTTCAGTGCGGAGCTCATCGTAGGTACTGATAAAGGCATTGATATATTTTTTGTTGTCATAAATAGTAGTCAGCCAGTAATCATCAGCACCGGAATCGGCTTCTCCCTTGGCGCTGAAGCTTACTGTGGCGCCGTTACTGTTTTGCTGCACATCATACATCTGCAAGGCGGCAAAGGCAATCGCTTTGGCCTCCATATCGCTGATGTAGATGCCCTTGCGGCTGAAGCAGGGAGCGACATATTCCTCGGCATAGTTTACGGTCATGGTATGCTTTACATCAAAGCGGGTATTTTTCAGCAGAAAGGCTTCTGTTCTGCCGCAGCGGGAGTCAATATCAGTAGGGAGCCTGCTTGCGGAGGTATTATAGACTGCTGCCTCCATAACAGATGTGCCGGTGAAGAGCATGGCTGCTGCCAGTGCTCCGATAGCAAAATTTTTGATTTTCATAACAACATCTCCTTTCCAAATGTGGAAATTATATTCTTTGATGCTTATATTATAGCCCCAAAAACGCTTTTGCACCCTACCCCAAAGGGTGATTTCGGGTAGGACAGGCGAAAAAAAGAGCAAAATATTAAGTGCCGGCAATTTTTTGCCTGCAGTTGATTTCAATAATGTTTTATTTAAGAGCTGTTTACAGTCTCTTCACTTGTCAAAATATTGCTGAGGCTGTATAATTTATGTTAGAGAAATATATCTGAAATGAGGTGAGTCACATGGGTAAAAAGTTGATAGTGATTTTGACTATTGCCGCTTTAGGCATCTTTACACTTGCTGCCGTTGGCTGTGCTGCTGTGACTGACCAGCGCGCCGCTGTCAGCGGTATTGTAGTTGCCGATGGACTGGCACAGGAGGGCACTCAGGTTAAGCAGGGTGACATTCTGGTAAAGGTAAAATCTATAGCTGGCGGTAGTATTGCTGCTGCACGTGCTACAACTGCAGGTAAGGTTAGCCAGGTACTGGTTAAACCCGGTGATAAGATTGAGGCACAGCAGGTTGTAGCTAAGGTTAGTGAATAACGGTAAAGAAAACCGGCGAGCTTCTTAGCCGCCGGTTTTTGTAGTATTATAGAGCAAAATACCGGAAGCGGACCGGTAAATATTTTATTTTTAGGAGCGAGTATGAGAGTATTTTTATTAGCATTATTGTTTTGCTGCCAGCTGCTGACGGCAGCTGCCGCCAATGTTCCTCTGATGCCGGTGCGTGATTTGCGTGCAGGTATGCAGGGCATAGGCAAAACCGTTATCAGCGGCGATACTATTGAAACCTTTAACGTAGAAATTTTAGGTGTCAATGGCAGTGAAGCTATGGGATATAATATTTTTGTGCGCCTTTACGGCGATCTGATTGAAAAGACAGGCGGTGTTGCTCAGGGAATGAGCGGCAGTCCTGTTTATGTAGACGGCAGACTTGTCGGTGCTGTGGCCTTCGGCAAGACCTTCAACGACCCGCATTACTGCTTCCTGACGCCAATCGGCAAAATGCTGCCGCTGCTGGACGAACCGAGAGAGCTGCCGGCAGACTGGATTCCTAAGGGAACGGCGCTGATGGCAGGCGGTTTTACGGAATACGGCATGGAATATCTGCAGGAGAAGTTGCAACCCTTCGGCCTGACTGCTGTCAACAGCGGCGGCACAGGAGCTTCCAGCGATAAGCCGCTGGAGCCCGGCAGCAGTGTCGGTGTTGCTCTGATGCAGGGTGATATGACTCTTGGCGCTCTCGGTACCGTTACCTGGACCGATGACAGCGGTAAGATTCTGGCCTTCGGACATCCCTTTATGCAGCGCGGCAGCAGCAATTTCTTTATGAATAAGGTGTGGGTGCTGGGCGTAGTTCCTAACCTGCAGAGCAGTTATAAGGTAGGCAATCTGGGTGAAGCTATCGGCAGTATTACACAGGACCGTTCCAGCGGTATCGGCGGTGTAGTAGGCAAGCAGCCTGCTTCTATTCCGATGTTTGTTACGGTCAACGACAGCAGCCGCGGACAGGCCAACAGCATGCGCATGCGTCTGATTGACGATGAGCAGCTGGTGCCTTCGATGGTTGATGCGGCTGTAGTCAATACTGTGAGCAAGACTGTGGACCGCAACGGCGGCGGTACGGCCAAGCTGCATTTTACCATTACCGGCGTGGACAGCAAGAAGGAAATGCTGACGATTGATCGCGAAAATATGTATTATTCCAATGACGCGCTGCTGAAAAATCTGGATGCGGAGCTGACGGAGGCTGTAACGATTCTGATGCAGAACAAATTCGAGCCTGTGCAGATTTACGGCATTAATGTAGAGGCAGAGGTCAGCAATGCGGTGCAGGTGGCGGAAATTCTTAACGTGCGCACCAAGAACGCCAAGGTTAAGCCCGGTGATAAGGTAGCCATTGATGTTACAATGAAGCCTTACCGTGGCGAAGAATTTACCAAGACGGTTTATTTCAAGGTGCCTAAGGATCATCCGGGCGGCAAGCTGGCACTGAACGTGCGCGGCGGCAGCAGCATGGCCTGGGCTATCGAATTGCTGCGCAAGCAGCAGTCCGAGGGTGTTCCCGCTGCCAAGAAAAAGGAAACACGCCACAAGCTCAGCGATTATATCAAGAGCGTGAATACGGCCGACAAGAATAATGAACTGATTATTGATGTGGCTATGGGACAAATGCAGCCGCCGAATCCGGAGGCTGCTGCTAACGATGCAGGCCTTGCGGGTATGCTGCAGGGCTCTCCGTTCAAGCAGAAGTATCCCTTTGATTTCATTATTGATGGCGAGAGCGAAATCGTGCTTACCGTTGACAAGTAATTTTGTCGAGTGATATTTCCGTTCACTTAACAAAATTTTTCATATTACTGTATCGGTATGGCTGTTTTGTGTCATACATTCGCCATAATTTGGCGGTATAATGATTATGTAGAAAAAGCTGAAGATAAGGATGTAAAAATGCTGAAATCTATCTGTGAAGCAATGGGTAACAGAATATTGGCCTTCTGTGCTGCCAGCGGCAAGCTGACGCTGCTGCTTTTAGCTACGCTGCGTCATCTGAAGGACGCCAATGGCAAGGAGGTTGTGCGTCAGATGGCACTTTTGGGAGCGGATTCGCTGCCGATTGTAATGATGACGATTCTCTGTACCGGTATGGTATTTTCCGTACAGACGGCCAAGGAGTTCGTGCGTCTGGGTGCGTCCTCTTCCGTAGGCGGCATTGTAGCTATCGCTATGGCGCGTGAGCTGGTGCCGGTGCTGACAGGCGTTGTTGTTGCCGGCCGTATAGGTGCGGCGATTGCAGCGGAGCTTGGGACGATGAAGGTTACCGAGCAGATAGACGCGCTGCGCGTTATGGCTGCCAATCCTGTGAGCTATCTGGTGGTGCCGCGCTTTATCGCGCTGGTGCTGATGATGCCCGTGCTGGTGGTTTTTGCTAACTTTATCGGTAATATCGGCGGCTGGGTTGTGGCGCATTATTACGCCGGCATCGGCAGCTTTACTTATGAAAATTCTATCAGGACACTGGCAGAGTTCTATGACGTATTTGGCGGCATGGTCAAAAGCTGTGTCTTTGGTGCGATAATTGCTATCGTGGGCTGCTATAAGGGCCTGAACGCTCCGAACGGCGCTGAGGGTGTCGGCCTTGCGACTACTGCCTCGGTAGTGCTTTCGATTATTCTGGTGTTTATCACCAACTATTTTCTTTCTATCGTTTTGTATGTGTAAGGAGTCGGCAGAATGTCAAACGAAGCTATGATTCAGCTCCGACAACTTAAAATGGCCTTTGGCAGCAAGGTGATTCTTGATAATCTGGATTTAGATGTACGTCAGGGGGAAACACTGGCGGTTATCGGCCCGTCCGGTACAGGCAAGAGCACGATTATCAAGCTGCTGACAGGACTGCTGGCACCTACTTCCGGCAGTATTGTTATCGACGGTCAGGAGGTAAGCTCCTTCACCGAGGATGAATGGGATGGCCTGCGCCAGCATATGGGCGTAGTTTTTCAGTATTCCGCTTTGTTCGATTTTTTGAGCGTAGGCGAGAATGTAGCCTTTGGCCTGCGGCGGCACTTTAAGCTGCCGGAGGAGGAAATACAGGAGCGCGTCGGCAAGCTGCTGGAGATGGTAGGCATGCCGAATACGCAGCACATGCTGCCGGCAGAGCTTTCCGGCGGTATGAAAAAGCGCGTTGGTTTGGCGCGGGCGCTGGCTATGCAGCCGCAGATGGTTTTTTATGACGAGCCGACCTCAGGTCTGGACCCGGTTATGACGATGACCATTAGCAGGCTGATACGCAAAACGCAGCAGACGCTGGGCGTAACATCGGTTTTGGTAACACACGATATGGAATCGGCCTATTATGCCGCAGACCGTATCGCTATGCTATATGATGGACGCATCGTGCAGATAGGCACGGTTGCGGAGATAAAAAACAGTAATAATCCTGTCGTTAAGGCGTTTATTAACGGTATGGAATTGAAAGAGGAGGAGAAGGATGAGCAGCAGCGAGGTTAAGGTAGGTGCCTTTGCATTAGGCGGCGCGGTGGTGCTGGCCGGCATTATTACCTTTATGGGTGCTTTCAGCTTTGGCAAAAAAGGCTATGAGCTGCGCATTAACTATCCTCAGGTAAGCGGACTGATGCCTGGGCATGTTGTGCGCTATGCAGGCGTGCAGGTAGGCACGGTCAAAAAAATCAATGTGGCACCCGATAAGGTAGAGGTTATCACAGAAATCAACGATGATATCAAAATACCGCAGGGAGCAACCTTTACGATTTCTTCCGACGGTATTATGGGCGAAAAATTTGTCAGCGTTATTCCTCCTGCCAAGCAGGGACAGGGTTATGTAGCCGAAGGCAGCACGATTAACGGTGTTCCCGGCGGCGGTATGGACGAGTTTTTTGCTTCCTCCGGTGATCTGGTAAAGCGCATGGAAAATATCGCCAATGCCTTTGAAAATGTTTTTGGCGACAAGGAAGTACAGCAGTCTATGAAATCCGGCTTTAAGAATATGAATAATATCGCCGAGAACATGAATACCTTCACGAAGGTAATGGCTGATGTGGCAGTAGCCAACCAGCAGGATATTACTTCGATGATTCATCAGATTAATGAGCTGAGCCATCGCATGAACGGCACGGCGGCGCATATCGAAAGCATTATGGCCGGTGTGGACAATAACGGCAAGACAGGCCAGAATGTGGCTGCCATTGCCCAGAATATGGCAGATACCAGCCAACGTATGGAAAATATTGTCGAGGTGCTGGAAACAGTAGCGAAGGACCCGGTGACACAAAAGTCGCTGAAGGAAACGCTGGTTAACGTCAAGGAAACGAGCGAGCGTGCCAACAGGATTTTGGGAACTCTCACCGAAGCGAAGGTTTCGACTGACGCCGGCTTTGCCGCCAAGGGCGGTGACTGGCGCGGCAGCTTGGGCGTAACGCTGCATCCTGCGGATGATACCTTCCTTTATATGGGCGGTTATGACATCGGCAATGCCAATAAATTCGATTTTCTCGTAGGCCGTCAGTATGGCAACGCTGCCTTCAGTATGGGTGCTATGCAGGGTGACTTCGGTGTCGGGGCCAGCTATGATTTAGGCAGGGATTTCAGATTGTATTCCCAATTATACGATTTTGATGATCTCAAGGTGCGTCTGGGCGGCGAATTCCGTTTGCATGATAACCTGTCGCTTTACGGCGAAACCATGGATATGCGCGGTAATAAAGCTAATACTTATATGGGTGTGCGTACTTATTTCTAAAAAATATTTGACAAACAGCCCTAAATAAATATATAATTTTACTACTGACTGGTTAGTCAGTTTTAGAAAATGGAGGTTTTTCGGATGAATAGAAATAAATTAACAAAACGTTTCTTGCTTTTATCTGCAGCGCTGACCATGGCACTGGGCCAAAGTGCTTTTGCCGGCGAAACCGTTGCTTTAAATCTGGACGACGCTATGCTGCGTGCTTTTCAGACCAACCCGACTGTAAGCATTGCCCAATACGAGCTTGACAGCGCCCGTGCCAGCTACAATGCTGCCCGCCAGAGCCGCGGTATCAGCATCACTGCTAACCATGATAGTAATCGTAGCGGTAATAATGATGCGCCTAAGAACATTACAAATACGCATTCTAACACACTGACTGCAGCGTTGCCAATTTTTACCGGTGGTAAATTGAGCGGTACCATTAAACAGGCTAAGGCTAACTATCAATACAATGAGGTTGGCGTACAACGCACCTATAACGAAATGCGTTCTACCGTTACCGACGGTTATTTTAATATGCTGCAGGCAGATAATATCCAAAAGCTCAGCGCGGAATCCGTTACCCGTCTGGAGGACCATCTGAAAAATGTTCAGGCACAGTATGATGTTGGCGTGGTAGCCAAGGTTGACGTGCTGCGCTCTCAGGTGGAGCTGGCCAATGCTAAGCAGACACTGATTCAGGCAGAAAATGCCTATCAGGTTGCTGAAGCGAACATGAACAAAATCGTCGGCCTGCCGATGGATACTACTCTGAAGCTCGATAATCTGCTTGTTTATAATGCTTATGATAAAAACATGGATGATTGCCTGGCTTATGCTGCCGAGCACCGTCCTGAGCTGATGCAGGCTAAATATGGCGTGGATGCTGCCAAGGGCGCATTGTTGGTTGCCCGCAGCGGTCATATGCCGCAGGTTAGTGCAAGTGCTACTCAAGCTTTAGGATCAGATCATTGGTTAGGCGACAATAGAACTAAATGGTATGCTGGTATTAATGTAAAAATGAATGTTTTCGATACCGGCGTAACTCTGTCCAAGATTCACGGCGCCGAGGCTGATTTGAAAAAGGCTGAGGAAACATATCGCAATACCGTGGACTCTGTAAATCTGGATGTCCGCAGCAATTATCTGGGACTGCGCGAAGCAGAAAAACGCATCAGCACCACTAAGCTGGCTGTAGAGCAGGCTGATGAGGATTACCGTATCGCTCAGCTGCGTTATATGTCCGGCGTTGGCACCAATACTGACGTTCTCGATGCTCAGGTTGCGCTGACTCAGGCTAAGACCAACTATACTAAGGCTCTGTATGATTACAATACCTCCAAGACAGCACTGGAAACCTCTATCGGCGTACCGATGAGCAATCCTGCTACTGCTGTAAAGGTACAGGCTGCCAAAACTGCAAAAGCTGTTAAAGCAACCAAAGAAAAAACCGAAGAGGCTGCCAAATAATTAAGGCGTAAATTTAATAAACAGTGACACAATCAGGCCGGTGAGGCATAAGCTTCACCGGCTTTTTTATGTGGCTTTAGCCGAGATTTTAGCGGATAAAAGAAATTTCTTCTCAATAAGAGGATGTTTTCTGCTAATGTCGAATAAATAAAAGTCGGAGTATATAAAAAACAGTCTTGTCATATTTTTGTCATAGAATTTTGTTAAACTATTGAATGGTGAAGTGTCATGAAAAAATATCTACAATTTGTTGGAGCGTTAATCATACTGCTTGCGGCAGGCTATATCTTTTTAGTCCATACGGTGATGCCTAAGTACATTAAGCAGGCGATACCGCAAATGCAACAGCTGGCAGCGGAATACATCAACGGCAGTGTTTCTATTGGCGGTCTGAAATGGGAAGGCGGCCTGACGGCCGAGCTGACGGACGTTGTCGTAAAGGATGCCAAGGGCGAGAAGGTGGCCGAGCTGCCGCGTACTGTGCTTACGCTGCGACCCTGGCTGGCAATGCAGAAGCCTGAGCGTGCGCTGAGCAGGATTGATGTGATGCGCCCGAAAATATATCTCACAATGAATGACAAAAATAAATGGAATATGCAGAATCTGCTGAAGCCGTCGGATTCTGAGGAAACGCCTTTTTACGGTACGCTGGCGGTAGACAAGGGCGAGCTGGTGGTAACTATGCCGCAGGGCAAGTGGCAGTTTGGCGTGGAAGGCAATATCAACGGCGGTGCCAATCCTGATTTTGCCGTGGATTTGTCTGTGACAAGCGGTGCCGATAAGCTGAAGCTGGCCGGCACGATGACTACCAAGGGCGAGGGCCGCATGAAGCTGACCGGCGATAAGCTGGCGCTGGCACCCTATGCTGCTTTGGCTAAGCAATACGGTAATGTCGATGAGCTGCAGGGCGGCTTAGGCAAGCTTGCTCTGATTTATGTGAATAAGAACGGCAAGCAGCGCTTTAGCGGTGAAGTGAAGCTGGCAGCCCTCAGCGGTAAGCTGAGCCTGGCAGGCGAGCAGCACAGCCTGCAGCTTGACGGCTTGGTACGTGCGGATGAAAACCTTATCAGCGTCAGCAGTCTTGACGCTCTGGTTGACGGGCAGAAGCTGCACCTGGAGGGTGAAGCGGATTTGCGCAACACCGATTCTTCTTCAGGCTTTGGCGTGCTGAGTAGTGATGCCTTGGCCTATAAAGGCTATAAGGCGGAAAAGCTGCGTGTGCCGTTTGATGTATCTAAGGAAGTTGTGCAGCTGCATGATGTGAGCGCGCAATATGGCGGCGGTACGATTACCGCTAACGGTACGTATGACCTTAAGGAGCAGGTACTGACGGCAGACGCACAGCTGCAGCAGGTTACGCAGAATTTGCCCGGCAAACAGCAGGAGCAGGTACATATCAACGGCAAGCTGGCTGTTCTGGCCAAGCTGGTGCAGGACAAGCTTACACTGCACGCTGCTGCCGATACAATGGATATCAGCTGGCGCAGCCTGAAGCTTAACCGCTTGGCCTTTGACGGAAGCTATGACAGCAAGGGCCTTAATATTGACGACCTCAGCTTTTTTGCCGACGGCGGCGGTACCTTGGCTGCCAAAGGACGCGTTGCCAAGGATGGTGCTTTGGCTGTGCACGGACGTATGGCCGATTTCCCGATTGATCCTGTGCTGGCTGCGGCCGGTCAGGATGGACGCGGACTGTGCTCTACCGGCTTTGATGTAGGCGGTAAGCTGGATGCTCCCGAGTTTTCCGGTATGGTACAGCTGACGCAGGCAGAATTTATGTCGCAGAAGCTTAATGAAGCGCATGGCATTATCAGCATGAAGGATAATATCCTGGGCTTTAAGGATTTTACCGCACATATGGATCAGGGACAGCATATTCTTAACGGTACCGTTAACCTGCAGGGTGCAGAGCCTGTGGCGGACCTTACGCTGACAACGAAGAATGTGCGCATTGAGCCGCTGATGGTGCTTGTGGGCAAGCCTGATATAGTTACCGGTAATCTTGATAATACTATGCAGATAAAGGGCAGCCTCAGCCATCCTTATATTCATGGCGAGGTGCATGCTGCCGACGGCAGTGCCGCCAAGCAGCTGTTTAATAATATCAGCGGTCGTTATGCTTATGAGGACGGCCTGCTGAGATTGCAGGATTTTGTAGTCAATGCTTTTTACGGCAGTCTGACCTTGGATGGCACCATGACGGCCGACCGCAGACTGAACTTTGTTATGGATGCCAAGAATGTTGATCTGGAGCATTTGCCGATAAGTGATGATACAGTCGATTTGGGCGGCAAGCTTAATGCTAAGGGACATCTGAGCGGTACGCTCACAGCTCCCTTCTTTGACGGCGAAGTCAGCAGTGAAAAGATAACTGTCAATGGCGAATCTTTGACGGAGCTGGAAGGAACGCTTGCCAGCAACGGACGTGATAAGAATAAGCTGAATGCTTCCTTTAAGCAGCCTTATCGTGACGATCCTGTCAATTACGGCTTATACAGTGCAGACCTTAATCTCAACCTTGTACAGCATTATATTGAGGGCAAGGTGGAAAATATTTGGGGTGATATCGGCGGCCTGCTGCGCATGGCGCGTCTGGATTATGATATCAACGGCCTGATGCAGGGACAGCTGCTGTTCAGCTACAAAGGCCATGGTGAAGGCATCAAGATTACAGCTGCAGCCGATAATGTAAAAATTCATGATCTTAATTATGCCCACATGCGTTTTGAAGGACGCATTGATAAGGGCGGCGTACTGCATTTTGACAATGTCAGACTGCAGGAGCAGGACGGCGTAAGCGATAAGGGAATTATTGCCGTCGGCGGTTCTGTTGACTTTAAGAAAAAGCTGCTGGATGTAGAGGTGGCCGCAGTTAAGGCTAATCCGGCAATCGTTACCGCAGTCATGAAGGACCCGCCGGAAATTAAAGGCGAAACGGATATGCTGGTGCAGGTGCATGGCAGCTTTGACAATCCTCAGGGAACAGCTTCGCTGGAAATTGCCAACGGTTCTGTTGCCGGCGTAAGTGTGGACGAGCTTACCGCAATGCTGGCGCTGGCCGACGATAATATTAAGCTGCAGCAGCTGATTGCCACGAAGGATGCTTACGGCGTCAGCGCAGCGGGTGATATTCCGCTGGATTTGTTCCGCGATAAAAAACAGCGCCGCAATCCTGATGCACAGATGAATATCGTGATGGACCTGGATAAGGCACGCCTGGGAATTTTGCCGGCGCTTACCAAAATGGTTGAATGGGGCGTAGGAGATACGCAGGGCAAAATCCGTCTGGCCGGTACACTGGAGGAGCCGCTGCTTTTCGGTTCGGTTAAAATAGACGGTGGCAGCGTTAAGGTAAAATATATAAATACAGTCTTTGATGATATCAATCTGGATGTGTTGTTTAACGGCAATACTGTACAGCTGAAGAATCTTTCTGCTAAATTAGGCAAGGGCACGCTCAGTGCCGAAGGCAGCTATGCACTGCATACCGATGCTGATACAGCCTACAGTCTGCATATCAAGGCTGATAAGGCGCAGCTGGCATCTAAGATTTTCACCGGTACGATTACGAGTGATGTAACCTTGCAGCCGGAGCAATATCCGGATATGAAAAACCGCAAGGGTAATGCTGCGCCGCCTATGGCGTTCCGCCCGCGGCTTGCCGGCAGTCTGCGTCTGGATGATGTTCTTATTAATATGCCGACGGTGCCTGAGCTGGGTGAGGGCGACACCAACATAGGCCTCGATATGAAGCTTGTACTGGGCCCGAAGGTACATCTGTACAACAGCTATCTGTATGATATCTGGCTGAAGGGCGGCATTGATATCAAGGGCAGCACAGTCTTCCCGATGATTGACGGCACGATTAAGGCCGATAAGGGTACAGTCAAATATCTGCGTACAGACTTTAAGCTGAATCAGGCAGGTCTGGTATGGGTTGATCCCGGCAGCTTTCTGCCGAACGTAAATCTGGACAGCACAGCGCGCTTCAGCCGTTATAATATCTTTATGAAGATTAACGGCCCCGTAAGCGAAATGGATTTGCAGCTGACAAGTGATCCGCCGCTGACACAAAATACGATTGTGCGTATGCTGACGCTGCAGCGCGAAAGTGCAGGCAGTAACGAGGTTACCGGTGATGATATGGCAAATCTGATGACTGTCGGCCTGCAGATGACAGTGCTGGGTGACGTGGAGATGTTTGTCAAACAGACATTGGGACTTGACCAGTTCCGTATCTATACCGGCAAAACACGCTCAGGTATCGGCTTTGAAAGCGCTTACGACCGGAATAAAGAGTTGACGGAAGATGAGAAAAACCAGTATAATGTTTTAGTAAGCAAATATCTTAATAATAATTTTATGATTGGTTATACAACAAGCTTTGATGCTGTTGACAGAAGCATTTTCGGACAGTACGATATCAGTAAGCACATGAATATCACTTATTCACGCAGCTACGATATGTCGAAGGATCCGAAGGACTGGTATGGCTTGGAATATAAGATTTCGTTCTAAGCAAAGAATAATTTACGAGAGGAGGTGAACAGATGCTGCAAGGATATCTGGAAGAGCTGCGCAAGACTTCGCTGCTGGAGCCGGAAGAAGAGCTGGAGCTTTGGCGGCGTGACGCTGCCGGTGACGAAGCAGCGCATCAGCGCCTGATGACAGCTTATCAGCCGTTGGTTTTCAAAATTGCGTCGAGCTTCAGGCTGCCTGAGGCCGATACAATGGAGCTGATTCAGGAAGGCATGGTGGGTCTGCTGGAAGCGGCGGAAAGCTATGATTATAAGCGTCAGGTAGCCTTCAGCCTGTTTGCCTCATACCGTATCAGAGGAAGCATGGTAGATTATCTGCGGCACAGCACGGATAAGGGCATGCTGTATCTGGACAGTGAGCTGTCCAAGGGCTTTACCTTAAGTGATGCTCTGCCGTCGGAGCTGGCATCTCCCAGCGAGGTGACGGAACAGCAGCTGCTCTGCGAAAAGGTGGCGCAGGCGATGGACCGTCTGCCGCTGAAGGAGCAGCAGGTGCTGCAGGGAATGTATCTGGAGGACAGGCCGGCGCAGGCAGTTGCCGATGCTATTGATGTAAGCCTCGGCCATGTTTACCGCCTGCAGAAGCAGGGTGTGCGCCGTATCCGCGGTATGCTTTCCCGCTTTATACATGAATTTAATAAAGAATAGTATTTAGGCTGATAAATAACGAAAAAAAGCGAAAATGCAAGTTAGCTTTACTAAATCTGTTGTAATCATCTGAAATGACTTGTGAAAACTCAAGGCAGCAGACGATTATATAAGACATAGTTATTAAAAACAATTATGCACAGAAAGGGGTAAAAGTATGACGCAGTCAAGCCGTACATTGTTTCAACGCATCCGCTGCATAAAGAGCAGTCTGGATAAGGCGGAGCAAAGCTTTATGGATAATAAGGATATACGGGGCGAGCTTGATTTGATGCTGGCGGAGGCTGAGCTGAAAAATCTGCGTCGTAAGAAGGACCGTCTCTGGAGCTGGAACCGGCAGGTTCTGGCAGGCTGTGCAGCTGTTTTGCTGGTAGTTGCCGGTTTCGGCGGCTGGTGCTTTGCCAGAAACCATTACCGCGCGAAGGCGCAGGCCGTGTTGCCGCCGCCTGTGTCAGCACCTGTGGTCAAGCCGGAGCAGAAAATACCGGTGCAGGCTGCGGTGCCCAAGACTGCAGCTATACAGAAGCAGCAAGCTAAGGATACACCGGTACAGGAGAAACAAGGAGCTCCCGACCGTGTTACTATATCTAAAGCCGATATGCACAAATTAGTGCAGTCAGCGCGAGTTGAGTTGAGTAACTCTAAATGAAATATGAGGAGGAATATCAATTGAAGAAACAAAAATTATGGCGGCCTCTGACAGTAGGCCTGACAGCAATGATGCTGGCCGCACCTGTCTATGCCGAAGAAATTCAGACACCTGCTATGGGTGCTGATACCTCTGTAACGCAGACTGCACCGTCATCCCATCAGGAGGAAAACAAGCTGGCTCCTTATATCGGTAAGACCATTACCAAACAGATTATTGAGGGTAATGTTGCTGTACCTGAGGCTGAAATTGCCGCTGCTTTGAAAACCAAACCGGGAATGCAATTTACCGAAGCAGGCCTGAGCGAGGATTTAAGTGCTATTTATGATTTGGGCTGGTTCTATGACCTGCGTCCAGAATTCAAGACGGTACCGGAAGGTGTACAGGTAATTTACCATGTTATGGAAAACCCTGTATACCAAAAAACAGATGTTGAGGGCAACACTGTATTGAACAAGCAAAGAGTTGCAAGCTTTTTTGACCTGGAGCAGGGTAAAATCGCCAACCTGAAGGATATTAATAAATGCGTACAGAAGCTGGAAGAGGAATACCGTTCCAACGGCTACATCCTGGCGCGTGTTACCGACGTGCATATGGAAAAGGACGGTACCCTGAAGGTTGCTGTCAACGAAGGTATTGTTGAAGGCTTCAAGGTTAAGGGCAACGTAAAAACCAAGGATTATGTTGTTACCCGTGAAATGAAGCTGAAAAAAGGCGAGCCCTTCAATGCCAAGGCTGCCCGCCGCAGCATGCAGCGCGTATATAACCTAGGCTATTTTGAAGACGTTAATATTAAGCTGAACCCGGGCCGTGAGCCTAACGGTGTTGAGGTAGAAATTTCCGTAGTTGAAATGAACACCGGTACCTTTGGCATCGGTGCAGGCTACAGCAATGCCGACGGCTTTGTAGGCATGGTTTCCATCGGCGATAAGAACTTCCGCGGTATCGGTGACAAGATTAACCTGCGCTGGGAGTTCGGCGGCGAGGATAACAAGAACTATGACTTCAGCTATACCCGCCCCTGGCTGGACGACAAGGAAACCAGTGCTACCATTAACCTTTACGATATCACCAACGAATATGCCGATTACAATATCGACGGTGACGAAATTGCCCGCTATGACAAAAAACGTCGCGGTCAGGAAATTACCTTCAGCCGCAGAACCCATAATGAATTTGTCAGCAACTATATTACGATTAAAAACCGTGATGATATCTACAAGGGCGAAGCTGACGGCTACGAAGGCGATAAGGATCAGTATTATGAAGATCAGTTCTATAAGAGTGATACTGATAAGAGTGGTAAATATGAATCCTGGATGCCTAAGACAGCCGCAGAGCGCCGTAAGGAAAACTTTGGTGTTACCCGCAGTATTACCTTCGGTCGCGTATATGATTCCCGCGACAACGTCTATGATCCGCATGAAGGCAAGCGCATCGGCTACAGCGTAGAATGGGCCGGCGGCATGGGCGGTGACTTTGACTTCACCAAGTGGACCGCTGATTGGCGCTACTACTATCGTGCAGGCGGCGAAAGCGTTTGGGCACTGAACCTGGGCGCAGGCTATGCAAGCGGCGATATGCCGTTGTCTCAACGCTTCACCATGGGCGGCAGTGATACTCTGCGCGGCTATGAGGATGACCAGTTCCGCGGCAACAGCATGCTGAAGGCAACTCTGGAATACCGCTTCCCGATTGTCAAGAAGGTTCAGGGCGTACTCTTTACCGATAACGGTTATGCATGGGATAAACGCCATGAGGATGAATTTGATATGGGACTGCTCAAGAACAGCTACGGCGTAGGCTTGCGTATCAACTCTCCGCTGGGACCGGTTAAGCTGGACTATGGCTACGGCGAGGATGGTGGCAAGTTCCACTTCAGCTTTGGTGGACAGTTCTGATTTTGCGGAGAATATTTAGGCTATGAAGCTGAATAAGATTCTGTTCTGTGCTGCAATGACAAGCATCTTGCCATTGCAGCATGCTTTTTCTGCACCGGTTAACAGTGTAGAAGTACAAGTTATAGATGTTAACGGCGGCACCAGCCAGCTGCTGCTGCAGAAGATGAGCGGCAGCATGCAGGTGGTGGCGGACCAGCTGTTTATTGATAAGGATACGGCGATGATTGCCGCTGCAGGGGAGGACTATGCCCGCCTGCTGACGGAAATCGGCGACAGGGTATTTACCGGCTACGAGCTTACCGATGTTAAGCTGGATGTAGGCGAATCAACACAGGTGAAGCTGTATGCCCGTCCCTGGAATAAGGTTATCGAAAAGCCGCTTATCGATTTGCAGTTTTCAGGAGTAGAGCCGCAGACGGCGGCGCTGCTGGAGCGGCGCATTCCTGCGCTGCATGTTCAGCTGGAGCAAGCCATCAGCGGCGCTTCGCTGGATGCCGGTGACTGGGCCGGCGGCGTACTGCGCAAGCTGGTACGCAGCGAGGTGCAGGCACAGCTGCCGGAATTTAAGCCGGCGGTGGATGTGCTGCAGGAGGACGGACGCACGGTAGTGCAGGTGGTTATCTATCCCGTAGGACAGCTGGTGCGTAATATCCGCTATGAATTGCGCAGCGAGGCTATTCCCAATGTGCTTTTAATGAAGCTGAAGTATAAATATGCCGGCGAATGCGACAAGCTGCGCGGTTTGCCTGTTGCTTATGTGCAAAGGCATCGCCAGGAGCTGGAGCAGCAGCTTTTAGAGAAGCTCATGACTGAGCCGGAAGTAAAAAATTATCAGCTGCGCCCGGAGGTTAAAATTACGCCCGGTGCTGATCTCGGCGTAAATATTATGATTGAATCGGATGATTATAAAATCTGGTTTGAGGGCTATGGCGACATCGGCCGCAATAAGGAAAACCTTTCCGGCAAGGCGCATCTTGGCAAAATGATTTCGCCACGCGATGAAATTTTCGGCGAGGCGGAGGTTATCCTGGATGACGTCCAATGGCGCTTCGGCACAGGTTATACGCATTATTGGGGTAAGAGCGGCTGGAGCTACGTACGGCGGATACCGACAGGCGACAACAATTATCGCCTGGAGTACAGCCTGAGTCCTAAATGGCGTTTGCGGGCCGAGCATTTTTCCGGTGATAACCGTAATGAATTTGCGGTGCGCTACCGCATTCATGAGTTCCTCAGCGCGGAATATGTTTACGGCGGCAGTGAATTTTACCTGCGTCTTATAGGAAATCTCTAGCAATTCTTGAAAGAATTAGCGCAGGCTGATATAATAAGATATATTATTGCAACAGACAGTACAAAAACGGATGACGGCAGCTTGCTGCTGTTTTCTGCTGTTGTAGCTTCTGAATTTTTGTATGAGGAAAAGAAGGTAGGGATTTAGATTATGATGCAGAAATTGCGTAACCCTAAAAATGTAAAGCTGATCTCCTTGTTTATTGCAGCGATTTTCGTACTGGGCTGCTTTGCGCTTTCCGTAACGCAGAGCGGTGTAGGCAAGAGTGCTTTTGCCGCTTCCAGCGAATCCGCTATCGGTGTAGTCAACTATCAGATGCTGGTAGCACAAAGCCCGGATCTGAGCAAAGTTAACGAAGCTATGAACAAAGAAATCGAATCTGCCCAAAAGGATTTCAATGAGAAAAGCAAGACCATGAACGAGGCAGAAAAGAGAAAGTATTATACTCAGACTCAGGAACGTCTGGCCAACAAACAAAAAGAGCTGATGGACCCTGTGCTGAAGAAAATCGAAGCCAGCATCAAAAAGATTGCCGACAAAAAAGGTTTGGCAGTTGTAGTAGATAAGAACACTGTTGTTTTCGGCGGTGTAGATATTACCGACGAGGTTGCCAAGTCTATGCAGGCAGGCAAATAACAGCTTCTTCAGCGCATTGCTGCTCTGAAGTTGGCAGCTTGCCTTGTGTAATGTCAATTTAATCGCGGTATTTACGGATGTACAGCAATGTTATTGGAGGCAGGCATGAAGAAGAACAAGCTGGTAAAAATAAGTGCTATTATTGCAGCTGCTCTGCTGATTTCGGCATGCAGTACCAATGTCCGGGGACCGCAGGAAAAAATTGCTGTTATCAACTGGGAGCAGGCGGTAAGCGCCCATCCTCAGTATGCTAAGCTGGAGCAGGGTGAAAAGATTCTGCAGGATCTGCTTAATAAGCGTAAAGGTCAGGAAGAGCTGGCCAAGGCGCAGCTAAGCAGCCTGAATAAGCTGCGCAGCTTGCGGCAGCTCAGCCAGCAAAGCTTTATGGAGGCAGATTTCAATACCCGTATGGTAGAACAGAGGGAGATTGAAAATGCCAAGCTGCAGAAATTCGCAGCTCAGGCCGAGGCTGAAGCAGATGCTCAGCTGGCCGAACGCAAAAAGAATATCGAAGAAGCCTATAAGCTTAAATTATTTAATCTGCGGGCTATCCTGGAGGCTGTTAAAATGAAGCTTGATGAACGTCAGGCCGTTGAAAAACAGCTGCAGGAGCTGCAGAAAGAGCGTGGTGCGCAGATTGCCGAGCTGCAGGCGGAAAAACGCCGTCTTGTTGATGCCAAGGTACTGCCGTATAAGGCAGAAGCCGAGCAGCGGATGCGTGATATGGCGCAACAGCAGCATGCTCAGGCTATGCAGCAGCTTAAATCACCGGAGGAACGCGACAAGGAAATGCTTGACGCGGCACCGAAGGCTTTAAATAATGCACTGAGTATTATAGACAGAGAAATTGATAAGCAGCAGGAAAAGAACGATAGCCTGAAGAAGCAAATCAATCAGGATATCGAAAGCCAGGCTGTGAAGCTGGCGCATGAGCGCGGCTATACTATTGTTTTCAATAAGTTTAGAGTTAATATGAAGGCAGAGGATATTACCGCTGCTATAATCAAGGCCTTGAAAAAGGCATGACATTGTTAAGTGCCCAGGCCTGATATGAGCTATAATTAAGTGAGGTTAAAAATTATGAAAAAAATTATTGCCGGTCTGATGATTGCAGCATCTATGTTTACTTTCGGCTGCAGCGGACGTAATTCCGATTTTGGTACTGTTGATATGAGCAAGATTGAAGCTGAAGCTCCTATCGTAAAAACCACTCAGGAAGATGTAACTAAAAAAATGACCGATCTGAAAACCCAGATGGATAAGGATATGGCAGGTAAAACCGGCGATGATGCCAAAAAGGTTGCCGAAGATTACGGCGCTAAAGCCAAGCTGATTCAAAGCGAGGCTCAAAATAAGCTGAAGGCAAGTCTGGATACTGCTCTGAAGCAGGTTGCCGACGAGAAAAAGCTGGGCGCTATTTTAGACAAGCGTGCCGTTCCTCAGGGCGGTACCGATGTTACCGGTGACGTAATTGCAAAAATGAAATAAGCAGCACCCTGAAGCGGGCGGATAGTCCGTCCGCTTTTTGCGTAAGCGGCTTTATGGTGGAGGTATGAAATGGAGAAGAGTGTACAAGAATTAGCAGAATTTTTAAAAGGCACGGTAGAGCATGATAACCCCGAATTGCGCATTACCGGCGTTAACGGACTGGTTGAGGCAGGACCGAAGGATATTTCCTTTGCGGTGCCGCCGCATGTAGAGCACTGTCATCTCAGCAAGGCCGGCGTAATGGTTCTCAGTCCCGAGGATCCGGAGCTTGACGGACGCCCGGTTATCAGAGTTGCCAACCCGCGTGCAGCCTTTGCCGCACTGCTGGAGCTGTTCCGTCCGCAGGAAGAGGTTGAGCGTGTTATCAGTCCTTATGCTTATGTATCCAAGAAGGCAAAAATCGGCAGCAATGTTGCTATTCAGCCCTTTGCTGTTGTTGAGGATGATGCCGAAATCGGCGACGGCTGCGTAATCTATCCGCATGCTTATGTCGGCAAGCGCGTAAAAATGGGCAAGGATTGTACTATTTATCCTAATACCACTATCCGTGAGGACTGTGTACTGGGTGACAGAGTTATTCTGCAGTCCGGTGCTGTAATCGGCGGCGACGGCTTTGGCTATATTACCCAAAACGGCAAGCACAGCAAGGTGCTGCAGACCGGTAATGTAGTGCTGCAGGATGATGTAGAAATCGGCAACAACACCTGTATCGACCGTGCTACCGTTGACAGCACTATTGTTGGCAAGGGCACCAAGATTGATAACCTGGTACATCTCGGCCACAACGATATCTTAGGTGAAAACTGCCTGGTTGTTGCTCATGTAGGTATTTCCGGCAGCGTAACCGTAGGCAACAATGTTACCTTTGCCGGTCAGGTTGGTACTGTCGGTCATATTACCATCGGCAGTAACTGCGTCTTTGGCGGCAAAACCGGCATTACCAATAATGTTCCCGACAATTCCGTTATGGGCGGCTTCCCTGCTATGCCTATGAAGGAATGGCTGCGTCAGGAAGCAAATCTGCGCAAGGTGGGCGATATGCTCAAGCGCGTCAAAGCTCTGGAAAAGGAATTGGCAGAGCTGAAAAAATAATAGGGTGGTGAAAGCTTGTTAGGTTATTATATAGTCAAGCTTTTTAGTAAATTTATGTGCATCTCCCCCATGTGGCTGCGCAAGCTGGTGGCAAAATTTCTGGGCAGCGTAGCAGTGGCTGTTGTACCGCGCTGGCGTATGCAGATGGCAGAGGCCAATATCCGCGAATGCCTGGGGGTTGACGAAGCAAGAGCTGCGGAAATCGCTGCAGACAGTCTGCACCGCTTCGGCCGCATGGTTGTCGAGGTTATGCGCTTCCCGCTGCTGAATAAGGATAATATTGACAAGAAGGTAAGGGTAGAAGGCCTGGAATATCTGGAGGCTGCTTATGCTCAGGGCAAAGGCGTCATTATGGCTACAGGTCACTACGGCAACTGGGAGCTTTTGGGCGCTACCGTAGCGCTGCATGGTTATCCTATGCTGTCTATTACCCGTAAGCAGAACAACGGTCATATGGATAAGCTTATCAATGAATTCCGCCAGATGGTGGGACAGAAGGTTACCTATAACCGTGGCGAGCATGGCCTGCTGGCTATCAGCCGTATGCTGCGCGAAAAAAATCTTCTGGGCATCCTTTATGACCAGGATACGAACGACGATGGCGTACGCATTGACCTGTTCGGCAAGGATTCTGTTATCCCTATGGGACCGGCGGCACTTTCGCGTATCTACGGTTCGCCGATTTTACCGATATTTCTGCACAACAATACAGATGGCACTTGTACGGCTAAAATTTATCCTCCCTTGTACACCCCGAAAACTAAAAACAAGGAGCAGGATTTTTACGCAGTAACCCGTGAGCTGGTTACAATTCTGGAGCATGAGATTATTGCTCATCCGGAAATGTGGTTCTGGGTGCATGACCGTTGGAAAGACGGACGCCAACGTTTTGGCAGAAAAAAATAAATTTGATAAAGGAGGAGCAAAATGACCGAGCAAAAAAAGGAATACCAGCATACAATTGCTAAAGAGGTATCCTATTCAGGCATTGGTCTGCATTCCGGCAAGGATGTACTGATGACACTGAAACCTGCAGAGGCTGACACAGGCATTGTCTTCGTCCGTACCGATTTACCGGGCAGACCGGAAATAAAAGCTTTGCCGGAGAATGTAAGCTCCACGGTAAAGGCAACAACACTTAGTGCAAACGGTGCTGAGGTTTTTACAGTTGAGCATCTTATGGGTGCGCTGTCTATGATGGCGATTGACAATATCCGCATTGAAATGTCTTCCCCGGAACCGCCGGTAACCGACGGCAGTGCTAAGGTTTTCTGCGAGCTGATTGAAAAAGCAGAACCGGTGCAGCAGGAGGCAGAGCGTCATATATATGCCGTTGATAAAGCATTTTCCGTTTATGACAATGACCGTTATATCGTTATTTTACCTTATGACGGCTACAGAATTTCTTTTACATCCATCAACAGTCATCCGATGCTGGGAACCCAGTATTTCGATATCCTGCTCGATAAGGAGAGCTTTAAAAAGGATATTATGGCTGCCAGAACAGTTGCTTTTACTTCCGAGTTGGAAATGCTTCGTAAGATGGGACTGGGCCTTGGCGGTTCGTTAGAGAATGTAGTTGTTTTTGATGATGAAAAAATTCTTTCTGTGCCGCGTTTTGACGATGAACTGATCAGACACAAGATTCTTGATGCCATTGGCGATTTGTATCTGCTGGGACCGATTAAAGCGCATGTTATTGCCGTAAAAACCGGCCATGCCTTTAACTCGCAAATCGCTAAGCAAATTCAGGCTTACAGAACAAAGGGGGAGTAATAAATGACAGTATTAGATATTAACGAAATTAAAAAGATTCTGCCGCATCGTTATCCGATGCTTTTGGTTGACCGCATTCTGGAAGTTGAGCCTATGAAGCGCGCAGTAGGTATTAAAAATATTACCGCTAATGAAATGCAGTTCTTAGGTCATTTCCCTAATGAACCGATTATGCCCGGCGTTCTGCTGATTGAGGCTATGGCTCAGGTTGGCGGCGTTGCTATGCTGTATCCGGAAGAAAACCGCGGCAAGATTGCTGTTTTCGCTAAAATAGACAATGTACGCTTCCGCAAGCAGGTTGTGCCCGGTGACCAGGTCGTAACCACCGCTGAGGTAACTAAAATTATGCGCGGCAGCATGGGTATCATTCATTGCGAGGGTAAGGTTGACGGCAAGGTTGCCTGCGAATGCGATTGCACCTTTGCTATTATGGACCCGAAAGAAAATTAATCAGCAAAATACAAAAAAGCTGTAATTGGTAGAATAAGCGAGCAATACAGCTAAAATTAATGCTAAATTCATTTAACTGTGATTTTTGTAGTGTTAAAAATCGTGGATACCTGTGATTATAGTATTATATTTATATTTAATTGCTTGATTAATATCTTATTTGGGGAGTGAAAATAATGAGTTCGGTTATTATGCCAACTAGTGGTATCCATGAAACTGCAATCATTCATCCGTCTGCTAAAATCGGCAAGGACGTAAGCGTAGGTCCTTATGCTGTCATCGACGAAGATACGGAGATTGGCGACGGCTGCGTGATTGGTGCGCATGTGACTATCCATCCATATACTAAAATCGGCAAGAATTGCCACTTTTTCCCGGGCTGCTCTATTGGTGCGGTACCGCAGGATTTAAAATTTGTAGGTGAAAAAAGCTATACTATTATCGGTGACGGCGGCAGCTTCCGTGAATGCTGCACTGTTCACCGTGCATGCGGTGAAGGCAACGAAACCCGTATCGGCAATAACATCCTGATGATGGCCTATACTCACGTTGCACATAACTGCATCGTGGGCAATAATGTTATTATGTCTAACGTTGCAACACTTGCAGGTCACGTTATCGTTGAGGACCGTGCTGTTATCGGCGGTTTGTCTGCGGTACACCAGTTCTGCAAGATTGGCCGTAACGTAATGATCGGCGGTATGGCACGTGTAACCCAGGATGTTCCTCCGTTCATGATCTGCGCCGGTGATCCTGCTTTTGTTTCCGGTCTGAACAGCGTAGGTCTTTCCCGCGCAGGTATGCCGGTAGAGGAACGCAGTGAGCTGAAAAAGGCTTTCCGCATTCTTTATCGCAGCGGTCTGCCGCTGCAGGAAGCAATCAGCACTATGGAGCAGGAGCTGACAAGCTCCGAGCCCATGGAACATCTGATGCGTTTCCTGCGTAATGTAGAACGCGGCATCATCCGTACACGCAGAGGCTAAGGCTATGGAGGTGCTGGGCGTACTTTCAGGTGTCGGACATCTGCCGGTAGAGGTAGCACGCTCAGCGAAAGAGCTGGGTTACCATGTTGTCGCTGTAGGTGTTGTTCCCGGTATTGACGAGGAGCTGCCCGGCAGTGTTGATGTTTATTACGATATCAACATCGGCAAAATCGGCAAGATTATTTCTACGCTGAAAAAAAATAAGGTTACCAAGGTCACCATGATCGGCAAGGTAACAAAGGAAGTTTTGTACAAAGCAGGCAGGATTGTTCCTGATCTGCGGGCGATAAAAATTTTGGCTACCATTCCGGACCGCAAGGATGATACTATCATGAATGCGATTGTCAAGGAGCTGGAGGACGAAGGCATTGAGGTTATGGATCAGACCTTGCTGATTAAACCGCTGCTGCCGCCGCCCGGTGTCCTGACTAAGCGTAAGCCTACGGAGGCAGAGCTTGCGGATATGGAATTCGGCTTTGAGATGGCCAAAGCCATCGGCGGACTGGATATCGGTCAGACCGTTGTTGTAAAAAATCGTGCCGTTATGGCGGTAGAAGCGATTGAAGGCACCGATGCCTGCATTCTGCGCGGCGGTTTTTTAGGCAAGGGCGGCGTTATCGTAGCCAAGGCTGCCAAGCCGAAGCAGGACCAACGCTTTGATATTCCCGGTTTCGGTACAACGACGATTGAATCAATGATTCACGCCGGTGCTACCGGAGCGATTATTGAAGCAGGTAATACTATCATTCCGGAGCGCGAAAAGGTGATTGCGCTGGCAGATGAGCATAATATTACCATTCTTGTAAAATAAATATCGGAAAAATTTCGTATTTCTTAGCGGCTGATAGCTTATGTCAGCCGCTTTTTGTGTTATAATATATACTGAATATATATAGGTAAATGCAAGGAGACATCATGGCGAAAATATTAATATCTGCCGGAGAAGCCTCTGGCGATATCCATGCAGCTGCTGTGACTGCTGCTATAAAAAAACTTGATAGCAAGGCCGAGGTTTTTGGTATGGGCGGCGATGCTCTGCGCCAAGCCGGCGGCGAGGTGCTGTGGGATATTAAGGATCACGGCGTAATGGGCTTTGTAGAGGTTATCCGCAAGCTGCCTGATTTATTCCGTCTACGCAGTGATTTTGCGCGCATTATGGACGAACGCAAGCCGGACTGTCTGGTGGTTGTCGATTACCCCGGTTTTAATATGAAGCTGGCAAAGCTGGCTCACGATAAAGGAATTCCCGTTGTATCATATATTGCTCCGTCGGCATGGGCCTGGAACAAGGGCCGTGCCAAAAAGGTTGCGAAGATAGTGGATAAGGTTGCCTGCATCTTTCCTTTTGAATACGATGTGTACAAGGAAGCAGGTGCTCCCGTAGAGTTTGTAGGTCATCCGCTGCTGGATATTGTGCATCCTGCGATGACTAAGGCTGAGGCTGAAGCCTGGGCCGGCAAGCAGCCCGGTAAAAAGCTGATATTGCTGATGCCCGGCAGTCGTCTGATGGAAATTGAAAAAATGCTGCCGACGCTGCTGGCAGGTGCAAAGCTTTTAAAGCAACAGCTGCCTGATGTGCAGTTTGTTATGCCGCGCGCTAACACAATTCCGCTTGCTATGCTACAGGAAAAAATTGCGGCGTATGGCATTGAGGTGAAAATTACCGAAGGCCATAACTATGATTTGTTCAGTGTAGCGGACCTGGCGCTGGCTACCAGCGGTACGGTAACGCTGGAGGCTGCTTTGTGCAGACTGCCGAGTGTTATTGTTTACCGTACTTCCGCACTGAATGCTTTTATCGCGCGTTTGGTAATCAACATCCCCAATATTGGTCTGCCGAATATTGTTGCGGGCAAAACGATTATGCCGGAGCTTCTGCAGGAGGACTTCACCCCGGAAAAATTAGCAAAAACTGCAGTAGAGCTTTTGCAGCCTGAGCGTCAGGCACAGCTGCAAAGCGATTTGGCATATATGAAGCACAGACTTGGTGAACCCGGTGCGGTAAACCGCGTTGCTCAATTAATCTTAAAAATGACTGAGGAGAGAAAATGAATTTATACCTTCGAGCACTGAAATATGTTAAAGCCTACTGGATGCGTGCGCTGGCAGCGCTTATCTGCACCGGCATTGCCTCCGGCTGTACTGCTTATCTGCCCTGGGTTATCAAGGACATGGTAGACCAGGTTCTGCGTGATAAGGATACATCTATGCTGAACTATATTGTAATCAGCATTGTGGTTGTTTTTATTATCCGCGGTGTTTCCTATTACGGACAAAGCTACCTGATGAACTATGTCGGTCAGCGTGTCATTATTGATATCCGCAGGGATGTTTTTGAAAAGCTGCAGCGTTTAAGTATGAGCTTTTATGACAAACATAAAACCGGTACCATTATGAGTTATGTTACCAACGACGTTAATGCGTTGCAGTCAGCAATGGTAGAAAACGTTGTGGAAATGTTTACCGAAAGCGTTATTCTTATCGTATCTATCGCTATGATGCTGTATCTGGACTGGAAGCTGTTCCTCGTAACCTTTGCAACCTTCCCGGTTGTACTGTTCTTTATCGACAGCTTCGGTAAGCGCATCCGTAAATCCGGCAGCCGTATTCAGGAGGCTGCTGCTGACATTACCTCTGTACTGCAGGAGGTTGCTTCCTCTCCGCGTGTTATCAAATCCTTTGTGCGCGAAGGCTATGAGGTCGAGCGATTCGACAAGGAAAACATGAACAACTTCCGCGCCAACATGAAGTATGCGCAGCTTTCTTCAACGCTCACCCCGACGATTGAATTTGTTGCGGCTGTCGGCGTTTCCATTATTCTCTGGTACGGCGGCAACAGCGTTATCAATGGCAGCATTACCGCAGGCTCTCTGGTAGCCTTCCTGACCTATGCTGTTAATATTTCTAACCCGATTAAACGTTTAAGCCGTGTTATCGGCAATATTCAGAAGGCATTGGCTGCAGCGCAGCGTGTTTTCGACGTATTGGATTTGCCTGAGGTTATTAAAAATGCACCTGATGCCAAGGCTCTGCCGAAGGTAAAAGGCGATGTACGCTTCAATGATGTAAGCTTTGCTTATAACGAAAACGAAGAAGTGCTCAGCCATGTTTCCTTCGAGGTTAAGCCCGGCGAAATGATTGCTTTTGTCGGTCCTTCCGGTGCGGGCAAGTCTACCGTAGCCAGCCTGTTGCCGCGTTTCTATGATGCGACTAACGGCAGTATTACGATTGATGGGCAGGATATCCGCAAGGTTACGCTGGATTCCCTGCGTGAGCAGGTTGGTATTGTACCGCAGGAAACAGTGCTGTTCAACGGTTCTGTTTATGATAACATTCTTTACGGACGTCTTGATGCGACACGTGAAGAGGTAGAGGCTGCAGCGAAGGCTGCGAATGCCCATGACTTTATTATGCAATTGCCTAACGGCTATGAAACAATGCTGGGTGACCGCGGTATGAATATTTCCGGTGGTCAGCGTCAGCGTATTTCCATTGCCCGGGCAATATTGAAGAACCCGCAGATTCTGATTCTCGACGAGGCAACCTCTGCACTCGATACGGAAAGCGAGCGCGTGGTACAGGAGGCTCTGGACCGCCTGATGGTAGGCAGAACGTCCTTTGTTATTGCGCATCGTCTTTCGACGATTAAAAATGCTGATAAGATTATGGTTTTGGAAAAGGGCCAGCTTATCGAGCAGGGTAACCATGATGAGCTGATGGCTATGGACGGGCTGTACGCGCATCTGTATAAGATTCAGTATCGCAGCAAGGAAGCCAAGTAAGGCGAAAAGAGGTTAGTAAATGTATATACTCTACAATATTCTTATTTTAATAGTGCTGGTAATTTTTATTGTCCCCTATTACACTTACCGCCTGTTTACAGAAAAAGGCTTCGCCTTGCGCTTTAAGCAGAGCCTCGGCTGTGTAGATGAAGAGGATATCGCCAAGGTTGCCGGCAAGGACTGCGTATGGATTCATGGTGCATCCGTAGGCGAAATTGTTGCCACCAGTCCGCTAGTTAAACAAATACGCAAGGAAATGCCCGAGCGCCCGGTATTGGTATCTGCTTTTACCGTAGGCGGTTATAACATGGCTAAGCAGATTATTCCCGAAGCAGATGCTATTATCTACTTCCCGCTGGATTTGCCGTTTGTCGCAGAATCTCTGGTCAAGCGTATTCACCCCGGTGTCTTTATGCCGGTAGAAACAGAGCTGTGGCCTAATTTCCTGCGCGCTATCCGTGAACGCCATATACCTGTAATGATGGTAAATGGCCGTATCTCCGAAAAATCCGTAAAAAATTACAAATATCTTTATGGTATCTGGGATGATATGCTCAATACCGTAACCCGCTTCTGCATGCAGTCCAGCATTGACGCCGACTATATTGCGCATCTAGGTGCCGACCGCAGCAAAATCTTTGTTACCGGCAATACAAAATTTGACCAGACCTATGCGGAGGTTACGCCGGAGGATTTGGCGAAATACCGTTTTGAGCTGGGCTTGAAAGAGGATTATCCTATTATTGTTGCCGGCTCTACGCATCCTGGCGAAGAAAAGGTGCTCTTTGAATCCTTTAAGTGCATCCGTGAAAAATATCCGCATGCGCGTCTGATTATCGCACCGCGTAAAACTGCCAGAGCGGAGGAAATTGCTAAGCTGGCAAGCCATTACGGCTATGAAACAGGCTTCCGTTCCAAGATGCTGGAGGAAAGCGGTGAACGCAAGGAATATCCTTTGCTGATTATTGATACCATCGGTGAGCTGGGACGTATTTATGCTGTCGGCGATGTTGTTTTCGTCGGCGGTTCCTTCAGCAATACCGGCGGTCACAACGTACTGGAGCCTGCTGCCCATGCCAAACCGATTCTCGTCGGCCCGAGCATGCAGAACTTTAAGGATTCCTATGCACTGTTGAGCAAGGTTAAGGCCTGCAAGATGGTTAACAATAATGATGAGCTGACGAAGGAAATGCTGGATATTCTGGGCAATGACGAGCGTCGTGCGCAGATGGGTGCAGCTTCTTTGCAGGTTATTAAAGAGAACCGCGGCGCGGATGTGCGCAGTATCCATTATCTCAAGGAGCTGCTTGATTTAACTGCTGTGCCTGCCCGTGAATACAAAAGCTATCCGATTAATACGCGTAACCTGACGGATGAAGGCGGCGGACGCCTGCGTCACGGTGATGCGGTTATCCAATATGTTATGCAGGTTGCCTATGGACCGGAAACTCCGTTCTTCGGCTGGCTGCTGCTGGCAGTTTTGCGTGGCATGTCTTATTTATATGAGTTCGGTGTCTGCTGCAAGCTGTCTATGTATAATTGCGGCCTGCTGCACAGAGAAAAACTGAGCTGCTGCGTTATCTCTATCGGTAATATTACCGTAGGCGGAACAGGTAAAACTCCTACCGCCCAGAAGATGGCGGCAATTATCAAGTCTATGGGCTATCGCGTTGTTATCCTGAACCGCGGCTACCGTTCGCATTGGGGCAAGGAGCTGGGCGTAGTTTCCGACGGCAATAAGATTTTCATGACTGCCTATGAAGCAGGTGACGAAGCTTACCTGATGGCCAAGACTTTGCCGGGTATTCCGGTAATCATCGGCAAAAACCGTGCCGTTACTGGCCGTTATGCCGTTGAAAAGCTGAATGCCGAGGTTATCATTATGGACGATGGCTATCAGCACTGGCAGCTGGAGCGCGACCTGGATGTCGTCCTGGTAGATACGCTGAATATGTTCGGCAACGGTTGTGTGCTGCCGCGCGGTACTCTGCGTGAGCCGCTCGAAAACCTGAGCCGCGGCGATTTGTTTCTGCTGACCAAAACCGACCAGAGCAGCAAGCTGAGCCGCATTCAGCTGCGTCATACTATTGCCAAATATAATGACAAGGCACCGGTAGTAGAAAGTATTCACCATCCGAAAAACTTTGTGGAAATTGCCGACTGGTACAAGGGTATTTCCGAAAATATCAAGGATCTGGAAGAGCTGCGCGGCAAGGATGTTATGGTTTTTTCCGCAATCGGCAACCCGTCATCCTTCGAACAGACGCTGTCCAGTATAGGTTTGAATATCATGGAGGCTGTACGCTATCCCGACCATCACGATTACGGTATGCTGGAAATGCAGTACATCAACGAGCGTGCCAGCAGCCTGAAGGCTGTAGCGATGGTTACTACGGCGAAGGATGCTGTTAAAATTCCGACTGAATTTATTTATTCTGCCCGCGAAATTCCTCTGTATATCCTGAACATGGATATCTGCATTACCGAGGGTATGGATAAGTTCAAAGAATATATTGATCATGCCATTAAAAAGGAGCTTGATAAAAAATGAAAGTTTTATGCGTAATTCCCGCACGTTATGCTTCTACCCGTCTTCCGGGCAAACCGCTTTCCCTGATTGCAGGTAAGCCGATGATTCAGCACGTTTATGAGCGTGCCTGCCAGGCTAAGCTGCCGGATGAGGTAGTTGTAGCTACCGATAATGAGCTTGTCAAAAAGGCTGTAGACGGCTTCGGCGGCAAAGCAATGATGACATCTCCCGACCATCCGAGCGGTACCGACCGTTTGGCCGAAGTAGCGCTGAACTATCCTGATGTTGACGTTATTGTTAACGTACAGGGTGATGAGCCGATGATTCCGCCTGAGGTTATTGACCGTCTAGCTGAATGCTTTACCGGTGACAGCGAGCTGCAGATGGCAACATTGAAGGTTGCTATGAACGAGGAGGATTACAACAATCCTGCTGCCGTAAAGGTTGTAACCGACCTTAACGGCTATGCACTGTACTTCTCACGCAGCCTGATGCCGTATCCGCGCAATAAGCCGGAGGGCTACAAGGTTTACAAGCATGTAGGCATTTATGCTTACCGTCGCAGCTTCCTGCTGAAATATGCGGCACTGCAGCCGACACCGCTGGAAAGAGCGGAAAGCCTGGAGCAGCTGCGTGCGTTGGAAAATGGTTATAAGATTAAAGTTCTGGAAAGCGATTTCCAGGGCATCGGTGTTGATACCCCCGAGGATTTGGCAGCAGTCAATGAGCTGTTTGCTAAAATGAATAAATAAGCTGGAGGATACTTATGCAAATCGTTAAAGTTGGTAATTATGAAGTAGGTCAGGGCCATCCCCTGATGCTGATGGCAGGTCCATGCGTGCTCGAAGGCTATGAGCGCAGCCTGATGATTGGTCAGCGTACAAAAGCAATCTGCGACAAGCTGGGCATTCCCTATGTATTTAAGGCTTCCTTTGATAAGGCTAACCGTTCCTCTTATGCGTCTTTCCGCGGACCCGGCATTGAAGAGGGCTTAAAGCTTTTGGCTCAGATTAAAAAGGATCTGGGCGTTCCTGTAGTAACCGATATCCACGAGCCCTGGCAGGCTGAAAAGGCTGCCGAGGTTGTAGATATTCTGCAAATCCCGGCTTTCCTGTGCCGTCAGACCGATTTGGTTTATGCAGCTGCTAAAACCGGCAAGACTGTTAATGTAAAAAAAGGCCAGTTCCTGGCGCCTTGGGACATGAAAAATGTTATCAAAAAGGTTGAGGAAGCAGGCAATCATAATATTCTGCTGACCGAACGCGGAGCAAGCTTCGGTTACAATACACTGGTAACCGATATGCGCGGTCTGGCTATTATGCGTGAGCTTGGTTATCCCGTAGTTATGGATGCTACTCACAGCGTACAGATTCCCGGCGGCCAAGGTACCTCCAGCGGCGGTCAGAGCCAGTATGTTCCGCATATGGCACGTGCTGCTGCAGCTGTAGGCATTGATGCACTGTTCTTGGAGGTGCATGATAATCCGGCAGAAGCACTGAGCGACGGCCCGAATATGGTTAAGCTGGATAATCTGGAAAAATTATTGACCGACGTGCTGGCAATCGACAAGATTGTACGTGGCTAAAGGTAGGGTGAGAATATGGAAGCAATGCTAAAGCATGCACAGGATGTTCTGCGCATGGAGGCAGAAGCGATTTTAGAGCTGGTGCCACGTGTAGATGAAAATTTCGCTGCAGCAGTAAAATTGATTTTAGACTGTCAGGGGCGTACCGTTATTACCGGTATGGGTAAATCCGGTCTTATCGGCCGTAAAATGGCTGCAACCTTTGCCAGCACCGGCACACCATCCTTTTATCTGCATCCTGCAGAGGGTATTCACGGTGACCTGGGCATGGTTACGGAAAGCGATGTTGTTATTGCTCTCTCTAACAGCGGTGAAACCGGTGAGGTTTTGAATATCCTGCCGTCCTTGCGCCGCATCGGGGCAAAGATTATCGCTATGGTTGGCAAGCCTGATTCAACACTTGGCAAGAATGCCGACGTTGTACTTAATGTAGGTGTCAGCAAGGAGGCCTGCCCGCTTGGCCTAGCTCCGACAAGCAGCACGACCGCAGCGCTGGCCTATGGTGATGCGCTGGCTTTGGCGCTGCTCAAAAAGCATAACTTTACCGCAAGTCAGTTTGCTATCTTCCATCCGGGCGGCAGCCTGGGCCGCAAACTGCTTTTGACCGTAGGCAGCATTATGCATAAAGGCGAGGAGAACCCGACTGTACTGGCGGATACCAAGGTACAGGACGCTTTGTTTGTTATTACCGACAAAGGTCTGGGTGCTGTATCCGTTGTTGATGCGGACGGCGTTATGCAGGGCGTGCTTACCGACGGTGATATCCGCCGCGGTCTGAGCAAGGGTGTTGACTTCCTGCAGCGTCCTGTTTGCGAGCTGATGACAAAGGCTCCGAAAACTATTACCGAAGACAAGTTGGCAGCGCAGGCTCTGCATCTTATGGAAAGCAACAAGCCGAAACCGATTACAGTATTGCCTGTTATTGACAAAGACAATAAGGTTATCGGCCTGCTGCATATGACCGACCTTGTAAGGCAAGGAGTGGTATAATGATCAGCTGGTTCGACGATGCACAGGATGAGGATGACGAATTTATAGAAGCAGCTAAAGCAATCAGACTGCTGGCTTTGGATGTTGACGGCGTACTGACCGACGGAACTATCTATATTGCGGCAGATGGAGAATGCTTTAAGGGCTTTAACGCAAAGGATGGCATGGGCATCAGCTGTGCTTTGCGCAATGGTCTTGATGTAGCAATTATTACCGGACGCAAAAGCGAGATTATCCACCGCAGAGCTGAGGAACTGGGCATAACAACCATTATCGAAGGCGCTAAGGATAAGCGTGAAGCGCTACGTTCCTTGCGAAGGCTGCGCGGACTGTCGGTAGAAGAGGTTGCTTATGTAGGTGATGACCTCAATGATTTGCCGGCCTTTGCCGAGAGTGGTCTGACATTTGCTCCCGATGATGCTGCAGAAGATGTGTATGATGCAGCTGATATCGGTTTGGATAATCCTGGCGGCAGAGGTGCTGTTCGCGAGGCAATAGAGTATATTTTAGCTGCTCAGGACAAATGGGAAAAAATTGTTGCTTCATATGAGCAAGCTGGACAAGGAGATAGACAATAATGTGGCTTTATTATTTATTAAAAACAATGAGTACCGTAATTTCCTGGCTGCCCTATAAGGCAGTTGTGGTTATCGGTAAGGGTATGGGCCACCTCTATCATAAAATTGCCAAAAAGCAGCGTGTGCGTGCAGAGGAAACTATCCGCGAGCGCTTAGGCTATAGTCAGGAGCAGGCCGAGGCTACAATCAAATCGCTGTTTGTGAAGCTTGGCATAACCTTTATGGAAATTATGTATATGCCGGCGTTGAACAAGGACAATATCCGCGGTTTGGTAACCTTTGACCGTCCGGAGGTTCTGTGGGATGCGCTTAAGGAGAAGCATGGCGTTGTTATGCTGGCCTGCCATATGGATAACTGGGAATGGCTGGGCGCTGCACTGGCGCTGAACGGCTTTCCGCTGAGTGCGGTAGAAAAACCGCAGCCTAACCGTGTTTACAGCGATTTTATGAATGAGCTGCGCAAGGGCGTAGGCCAGGAGATCTTTTCACGCGGTACAAGTGAAATCCTTGGCTGTGCGCGTGCTATGAAGAAGGGCCGTATGCTGGGCCTGATAGCTGACCAGGACGGCGGCTATGACGGCATCTTCGTTCCTTTTTTGGGCAAGATGGCATCAACGCCTAACGGACCGGCATATTTTTCCCGTAAATTCAAAGCACCTATTGTGCCGATTTTTATAGTACGTAAGCCTGACGGCTATGGCCATAAAGCGATTGTACGCGACCCTATCCATTATGAATTCACCGGCGACCAAAAGCTGGATGATTATAATGTTACCCTGAAAATGACTCAGGAAGTTGAAAAAATAATCAAGGAATATCCTGATAACTGGTTGTGGTTCCAGCATCGCTGGAATACACCATACACCCCACCGGAGGAGGAAAAGCAGCCAGATGAAAAATAAGAAAGTAATTCTGTCAGTGTTGGCAGGCATTGTAATTGCCGGTGCAATTATTGCCTGGCTGATGCTGAGCGGCGATAAACCCATAACTGTAAAACCTGGTAATGGAATTACAGCGCAGATTAATGCTTCCTTAAAAAATAGTGTAATAAAAAGGGAAAAGGATGGCAAAAAGCTGTGGGAGTTTACAGTAGAAGAGGTTGTTAACGATAAGGCTAAAAATACAGCCTATCTGAAGGGCATCAAAGGCAAAGTTTATCGTGCGGACGGCAGCTTTATCGATATTTCTGCCGATAAAGGCAGTGCCGGCATGAAGAGCAATGACTTTTTCCTGGAGGGTAATATTAAGGCTGTACTGAATACCGGCGGCGAGCTTTATGCCGATAAAATAAGCTGGAATCAGGAAAAAGAGCTTATTACGGCAACAGGACATTTTAAAATGCATAAGGATGCCTATACCGCAACTGCGGATAGTGCTGTAACTACCAGTGCTTTTAAGCATATTAAGCTTAAGGGTAATGCTAAAGTGGAGAAAGGCGGCGAATAAGATGGCTTACAAAAATAGATTACTGCTGACAATGGCTGCAGCCGTGCTGGCAGCAGGCATAACAGCAACTGCTTTTGCGGCTCCCGGCAATTTCAGCGTTCAGGCTGATGAGCTGGAGTATGACCTGGCCAGTGGTGAAGCTGTAGCAAAAGGAAATGTTGTATTGATGCAGGATGGCGGCAGAGCTACTGCCGATTATGCCAAATTCAACAGCAAAAGCAAAAGCGGTGTTTTAACCGGCAATGTTATTGCCGACCGTGATGATGCACATATTGTGTGCAATGAGTTTATAGTGCATAATGAAAATGATTTGTCTGCTGTAGGCGGTGCCATGATTACCAAGGGCGGCAAAAGCCTGAGCTCTGACAGAGTTGATTATTACAAGGCGCGCGAATTTGCCGAAACAATCGGCGGCTGGGCACGTCTTACCGACAGCGACGGCAGTGTGCTGAATGCGGCAAAGATTGATTATAATATGGCACAGGGAGTTGCCAATGCATACGGTGGTGTTGATATCCGCAGTGATGCACGCAGCCTGACAGCTTCTGCTGACAGTGCAGTCTACAAAACCGATAACAGCGGTTATGTAGAGCTTATCGGCAATGCCAAAGCAACTCAGAACGGCAACAGCGTTGCCGGCGATAAACTGCGTCTTACCAATACCAACGTGGCTATTGCCGACGGTAATGTAGATATTATCTATATTCCGGAAAAGCAGCCTGCGCTGCCCGGTAAAGAAAAACAGGGCGCAGATGATAAAGCTTTAGCCTAAGAAGCGGAGGGCAAAGTTTTGGTTATAACAACAGATAATCTGGTAAAAATTTATAATACCCGTCACGTTGTTGACGGAGTAAGCATCAGCGTAGAGCAGGGCAGCGTAGTAGGACTTCTCGGTCCTAACGGTGCCGGCAAGACGACAACCTTCTATATGATTGTCGGTATTGAAAAGCCTGATGCAGGTACCGTGATGCTCGACGGCAAGGATATTTCCTCAATGCCCATGTACGAAAGAGCGCGTGCAGGTATCGGCTATCTGCCGCAGGAGGCTTCTATTTTCAGCAAAATGACGGTAGAAGATAACATCATGGCGATTCTGGAAACAACTGATCTGAATGCATCCGAGCGAGAAGCGAAGATGAACGCTCTGCTGGATGAGTTCCGTCTGAACCATGTGCGCAAGAGCGAGGGCAAGGCGCTTTCCGGCGGTGAACGCCGCCGCGTAGAGATTGCTCGTGCGCTGGCTACCGACCCGGCCTTCATTCTGCTGGATGAACCGTTTGCCGGCATTGACCCCATTGCCGTAGCGGATATCCAGGGCATGATTGCGCATTTGGCACAGCGCGGCATCGGTGTGCTGATTACAGACCATAACGTCCGTGAAACACTGAGCATCGTTGATAAGGCCTATATTTTGGCTGAAGGTCATATTTTGCTGCATGGTGACAGCGAAACAATTGCCAATGACCCCGTTGCCCGTAAATATTACCTTGGCGATAACTTTAGCATGTAACAGGAGGAAGAAAAGTGCGCTTACGATTATTAGACCGTTATGTACTGAAGGAGCTGTTATACCCCTTCGTTTTCGGCATCGCTGCTTTCTCCAGTATTTTTATTGCCAGCACGATGCTGTTTAAAATTACCCAATACATGACTAAATACGGTGCTCCGCTGGAGACTGTAGCCCGTTTGTTTATGTATAATCTGCCGGAGGTTATCAACTATACCTTCCCGATGTCTATGCTGCTGGCAGCGCTGATGGCTTTTGGCAAGCTTTCCGGCTCCAGTGAGATTACGGCAATGAAGGCCGGCGGTGTCAGCTACTACCGTATTGTTGCGCCGGTGCTGGTTGTTGGCTTCTTTGTCAGCATGTTTTCCATGGTGTGGGCAGAAAAGGTAGTGCCTACCTCCAAAGCGAAGGCGTCGATAATCCTGAATGAGGAAATCCGTCACAATACGCGCCCCACAACTCAGAATCATATTATCATCAAAACTATCAGCGGTGATACCCAACGTGTTACCTATGCTAATAAATTTGATGAAAAGCTCGGCAAGATGACCGATATCACCATCGAAGAGTTTAATAAAGGCAAGATTGCCCGTATACAGACAGCTAAGGAAGGCTATTGGGAAAACGGCAGCTGGCGTATCGTAGACGGCAATGTTTTTGCGCTGGACGATAAGGACGGCGTACAAAGCAGTGCCAAATTCAAGGAGCAGATTATTCCTTTGAATTTCTCGCCGAAGCAGATTTCCTGGGAGCAAAAAGAGCCTGAGGAAATGACTATCCGTGAATTACGCGAATATATCAGCATGCTGGAAGAACAGCATACCTCGGCAGCACGTCAGTGGTGCGAAATCTTTATGAGAATCAATATTCCGCTGGCAAGCTTCTTTTTTGCAATGATTGGTGCTTGTCTGGGCACTCAGAAGCAGCGTACCAGCTCTTCTATCGGTCTGGGCATCAGTATCATCGTAATATTTATTTATTATGCAATAATGACCTTCACCACCGGTTTGGGCAAGGGTGGTGCAATGCCGCCGCTGCTGGCCTGCGCATTGCCTAACATTCTTTGCTTGGGTGTCGGCGTTTATCTGATGAAAAAGAAAAATGCCTAAAAGACTTGGATGAGTAAGTCATGGAGGTGAGTACTTGGTAGGTATAAGATTAATTATCATTATGGCCATTGTAGGTGGCCTGATTGCCTATCTGGCCGATAAAATGGGCAGTAAAATAGGCAAAAAAAGAATGTCGGTATTTGGCTTGCGTCCAAAGCATACGTCCATATTACTTACGGTACTCGGCGGCACTATTATTGCTGTTCTGACTATCAGTGTTATGGCAATAGCATCACAGAGTGCGCGCACAGCTTTGTTCGGCATGGAAAAAATTCAGCAGGAGCTTAAGCTTTTAAACCAAGAAAAGGCAGATACAACTGCTGCACTTGAACAGGCTAAAGGCAAGGTTAACGAGCAGAACAAAAAAATCAGTGAGCTTGATGCTAAGATCCAGGAAGCAGTTGCCGAAAATGATGCAATGGAAATCAAGCTGGCCCAGGTTAATGACATGTACAGCCAGGCACAGAATGAGGTAAATTCGCTTACACATTCCAAGCTGCAGCTGACGAATGAAATTGACGAGCTGGAAAAAACTACCGAAGCTCTGCGTAAGGGTATCATCAATATGCGTGAAGGCCAGGTATATTACCGCGCCGGTGAGGTTGTCTTTGCCGGTATTATGCGTGGCGGTCTGAAGCATGAAGAAAATATGATTCAGATGAACTGGCTGCTGCAAAATGCTAATGAAGCAGCATTGCAGCGCTTGGGTGTCATTCACGATGAGCAAAAGCCTCTGCAGGCTATCTGGATTGGCAAAAATGTTGTCGATAATGCTGTAGCAAGGCTGGATAAAAGCAAGGGTAATATGCTTTTCCGTATCCGTGCCGTTGCCAATATCATAGTTGGCGAGCTGGCAGTATGCGATATTGAAATGGTAGATAATCAGTTCATTTATCCTGACGGAACCTTGATTTTCAGTGAGCAGTATAATCTTGGTAATAACGGCCCGAGCTATGAAAGCGTGCTTATGGAATTCTTGACGCAGATTAACCATAATGCGGTAAAGGCCGGTGTGCTGCCTGATCCGATGACGGGTAAGGTTGGCAGTATGGATGCTGCTACTATGATTGAAGCAGCTAATTCAATGCGTCGCACCAGAGGAAGCTTTAGTCTGCGTGCTTATGCTAAAGGCGATATTACTACAGCCGGACCTGTAAGGGTAAGGCTGGAGGTGGTTCCGGTCAATGAGTAATTATCTTGGCGTAGATCCGGGGCGCAGCAAAACAGGATTGGCCTTAGTTGCCGCTGATGGCAAAATCCTGAGCCTGCATATTGCGATGACGGATAATCTGGCTGCAGAGCTGCGACAGTTTGTCGGTTCAGCTAAGCTGCAGGGAATTATTATGGGCAACGGCACAAATAATAAGGCTATAGGCGCAGTTTTGCGTGAGCTTTATCCGGATTTGGTACCGGAGCTTGTCGGTGAAGCATACAGTACGGAAGAAGCTCGTAGCCTGTATTGGCAGGAAAATCCTCCTAAGGGCTGGCGTAAGCTGGTGCCGTTAGGTCTTTTGGTGCCGCCGGAACCGCTTGACGCGTATGCTGCTGTTGTGCAGGTACGCAGATGGCTGAAGAAAAATGAGGAAGTAAATTAATGAATAAGCTTGGCGATTTAAGCTGTAAGGAATTTTTAACTGAGCTTGCAAGCGCTGCGCCTGCCCCCGGTGGCGGCGGCGGCGCTGCAATGGCCGGAGCTTTGGCGGCGGCGCTTGCTTCTATGGTTGCTAATCTGACTATTGGCAAAGAAAAGTTTGCCGACCGCGAGTCGGAGGTCAAAGAGCTGCTGGAGCAGGCGGAAGCAGAACGCGTACGTCTTTTGCAGCTGGCAGACGATGATGCTGCTGTATTCAACAGCTTTATGAGTTGTTATAAGCTGCCTAAGACTACTGATGAAGAAAAGGCCGCGCGTACAGCGGCAATACGTGCCGCTGCAAAGCAGGCAGCGACTGTACCGCTGAATATTGCCCGCAGCTCCTTTGCTGTACTGAAGCTGGCAGACAGGTTGGTAGTATCAGGAAACCCAGGCGTGATTACGGATGGTGCCTGCAGCGGTTTGCTGGCGCGTGCGGCGCTGCGCTGTGCGGAGTACAACGTGCGCATCAACCTGGGACTGACTAAGGACGAGGCGTGGAACGCGCAGGCTGCAGCAGAGCTGAAGCAGCTTTTGGCAGATGCCGAAGCGCTGGAAACTCGTTTGCTTGCAGTAACGGATAAAGCGTTGCAATAAGGCTTTATTGCTTGGTGCTTTGTAAGTACTTGACGTAAGCGTGTTTTTAAAGTATAATAAAATTCTGATGGAAAGGTGGCCGAGTGGTTGAAGGCTCTAGTCTTGAAAACTAGCGAAGGTGCAAGCCTTCCGTGGGTTCGAATCCCACCCTTTCCGCCATTAAAAAATTATAATAGGGTCTTGCAATTTAGATAAGAATCTGTTATAATAAACAAGTAGTCTAATGGAGTGGTACTCAAGCTGGCTGAAGAGGACGGTTTGCTAAATCGTTAGACGGTTTACCCCGTGCGTGGGTTCGAATCCCACCCACTCCGCCAACTATGGCAATCGGCTCTCAGAGAAATCTGAGAGCTTTTTTGTTTTGCTATAAAAAACATGATAGAAAATAAAAACGAAAAATCCGTTGATAATTTTCGAAAGACGTTATATAATAAAATCAGTAGAAAATAAAAACATAAAAACCGTTTTTAGTTGGAGATGATACAATGAAAATATTGCGGATAACTGTGAATGGTTTGCCCTTATTTAAACAGGAGTTAGATCTTTTATTTTATACTCAACAACGAGTTAGTGAAGATGACAAAGAAAAACTCTATAAGATAGAGCCTAATTATTACCTGCATACAGCTTGTGCGTTTATTGGTATTAATGCTTCTGGCAAAACTTCTGTATTGAAGGTAATTAATTTAGCTTTAAATATTTTGCGTAATGAACCTATCAATCATGTTGAGTCGAGGAATATTCTTGGCGGTTGCGAGAATGCGTCGTTTAAAATTTGCTTTTTTGATAACAAGCGTAATATTTGTTGTCTGGAAACTGTTGTTAAATCTAAAAAAGCTAAAGCAGGGGGATATGTGTATTCTATAGTTGAAGAAAAGCTTTGGGAAAAGCCTGTCAGCAGCGTTAAATCTAAGAAATACCTTACTGATTTTTCTGGCCTGCGTCCAATAGCAGCCAGAAATACAGATGAGGCTTATCTGCCCGATGACGTAAGTTTTATCATAGCTCATAATAAAAAAACAAATGATAGGATAGATGTGTTTAGCCTGCTTTCATATACCAACATTAATGTTCTTCCGTTTACTAATGATATTCCGTTAGAAGTCATTACATTCCTTGATCCTACTATTGAAAAGTTATGCTTTGAAAAAATTGAAGATAAGGCGTTAATTCATTTGAAGTTTAAGGGAGAGGAAGAGCTTATTTTAAATAACGCGGTAGAACTTGAGCAGTATCTGTCTTCTGGTACAATAAAGGGCATTATTACCTTTTCTATGGTCAAAGAGGTCTTGACATCAGGAGGCTATCTTTTGATTGATGAGCTTGAAAATCATTTTAACAAAGAGATAGTTGTCACATTGATGCGCTTCTTTATGGATAGCACCTTAAACAAAAGTGGTAGTACGTTAATTTTTACAACGCATTACTCGGAATTACTAGACGAATATGATAGAAATGATGCTATTTATATTGTAAGAAACCGCAATGGTATTACTGCTGAAAATTTGAGTTATATTTTAAAGCGCAATGATATAAAGAAAAGCGATGCTTATCAGAGCGGCTTTCTTGAGGGAACTACACCTGCCTATGAAGCTTATCTGCGCTTAAAGAAAAATTTAGCTGCTTCGTTAAAGTGAAGGGGGCAGTTAGATGAAACTAGCAAAATATAAGGCTTGTATCTGTGAAGGTTCTGCTGAGTCAGCAATCATTGATATTTTAGTAGATAATAATTTGTTGATTTTCACACGAGAGGAAATGCTGGACGAAAGGGTTATCAGATGCAGAAGCGCGAAAAATTTTGAAGAAAGATACTTACGCAAAGGCTTTGATGAACCTATTTCTGTTATACGCATTTTAGATTCTCGTAGAGAAAGCTTTAAGCTGAGTAAAGCTTATACTTATAAAATAGATGTTATTAACGTCATTACTGCTCCTGAGATTGAAATGCTTATTATTCATAATGAGGGAGCATATGAGCGCTTTAAGCGTTCGGGGAAGAAGCCTAGCGATTATTGCAAAATGGATTTGCATATGCGCAATGTAAAGGCATATGATTTCGTGAAAGATTATTTTTGCAATCCTAAAATTTTAGTGGAAGCTATACGAGAATACCGCAGGGTTGCTAATGTCCCTAAAGGAGAGTATAGCTTAGCAGATTTGCTGAAATAAATGATATATGGAATTGAAAAATGCCTTTGCGTTCTGTTGTTCCTATTATTGTTCCTCTCTGTTCCATATATTTGTGGTGCAATCAGAACGTTTTTTAGAGAAATTTTCAATGAAGTGACCACTATATATAGTTGTTAAAATGGCGCTGTTGCCACAAATTGTTGATTTCCCGTTTTTGCTAAATCGTGACAGCGGTTTACCACGCACAGGGTTTGCCACCCCAACCCACTCCGCCAACTATGGCAATCGGCTCTCAGAGAAATCTGAGAGCTTTTTTGCTGCCTGAATATAATTCTTGAAATTGTTTTTCATTTCTCTTTATGCGGTCTGTATGTTTTGCCTTGCTTACCCATTTTCGAAGCACAGCGATTGCAGCAGTAGCGTTTGTCTGCGCGGCGTCCGCTGATGAGAAAATAATTGTTGCATTCAGGATTGGCGCAGCGGTGGTATTCGCCCGGATTGAGCAGCAGCTGATACAAATCAAGATAAATTGCCTGCATAAGATAGCTGCATTGCCAAAGGCTGGTAAATTTTTCTTGCGCCAGGTCCATTTGCGGTCTGGCGGTATAGATATTATCGTTGATGATATCGAGCAGGACGCGTCTGGCAAAAGTGTGGTCAAGGCTTATGATTGGAATATCTTCAGCGAGAATTATAGCAGTAAGCTGTTTCTTCGTCAGCAGGTCCTTGTCATAATCATCAAGCGTGTGCAGCATATGCTTGTCTACAATGGTGAGAAAGTTTTGCAGCTGGCAGGCGTAGTCTGCATCTGTTTTACGGATACTCTTGAGCAGCTGTGTGTGCGAAATGCGCTTACGCGTAGCAAAGTATTCTGCAGTTCTGAGCGTAGGTGCTTCGATACGCGGCAGCAGGTAGTGAATGCCACGCGCGCTGTAATGCAGCAGGTAGGCAAGCGCATAGATAATGCTTGCCTGCGTCCCTTCATGTCTGATGAGATGGCTTTGGATGACAAGTAGGCTGCGGACGATTTTGACGCAGCGGGTAAAAAGGCGCAGGCTCATAATGTCCATTTCGTCTACTTCGAACAGTGTGTAATTCAAGGTAACCTCGGCATCATTGGCAGCGTAGTCTTTTTCTGCAATGATATCTCCCATAAAAAGGGTAGTGTCGATAAAACTGAAATCGTTGATGATCACAGAATGATTTTCGTCATCAAGATGTGCACGTTTCTCAAGGCAGCGCTGCGAAGAATAGGGCAGGCCGTAGGCATTGCAGAAGGCAAGCACCTGCTTTTTATCGTTTTCGTCAATATTGGCGAAGGCTATAGCCAGGGAAGAAGCTGCCGCACCTTCCTCACTTTGTGAAGCGATAGTTTGCGTATGAAAGGGGCCTTGGGCGCAGATAAAGTCGTCCTGACCGTTAAAAAAGCGGCGAATCTGATAATTGCCGCAGACATTATTAGTGAAGAATTTGGGAATCACTGGCGCCGGAAAGGCGCGTTGCATTGTAGTCATAGGTATAACCTCGCAAAAATCTAAAATCTTATGTTGCTAGCAGATGCTGATGTTTTGTCGGCATCTGCTTTTTCGTCATTATAATATCACAAAAAAGAAATTTTATAATGGTATTATTGTTTCTTGCTTCATCTTATACTAAATGTAGGCGGTGGTCAAGTAAGCTTGCAAAATTCATGTCAAATATATTCCACATATATAAAATTTAAAGCACAGCAAGAGGTACTTTTTTAGTGCATAATAGAGGGGAGAGATAAGGAGTGGTAGTTTGTTTGAAGAAAAATATAAAACTATTGGCTTGAACATTATGTATTATCGCAGAGCATTGAGTCTGACACAGAGCGAGCTGGCGGAGAAAGCCAAAATGTCAAGGGCACGCGTTTCTGATATTGAATGCGGCAAGGGTCCCTTTAATATGGAGTCTATATTTTTGCTGGCCCAGGCCTTGGGGGTTGATCCTGTACGGCTTATGCAGGAGAAAGAGTGAGAAATAGCGAAAATAAAATTACGTAAGCACATTGCCCATTCCGAAAAGCAAAGCATAAGAAATTAAACCATATGTAAAGTTATGAAAAAATTGTGCAAAGATATGAAATCGAGAATATGCGATAATATATTGGTAAAAGGAGTGAGGGCTAAATGTTTGCGTCGAGATACAAGAAAATAGGTGCCAAGATAGTTTTTTACAGGAAATTGAAGAGCATGACACAGGAGAAGCTTGCCGACGAAGTTGGTATTACACCGCAATATTTATCGCGTATTGAAAACGGCGGCTATACGAAATGCGTATCGCTTTCAACCTTAATGAAGATTGCCGAGAAGCTAGGGATTACGATGAGTGAGCTAATGGAAGGAGTAGAAGATACTTCTTTATAAATTTTGGAGGCAGCATATGAGTGATAAGATAAAGCGTAGTCAGGTAGATGACATTAACAGACGCAATAATGCGGCTAACAGCTATAAAAACAGGTCATTTGGTAAGAAAAAAAGTGTAATTGACGAATATACCGGCGATAAAATTTTTTATAATGCTAATAAGCATATTAATGAAAAGCAATCAAACGTTGACCACATTGTTCCGTTAGATGAGCAAATCAGGCGTTATGGCTCTGATTTGACGCCGGAACAGATAAGAAAAATGGCTAATGATGATGCGAACCTTGCTAATACCAATGCTTCACTGAACAAGTCCAAGGGTGCGTTAAATAACCATGAGTATATAGCAAAAAAATATACTGAAGCAGGCGCTGCGAAGATTAACGATGCATCAGAAACCTTATTTGGCAAGAAAATCTTCAAGACAAATAAAAAAGCTGTTGACTGCCCGGATGCTGTGACGAGCGTTAATATGCTGAAAGAAGAAGTGAAGGCAGAGGCGCATATACGGACACAGGCGACTAAATATAAAATAGCAAATACGGTCGATGAAATAAAAAACAGCAAAGTTATCAGTTCTAAGCTGGATGCAGTTGCGCCATCGGTAAAGAAGGCTGCTTCTGCCGGCAGGGAAGCAGCCTTTGTAACGGTAGCCGTTTCCAGCTTGACTAATCTTGTGGGCTTGGTGAAAGGTGAACAGGACATTAAGCAGGCTGTAAAAAATGTCGGGAAGGATACTGTAAGGAGCTTTGGCAGTGCTGCCGGTATTTCGGTAGTGCAGGATGGTGTTGTCGCAGTAGCGAAAAAGGCCGGGGCGAAGGATTTTGCCAAACTTGCAGGTAAAAATTTGCCGATTATGCAGCTGACGATGGCTGTAGAAATAGGTGGCATTGTTGCGAACTATTTAGATGGTAATATCAGCGGCGAAGAATGTTCTGCGCAAATTGTTTGCGGTACTGCAGGTGTATTGGCAGCGAACATGGCTTTCGCCTTGGGCGGACCGGTGGCTGCAGTGGTCGCATCCCTGGTTGTGGGAGAAATAACCAGAGCGGTCACTAAATATCAGATGGAACGTAGGTTGGATAAAAAACGTCAGGCGGAATTTAAGCATATTATTAATACTGCGCTGCAAAGTCTGGCGCAGCAAAAGCAGCGGATTGATGAATACAATAAAGCAAAAGCTGCATATATGACGGCGGCTTTTGATGGTGGTTTTGAGCTTGTTATGCAGGGCGTTTACGCAGTAGATGATAAAGCGATTACCCAAGGACTGAATAATATTCTGGCGGTATTTAAGCAAAAATGTGCTTTTCAGTCGCTGGAAGAGTTTAACAATTTTTTTGATGATAAAGATGCAGTGCTGACATTATGAAGGGAGTAAAATGATATGATCGGACTTATACTTGGGGCAGCAGCTTTAGGCAGTAGCTTTTATGGTGCTGAGAAATCAATGCAGATAGATAGCAGGACAAAAAAGCGTTATGCTAAAGCTTTTGCTATGGAACAGGAAGCCCACAGGCTTGTGGAAGCCAAGAAGCAGGCAGCAGATGATGCTATGAAGAAGCTTTCCAACCGTAAGCGTTCGATATTAATTACTTCAATGCAGAATTTTGTTGATGTGTATAGCAAGCTCATGAAAATTGACTTTCGTGATGACAAGATGCTTGCAGTTTTAAATCAGCAGAGCTTTAGCACAGAAAAAATACAGATTATCCATGCAGTAGCGCAGACAGCAGTAAGACCAATGACAGATAAAGAAATTGCTGTCAGTATCTTAAAGGGCTTCGGTATATTTGGCTTAGGCAATGCGTTTATCAATGATTCTGAAAGGGAGCTGCAAATGGCTGGTGCGCAGCTGCGCAGTTCGCGTGTTGTCTACAGTCAGGCTGAAAATTTAGCTGCCGTTTTAGACGGTGTGATAGCTTCTTGCAATAAGGTGTCTGATTTATTGCCAAAGTTAAACAGGTTGTTTGTGCAAGCTATTACATATTCAGATGAACTTATTGATGCTAAGGGCATGGATAGAGCTGCTTATACAGAAAACGACCGCAAGGCCTTTTGCAGCTGTATAAATTTGGCGGTTACACTGAAAAAAATTATTGATGCTCCTGTACTTACGGACGAAGGAAAGGTTACGCAAGAAACAAAGGAAGCGTTGGCAATTGGCAGTCAGTGTATGCAGGATATAAAAAGATTATGATTTGGAGGAATCAATATGAAAAAGTTTGTGGTTAGTGAAAAATGCATTGCTTGTGGCAACTGCTTATTAGAAACAAAACTGTTACAGGAAGACGCAGAAGGCAAGGCTGTGCCTGCCAATGGTGGTTATTTTAGTGATGATTTTTTAGCGAAGGCTGAAGAAATTGTTGCAGCTTGCCCTGTACAAGCTTTGAGCATAGCGGAAGGCGAAGGCGCAGACTTAAGCAAGCTGCCGGAAAAACTGCAAAACGCTTTAGCAAAGATTACCGTTCCGAAGGTTAGTAGGGAAGATATCAAAATGCACGCACAGGATTACCGTATGACTTGTTCCTATCCGCAGGGAGAATATCGTTATGATTATTCCAGCGAAAGCAGAGCCATGAGTGCTGCAGAAAATGAATTTGACCGTATCTGCTATTCACAGTATAAGAAATTAATTCTTGAGGTTTTTGTGCAATACAAGGAAGATAAGCTGAGAAAGTTTTATACTTTCGATGAAAGCGGTTTTTGGGGGCAGATTAACAAGCAATATGCAGATGTGCTGCAGGAATTTGCCGGAGCAGCAGCTGCAGGTGGAATTGAGCTTCCGGCAGACTTTAAAGAATTTGCGGTTTTCCCCGGCGGCAGTGCTAATGAGAAGGATTCCGTACTTGTGTATATGCTCAATGTAAGGCTCAAAGAGTTTGAAGACCGCGGCTGCGAGGATGTAATGAGAGAGCTTCGCAATATTCCGCATACTTCACGTAGCGATTATCGGATCGATATGGATTATGATGATATGGAAGTATATGCAGGCACGAGTTTCTTCGGTAATGATAAATACGAAGATAAATACTGTTATAAAGATGTATATAAGGCTTGCGAAGATTTTATGGGAGATTTGAAGAACGCTATAAATTATGTAGATTACGATTCCCAAGTTTTCGACAGCATTGATACGGCCTTAAAGGATTACAAAGAGCGTGTGCAAAAGGAAATAGCTAAAAAAGTTGCCCTGCTGAGTAAGGCAGTTGCAAATTCAAAAGCAGCACTGCTGAATAGTGGAGTTGGAGATTCCAAAGCAGCACTGCTGAAATAAAATTTGATAGGATTAAAGAAGCATTAATTTGTTGTTGGGGTAGAAGAAGTGCCGCACGAAATACACTTATGTTAATTTGTGCGGTATTTCTCGTTTTTATTATATTGATAATATGCTATAATAAGTAGTAGGAATTTACCTCAGTTGCAATAAGGTGGCGCTAATTATGCCGGAACAAAATATTAAAGGTTATAATTAAATTAGTTGACCGAAAATGCTTAGCAGATTTAGCCTTATGCAGCTAATATAAATTAAGGGGCTGGTTTACATGAGTTGGAAGGTTTATGTAAAAGTCAATCGTTGGCTATGAGTTTTGCTGAAGAATGTTCCTGCGTGGAGCAGGCTTCTTAAGGAGACGCATATTGGCGGTTGGCTTTTTTGATTTAATGAAAGGTGGAAACGCAAGATGTTTGAAGGCGACAAAGAAAAATATAAAAAGTTTCTTAAAAATCTTGAAAATGCTTTGGCTGAAGCTGATATTCAAAAAAGAATACGGGAGATAGTGAGGGATACTAAAGGTTTAGCCGCAATTGATGCTGTTGAGGCAGATAAGCAAAATGAGCATGATTTTGAAAAAAACAAAAAAATCAAGAAGTCTTTTGATGAACAGGCTCAGAGAATAGCTGAGTTGCAGGAAGAAAATAATAAACAAGCTGCAAGCATTAATACTTTAAAAAGAGCAAACGAGCAGCAGAAGTATGAAAACAGCAAGCTAGCAGAGCAAGTGAAAAATCAGACTTGGGAACTGGCGCAAAAAAATGAAGAATTGCGCAGCGCAGCTGCTGCAGCAAGGAAGTTTGAACAGGATTATGAAAAAATCAACGAAGCTAACGCTAAGCTGCAAAGAGAGCTTAATGCCTGGAAAAAGGAATTTGCTGAACCGGTTAAATTTTATCAGATGTATAGGAAGCTGCCTGCAGCAGTGCGCGAAAACTTTGCCAATGTTATTGCTGACGAATCAGTAATAGCCTTCATCCTGTCAGGAAGTGACATTGACAACATTTGCTCCTTTTGGGATAGTATGAAGCGCAATTATTATCAGCTGCAAGCAGAGCGCGATACCTTGTTGCAGATTTTGGAATATTTACTTCGCGTATGCAATATATATCAGGGAGAGCAGGTATTCGCCTTAATCAAGGACGAAGAAGGAAAATACTTTGATGACGAGCTGCATATGCGCAGCGAAAACTGCAGCAGATATACCGGTGCCATTGAAAGAGTTTTGCTTCCGGGCATTTGGAACAATAGGCTTGCAAGGGCTAATAGAAAAGCGCTAGTTGAGTATGGTGCTTAGAATGCCTGTTAAGAAAAAACTACTTGGAACAGCGGTGCAAGGAGCAAACCTTTGGCCTGCGCCTGCTGAAATAAGCGGACAAGATGATTATAAAAAAATCTTAGTAGAGCAAATAATTCTTTGCTTGAATAACATGGTAAGGGAGATGCAATTAATGCGTAGTAAAAAAGATAGTTCGAATACAAAAAATGGTGCTGCTAAAAACAGCATGCCTGATATAACAGCCAGACAAAAAATTAATGCAAAAAGTGATGCAAAAAGCGATGCAGGCAAAGCAACAATAAAGCGAGTACAGTATTTGCCTGTTTCAGAAGCTTTGCTGAGAAAATTTGGCAGAAAATTTACTGCCATAAAAATAATGAATTCATTGGTGTCTAGTATGGAGAAGTATCTTACTACCCAGAAGGATGTTATCAGATTTAGAAATTGCCCAGTGCTATTGCCGCCTAATCCCAGTGCTGATTTTATCTTTGAGGATCCTAAGAAAATAAAAGTAGTACTACGCAATGCGTGTTATAAGCATCCTGGTAAAGCAGAGCAACCAAAAATTGATATAAAGAATCTCCCATTTGAGTTTATGTCTTTTGGTGATTTGAAAAAAATATCAACGGTATTGGAAAAAGAATATAAATACCATCCCTACATTACCTTGTGTGATAGCGGTTATTTTAAAGTATATGACTTTGGGAGGAAAGACGTTTTTTGCGATTTTGGGGGAGTTGTCGGTTGGTGCGAGTCATATGACCTGCTTATTTCCCGTATTCCTAAAGGAGAGCAGCGCATTACTTTTATCCTGGACAAGGGCTTAGAGCCGGTTATCAATGACGTTGATGTGAAGAAGGATTATTTTGTTTTGCTAGTGTTAAAAAAGAAAAATTTGTTGGCTGTACAAAACAATAAGATTGTTTGGTATGCAAAGCAAACAGATGAGCTGGTTAAAACCTTGCAAGAGCTGGATTTTTGGGATGAACCATCATTAGAAGAGGTTCATAAAAAATTGGACGACGATTATGCAGACGATTTAAAGAAAGACTTGCTCGCACGTGACAAAGTACGCTTTGACCTCACGGAATATAATGATATGCTTTTGGAGGATCCTAACGGTGGCTCCTGGGAGCTTTGGGAGGCAGAGACGAAGCAAGAGGAAACGGTGCCAACAGGATGCTACTTTTACGCCCGTGACCCGCGTATGGACATTGTGGACGGCGGCGTAGTTGGCATTGACTTCGGTACGAAATCAACAGTAGTCGTTACCCAGGATGACAGCGATGCTATCGAGCCTGTGCGCATTGGCAAGGGTGATGTTGTCAAGGAACCTAGTGTTAAAGATTATGAAAATCCGACGGTTATGCAGTTTATAGATATAGACAGCTTTATGAAGGACTATCAAAAATACCCGGGCAGACCGCTGACGCGCTATGCAGATGCTACTGCTTCACATACAGCCTATAATGCGTGGAATGAAAACAAAGAATCCAGAGATTATTTTTCGTACTTTGCTGAACTCAAACAATGGGCCGGTGACAGTGAGCGACGTGTGAGAATTCGTGATATAAAAGGTAAGGAGATTAACCTTCCGCCGTATGAGGAGCTGCAGGAGGGAGATTTTGATCCTATAGAGCTGTATGCCTATTATATTGGTCTTCATATCAATAACCAGTACAGCAAGCGTATCTATATGGAATACCTGCTTTCCTTCCCTGTTACCTATGCGCTTGACGTGCGTAACCGTATTTTGAACAGCTTCCGCAAGGGCTTGCGCCGTTCGCTGCCACAGACAGTATTGCAGGACGCGCAATGTATGGAGAAGTTCAGAGTTGAGCAGGGTGTGGGTGAGCCTGCAGCTTATGCAGTCTGTGCCTTGCAGGAGTTTAAGCTTTTCCCGAAGGAAAATGAAAAAATTGCTTATGCAATTTTTGATTTTGGCGGCGGCACGACAGACTTTGATTTTGGTATCTGGCGTAAGGCTAGTGGTGTTAAGGAGAGAAGATACCATTATGTGATTGAGCATTTTGGTGATGGTGGCGATAAATATCTTGGCGGTGAAAATTTACTGGAATTATTAGCCTTCAATGTATTTTGCAAAAATAAGCAGCTGCTGCGAACAAAAAAGATTACCTTTGTTAAGCCGCCGGAGTGCGAGCGTTTTATCGGTTATGAAGGCTTGCTGTCGGATTCGCAGGAAGCATACAGCAATATGCGTCAGCTGATGGAAAAGCTGCGTGGCTTCTGGGAGGGAAAGGTTCCGGAAGGCAAGCAGCAAAAAGCGGCAGGAAGTGGGCAAGGACAGGCAACAGGCAGTGAAGTGCAATGGTTTAGTGATGGTAAGGTAAAGGTTGATTTGTTTACTGCTTCCGGCAAGCAGGAGACAGTAGATTTGATAGTCGATGCAGCAGAATTGCAAAAAATTCTGCAGGCGAGAATTGAGCAGGGAGTGGATAGCTTTTTTGATGCTTTGCTTGTAAATATTAATAAAGACGAATATTATGAGGTTATCAAAAACTGTGATAAGATTAATATCTTCCTCGCAGGTAATTCCAGTAAATCAAAAATTCTTCAGGAAGTATTTAAAAAGAAAATAAGTGATTTTACAAATAAGCTTAAGCAAGGGGCTAAAGAAAAACAATCCAAGCTATCTTTTGATAAGGCTTTCATGCTACACCAGCCGTTGGGAGCCGAAAGCAAGGATAAGGAAAATGCGGCTGCCTGCTTAAAGCGTCCCACAGGTAAGACAGGTGTTGCTATTGGACTTGTACAATGCCGCCCAGGTTCTGTTATCAAGGTAATCAGTGAAAAGAAAACGCAAGAAGAGATTAAATTCCGCTTGTTTATTGGTCACAGTGACGAAAATGGCTATTTTGAAGCAGATTTAACACGCGACAGTAAATATAATGAATGGAAGGCCTATTTTGATGCCGGGGAAGACCGTTTTGAATTTTATTACACAACATCTACATCTGCAGGCAGAAAGCGTGGCCTTTTAGTTAAAGACAGCAAAAAGAGTCGCCAACAGCTTCCCAAAAACGCTGTTAATGAGGATTGGCTGATTTATCTGCGTCCTGTTGCTCCTAATAAAATTCAATATGTTGTAGCTGAAGATGATGAGGCTTTGAAGAATGGTGAGTTTAAGTTTGAGCCGGTAACAGTGGAGCTTAACTATTAAAATATATCGTTTTAAGCTTGAAAGAGGTGGAAGCATGAATAAGGACGAAAAAATTTTGAATGTGCTTAACCAATCACATAAGTATTATTTCGGCAACACTGATATTAAGGTGAATAACGACAGCCAACTGAATATTACTGACAGTGATATCATTTTATACCGTATTGATGAAATAACTTATGAAGAAGAAGCACCGCGTAAGGAAGCATTAGAGAATGTTTTGAGCTCTGTGCGTATTCCCGGAGTAAACTTTTTATATCTGATTGTTGGTGACGCTGACGGCGTTAAATTTTATTATGGCCTTTCCAACGATCCGGAAGAAAAAATAAAGGATAATCTGCTTTTGAGTGACATCGGACGTAATGTCCTGATGGCAAGCATTAAGGGTAATTTTCGTGGCTGTAAGGTTAATGAAGTAAAGCCGGAGGATACTACACCTATTTTAAATAAAGTTCGCCAAATGAAATATGCATCGCGTATTGAAGGCGTGGCGGGAACGATTAAGGATAATGAAGAGTTTCAGAGTGTAGACCGTCTTGTCGATGTTATGCAGGGCGAAGAGTTTTGCCTCTTACTTGTGGCAAAGGCTTTGCAGCCTGATAATATCTATGAGCTGGAGCAGACATTGCAGGAAGCCTATACAACCGTCAGCCCTTTGGCAAAGTATAGCCTGCAGGAAGGCAGCTCGGAAGGCTCGTCGAAGTCTAGAAGTTACACTAAAGGAGAAAACTCCAGTTCATCGAACAGTCATAGTACTAGCGAAGGGAAAAGTGATAGTACTGCTAATGCAACAAGCACCAATAAAGGAACAAGCAAAAGCAATACATCAGGAGATTCCAGTGATTCTCGTACTAATGGAACTTCTAATGGCAGTAGTGAAAGTAAGACGAAAACATATGGTACCAATTCTTCGAAGTCGGACAGCAGCAGCTCAAGCGAGGGAAAAAGCTACAGCGTTTCAGAGCAGGATGGAAGTAACAGCAGCACTTCCAAAACATATTCACGCGAGTATCTGAACAAAAGCGCCGGGGAATGGATAAAGTACTGTGATGAGGTAATTTTCCCGCGTCTTGATTACGGTAAGGGCAAGGGAGTATTCCTTTCAGCTGTTTATGTGCTCTCTAAGAAAAAATCTGCGTTGATAAAGCTGGAAAATACTGCATTAGCTTTGTATTCCGGAAAGCAGGGCAATAAGGTTCCGTTGCGTTCCAATAAGCTCGATGCCAGTGACAGGGAGGCAGTAAGAAATTACCAATTGCCCAAAGGCCATTTCAGCAAGGAGATTACTGAGGACGAAAAGCTGGCACGTGCAATGCTTTCTCAGCCTGTCAGCTGCAAAGAAAATTTTGCACTCTGCAACTGGATTACGACGAATGAGCTGTCGATGCTTGCAGGCTTACCACAGAAGGAAGTCATTGGCATGCGTCTGCGTGAAGAGGTTGAGTTTGGTTTGAATTATGACGAACCAAAGCAGGAAGACAGAATTTATCTTGGTAATTTGGTGCAAAATGGCAATGAAGTCGAAAAAACGCCGATATATTTGGATAAAGATGTTTTGGATAAGCATATCTTTATTGCCGGTGTAACCGGCAGCGGCAAAACAACAACCTGCCACAAAATTTTGCTGCAAAGCAAGCTGCCGTTCCTGGTAATTGAGCCTGCTAAGACAGAGTATCGCATTTTGCGCAACAATCCCGGTTGCAAGGATATACTTATCTTTACCTTGGGTAACGATAAGGCTGCTCCCTTTAGGTTGAATCCGTTTGAGTTTTTACCGCACGAGAATATCACCTCGCATGTAGATATGATAAAGGCCAGCATTGAAGCAGCATTTGATATGGAAGCAGCAATTCCTCAGTTAATAGAAACAATTTTGTACAAATGCTATGAGGATTACGGCTGGGATATTACGACTAATACAAACAGTAAATTTGCAGATCCTTTCGCTGAGGGTGTTTTTGCCTTTCCAACGATGGATGATTTGCTGAAAAATATTAATGCTGTCGTCCAAGAACAGGGCTTTGATGAGAGACTGAAGCATGATTATATAGGCTCTATCCGTGCACGCTTGCAGAGTCTGGTAATTGGCTCCAAGGGCTTGATGCTGAACACGAAGCGTTCCATAAATTTTGAGGATTTGTTGGACCGTAAAGTGGTTTTGGAGCTGGAGGGCATTAAGAATGGTAATGAAAAGGCGTTGATCATGGGCTTTATTCTTGCTGCATTCAATGAGGCAGTGAAGGCTCGCTATCTGCGTGATAAAAAAGCTCATTCTCATATCATTCTGGTAGAGGAATCGCATAGATTGCTGAGCAAATATATGCCTGGTGACAGCCAAAATAAGAAGCAGGGTGTAGAAACCTTTTCAGATATGCTGGCAGAAATCCGTAAATATGGCGAAGGCCTGATAATTGTTGACCAAATTCCCAATAAGCTTGCCGCAGACGTATTGAAGAATACTAATACTAAAATTGTCCATCGCATATTTGCTCAGGATGACAAGGAAGCAGTAGGCAACACAATGGCGCTGAAGGAAGAACAAAAGGAGTTTCTGTCTAACTTGAATGCCGGCAGGGCGATTATGTTCTCGGATAATTACGGACAGGCCTTGCAGGTACAGATTAAAGCAGATACAAGCACAGCCAATACTCCGTTAGAAGATGAGGAGTTGGCTAGTGTGGCCCTTGATTATTACCAAAGCTTTTGTGACAAACCATGCTTTGTGAAGCTGAAAAACTTGCCAGCTGCAGAGCGATTGGCCGCGTTTGATTTTATTCGGGAAAGAGAGTGCATAAGAGCTTTAAATAATGTACAGCAACACAAATATGGATGGAATAAAAGATATACAGAGGCATTGCGGGTGATTTTGAATAATAAAATTTTCACTGCTGAGGAGCTTGCTAAGCAGGCAATGGAGGGAGTTGCTGTTACCCCCGGTTTTTATGATGAGGCAAAAAAGAAGCTTATAAGAGACTTTTTCACCATATATGCAAAGGAGGAAAAAGCTAAAGAAAAAGCAGAGTTTACTTTTGAAGCTATTTTTGAATATTGATTTTATGCTTAAAATGATTTTAATAATGGAGGTTATGTTATTATGGGATGGTTTTCTTCTGCTATTGGTTCAGTTTGTTCAGCTGTGTGCTCCGCAGTAAGCAGTGTTTGCAGTAGTATTGGTGGTGCAATTATGGGAGGTATTGGTTCGTTAGCACCGGTTATTTCTCCTTGGCTTTCTATTGCTGTGGCAGTTATTTCGGTCTTAGCGGAGATTTTTACGGAAAAACCGAAGGAGGAAAAGCCGGAAGAGCTTGGTATGAAAGCAGAGCAGGCGGATAAAAAGCCTGAGGATTTTGATTCGATTAATGATTACATTGAATATCTGCGTCAGGAAATAAAGGTTGATGCTGCTAAGTTAGAAAACCTTTCTGAAGAAGAACGTATGAAATATCAGGCTGTCGGCTTAGGCTTATATGTCAAAAATATTGAGGAGAAGCAAGGTATGAAGCTGGATCCTGCTTTTCTGAAGGTTGTACCGGAAATGATTAATCTGGGTTATACTGCCCAGGACATTGGCAATCTGATGCAGAGCATGAAAAAGAATGGCGTAAATGATATGAAAATGTATCCGGAATTTATGAAGGGAGAGCTGCTTCCCGGTACGCCTGAGCGTAAGCAGGTGTTCACTTCTGTAAAAGATATGGTGGAACAGCATTTCAATGGCAAAGAATTTAATCTTGGACAAGAGCTTGATAAGCTTGCGAACAAAGCAAAAGATTGATGTGGAGAAGGTAGGCATAATGGAAGATACTATTAGCATTGTTGGCTGGATAAGCAGAGGGATATTTAGGGGGCAGATAGCATCATCAGCGAAGGAAAATAAATTTGAAGTTCTCACGTTTGACGGAGAAAGTTCAACCGATTGGCAAAATGTATCGCTGACAGATATTTTCGAGCGTTGCCGCTTTAATAAAAATTTGGCTGCTGTGCGGGTAATGCTGTTGGCAGATGCACCTATTGAGCCACCTGCAGGCTTGGATGATCTGCAGCTTTCTTCTAAGGCGTTTAGTTGGCATGAGCTGATTACTGCTATAAAGGAAGTTAAGGATAAGCCATATACCTGGCAGCTTGATGGTGTATCTTTGGATGAAGCAATTAGAAAAGGGGTGCCGAATAGTCTCGCAGCGCGGGATAAGGATAAAGTAGGCTATATCTACAGCTTTCCTAAAATAAAGCGTCCTAAAGTTTCTTCGGCCTCTCAAACAAGTCAAATTGCTGACAGCAAGCATAAGCTGAAGCAAGAACAGAAGTTGGTTGAAAAAAAAGAAACAATACGCTTGGAGGACACCAATAATTCTGTTATGAGTGCTTTGCGTAAAATAGCTGAAGAGCCTAAAAACTGATTGAAAAAGGTCGTCGCTTGGCGGCCTTTTTCTTTAAAGAAACCATATTGACAACCATCCTTAAAAGTGCTATAAAATTATATTTAGCAGATGTTTTATGTACATGAGAGGATGAATATTTATGAGAAAAAATACTGTAATTTCCCTGACGGCTACGCTGTTGGCTGCGAATATATCTTTTGCGGCTCCGGCTTTTGCCGACAGCCTGCAGACATACAATCTTGATACCATGGTTGTTACAGCGCAGCGTGAAAGCAAGCGTGATATTGATACGCCTGCTTCCGTTACAACCGTTTCCCAAAAGCAGCTTGTGGAAACCGGTGCTTCTAATCTTTTTGATGCCTTGCGTTTGCAAAGCGGCGTAACTACCTATTCCTATGGCGGCAGCCAGTCCCTTGGCGGTATGAACGCAAAAATCCTGATGCGCGGTGCGAATAAAGGCACTGTGGTAATGATTGACGGTGTACCTGCCAACATCAATGAAACCTATTATCTGGATTCCATTCCTGTAGAATCTATTGCACGCGTAGAAATTGTTAAGGGCGCTGCTTCTACTCTTTACGGTTCTGAGGCTTCTACCGGTGTTATCAATATCATCACGAAAAAGAAAATGCCCAACACCTTATCTCTGACTAAGGGTGAATACGGCAGGGAGAAGGCAGCACTGACATTGAATGCCGACAAGCTGAATTTTGCAGTAGCGCTGGAGCAGAGTGACCCGATGAAGGGATACAGCAGTAATTATAAGCAGATTAATGATTTAAACAAAAAGTCCTTTACCGCAAGCTATAAGTTTGATGATAATTGGAGTTTTTCACATCAGCACAATGACAGCAAGTATTCCTATGATCAGTATGACGAAACCTGGAGCAAGCTTACCGAGGATGCGAATTACCACTATATTGATGATTTTTCACGCTTGCAATATAAGGATGACAGCGTGAGTGCCAATTTGTTTTATAACCGCAGCAACCGCAGAAATCAGACCTATAGTGTTACAGACTCTAAATGGACGAAGCTCGATCATTTGCGCTTTGATACTATAGGCCTTGATTTGCAAAAGCAGATTACCGGTAATTTTGGTGATGTTATCGTTGGTACAACAATTTCCCGTGATTCCTATAAAAACGATATTACCGTAGCCAAAAATATTAAACCCGGTACGAAGATTAACGAATTCAGAACAAATTATGCTGTGTTTGCGCAGCTGTCTAAGGATCTTGGCGCAGGCTATACTGCTACCGTAGGTGCCCGTGAAACTGTTGTAGAGGCCAATAAGCGTTACAATGCTTTTACTCCGCAGTTTGCTTTGCTGAAGAAGCTGGATAATAACAGCAGCTTATATGCAAATGCGGCAAAATCTTTCAAGATGCCTACCTTTACACAGATTTATGGCGGCGGCGGTGCCAACTTTGCGGCTAATCCTTTACTGGAGCCTGAAGAAGGCTGGACCTATGAGTTCGGTTACAAAAAGACATCTAATACAAGCATGTTCAAAGCTGCTTTGTATTATATGGATTTGGATACTATTGAGTACGAAGGCAAGGGAACCAGCTCCAATCCGTATGTGACACGTAATATGTCCTTTAAAAACAAAGGTCTGGAAATGACCTATGAAAAGGATTTCGGCAGCAAATACAGCTATTCTCTGGGAGCTAATTTCTGCAATCCTATGGGTAAAAATAAAAAAGGCGTATGGGAGCGTAAATTTGCACGCGAGCAATACAATGCCGGCATTAAATACCATGATGCTAAGTTCAATGCTGCGCTGACAGGCATGTTTACTACGGACAGAGCCAGCGGCTGGGGCGATTTGCTGCCGGTAAACTTTATTGCCGGCTATAAGTTTGATAAGAGCAGCAGTGTAGAGCTTGGCGTGGAAAATATCTTCGACAGGGATGATATTGTAAGCAATCCGGGCTCCGCTACCAAGTATTACTGCCTGCCGCGCATGGTGCATGTGACATATACTTATACATTCTAAACATAAATAGGTTGCTATGTTTCTAGGGCGTTTTGTTTGCAAAGCTTTTTATCTGACTATATTAAATATCCATAAATTGAGCTTATTCAGATGCCAGTCGATAGGTTATAATGATTACATTATTAAAGTGAAGGAGTGTGTCTTATGACCTTGATGAATAAAGCATTGACAATTGCCGGCAGCGATACAAGCGGCGGCGCCGGTATGGAAGCGGATATTAAAACTATGGAGGAGCTGGGCGTTTATGGTATGCCTGCTTTGACCTGCATTGTTACTATGCATCCTACTACTTGGGAGCACAGCGTATTTCCGTTGCCGTTGGATTTGGTAGAAAAGCAGCTGGTGACAGCGATTGAAGGCGTTGGCATCAATGCGATGAAAACCGGTATGCTGGGAAGTGCTGAGCTGGTAGAGCTGGTTGCAGCTACGATTGATAAGTACAATTTGCAGAACGTTGTTATTGATCCGGTTATGGTCTGCAAGGGCTGTGACTTGATTCTGGTGCCGGATGCGGCAGAATCTATCAAAAAGCTGCTGATGCCGCGCTGCGATATTATTACCCCGAATACCGTGGAAGCTGCTTATCTTGCAGATATGCCTGAGGTTACTACCGTAGAGCAGATTAAGGAAGCAGCAGAGAAGATTGTTGCTGCCGGTGCGAAGAGCGTTGTTATCAAGGGCGGCGAGCGTCTGAGCGACAATTCCGCAATTGATATTTTTTACGATGGCAAGGAATTCACAGAAATGGCTGTGCCGAAAATTTATCCTTCCTACAACCATGGCGCAGGCTGCACCTTCTCGGCAGCAATTACCGCAGGCCTGGCAAACGGCCTGAGCATGAAGGAAGCGGTACTGCAGGCGAAGAAGTTCGTTACCGCTGCGCTTAAGCATGGCTTTGCTATCAATAACATTGTCGGCTGCACCAATCATACCGCGTATAGAAAATATAGCGAATAAAAGAAATAAAACCGTCATTTCCTCAGATTATTGGGGAAATGACGGTTTTTTTGTATGCAAAAATGCTTATTACAGAGTAGTGGAATCCATAGTGCAGTCTTCAAGCAGCTTTTTGGCATCAACATATTGCGCAATGCCTGCAGCTACCTTCTTAGATTCTTTCATTGCCAGTACGACAGTAGCAGGACCATGTACAACATCGCCGCTGCTGAAGACACCGGCGCGGGTAGTCATGCCGTAGGGACGGTCACGGGTGATAACAAAGCCCTGCTTATCAACCTGAATGCCTTTGGTACTGGAAACAATACGTGCTGCCGGTTTTTGGCCTACTGCGAGGATTACGCAGTCGCAGGGGATAAGCTCCTGGCCGCCTTCTGCAATAAACTCACCGTTTTCGGTTTTGGTGATGTTTTGCAGCAATAAGCCGGCTAATTCGGTTTCGTCCGCTGCCGTAGCCTGTCGGCGGATATTCTTTAAGGCGCGCATCTGCTTCTTGTTGAAGTAGGCGATAGGCTGCTTCAGGAAGCGGAACTGTACACCTTCGGCAACAGCGGCTTCATATTCGGATGGAAAAGCAGAAATTTCAGCTTCCGTTTTGTGGTAGACGATGGTGACGTTTTTGGCACCGCGGCGGATAGAGGTGCGGGCCGCATCCATAGCCACGTTGCCTGCACCGACAACTATAACGTTGTCACCGGTGTGCAGCAGTGTTTCGCTGGCATCCAACTTGCCTCCGTCAGCCAGTACAACCATACGCAGGAAGTAGGTTGCTGTCAAAATACCGGACAGCTCCTTGCCGGGGATGTCCAACGTGCGCGGCAGAGAGGTACCTGTGCCCATGAAAATTGCATCATAGCCTTGGGCAAAAAGGTCATCTACGGTAAAATCTACGCCGGCAAGCTGCTTGGTGCGGATTTCTACACCGATATGTTGCAGCTCGCTGATTTCACGGCGGACAACATCCTTTTGCAGACGGAATTCCGGAATGCCGAAAAGCAGTACGCCGCCCGGTTCGCTTTGTGCTTCGAAAATAGTAACATCAAAGTCCATTTTTGCCAAATCACCGGCAACGGTAAGACCTGCAGGGCCGGAGCCGATTACGGCAACCTTACCGCGCAGTTTGCTTGAAGGCTGCGTGGGCTTCAAATCATTGTTGTGGGCAAAGTCGGCAATGAACATTTCCAGACTGCCGATTTCGATACCGCATTTCTTTTTTGTCAGCACGCAATGTGCTTCGCACTGACGCTCATGCGGGCAGACACGTCCGCAGATAGCTGGCAGATTGCTGCGTTCGGAAATAATTTCGTAAGCCATACCGATATTACCTTCGCTTAAGGCACGGATAAAGCCGGGAATATTGTTTTCAATCGGACAGCCGGTGCGGCATGTAGGGCGCGCACAGTTCAGGCAGCGGCGTGCTTCCTGAATGGCTTCTGCTGTGGTCATTGTTCTGCTCATTTTTCTACCTCTTTTTAGTCAGAATGCTTACCTTGAGTGTCATAAATAAGATTTTCCAATTCCTTGAGGCGGCCATTTATTTCTTCCATGTGCTTGGCAAGCAGCTCTTCATAATCTGCTACCGGATCAGGCAGCTTATCATGGTTCAGGTCAATCATACTTTCGGCATCATTGTTGGAGGCAATACGTACACCATTGCGTGTTACAACACGTCCGGGTACACCAACAACGACGGAATTTGGCGGAACCTCTTTAAGAACTACGCTGCCGCTGCCAATTTTGGAATTGTTGCCTACCTTGAAGGAACCGAGCACCTTCGCACCGCTGGAAACAACAACATTGTTGCCGATGGTGGGATGGCGCTTACCCTTTTCTTTGCCGGTACCGCCGAGAGTAACTCCCTGATAGAGCGTGACGTTGCTGCCAAGCTCAGCGGTTTCGCCGATAACAAGTCCCATACCATGGTCAATAAAAAGACCGGGGCCCAGTTTAGCACCGGGATGGATGTCTATACCGGTAAGAAAGCGGGAAAATGTATTAAGCAGGCGTGGGAATACTACCCAGCCTTTCAGATAAAAGTGATGCGCTATACGATGGAGCCAGATGGCATGTAGCCCGGGATAACACAGTGCGGCCTCCAGTCTTGTTTTTGCGGCCGGGTCGCGCAGCATAATGGCATCAATATCTTTTTTCATCTGAGCAAACATGTCAAGACTCCTTTCCTTATATTATATCAACATGTGCTGTAGTTGTCAGCAGTCAACTGTTTTAAGTCGGATTCTTTCTGCCGACAAATACCATTTTTATATTTTAGCACAGATGTCGGTAAAAGGTAAACAGAAAAACTGTAAAACTTAGCAAAAAAGTAGGGAGTAAACATTTTAGAGCATGTATTTAGTGGACAATATTCTGAAAAGTAGCTGATATTGCATCAAATTACACATTATGAGGCAACGATTTTTAGCGGATATTCTTATTTGACTTTACCTATAAGTATGATATAATTGAGTCAAATACTTAAATTTTTTTATTAATGTACGTGTCAAATAGACAGGTACGTTGGAGGCGCATTGAAATGACAAAAGAAATTTTAAAAGAAAAAGCATGTGCCGCAATTGATGCATATGCGGACAAGATAAAGGCTATTTGTGCCAGCATCAACGATGAACCGGAATTAGGCTTCAAGGAAGTCAAGACCGCTGCCAAGGTTGCGGAATTTATGCGTGACTTGGGATTGGAGCCGCAGACAGGCTTGGCAATCAATGGCGTTAAGGGACGTGCTAAGGGCGGCAAGCCCGGTCCGACGGCAGCAGTTTTAGGCGAGCTGGACGCGGTTGGCTGCCCGACAAGCCCGAAGGCAGACCCGGCAACAGGCGCAGCGCATGCCTGTGGCCACAATCTGCAGATTTCCACCATGCTGGCAGCTGCCTGCGGTATCGTAAAATCCGGCGTTCTGCCGGAGCTGGCCGGTGATGTGGTGTTCTTCGGCGTTCCTGCTGAGGAATATATTGAAATTGCGTACCGCAAAAAATTAGTGGAGTCCGGCAAGCTGCATTTTATGAGCGGCAAGGGCGAGCTGATTTATGAAGGCGCTTTTGATGATATTGATATGGCCATGCAGATGCATGCCGATAAAAATATGCCGAAGCCTACGGTTTCCATCGGTGAAAGCAGCAATGGCTTTGTTGGTAAAACCGTGCGCTATATCGGCAAAACCGCTCATGCAGCCGACGCTCCGCATGAAGGTGTCAACGCGCTGAATGCTGCCTGTCTGGGACTTATGGGCATCAACGCGTTGCGCGAAACCTTCCGTGAGCAGGACGTAGTGCGTGTGCACCCGATTATTACTAAGGGCGGTGACTTTGTAAATTCCGTGCCTGATGATGTACGCCTGGAACTGTATGTGCGTGCAAAAACCATGGATGCTATTGATTCCACACATACACGCGTTGACGCAGCACTCAAGGCCGGCGGCGATGCTGTCGGTGCCAAGACTGTTATCGAAACACTGCCCGGCATGTTCCCGTTGAGCTGCAACAAGCGTATGAATGAGCTGTTTGCAGCCAATGCGAAAATTGCTTATCCGGATGTAGAGATAAAGGATGCCGGTCATTTCAGCGCATCTACCGATATGGGTGACGTATCACACCTGATGCCTGTTATCCATCCGTTTATCGGCGGTACGGACGGCCTGCTGCATACACCTGACTTCCATATGGTAGATTTTAATGCTGCTGTGCTGTTGCCTGCTAAAGCCTTTGCCATGATGCTGATAGATTTGCTGTATGATGATGCGAAAGAGGCTAAGGCTATTCTGGCGGACTTTAAGCCTATTCTTACCAAGGAAGAGTACATTGCAAAATTGGAGAGCTATTTTAATAAGTAAAATAGAAATAATTTGTGGGAGGGAATGTAATGAAGAACATTAAATTACATGCCATAATTCTGGCGCTGATTATAGTTTCCGAGCTGATCGGCACTCATACCCTGAAGTTTGGTATAGGACGTATCGTGCTACTGCCGATGCTGTACGCTCTGCTTCTGGGCATTTTGACAACACCTAAGTTTTTGAACCTGTCCGGCAAAAAGGAAATGCTGGATGCCAGCAGTCTGGTTGGCGTAACACTGATGCTTTTGATGGCACGCTACGGTACGCTGGTAGGTCCGACTCTGCCGAAGATTCTGGCTGCTTCTCCGGCGCTGATTCTGCAGGAGTTCGGTAACCTCGGTACTGTGCTTTTGGGCGTACCGATTGCTGTTTACCTGGGCCTGAAGCGTGAAACCATCGGTGCGGCGCATTCTATCGCCCGTGAGCCTAACGTTGCGCTTATCGGCGAAAAGTTTGGTCTGGACAGCAGTGAAGGCCGCGGCGTTATGGGCGTTTATATTGCCGGCACTGTTTTCGGTACTATTTTCTTCGGTCTGATGGCCAGCGTTGCTGCTTCCGTATTGCCGATTCATCCGTATGCATTGGCTATGGCCTCCGGTGTAGGCTCTGCCAGCATGATGACGGCTGCTGTAGGCTCTTTGGTTGCTATGTATCCTGATATGGCTGACCAGCTGGCAGCCTTCGGCGCAGCAAGTAATATGCTTTCCGGTCTTGACGGTCTGTATATGTCCGTATGGCTGGGCCTGCCGATGAGCGAATGGCTCTATAAGAGATGCTATAAGATAAAATATGGTGTACTGCCAGAAGCTGATAAGAAAGGAGAGGAAGCATAATGAAAATTAAAGATACAATTATCATTTTGGCTATTGTAACCTTCATGAGCTTGTTCTCCAACGTATTGGGAACCAAGGCTGATATTATCCAGTCTATTCCCGGCCTGCTTATTTTGGCAGTGATTGCTTTTGTTGGTATGCTGATGTCCAAATATATCCCCGGCGGTATTCCTGCGGCAGCATGGGTTGTAACCTTGGGCTGTATTCTGACTATCCCCGGCGTTCCGGGCAGTGATATTGTCAATGGTTATGTGAAAAATGTTGGCTTTGTGGCTCTGTGTACGCCTATACTGGCTTATGCCGGTGTATCCATAGGCAAGGACCTGGATGCCTTTGCTAAGACCGGCTGGCGCATTGTTATTCTGGCAATCGTTGTTTTTGTAGGCACCTATATTGCCAGCGCGATTATTGCTCAGTGCATTTTGAAGGCTTTGGGACAAATTTAAAAGAATTGCTTTTGAACCGGCATCGGCTTGATGCCGGTTTTTTTAAAGCTTGCAACTTATTGTATACATGCTTTTTTGTTGAAATAATCTGCAAGTTAGAGTAAAATATGACTATAAACCATGAGGAGGTATCACTATGTCTGAAATCTTAGCGGAAGCAACTTTTCCGAGTGTAATCCATAATAATGAAGTTTGCGAAGAAATCGTTAAATGGGGCAATAAAAATGGTTTCCCCCTGCAAAAAGCAAAATTATATAATAAAATGGATGGTTATGTAGGCTTTTCTCCGGATAATTATTTCATTAAGGCAACCCGTCTGCCGCCTGTTCCCGGCGGTTGGAAAGTTGTTGTAGAAAAATATGAGGCTGAAAGCCGCATTATTCCTTTGAATGTTAAGCCCGGCACCAATGAGGTTAACCGTTTTATCCTGAAAATGATGGATGAATATGTTAAGGAAGGCCTGAAAATGGAGCTGAGTGACGAGGTTTATGAATCCTACGGTACTTACCTGCGTGATTTGAAGGTTACCGGTCACACCGTATTAATTAACACCTTTGAAGACTTTATCGAAAACATGCGTTAAGCTATGGCCGGTGTTTTAGAAAAACAGCTGGCGCGGGCGCTGGATATACGCCTTGCGGTTTTCGCATCCAAGGCAGCAAGCGGCAGCCTGCTGCAGGATGAAATGTCTTTGCGCGCTGCTGCCTATATAGCCAGCGAAATCATTATGCCCTGCTGCTGCATGATGTGCAATAAGGCTAAGCTGGAAGCGTTGCTTTCGCAGACGAAGCTTTGCGCGGAGAACAAAGAATTGACGCAGCGTCTGGCGGCGCTTGTCTATGATGATTTGGCGCGTTGTAATGGGTTAGGATAGGGCTGAGAAAAAAAGTTGAAAAAAATCTCAACTTTTTTCAAAAAAAGGTGTTGACAAAAACATGGTAATGCCTTATACTTATATTCGTTGCTGATGCATGCGGAAATAGCTCAGTGGTAGAGCACCTCCTTGCCAAGGAGGGGGTCGCGAGTTCGAATCTCGTTTTCCGCTCCAATTAAAAATTTGCCCGACAGATTGAGTCTGTCGGGTTTTTTGGTATTGTCAAGAAGCGAGCATTGTGATATGATATTATGAGCGATTTGTGTCAGCACATTTTCGCTAAGGAAGGCTGACAGTTTAATCCGATTATATTATTTTTTACCCACATAAATTTAAGGGAGGATTTTATTAATGAACGTTACTGTTGAAAGAGTAGAAAATGAGGCAACTTTAAAAATTACCGCTCCGGCTGCTGAGGTAAACGCAGGCTATAAAAAGGCTGTACAAAAAATTGCTGACCAGGCAAATATCCCTGGCTTCCGTAAAGGCAAAGCTCCGCGTGCTATCATTGAAATGCACTATGGCAAAGAAGCTGTAAAACAAGAAGCTTTTGAAATTGTTGCTAACAAAGCATACAGCGAAGCTCTGGACCAGGAAAAACTGATCCCTGTATCCGATCCTAAAGTTGAAGAATCTACCTTCGAAGAAGGCAAAGATATGGAACTGACCATTAAAGTAACCCTGAAACCGGAACCGGAACTGGGCGAATACAAAGGTCTGCATGTAGAGAAAAAAGAAGTTGAAGTAACCGACGAGCAGGTTGACGCTCAAATTAAAGACATGATGGGCCGCGACGCTAAAATGGTAGTTGCTGAAGAAGGCGCTGTAATTGAAAAAGGCGACTTCGCTATCATCGACTTTGCAGGTACTGTTGACGGCGAACCGTTCAGCGGCGGTGAAGGCAAAGGCTATCCTCTGGAAGTTGGCTCCAACTCCTTCATCCCCGGCTTCGAAGATCAGCTGGTTGGCCTGTCCAAAGGCGATTCCACTGACGTAGAAGTAACCTTCCCGGAAGATTACTTTGTTAAAGACCTGGCTGGCAAAGAAGCTATCTTCAAAGTAAACATCCAAGACGTAAAACGCAAAGAGCTGCCGGAACTGAACGACGAATATGTTGCTTCCAAGACCGACTTCAAAACTGTAGAAGAGCTGCGTGCTAACTACAAAGAGCGTATGCAAAAAGCTGCTGAAGCTAACGCTAAAGCTGAATACGAGCATGAACTGATTGACCTGGCTGTAGCTAACGCTAAATTCAGCGTTCCGGAAATCATGATCGAAGACAAAATCAGCCAAATGGTTGAAGAAATGAAAATGAGCCTGGAAAGCCGTAAAATGAGCCTGGATATGTACATGCAATACACCGGTCTGGACATGGCTAAAATCCGTGAAAACCAACGTCCGGTTGCTGAAGAAAACGTTAAGACCGATCTGGTTCTGGACGCTATCGCTAAAGCTGAAGACATTCAGGTTGACATGGCTGACGTTGATGCAGAAATCGCTGCTATTTCCGCACAACACGGCGCTTCTCCTGAAGAAGTTAAGAAAATCATCAAAGGCAACGGCACCATGGGCCTGCTGCTGGCTAACATCCTGCGCCGCAAAGCTGCTCACGTTGTTATCGACAGCGCAAAATAATTTTGGGTTATACTTACAGTAAAGGAGTGTGACAAAATGAATTATGTGCCTATCGTTGTTGAACAATCTAGTCGTGGAGAACGTTCCTATGATATTTATTCACGTCTTTTGAAGGATAGGATTGTTTTCGTTACCGGTCCGATTGATGACAATATGGCAAATGTTGTCATTGCTCAGTTATTGTTCCTTGAGTCCGAGGATCCGGACAAAGACATCCATCTGTATATTAACAGCCCCGGCGGCAGCGTAAGCGCCGGCATGGCTATTTATGATACGATGCAGTATATTAAGCCTGACGTTTCTACTATCTGCATGGGCATGGCTGCCAGCATGGCATCTGTGCTCCTGGCAGCAGGCGCGCCGGGCAAGCGTTTTGCATTGCCGTATTCCCGTGTTATGATTCATCAGCCCTTGGGCGGTGCACAGGGCCAGGCAACGGAGATTGAAATCCATGCCCGTGAAATCCTGCGTATCCGTGAAGAAATGAACCAGGTACTGGCAAAGCATACCGGTCAGACAGTGGAAAAAATTGCTGCCGATACCGAGCGCGATCATTATCTGACAAGCAAAGAAGCTAAGGAATATGGCCTGATTGATGAGGTTGTTTCCCGTAGTAAATCTGCAGAGTAAGATATACTATAAGGAGATTTAAAATATGAATTTTGATGAAGGACATGATGGAAAACCATGCTGTTCCTTTTGCGGCAAGCGTGAAGGTCAGGTAAAAAGACTGATTTCCGGTCGTGGTGTATTTATCTGCGATGAGTGTGTCGACTTCTGCAAATCCATGCTTGACGAGGAAAAAGAAAGCGATGCTGCCGAGCAGTTGGCTAATGCAGCTGATCTGCCGAAGCCTCAGGAAATCAAGGCAATCTTAGATGAGTATGTTATTGGTCAGGATGAGGCTAAAAAGACCTTATCTGTAGCAGTATACAATCATTACAAGAGAATCAACTACGAAATCCAGAATCCGGAGTCCAAGCGTGATCTGGAGCTGCAGAAATCCAATATTCTTATGCTCGGTCCTACCGGCAGCGGCAAAACACTGCTCGCCCAGACTCTGGCAAAGATTCTGCAGGTTCCCTTTGCTATTGCTGATGCTACTACCTTAACGGAAGCAGGCTATGTAGGCGAGGATGTTGAAAACATTCTGCTTAAGCTTATCAGCAATGCCGATTATGACATTGAAGCTGCTCAACGCGGCATTATCTATATCGACGAGATTGATAAAATTGCCCGTAAATCCGAAAACGTTTCCATTACCCGTGATGTTTCCGGTGAAGGTGTTCAGCAGGCTCTGCTGAAAATCCTTGAAGGTACTGTTGCCAGCGTTCCGCCTAAGGGCGGACGTAAGCATCCGCATCAGGAGTTTATCAATATTGATACAACTAATATCCTGTTTATCTGCGGTGGTGCTTTTGCAGGACTGGAGCATATCATCAATGCCCGTGTTGGTAAGAAAAACTTGGGCTTTGGTGCTGATATCCGCCGTAAGGAAGAGGTTGATAACGAGGCTGTATTTGCCAAGGTATTGCCTGAGGATATCATGAAATTCGGTATTATTCCGGAATTTGCAGGACGTATGCCGGTAGTAGTAACGCTCAATCCGCTGGACGAGGCTGCACTGGTACAAATACTGACTGAGCCGCGTAATGCTTTGGTTAAGCAATACCAGCGTTTCCTGGAAATGGATGGAGTAGATTTGGAGTTTGAGCCGGGTGCTCTGACTGCTATTGCTGAGGAAGCATTGAAACGTAATGCCGGAGCGCGTGGCCTGAGATCTATTATTGAATCCACCATGCGTAACGTAATGTATGATGTTCCTTCCCGTGATGATGTAACAAAGTGCATTGTTACTGAAGCTACTATACGCCAGCATTGCGAGCCGCAAATGCTTACAAAATAACAAAATATCTAAGGGGGAAGGATTAATATACCTTCTCCCTTATTTTATCGCTGTGGCAAGTATGCTTGTGAGCGTACTGCCGATAAATTTCTCTCTTGTTTTGGGAGCTTAAGGAGGGATTATATGGCTAATTTGATAATTACCAAGCCCCTGCTGGCTTTGAGGGGCGTTTTGATTTTTCCGGGCATGATTGCCAATCTGGACGTCGGCCGAGAAAAATCTATAGCTGCTATTGACGCAGCCGAAGCTACAGACAAGCAAATTATTCTGGTCGGGCAAAAACAGCCTGAGCAGGAAAATGTTGCTGCTGATGATTTATATGAATGGGGCGTTCTGGCTAATATCAAGCAAAAGCTGCAGCTGCCTAACGGCGCAGTGCGTTTGTTGGTAGAAGGCCTGGAGCGCGTACATGTGCTGAATGCGGCAGAGGTTCATGAGAATGAGCAGGATTTCTTTGTCGGCGAGGTAGAAGTTGTGCCTGCTGACGATGCGGTTGATGCCGAAGCAGAAGGCCTGCGCCGTCTGCTGCTGGATGCCTTTGAGCAATGGGTACTGCTTACGAAAAAGGTTAATCCCGATACGGTGCAGTCGCTTAAATCTCGTACTGACTTAAGCAAGGTGCCTGATATTATTGTCGGCTATCTGCCGCTGTCTTTGACCGAAAAGGAAGAGCTGTTGGAAATGGCGCCGCTGAAGCTGCGTCTGCGTAAATTATACGAGATTCTGGTGCGTGAGCAGGAAATTGCCGATGTAGCCAAAAATATTTCTGAGCAGGTACACCAGCAGGTGGAGCAGAATCAGAAGGAATATTATCTGCGCGAGCAGATTAAGGCTATCAGCAAGGAGCTTGGCGAAAACGAAGACGTACAGGCAGAAATTGCCGACTACAAGGAACAGATGTCCAAGCTGAAAATGCCGCAAAATGTGGCGGAAAAAATCAACAAGGAGCTGGGACGTCTGGCGAAAATGCCGCCGATGACGCCGGAGGGAGCGGTAATCCGCACCTATATTGATTCTTTGCTTGCGTTGCCTTGGGGCAAATTCACCAAGGATAATTTTGATATAGATACGGCGCAGGATGTTCTTGATAAGGATCACTACGGCCTGAAGAAGGTTAAGGAGCGTATTCTGGAATATCTGGCAGTGCGTGCGCTGTCCAAGAGTACACGTGGACCGATTCTGTGTCTGGTAGGACCTCCCGGTGTAGGTAAAACAAGCTTGGCGAGCAGCATTGCCAAGGCTATTAAGCGTAAATTTACCCGTGTTTCTTTGGGTGGTGTGCGTGATGAAGCGGAAATCCGCGGTCATCGCCGTACCTATATCGGTTCTATGCCGGGCCGTATTATTCACGGTATGCAGACTTGCGGCTGCATGAACCCGGTTTTCCTGTTGGACGAGATTGATAAAATGGCTTCTGATTTTCGCGGAGATCCGGCTTCTGCTCTCTTAGAGGTGCTTGATCCGGAGCAGAACAACAGCTTCAGTGATCACTTTATTGAATTCCCGTTTGATTTGTCGCATGTATTCTGGATTGTAACGGCAAATGCTGTAGATACTATTCCGCCGGCTCTGTTGGATCGTCTGGAGATTATCCAGCTGAGCAGCTATACTGACGAAGAAAAGGTTAAGATTGCTCAGCTGCATCTTTTGCCGAAGGAGCTGAAGCTCAACGGACTTGAAAAATACAAGGTAAGCGTCAGCGAGAAGGCTATCCGCCGTGTAATTCATAACTATACCAGAGAAGCAGGCGTGCGTAACTTGGAGCGTAAGCTGGCAGGCATTTGCCGTAAGGTTGCGTTCAAAATCGTCAAGGGCAAGAGTAAGGGCGCTCAGGTAACAGAAAAGAATCTGGAAAAATATCTGGGACCTGTTATTTATCTTGATGATGATATCAGCCTGAAATCCAGTGTCGGTGTTGCCAATGGTCTGGCGTGGACCAGCGTTGGCGGCGAGCTGCTGAAGGTAGAGGTGCTGGCGTTTAAGGGCAAGGGCAACCTCACGCTTACAGGTCAATTGGGCGATGTAATGAAGGAGTCGGCTCAGGCCGGTTATACCTATATCCGCAACCGTGCGGACGCGCTGGGGATTGCAGCCAACTTTGGCGAAACGATGGATATTCATATCCACCTGCCGGAGGGCGCTGTGCCGAAGGACGGTCCGTCTGCCGGCGTAACAATGGTTACTGCCATGGTATCGGCGCTGACAGGTAAAAAGGTTAAAGGCAAGCTGGCGATGACCGGCGAAATTTCCCTGTCCGGCAAGGTATGGCCTGTCGGCGGCATCAAAGAAAAAATGCTTGCCGCTTATCGCTATGGCGTAAAGACAGTACTGCTGCCGAAGCGCAATATGCAGGATTTGGACGAGCTGCCGGAAAATATTCGCAAGGAAATGCAGTTTATACCTGTTGAGCATCTTGATGATGTTTTGAAGCTGGCATTGGAGGATAAAAATGAGTAAAGATAATTGGGATATTATCCGTGCTAAATATGTGGCCTCTGCAGTACGCGCAGACCAATATCCGCAGCCTTCTCTTATTGAAGCTGCTTTTATCGGCCGCAGTAATGTCGGCAAATCGTCGCTTATCAATTCACTCTGCCGCCGCAACGGCCTGGCACGCGTAAGCTCTACTCCCGGTAAAACTCAGACCATCAATTTTTACGAGCTGGAGGCTAAGCGTGTAGTTGAGGGTGAGGATGAAAGAGCCTCCTTTTATCTGGTAGATTTACCAGGTTATGGCTTTGCTAAAACAAACCATAATAATAAGGACCAATGGTCCGGCTTTATCAGCAAATATTTATCCGGGAGCGAAAACCTCGGTGTAGTCTGCCAGCTGATTGATATCCGCCATAAGCCTATGGACAGCGATATGGAATGCTTTAACTGGCTGCGCAGCTGCGGCCTGAAGGTACAGGTTGTACTGACAAAATCCGATAAGCTTTCTAAAAATGCGGCCATGTCTCAAAAGGCACTCTTTAAGCGCGAAATGGGCCTGAAGGAGCATGAGATTATCACTTATTCCTCCTCACAGCATACCATGCGCGGCGAGCTGATTGAACGCATTATGAATGCTTTATCCGCTAACGGTGTAGAGCAGGAGTAAAAGCTATGTTTTTAAACCGCTTATTGCTTTTTATCATGGCACTTTGCCTGGGCAGCCTGTTGGTACGCATGCATCTGCCGATACCGTTTTTACTGGGCGGCTTGCTGACTGCTCTGCTTTGCAAAACACTGACGCATCGCAGCGATGTGAGCTGGCCCAAGCAATGGCGCGAATATGCATTGATGGTTGCGGGCTATGGTATAGGTTCTACCTTTACAGCCGATACCTGGAATAACTTTCTGGCTGAGCTGGTTGGTGTAGCGGAGGCAACGATAGTTATTTTAGCCGCTAGTATTGCCTTGGCCTTTATTACGGCAAAGCTGGCGCGGGAAAACCTCAAAAGCTGCATCATGGGTATGCTTCCCGGAGGCATGACGCTGACGATGCTGCTTTGCGAGGACGACAAGGAGGTCAACCCCAACGTTGTCATGGTGATGCAAGTGCTGCGTCTGCTGGGCGTAGTTATTACTGTGCCGTTTCTTGTAATCTGGCTTTTGCATGCGCAGGTGACAGGCAGCAGCGTAGCATTGCCCAACCATGGCGGAGTACATTGGCTTGTTGTAGTACCCTTGTCTATATTGGGCAGCTTTATAGCAACGAAAATACATATGCCGACGCCGAAACTGCTTGGACCGATTTTGGCGACGGCTGCATTTTCCGTCTTTGACGGCGGTGTGCAGCCTGTGCCTTTTTGGCTCATGGCGGCGGCGCAGGCCAGCATCGGTCTGTTTATGGGTATGCAGCTTGATGCGGACCGCATCGTAAAAACCGAAAAAATGGTGCCCTATATTCTTATCGGTACGGCGATACTCATTGTTGTGAGCATCGGTATGGCTAATGTGCTTTCCGCACGCTACGGCTTTTCGCTGGTAACGGCGTTCCTGGCGATGGCGCCTGGAGGCATAGCCGAAATGTCTTTAGCCGGTATGAGTATGGGTGAGAATGTTTCGATTATCCTGACCTATCAGCTGGTGCGAGTGCTGGTGATAAATATCTTTATCCCGCCGCTGCTGGCGTGGTGGTTTAAGGCTAAGCAGGCATAATTTTAGAGGATTGCAGAAAAATTTTTTATGATTTAAGAAAAATTTTTCTTGCAGTCCTCTTTGCTTTTGTTTGTAAAATCCTTGTAAAAGCGCATGGTGCAAGGCTTTGAAGCATTACAAACATCTATCGGGACATAAAAAGTCCATAGTGGACAAAAACGTCATAAGGTGTTATACTTAATGCATGTTAAGGCAAGACCTTAAAATAAAGCAGAAGGGATGATATAAAAATGACTTTTGAAAAATTTGTTGAAACTCTGTGCAACTTTAAATGGTATATGATTCACTGATTTCAGGAGGTGAGAATAATGCTGGAAAAATTTGTCAAAGCTTTATATGAAATGAATTTCTACTATATCCATTAACAGGTGGTATAAAAATGAAGATTGCTAAATCGTAAAGACGCTTGCAGCTGAGCTGTAGGCGTTTTTTATTGCCTTAAAGCCGGTTGCTGCTGATATAATAGATTTTTTATTGTATTATATGTAATTTAAACACAAAGAACAGTTAATCAGAAATGGACACAAATATACATAAGACTGTTACATACATGGAATACAAATACAAAAATAAAAATCCACGAAAAAGGTTGACAAGGTAAATAGTAACTGCTATAATTAAGACAACAAGTTGATATTGATATTACAGGTGCGAAAGCTCAATAGAGAAGCCGGTGAAAGTCCGGCACGGTCCCGCCGCTGTGACGTGGAGCGTGTTTTGTTTATACCACTGGAGGGGTCCTCTGGGAAGGTGAAACACGTGAAGAAGCGAAGCCAGAAGAACTGCCTGTAAGATGCATCGTCGTTTGACCTGCGAGAGACGGGGAGAGATGTCGTAGAGCTGTAGTATAGGTTTGTGCACCTAGTAGCTTTTGATATTTCGCCGTTTTTCAAAAGTCCCGCCCGTATTGGGTGAAGGATTCTTTTTGAGAAACGGTTTTCTGTTTCTTATGCCATTGAAGGTCACGTGATGGCTGTGACCTTTTGGAGAGTGGCCGGGCCATCGATGTTATCTGTCATACTTGTCCGCGATACTGGACATATCGTGTTTTTCAAATCCCATTCTCAAATTTTTCTTTTAGCTGAGAACATTTCCTTTCTCCTCTCAAGTACGACAGCGTAGGGGTGCGCTGTCGTGCTGACAATCCAGCCATCACAAATGTGGTGGCTTTATTTTTTGCTGTTTAAAGGGAGGTTATTGATATGAAAGAATTATATTTGGCAGGCAAAATTGCTGAACTGCTTGCGGCCTTTGAAGGTATGAAAGGAGTTGAAGAAGTTGTTGCCGGACGTGCTAAAGCCAGCGGTGAGCTGGAAGTAAAGTGTGTACGTGTGCAATATAACCCCAAAAAGACAGATATCTGCGAGCTTTTGAAAAAATACTTTAATGAAGGTGTAAATCCCTATATCATCGCAGAAGATCCTTTGGAACAGGCTGCTGTTATTTACAAGGCTGCCGAAGATGTTCCGCAGATTGAATACTATGCCCGTTTTATGCAGAACCGCGGCGCAGAGCCGGGTGCTGCTTTAGGCAACATGATTCTTAATGATACTATGCCTGAAGAAAACGAGCTGCGCAGAGTCCAGATTAATTACGGACGTCTGCAGGAGTTCCTGGCAGATTAAACTGCCTGTTATTTTGTTATATACGGCCTGGACAACCGTGACCGTGTATATAAATGCTGTTTGCTTCTTAAAATCTATCCAAGCAAGGATGCGGCACATGTCCCCTGATGACCGGGTGAGAGCGGTCGGATAGCAGCTGCATCAGCAGACGAGATTGGCTGGAGGTGATATGCGTTTCAGCTTGGTGCTGTGAGCTTTTTCACAGTAATGATTAAATTATTAAAGGAGGATTATTTGAATGGCTGATGAACAACAAAAAACTGCAGCAGTCGTTGATGGCGAAAGACCGTTGACAGACAAAGAACTGGAAGCCATGTTGCGTAAGTCAGAGAAAGTAACCGAATTCCCGGAGGTAACTTTTGATGAATTTACCGAACCCACCTGGGATGAATGGGTGGAGGCATGTAATGCACTGTTGAAGGGCAAACCCTTTGACAAGATCATGTATACCAAAAACTACGAGGGCATTACCTTTGACCCGATTTATACTCGTAAAGGCACTGATGCAATTCTGCCGACCAACGATTATCCCGGTATGGGCGATTTCCTGCGCGGCGCAACTGTTAACGGTTATGTACACGAGCCCTGGGGCATTGCACAAGCTTGCGATGAAACCCTGCCGGCTGAAAACAACGAGCTGCTGAAGGAAGAAATTTCCAAGGGCTCCACTGTTTACAATATCAAACTGGATACTGCAACCAAAAACGGCGTAGACGTTAAAGATGCAGAAAAACCCGGCGATATTGGCGTGAACGTTACTACTGTTGAAGATATGAGCGTTCTGCTGAATGGTCTGAAACTTGACAAATATCCTATTATGATGTACACCGGTGCCGGCGCTAAAAACCTGCTGGCTCTGGCTGTTGCTGCTCTGAAGGGTGCCGGTCATGATGTTAAAACCCTGCGCGGTGTTATTGGCGGCGACCCGATCGGCGAGCTGGTAAAAACCGGTAAAACCGAAACCTCTCTGGATGCTTTGTATGATGAAATGGCTGAAACCATTAAATTTGCTAAAGCTAATACTCCGGAGCTGCGCACTGTTTTCATCAACAGTGATGCTTACACCGATGGCGGTGCGGAAGCAGTACAAGAGGTTGCTTACACCTTCGCTACTGCTGTTGAATATGTACGTCAAATGCAAAAACGCGGTGTTGAACTGCATGACATTGCTAACTCCCTGTACTTCTGCTTCAACCAAGGTGCTAACTTCTTCATGGAAATCGCAAAACTGCGTTCCCTGCGTATGATTTGGGCAGCTATTATGGAAGCATTCGGTGCTGAAGAAGCAGACCGTGCTATTAAAGTTCATGGCCGTTGCGCTCGCTTCACCAAAACCGTTGTTGACCCGTATGTAAACATGCTGCGTAACTGCACCCAAACCTTCTCCAGCGTTGTAGGCGGCGTTTGCACTTATGACAACCCGCCGTTTGACGAGCTGATCCGTAAAGGCGACGTATTCTCCCGTCGTATCGCTCGTAACCTGCACGTAATGCTGCAAGAAGAATTTGGTATGCTGAGCCCGATTGATGCTGCCGGCGGTTCCTGGGGCGTTGAAACCCTGACCAAGCAGATCACCGAAAAAATCTGGGCTGAGTTCCAAAAGGTTGAGGAAATGGGCGGCATTGTTAAAGCTCTGGAAGCAGGCTATCCGCAAGCACAAGTTGCTGACGTTCTGGCTAAACGCTTCAAAGCTCTGGAAATGCGCAGTGACCGTGCTGTTGGCGTAAACATGTACCCGAACATGACCGAAGAACCGCTGGAGCGCCGCGAAGAGGACACTCCGAAACTGAAGAAAGAACGCGAAGCTGCTGTTGCTGCTTACGTTGCCGATATCGACACCAACTACCTGGCCGGCAAGCTGGCTGCAGTTGAAACTGTTGAAGGCGCAATCGAAGCATTCAGCAACGGTGCTACTATCGGCCAGGTTGCAGCTGCATCCTGCAAGGCTGAAGCTCCGGAAACCGTTGAAGCAATCGCTGCTCATCACTGGACCGAGCGCTATGAAGCACTGCGTTTCGATACCGAAGATTATATTAAGAAAACCGGCAAAAATGTTGAAGTATTCCTGTGCAACATGGGACCGATTCCTCAACATAAAGCTCGTGCTGACTTCTCCACCTCCTTCCTGCAGGTTGGTGAATTCAATGTTCATCTGAACAATGGCTTCCAAGATGATGAGGACAAACCTGGTTCTCGTTATGAGAAGTGCGTAGAAGCTCTGAAGGCTGGCATTGACGAAAATGGTACTCCGTATGATGTTGCAGTTATCTGCTCCACTGACGCTACCTATCCGGAAGATGTTCCTGCTTTGGCTCCGATGATTAAAGCAGCTAACCCGAACATTACTCTGTTCCTGGCTGGCGCTGCTCCTAAGGATCTGGAACCGGTTTATAAAGAAGCCGGTGTTGATGACTTCATCAGCGTAAAAGCTAACTGCTTCCAAACTCTGAAGATGCTGCAAAAGAAGAAAGGGATGATTGAATAATGAGCATTAATCCGGATTTCACTAAAGTAGCCCTTCCTGATCATCCTTCTTGTTCTTATGACGAATGGAAGAAGAATCTGGAAGAAAAAATGGGCGAAAATTACGATGCCCTTTATGATACTACCTTGGAACGTATTCCTAAAGCTCCGCTGTACACCAAGGATATCTATGATAAATGTAACCATCTGGACTTCATGAGCGGTATTCCTCCGTTCCTGCGTGGTCCTTATTCTACAATGTATGTATTCCGTCCGTGGACTGTACGTCAATATGCAGGTTTCTCCACTGCGGAAGAATCTAACGCATTCTATCGTCGTAACCTGGCTGCAGGCCAAAAAGGTCTGTCCATCGCGTTCGACTTGCCGACCCACCGCGGCTATGACGCTGATAACCCGCGTGTAGTTGGTGACGTTGGTAAAGCAGGCGTATCTGTTTGCTCCATGCTCGATATGAACATCCTGTTCTCCGGTATTCCTCTGGATCAGATGTCCGTATCCATGACCATGAACGGCGCAGTACTGCCTGTACTGGCATTCTTCATCGTATCCGGTGAAGAACAAGGCGTTGATAAATCTATCATGGCCGGTACCATTCAGAACGATATTCTGAAAGAGTTCATGGTACGTAACACCTACATTTATCCGCCTGCTATGTCCATGCGTATCATCGGTGATATTTTCGAATATACCACCAAATATATGCCTAAATTCAACAGTATTTCCATTTCCGGTTACCATATTCAAGAGTGCGGCGCAACCTGCGACCTTGAATTAGGCTACACTCTGGCCGATGGTATGGAATATATCCGTACCGGTGAAGCTGCAGGCCTGCCTGTAGACGCATTCGCAAAACGTCTGTCCTTCTTCTGGGATATGGGCAAAAACTACTTCATGGAAGTTGCTAAAATGCGTGCTGCTCGTGTTCTGTGGGCTAAGATTCTTAAGAGCTTCGGCGCTAAGAACCCGAAATCCATGGCACTGCGTACTCACAGCCAGACTTCCGGCTGGTCTCTGACCGAACAGGATCCGTTCAACAACATCTCCCGTACTTGTATGGAAGCTATGTCTGCTGCTCTGGGCCATACCCAATCCCTGCATACAAACGCACTGGACGAAGCTATCGCACTGCCGACCGACTTCTCCGCTCGTCTTGCTCGTAACACCCAGCTGTACATCCAGGATGAAACCAAAGTCTGCAAGATTATCGATCCGTGGGGCGGTTCCTACTATGTTGAATACCTCACCAACGAAATCATTCGCCGTGCTTGGGCTCATATCCAGGAGGTTGAAGCACTCGGTGGTATGGCAAAAGCTATTGCAACCGGCCTGCCGAAGATGCGTATCGAAGAGTGCGCAGCTCGTCGTCAAGCTAACATCGATAGCGGTAAAGAAACCATCGTTGGCCTGAACAAATATCGTCTGGCTAAGGAAGATCCGCTGAACGTATTGTCCATCGATAACACCGCTGTACGTAACGCTCAGATTAAACGTCTGGAAAAACTGAGAGCAGAACGCGACAACGACGCTGTTGCACGCGATCTGGAAGCTATTACCCGCGCAGCAGAAACCCGTGACAACGGCAACCTGCTGGAAATGGCTGTACAAGCTGCTCGCGACCGTGCTTCCCTCGGTGAAATTTCTGACGCAGTTGAAAAAGTATCCGGTCGTTTCAATGCTGTAATCCACACTGTATCCGGTGTATACTCCAGTGAATTCAGCGGCAACGATGACATGGAAAAAGCTACCAAACTGGCTGATGAGTTTGAAAAACTTGAAGGCCGTCGTCCTCGTATCTTCCTGGCTAAAATGGGCCAAGACGGTCATGACCGCGGACAAAAAGTTCTGGCAACCTCATTCGCTGATATGGGCTGGACAGTCGACGTTGGTCCTCTGTTCCAGACTCCGGAAGAATCTGCACAAGACGCTGTAGATAACGACGTTGATATGGTTGGCTTCTCTTCCCTGGCTGCAGGTCATAAAACCTTGCTGCCGGCAATCGTTGAAGAACTGAAGAAACGTGGCCGTGAAGATATCATGGTATGTATCGGCGGCGTAATTCCTGCACAGGATTACGACTACCTGTATGAACATGGTGCAGCAGGCATCTTTGGACCTGGTACCAACATTCCTAAGTGCTGCATCCAATTACTGCAAATGTTGGTTGACCGTGCAAAAGCTGAACACGCTGAAGACTGAGGTGATATAAATGCCTGAAACTGGTGAAAAAGATATTAGGCCGAGTTGGGTACCCCTGAAAAAAGACCCTAACTTTGCCTGCTCTGTAATGGGCGGGATTGACAGTGCCGTAAACGCTGTCAGCGAGGAGAAGTATAACCCTGTGGATAAAATTAGGAAATTCCCCTTGAGGAAAAAGCCTAGTCCGGAAGAGTTAATAAAAGGAGTCAGTGAAGGCGATCGTAAAACCTTATCTCAAGCTATTACTCTTATAGAAAGCAATGCACCGAGGGATTTTGATAAAGCACAGCGTGTCCTGCAGGCTCTTCTGCCGCGTACAGGCAAAGCTTTGCGCATCGGCATTTCCGGTGTACCGGGTGCCGGCAAAAGTACCTTTATCGAGTCCTTTGGCCAGATGCTGTGTCATCAGGGCTACAAGGTCGCAGTTCTTGCTGTCGACCCTACCAGCTCTATTACCGGTGGCTCTATTTTGGGTGATAAAACGCGTATGCAGATGCTTTCGCGTGAACCTAATTGCTTTATCCGTCCGTCCCCTGCAAAGGGTACATTGGGCGGCGTTGCCCGTAAAAGCCGTGAAACTATGCTGCTTTGCGAGGCTGCAGGCTGTGACGTTATCTTAGTAGAAACCGTAGGTGTAGGCCAGTCAGAAATCACCGTCCGTTCGATGGTTGACTTCTTTATGCTGGTAGTACTGACCGGTGCCGGTGATGATCTGCAAGGCATCAAGAAAGGCATCATGGAGGTTGCCGACGCTATCGTTGTCAACAAAGCCGATGGTGACAATCTGCCGAAAGCTATCGTTACCCAGGGTGAGTATGAGCGTATGATTGAATTCATCCGTCCTGCTACCGAAGGCTGGAAAACTCACGCCTACAGATGCTCTGCTTTGACCAAGGAAGGCCTGCTTGAGCTTTGGGCAGTAATGCGCAAGTTCGAAAAGGTTACCAAGGAATGCGGTTCCTTCGACAAACGTCGTAAATCGCAGACTATCTCTTGGGTTAACAGCATGATTGATGAGCATTTACATAACCTGTTCTTTGAAGATCCGATGATTAAAGGACGCTTACCGGCAGTAATGGAAGCAGCTGTTAATGGCGTGGTATCCCCAAGTCAGGCTGTTACCGAGCTGATTAATGCCTTTGATATTGATCGTGCTTCAATGAGGCATCGCAATCAAAACAAATAAAGTCCGGCAAGAAAGCACCCTGTAGTGATTTTTGACCGGCAAGCTAAAGGCTGTCATTGATGAAGCTTCATCAGTGACAGCCTTTTTGTTATATAATGCCTTACGGATGCTGCAAAAGAACATTACTGCAAGGGAAAATATGATGTTAACCGGATAAAAGGCTGCGGAGATTTGCCCTAAAAAGAGTAAGAGATGCTAATTCTTTTATTGTCAACAAATAAGCGCCTCTTTAGTGATATAAGTTCTTACAATATTTTTTTCGAGAACTTTTTCGCTAAAGTCTTGACATTCTTAATCGGACTTAGTATAATTAAAAGCAACAAATCAATATTTCGTATGAAGCGCTAATTGGTGAAAATCCACACGGTCCCGCCGCTGTAACAGGCTTGCCTGGAGTCAGCAAAGTACTTCGTACAAGCATATGCTTGACCTGCGAGCGACAGGAGAAGATGTTAACAGACAAGATACTGTTTATGTGAGAGTGGCAGCTATCTTAATTGTGCGCATTAACCGTCTTTGCTTGCAAAGACGGTTTTTTTCAACTATCAAATGTGGGTCGAAATATTGATTTCCCTAACATTAGAACAAACTAAGCAAATCGGACAATTTGCTGTTCTGTTACGTAAAGATTTTTCAAATTCTCCTTCTCCTCCAATTTTATCGTGTGTAGCTTGTTACAGGGGTGTGGCAATGCAACAATAAAAAAACCGCCGGGTAAGGCGGCTTTTTTATTGCTTTCGCAAGGAAAGATAAGCTTAGTATAATAAAAAAACCGCCGTGAGGCGGTTTTTGTTTTATAAAGAAGAATTCTTCAGAACCTCGTCCAGATTGCATACCTGCTGTGAATTACGTGTCTTGGAATAGAATTTGAGGAAATGCTGGGCAACGACGGAAAGCGGTCTGTCCTTAACCTTTACTACGGTCTTGTAAACGTCTGCCTTGATGTCGGATATAGGACGGGTGATAAACTCTTCACCAAGGTCCTCTCCAGACTCTACAGGCACGATAGAAACGGCTGCCTTGACGCGTGTCCATTCCAAAGTAGTGCTGCGGGTTGTGCTGGTGCAGGTGATACGCGGAACGATAGATGCCTGCGCACAGGCCTTGAGGAAAATTTCGGAGCAGCCGGAGCTGATGCTCAGAGGTACATCCTCTAATTCCTTAAGGGTGACAACCTTTTTGCTGTCATCCAGAAAAACAGAGTTTTTATGGAAAACGGCTGTCAGTTCTTCGTCGCGACGGAAGAGAACCTCAAAGTTATCCTGATGCTCTACCGGTACGCTCAAAATTCCCAGTTCGGTAATACCGTTAAGCATTTGCTGTGTCTGTTCGTTTATGCTTGCTTCAAACAGCTCACATTTGATATTAGGATAGAGAGCACAGAAATCCTTGAGTGAGGATTTGATGAATAAAGCACTGCGGGAGTTGGCAATGCTGAAACGCAGCGTACCTACAACACCGCCCATGATGTTTTCGATTTCGCTTTTGGCAAGATCCTCCAAAGCACACATGTACTTTGCTTTTTGATAGAGGACGCGTCCTGCTTCGGTCAGGAGAATCTGACGGCTGCCGCGGGTGGTAATTATCAGCTTGGTGCCGAAATAGTTTTCCAGAGCACGCAGCTGCTTGCTGAGGGCCGGCTGAGCGATATGTACGTAATCAGCCGCACCGGTAAAACTACCGGCTTCGATAATTGCCAAAAAGTTTCTGTAATTGTCTAATTCCATGTTTTGCAGACCTCCAACTAATACTAAACTTATGTAAAATAGAAACAGTAATAGATTCTAAATATAGGTATAATATAATTAGTTTATCATATTGCTAGTGTATTTTCAAGAATTACAACGATTAAGGCTATTATAGAACAGAAGAAAGCTAAAAAGCAATAATAAAATGTCATATCTATAATTCCTATTAGCTATTTTTCTTATTAAGCAATATCTGTTATACTAAATGCGTATAAAGCAGAGGCCTTATACAGAGCAAATTGACAAATTGACTTATTCAAAGCAAAGGAGAGAACAATCATGGCTGAAACAAAAATGGCAGTCGAAAAAGAAATCGGTTTATTCGCACACCTGTGCCGTCAACGCAACGGTGCAGCAAAAGTATTCCCGCATTGTGGTGAAAAAGGCTTTGCCTTCAGCAGAAGAGTACAGGGCTTCAAACTGAGCGAAGCATCCCTGAAAGCATTAAAAAGAGGTTAAGAAGAAAGATGAGCTTTGTACTGAACTATCTCAAAGAGTTGGACAGAGAATACTATAGTAAATGGTTTAAGAATATTTTGCTTTAAGCTTTAAACAGCAGTATTATATATGCCAGTCCGCGAGCGATGACGTTATAGCCTACCTCCTTGTACGTCGTTGGCAGACTGGCTTTTTGTTTGCCTAAATTATTCCTGACGGATATATGAATAATGCTACATGGGTATTTTTATTCCGGCGATAATTATAGTATAATGTAAAACTGCCTGCTGTAAAAAATAAGTGGGAATTAGTTCCAAAATATATTTAATTACTTTCTAAAATATACTTAATTCATATAACTTCTATTCCAACTAGGTATTTTTATTATTTTGGAATATGTTGTATAATCTCTAACAGTGAAAGGCACTCTCCAAAAAGAACAAGAAAGGAGCTGATAAGTTTTGGACATTGCACTTATCATGAATGATGAAAAAGAAGATTCTAAGATTCGGGAGTACCTGAAACAGGTAGACAAGAAGTTTTACTATCGAGCTATCGAGAACAGGAAAAAGGAAGGTAAAGTCTTCCCGCATCGAGGCGAAGATGGCAAGCTCTTTGTAAACACTTTTCAATATGTAAACCTATTTAAGAAGAAATAAGTGGAGGGAAATTTTTATGACACCAGCAATTAAATGCTTGATTTTGTTAGCAGTAGTTGCACTGTTATTCGTTACCGAAATGATTCCGCTGGCAATGACCGCGGTTCTGGCTGCTATAGCCTGCAGTGCATTGGGCCTGGTTCCTGAGAACCAAATCTTCCTTGGCCTGGCAGATTCTACTGTAGTTCTTTTTGGCGGTATGTTCGTCGTTGGCGCTGCAATGTTTTACACCGGCCTCGCTCAAAAGGTTGGCGGCGCTGTAGTAAAGCTGTTTGGTACCAATGAAAACAGCCTGATGTTTGGTCTTATGGTTATTGCAGCTGTTATGTCTGCGTTCTTGTCTAACACCGGTACCACCGCTTGCCTGATTCCTGTAGTTATGGGTATCTGCGCACAAGCAAAGCTTTCCGCTTCCCGTCAGCTGATGCCGTTGGCTTTCGCTGCCGGCCTTGGCGGTACCTGCACCCTGATTGGTACCCCGCCGAACATTCTGGCAAACGTTGCTCTGAAAGCAGCTGGTATGCCGGAGCTGCAATTTGGCTTCTTTGAATATGCCTACATCGGTATTCCTATTACTATTGCCGGCATCGTTTACATGATGTTCCTTGGCAAATACATCCTGCCGGAAGCTAAAACCGATGAGGTTGCAGATGTAGAGCAGGAGATTGATGCTACTAACACTACTCCTAAAAAACAGATGATCTGCGGTATCATCATGGTTGGCGTTATCGGTTCTATGGCAACCAGCGTAGTTCCTCTGGAACTGGCTGCTGTTGTCGGAGCGGTACTGTGCGTACTGACAGGCTGCATCACTGAAAAACAAGCCTATAACTCCATCGACTGGATTACCATCTTCCTGTTTGCAGGCATGATTCCTGTTGCAACAGCTATGAACACCAGCGGCGCTGGCAAGCTGATTGCTGAATTTACCGTAAGCCTGATGGGCGGTAACCCGTCTCCGTACCTGGTAACTGCAGTACTTTTCGGTTTGGCAGTTATCCTGACTCAGTTTATGAGCAACACCGCTTCTAAAGCTCTGCTGTGCCCGGTTGGCATTGCACTGTCTGCACAAATGGGTGCATCTCCGAAAGCTGTACTGATGGCAATCCTGATTGCTTCCAGCTGCGCATTCGCTTCTCCGGTAGGTACTCCTCCGAACACCCTGGTACTTGGCCCTGGCAAGTACAAATTCATGGATTATGTTAAATGCGGCGGCGGTCTGGTAGCAGTCAGCATGATTGTTGCAATCATCGTTATTCCTATCGTATGGCCGTTCTTCCCGACTGCAGCATAATTTACTAAAGACTCAGGTCTTACCACCTTTCTTAAAATGTCTGCAACGCTCCCAAATGGGAGCGGTCAGCAGACGCAAATTGGATAGAGAACAATTTATTATAGACGGGGCGGAAGCTGCCCTGACGCACAAAGCTTCAAAGATGCTTACAATTACAAATTCCTTCTTTCTGTATATATTTGCTTAGGGGACATTGGCAGTATATATAGGATATAAATGAAAAGACTACCCTTCGTCATGTTGGACAGAGCATGGCGGAGGGTAGTTTTAATTTAGTACAGCAGATAAAAAACATTCCCCTATACTACATATAATAGTAGAAAATTAATTTACCATTATATATATGGGGAATATTATCTTCCGTATTACAGCTTTGCTGATATCTTTGTGCTTGCTTTCGAACATTCTTTACATAAACACATATTGCACCAGCAGCATATAGCTTATAGTGCCTGCTGCTATCGTCAGCAGCAGATTACGCAGGGTTGCCTGCAGGATAACTGTCAGCGCTACAGCTATGGCTTCGGGAATACCATGACTGCCGGTCATAATTTGCGTATCCTTGAGGGAGTAGACAACAAGCATGCCCATAACGGCCGCAGGCAGCATTTTGCCTAAAAACGTTACCAGTGGCGGCGTTTTTTTGTTGGCCGGAAACAGGATGAAGGGCAGAAAGCGCGTTAACATCGTGCCTGCGACAACGGCGGCAATGGTTATGATTTGTTCTGTGAAAGTCATAATTTAATGCCTCCTTTGTAATAGGCTGTGATAAATACCAGCAGCAGAAGTAGCATAGCCGGCGGAATAAAGCTTTGCGGACCGATGAGCACTAGGCAGAGCAGCGGAATGACAATGCCTAAAACAGCAGGAGTGTGGTTTTCTGTCGATTGCCACTGGCTGACGAAAATTGCCGTGAAGAGAGCGACGAGGGCAAAATCCAGGCCTTTGGTATTGATTTGCATACTGTTGCCTAAAAGACCGCCGATGGTTGCGCCCGCTACCCAGTAGATTTGGTTCAGCAGATTTACGCAGACCATAAAGCAGCCCTTGTCGATGTCTTCGGGGATAGCAGTATTGCAGTTGATGGCAAAGGATTCGTCGCACATACCGAAGATCAGATAAAATTTCTTCAGACCGGTATTCTTATACTTTTCCAACATGCTCAGGCCGTAGAACAGATGACGAGAGTTGATCATCAGTGCCATAAAAAAGCAATACAGCGGATTGAAGGGACTAAGCAGCATTGTTACCAGGACAAACTCCATGCTGCCGGCAAAGACAAGAGCACTGGTAAAAAATGGGTACCAGGGCGAAAAGCCCTTGCTGCAGATGTAAAAGCCATAGGAAATGCCTAAAAAAAGAAACGCTGCGCAAATTGGCAGCGTTAGTGGAAAAGCAGCTTTGAGTGCTTTGCTATATTTGTTGTTCATAATGAAAACCTGCACAATTCTTTAATTCATAGAAACTATGTAGGCTTTATTGTACAGTATCCTGCGGTAATTGTCAACGCTTGGGAGCCGGACCGCTGCTGGAGCGGGCAACAAGACGACATTTGTATTCTACATGGGTAATAGGCTCAAATTTGCCGTGGTGCTCGTAGCTGGCAATTTCCTCCTGCAACAGCTTGAAGGCACTTTTGCCGCACTCTGTCAGCGAGTTGTCGATAGTTGTAAGGCTGATGCCGCGCAGATGTGAGGGGAAGATGTTGTCGAAACCGCAAAGGCTGATATCCTCGGGAATCTTCAGGCCTCTGTCGATAATGGCATTATATGCACCATAGGCAACCATATCATTGATAGCGACCATGGCTGTTGCTTCCGGCGCTGCTTCAAGACAGCGTTTGGCAAGCTCATAGCCTGTACTGTATTCTACTTCAACGTGCGAAAGCTCATAGTCAGAAGTAATCTCTTGAGTGAAGAGGGAAAGCTTGGCACCTGCTGTCTTGCAGGCATCCTCCAGACCCTGATAGCGGCGCACACGTGAGGTATGCTGGTCGTTGAGCGTTGTAGAAAGATAGGCAACATGCTTATGTCCCCAATCCGTAAGATGCTTGCCGATGAGCTGGCCTGCAGTAAAGTTGTTCATGTCAACAGTAGCCAGCTCCAGATCACTGCGTCTGTCACCGATGGCAACAACCGGCAAATATTTGCTCAGCTGATATGCCAGCTGCGGCTGTTGGGGAATCATGGCGAAGATGACACCGGCAACGTTAAATTTGCGAGCCTGCTCCATGATAAATTTTTCTGTATCCGTATCCCAATAGGTGGTGCGGACGGAGGTGACAAAGCCCTGCTTACGGGCAGCGATTTCAATACCCTGGATAATAGTAGTATAGAAAGGATTGAATAATGAAGGACAGATAATAATGATTAGTGTATCTGAGGGCCTGACGAGGGCGTAGGCTTTTTCCTTGCTGCTTTTATAGCCGAGCTCGGTAGCGATAGTGTAGACCTGCTCAACAGTTTCTGCGTTGAAGCGGTCAATACTGCGCCTGTTGAGAATCATCGATACGCTGGCAGGCGAAAGACCTGCCTTTGTAGCAATATCCTTCAGGGTAACCTTCTTAGGCATAAACACAATCCTTTCTGATTTAATTATGCATCAGGTGTCTGATATAACTTATCTGCCTAAAACCTTTGCGGCAATGTCAGGATAATTGGTAATCAGAACGTCAACACCGGCATCAACCAGCTCCTGCATCATTTCAGCATCGTTAGGAGTCCATGCCTGCAGAGCGATGTTGTGTGCGTGCAGATCAGCAGCAACGCCTTCCTTAGCACAGAAATAGGTGCGGGCGTTAACACTTGCAGCGCCTTGGGAAGCAGCATATTCACCGATGTTCATCAGCCAGGTGTCGGTTAAAAGACCGCATTTTGCTTCCGGCATCAGTTTTTTGATTCTGGCAACAGTGTAATGGTTGAAGGAAGAATACCAGATCTGGTCTTCCAGACCGAATTCCTTAACCATAGCAATGAGCTTTTCTTCAATGCCTTCATATTCAAAATAGCTGGTTTTGAGCTCAATATTGGTAATCAGCTTGGTAGTTTTCAGCCAGGTGAAATATTCGCGTAATGTAGGAATGGTTTGGCGAGGGAAGAAGCCTTTGACATTAACGCCTACAGAAAGCATTTTCAGCTCTTCCAGGGTATGGTCCTTCAGCCAGCCGCTGCCGTTAGTGGTGCGGTCAAGCATTTCGTCATGCATGATAACGATTTCACCGTCTTTGGTGAGCTGGATATCCAGTTCAATGCCGTCAGCAACAGTTTCTTCTGCTACCTTTTGGAAAGCAAGCATAGTATTTTCAGGATAATAGCCGCTGAAGCCGCGGTGCGCAAAAATTTGAACCATTTCTATTCCTCCTTGAAATTTTCAATAATGTTCAACACTATCTTAGCATAAGATAAGCAAAAAAACAAGTGGGACGTAATAAGACCAATAGGGATAAAAAGCGGCCAAAAGCTAGACTGCAAGTACATTTGCTAAATGTGCGTAAAATTATTGACAATTCTGTGTCACTCTGTTAATATGGTATCAGATTCAAAACGGGAATCTCTATTACATTAAATTTCAACAAAGTTCAACAAGGGATTTAGGAGGATGAACATGAAAAAGATCGTAGCTCTTCTGTTAATGTCTGTAATGATGTTGGCGCTGACCGGTTGCGGCGGTTCTGACAAAAAGGATGAAAAGGCTGCAGGTTCTGACAAAAAGGTTGTTTTGAAGCTGAGCCATGTATTTTCTCCCGATGAGCAGCTGTACAAATCCATGGAATTGGTTGCTGAACGTATTAACAAGAAAACCAATGGCCGTGTAGAAATTCAATGCTTTGGTCAAAACCAGCTGGCTTGCTACAAGGATGGCCTGGAGCAGGTTGCTAACGGTGCTAACTTTATTTCTGTAGAAGACCCGTCTTATCTGGGCGACTATGTACCTGATTTCAAACCTTTGGTTGGCCCTATGCTGTATCAATCCTATGACGAATATGAGAAGATGATTGAAACTCCGTTGGTTAAGGACATGGAAAAGAAAGCTGAAGAAAAAGGTATTAAGGTTCTGGCTCTGGACTACATCTTCGGCTTCCGTAATGTTATGACCAACAAAGTTATCACCAAACCGGAAGATATGAAAGGTCTGAAACTGCGTACTCCCGGCAGCAAGCTGTTCATTGACACCATCAATGCTATGGGCGCAACTGCTACTAGCCTGCCGTTCTCCGAAACCCTGTCCGGCGTTTCCCAAGGCGTTGTAGATGGTCTGGAAGGCTCCGAATTCACCAACATCGGTACCAAATGCTATGAGCACGTTAAAAACGTAGCTACCACCAAGCATTTCCTGGGCACCTGCGGCGTATACATTTCCACCAAAGTATTCAACAGCCTGTCTCCGGAAGATCAGAAGATTGTTGCTGAAGAATTTGCTTACGGCGGTAAAGAAATGACCAAGATTTCCACCGAATCCTATAACAAGGTTTATAAGGAACTGGAAAGCAAGGGCGTAAAATTCAACGATGTTGACCATGCTGCTTTCGAAAAAGCTACCGAGCCTGTATTCAAACAGATGGAAGAAAAAGAAGGCGCAACTCCTGGTATCTATGAAAAGCTGAAAGCTGAGCTGGCAAAAATCCGCGCTGCAAAATAAGCTGTAGATTTTTTCAACATTACTAAACAGTTATAATGAAACACTAAGGAGCTACCACGCTGCATGCATGCGGCGTGACAGCTCCTTCCTTTGCATAAGTATTACTATAAAAAATGGAGGTAAAATTTTGGGTAAAAACCTGAGCTTCGTGCTAAATAATCTGGAAGATTTAGTTGCTGCATTTTTCATCAGCATTACTACTATCCTTGTTGTCATCAATATTGTTCTGCGTTATGTTTTTAACTCTGGCCTTGTTTGGTCTGAAGAGGTTGCTACCGGTTGCTTTGTCTGGTCGGTATTTATCGGCGCTGTTGCCGTATTCAAGCATCGCGGTCACGTTGGCGTTGATATCATTGTTAAGAGAATGCCCCAAGGTATGCAGAAGGCTATCGGCCTGATTACCGACGTTATTCTTGTCGCGCTCAACGGCTACATGTCTTATCTTTCTGTTATCTATATTTCCAAATCCTATACGAAAATGACCCCGGTACTGGGTATTTCTTCCGTTTATATCAGTTCTTCTGTACTGATTGCGTTTGTACTCATGACCGTGTATTCTATTAAATTTGTCTGGCAGGATGTTACCGGTTCCGGAAAGGAGGAAAAATAATGGCTTATTTGCCCGTCATCATCGTTTTTGTCCTTTATTTTTCCAGTATTCCAATCGCTTATGCCCTGTTCGGTGCAACGATTTCCTACTTTACATTTTTGGATGCGACTTCTCCTGCGCATCTGGTATTCCAACGTATTATTACCAGCACGCAGTCCTTCCCGCTGCTGGCAATTCCCTTCTTTATTATGGCAGGCTCCATCATGAACTATGCCGGTATCAGCGATAAGCTGATGAAATTTACCGACGTGCTCATGGGCCATATGACCGGCGGTCTGGCTCAGGTTAACGTACTGCTCAGCCTGCTGATGGGCGGTGTTTCCGGCAGTGCTAACGCTGACGCTGCTATGCAGAGTAAAATGCTTGTTCCGGAAATGGAAAAGCGCGGTTACGGCAGAGCCTTCAGTGCTGCGGTAACAGCTGCATCCTCCGCAAGTACGCCTGTTATTCCTCCCGGAATTAACCTGATTATTTATGCGCTGATTGCCAGCGTATCCGTAACTAAAATGTTTATGGCAGGCTATGTGCCCGGCATTCTCATGGCAGTATCTATGATGATTGTTGTTGCTATTGTTTCTAAAAAGCGTGGCTACAAGCCTTCGCGTGAAAAGGCTGCTACCTTCGGTGAAATTATGACTCAGTTTAAGGAATCTATCTGGGCGCTGCTTTTCCCGTTTGGTATTATCGCCGGCCTGCGCATGGGTATGTTCACTCCGTCCGAGGCAGGCGCTGTAGCAGTAGTATACTGCATTCTGGTAGGCGCCTTCATCTATAAGGAGCTGAAGTGGGAATATGCCTGGCCGATTATGAAGGAAACTATTTACGGTACCAGCTCTGTTGTACTGATTATCGTTGCAGCTTCTTTCTTTGGCTATTATCTGAACTGGGAGCGTATTCCGCAGCATATCACCTCCGCAATGCTTGACTTTACCCGCAATCCGTATATGATGCTGATGCTGGTAAATATCCTGCTGCTGATTTTGGGCATGTTCCTGGAGGGTGGCGCTGCACTGATTATTCTGGCCCCGTTGCTTGTTCCTGTTGTAACCAAACTGGGTGTAGACCCTGTACACTTCGGTATTATCTGTATTGTTAATATTATGATCGGCGGTCTGACGCCACCGTTCGGTTCGATGATGTTTACGGTTTGTGCGATAACGGAAACGCCGCTCGGCGAATTCTTCAAGGAAGTTTGGCCGTTTATCGTAGCGCTGCTTGTAGCATTGCTTATCGTTACATACGTTCCGGGGTTGGTAATGTTCTTGCCTAACTTATAAGACGTGCGATAAGGCGCCGTATACATCATCAGGATTCCCAATCACATATAATTAAATATGCTTTTTCAGGAGCTGCTACGAAAGTGGCGGCTCCTTATGTTTTGTGTTATACTTAAAAATATCAAGGAAAGGTCGTGAAAGCATGAAAAATAAATATATCATGGCACTGGATTTGGGAACTACCAGCTGCCGCTGTATTTTATTTGACAAGCATGGAGAAATCTGCAGCGTAGCACAAAAGGAGTTTACGCAGTATTATCCGCAGGCAGGCTGGGTGGAGCACGATGCCGAGGACATCTGGGCTACTCAGGTAGGCCTGATGTACGAGGCAATGAGCAAGCTGGATGTTACTCCGGCTGATATTGCCGGAATCGGTATTACGAATCAGCGCGAAACTACCGTAGTTTGGGACAAGAATACCGGTCGTCCTATCTGCAAGGCGATTGTCTGGCAGTGCCGTCGTACCGCAGAATACTGTGATCTGCTGAAAATCCGTGGCTATGCCAATATGTTCCGCGAAAAGACAGGTCTGGTTCTGGATGCTTATTTCTCCGGTACCAAGCTGCACTGGATTCTGGAAAACGTGCCTCATGCACGCGAGCGTGCGGAAGCAGGCCAACTGCTGTTCGGTACTATCGACAGCTGGATTATCTGGAAGCTGACCGGCGGTAAGGTTCATGTTACGGATTATTCCAATGCTTCCCGTACATTGATGTTTAATATTCATACTCTGCAATGGGATGACGAAATCCTGACTGTTTTGGGCATTCCGCGCCAGATGCTGCCGGAGGTTAAGCCCTCCAGCTGTGTATACGGTTCTACCGATGCCAAGCTTTTTGAGGCTTCTATTCCTATCGCCGGCGCTGCAGGTGATCAGCAATGCGCACTGTTCGGACAGACCTGCTTTGCACCCGGCGAAGCAAAAAATACCTATGGCACGGGCGGTTTTATGCTGATGAATACCGGCGAAAAGCCTGTTGACAGCAAAAACGGTCTTGTTACAACTATTGCCTGGGGCGTGGACGGCAAGGTGGAATATGCGCTGGAAGGCTCCATTTTCGTTGCCGGCGCTGCTATCCAATGGCTGCGTGATGAGCTGGGCCTTATTCGCAATGCTGCCGAATCCGAGGCTATGGCGAAGTCTGTACCCGATTCCAACGGCTGCTATATGGTTCCTGCCTTTGTAGGCTTGGGTGCGCCGCATTGGAACCAATATGCGCGTGGTGCGATTGTCGGCCTGACGCGCGGTGTTAACCGTAATCATATTGTGCGTGCAACGCTCGAAGCTATTGCCTATCAGGTGTATGACGTACTGAAGGCGATGGAGGAGGACAGCGGTATTAAGCTGAGCTCGCTGCAGGTTGACGGCGGTGCTTGTGCCAACAGCTTCCTGATGCAGACGCAGGCGGATATTATCAATGTTAAGGTAGAACGCCCGAGCTGCATTGAAACAACTGCTATGGGTGCTGCTTATCTTGCAGGTCTGGCAGTAGGCTATTGGGATGACAAGGAAATGATTAAGGGCAATCACGTTATTGAGCAGACCTTTACGCCTGCTATGGATGAAGAAAAGCGTAATCATCTGCTGCGCGGCTGGCACAGGGCTGTGCGTGCGTCCTGTATTAAGCTGCATCCAGAAGATTAAACTAAATATAAAAATACAACAAAAAAGCCTTGCAGCTTGGACTGGCCGCAAGGCTTTTTTGCTTTTGATGAGTTGAGTGTTTGTTAGCCGGCGTTAGGGGATGCCGGCCGATAAGGAGTATTATAAAAAGAGTATTATAGGGGTGTGATATATATAAGCTTTTAGCTTTTAGCTGAGTTAGGGGTGTATCAGGACTGTTTTTCAATATCGCCGAAGTAGAAGTTGATGAGTCGTTTGTATTCACCGCTTTTTTTGTAGTCGCTCAAAGCAGTGTTAAACTTTTTAATCAGCTCTTCGTTACCTTTTTCGGCGTAGACAACAAGATCATCCTGGCGTTCGGAATGGCCTACAACCTGCAGGCAATTGTCGTCATCGGTATGAGTCATATAGTAAGCAGTGGTCAGGTTACCGCAGATAGCGTAATCAGCTTCGCCGGTTTCTACTGCATGTAAAGCACTGGCGTTTTCGGGATATTCAACAATGATGCTGCCGGGGAAGGATTTAGCGACGCGTTCAGCAGAAGCGCCTTTTTTGATGGCAACCTTACGGCCGTTCAGGCTGTTGATATCTGCTTTAAGGTTTTTGCCCTTTTTGGCAACGATGGAAAAAGCAGCCTTGGCATAGGAATCGCTTGCAGCATAGTCAATGGAACGAGCCTTGGTTTTGCTGAAGTTGTTTATGGCAATATCATATTTCTTATGATTCAGACCGGGCAGAAGTTCGTCAAACGGGGTATTGATAAATTCAACCTTGTCATAGCCCATTTTTTTAGCTACATCGTTGATTAAATCAATATCAAAGCCTGTAAATTTATTTTGCTCCTTAAGATAGAGCTCAAAGGGCGGAGAAGCAGGTGATGTTGCCACACGCAGCACTTTATCGGCAGCAGGTGTTGCTGCTGCTTGTTTGTCGCTGCCGCAGCCGGCTGATAAAAGCAGGCACAGCATGCTGACAAGAATAAATAACATCTTTTTCATTAGCAGATACCTCCATACATTTATTGGGAAACATTACCATACATATGAGCAATCATTCATTGATTGCCTAAATTATATACCCCCTTAAGATAGCTTGTCAAGAGGGTATGTCAAGAAAAATTTAAAAAAGTTTTTTGCAGGCTGTAAGCTAAGTGGTATTTAATTATTCTGATTGTGCGGACGCAAGTCCGGAGGCAGCATAGTGCAGGCTTCATGGCTGTCCTCGCTCAAAGGGTTGACATGCACCATGCAATGCTTTACCAGCGGAAAGTTTGCTTCAACAGCGGTGTGCACCATTTCTGCGATGTGATGTGCCTGCAGCAGGGTAAGGTTATCCTTGACGCTGATTTCAATATCAACGTAGATACGGCTGCCGAAAAGACGGCTGTGCAGACTGTCGAGATGCTCTACACCGGGAACGCGGGAAACAAGGTCTTCCATAGCGGTTGCTGTTTCCTCATCACAGCTGCGGTCAACCATTTTATCCATAGAATCCTTGAATACTTCGTAGGCAGCATATAAAATCATCACGCAGATTACTAAGCTGGCAATCGGGTCTAAAATAGGATAGCCCATGCGTGCGCCCAAAATACCGATGAAAGCGCCGACGGAGCTCATAGCGTCACTGCGGTGATGCCATGCTTCTGCCATAAGTGCGCCGGAATTGATTTTTTGTGCAGCGTTGCGGGTGTACCAGAACATTGCTTCCTTAGCAACAATGGAAATAATGGCTGCCCACAGAGCAAGCTGTCCGGGGATTTCCAGCTCAGCCGGGTCACCTACGATTTTTTCGTAACCACTGTAGCCGATGAGCAGGGCGATAATCGTCAGGATTATTGCCAAAAGAATAGCTGCAATGCATTCAATACGCTCGTGGCCGTAAGGATGGTCCTCGTCCGAAGCCTTGTTGGAAAATTTTACGCCGGCCATAACAATGAGGGTACCGAAAACATCGGACGCAGAGTGGATACCGTCGGAAACCATGGCAGCGGATTGGGCAACGAAACCGGCAATAAGCTTGCCCAATGATAAAAGCAGATTACCGATAATACTGTTGATGGAAACAATCATAGCGATTCTTTCAGCATCGTTTTCAAATTTCATAATAAAACCTCCTAAAGTGGTCTTTGCATTTTTGCAGGCCTTTTTACATATAAAAAACGCCTGCGAGATAGTAGTTAACTGTCCCGCAGACGTTGAGTCAAGGTCTGCTGCCCAGAGGGCCCGGCTGCAAAAACCCGGAAGAAGGTTTACCGCCTGATCAGTTTGTACTGTAGCTGAAATTGCAGTGCAAAGAGATTATCTGAATTATAAGCGGTTAGCAAAGGCTTTGTCAAGCGGTTTTTGCAAAATATTTTACAGTTTTCAGAAGAAAAATCCTGCATAGAGATTAAGTGCTAACTCAGGCGGGCGGGTGCCTATTGCTAATTAATGCAAGCTGAATAGGATTTTTTATTCTTCGTCATCAAATTCCTTGATGGTGCCGTAGGCTACGAGAATGGTGCCCTTGGGAGATGCCAGTGCCGGGCAGACGTAAAGAATTACACCTGTCTGTTCTGCGTAATAGGTTGTCAGCGTGTTGCCGAAAACGTCGGTGATGCGTCCCAAAACCTGGCCTTCCTCAACAAAGTCGCCGCTGTGGATATGGTGCAGCCAGCAGCCTGTTTCCAATGCTTCCAGATAAATAAGGTTTTCTACATCACGCGGAGAGTGATGGCGTGGCTTTACAGGCAGAGAGAACATTTTAAGCTTACGCAGGATATTGCGGATATCGTCCTTGTAGGCTTCGATATCCTCGTGCAGGCAGAGACCGGCGCCGCCGCGTTCAATCAAAATAGAAGGAAGTCCGGTGCTGGCGGCGTAGTTATAGGCACCGCCTGTTGCCAGCGAGCGTACCATATATTCCATATCGAGTACGCGTGCCACGGAACGGGATTTCTTTTCTACTTCGGGTGTGGGCTGGCCGGGATAGTAAACGTAGGGATGCAGGCTTTCGTGGATATCACCGCTGTGCATGTCTACATAAAAATCAGCAATCGGGAAAAAGTTGTTGCTGATTAAATATGCAGTTTTATCGGCAAGCGTTCCCGTGGGATCTCCCGGGAAAACTCGGTTAAGGTTTTTGCCGTCTTCGGGCACAATCATTTCGCGGCGTGCCCAAAAGCCCTGGATATTTACCGGGTGCATCATAATCAGGCAGCCGGTAACGTGCTCGGGCTCAATTTCACGGCCCAGCTCCATAGCTGCTGCGATACCGGGATATTCGCCGCCATGGATGCCCGCGGTAATAAGCAGTGTAGGGCCATCGGTTTCGCCGTTGATAATAGTCAGGGGGATTTTTACATTGGTGTCCGGTACGGGCAGATACGTGCGCAGCTTAGTGCCGCGTTCGACAGTCAGTCCGCATACATTTAGTGTTTCAGACATGTGCTCACTCCTTTGATATATTTCTCATACTTTTTACAATAGTTTTTCTATTAGCGGTAGCTAACTAAAGCCTAAAAAATTAAGCAATGGCGTATAAATTTTTCTTTTGCGAAGAATGGCAAATTTTCCGCAGAAATATTTTTGGCAATTGCTACTTTTTTTACTTGCAATAAATTATAACATATGATAAGCTATTCACACAAGATGTTTTTTTAAAATAAAATTTAGTGCGAATAAACAGGAGGGACAGATAGAGTGAGTCTGCTGACTGATAGGGAATACTTGGGTCTGACAGTACCGTTTATGCTGTCAACAATGACACAGCCTTTGATGGGTGCGGTGAATACGGCAGTTATGGGACAGCTTCCGGACCCTAAATATATTGCAGCAGTTTCCCTTGGTGCTATTTTATTCAACAATTTATATTGGTTATTTGGTTTTCTGCGAGTGAGTACTACCGGTTATGCGGCCCAGGCCTTTGGTGCTGCCGATAAAAGACTTGGTATGCTCGCCTTTTTTAAGCCCTTGGTGCTGGCAATGCTCATCAGTGCCTGCTGCATTCTTTTCCAAAAGCCGATTCTGGAGCTTTATCTGGCTATGATTGGCGCTGCTCCCGAGGTAAATGAGCTGTGCCGTGATTATTATTACATTCTTATCTGGGGTGCACCGCTTGTTTTAGGCAACTATGTGGCCTTGGGCTGGCTCATGGGCCAGACGCGGGTGCGGGCGAGTGTGTTCATGCAGGTTTCCATGAACGTGCTGAACATGGCGCTGAGTATCTGGTTTGTTTTTTGGCTGCATATGGATATTACGGGCGTGGCTTTTGCTACTTTGCTAAGTCAGCTTTACGGCGGTATCTTGAGCGTAGTACTGATGTACTATTACGGTGATTTTGATTACAAGGCGCTGCCTTGGAGCGAGCTGCTGGATTGGCGTGAGTTTATCGGCATGCTGCAGGTGAATGTAAACCTGATGATTCGTACTGCCTGCCTGTTGACCGTAAACAACATTATTGCGGCAGTCGGAGCTTCCTTCGGTACTGTGGTGCTGGCAGCTAACGCTGTACTGCTGCAGCTTAAGGATATTATGAGCTACCTGATTGACGGTATGGCGAACGGCGCGGCGATTTTCAGCGGCCGTGCGGTAGGTGCAAAGAACGGCAAGCTGTTTGCCGCTACCATAAAAATGACCTTCAAATGGCTGTTAGTGCTGGCCGCTATCCTGATGCTTGGTTACCATTTGAGCAATGAATTCTTTATCCGCCTGTTTACCAATATCGAAGAGGTTGTAGCGATGGCTATGACCTACAATGTTTTCGTTTTGTTCTATCCTGTCTGCGCCGGTATCGGCATGGTGCTTTACGGAGTTTTCTGCGGAGCTACTCAAACCGCACCGGTACGCAACATGATGCTGATGGCGCTCTTAGTGTTTTATCTTTTGCAGTGGCAGCTGGTGCCGCTTTGGGGCAACAGCGGACTGTGGCTGGCCTTGCTGGGCTTTATGCTGTCTCAGTCAATAATACTTTTATTCTATTTGTCCTCTTTGAGAAGAAAATTTACATAAGCAACACTTTTGCAACAAATTTGTTGTAAAATATTAGAACCGATGCTATTATATATTTATAAGTGTTAGCTTATTCTTTTTTGCCGATATAAGGAACTTTTACAAATCTATACTCTTCTGAGGTGCCTGCCTATGCAGGTAATAATCGGAATACGGTGCAAATCCGTAGCGGTCAAGCCACTGTGATGCCGCAAGGCTAAGTCAGGTTGATTTCCTCAGTTGATATATTCCTGCTAGCGACGGAAATATATATATGTTTACAATAGTGCACATTGTAAGTATGTACCTTTTCTGCGCTCTTTTGCAGGAAGGGTAATTTTTTTTGATGGAGATGATGTGCTTTGACGAAAAAGCAGCTTCTGTCCCGACTGGGACAGATCATCCTCGTCCTTTTGGGCATCAGTTTTATTACCTTTGCTTTGGTAATGCTGGCCCCTGGCGATGTAGCTCGTCAGATGATTGCAGGTAACGAGGATATTATTGTTAGTCAGGCCGAAATTGATGCACTGCGTGCAGAATTAGGCCTTGACAAGCCCTTCTTCTTCCAATATTTGGATTGGTTGGGCCGTGCGCTGCATGGCAACCTCGGTTTCTCCTTCATGGCTAAAAAGCCTGTTGTTGAGGAGCTGTTCGAGCGTTTGCCCGGTACTATCCTATTGTCTCTGGCTTCCATTGCAATGATGCTGGTGGTATCTATTCCTGCCGGCATTTATTCCGCAGTTAAGCGCGGTGGCTGGTTTGACTATATGGTACGCAGCTTTACTTTCCTTGGCGTATCAATGCCCGGTTTCTGGGTTGGCTTGATGCTGCTGTGGATTTTTGGTCTGCAACTTGACCTGTTGCCTATTGTCGGCGGTACGATTGGTGTTGATACGATTATCCTGCCTGCGGCAACGTTGGCCTTTGCAATGTCTTCCAAGTACACACGTCAGGTGCGTGCTGCTATTCTGGAAGAGCTGCATCAGGACTATGTTGTCGGTGCACGCGCGCGTGGTATGAGTGAAAGCCATATTCTGTGGAAAGAGGTTCTTCCGAATGCTCTGTTGCCGCTGATTACGCTTTTAGGTCTGTCTTTAGGTAACCTTCTGGGCGGTGCTGCGGTTATCGAGATCGTTTTCCAATGGCCCGGTCTTGGCCGTCTGGCAATTGAAGCAATCACCTACCGTGACTTCCAGCTGGTACAAGGTGTTGTTGTGTGGATTGCGTTGATGTATATGGTTATCAACCTCATTGTTGATATCTCTTACAACCATCTTGATCCGCGTCTGAGAAAGGTAAGGTAAGAGCAGATGGAAACAATTATTAATGGTTTTAAAACTAACCGTGCTTTTGCCGTAACCTCAGTTCTGGTTCTGGTGCTGATTGCTATTGCTTTTGCTGCACCTGTTCTTGCTCCGTATGACCCGACTCATGCAACGATGCAGGATGCTTTTATGGCACCTGGCGGAAGCCATTTGTTCGGCACAGATAAGCTGGGCCGTGACTGCTTCAGCCGTGTGCTGTACGGCGCACGTGCTTCTTTGAGCGGTGTATTGTTCCTGGTTGCCAGTGTATTTATCGTTGGTACTTCCATGGGTGTTATTTCCGGTTATTTCGGCGGTAAGGTTGATATGGTTATCATGCGTATCTCCGATATGATGATTTCCTTCCCTGGCATGATTCTGGCTATCGCTGTTGCCGGTATTATGGGTGGCAGCCTTGTAAACGCCGTAATCGCGCTGACGATTGTAAGCTGGACAAAATATGCGCGTTTATCCCGCAGCCTGGTACTGCAGATTAAACGTCGTGACTATGTAGAAGCAGCCATCGTTAACGGCGGTACCTCGCCTCATATTTTGTGGGTACATATTCTGCCAAATATTTTGCCGCTGATGGTTATTACCGCAGCAGCAGATATCGGTGCTCTGATGATGGAGCTTGCAGGCCTGTCCTTCCTTGGCTTCGGCAGCCAGCCGCCTGCTCCTGAATGGGGCCTGATGCTGAATGAAGGCCGTCAGCAGCTGCAGACTGCACCGTGGCTGATGTTCTTCCCCGGTCTGGCAATCTTTGTTACCGTTATGATTTTCAACCTTTGGGGCGATAATCTGCGTGACGTGCTTGACCCGCGTAATGACGTACAGGATTAATTATTTTTGCCTTAGTTTTTGATATCCGGCAGAAGTCTGCCGGTTTAAATGAGTATATGAAATGGAGAGATGACAAATGAAAAAAATGTTTAAAGCTACCGCAGCAGCGGCTATGATCGGTTTACTGGCATTTGCAGCAGCAGGCTGTGGCGGTGACAAAAAAGCTGAGCACAAGGAAGTTGTAAAATTTGGTGTTACCAACTTCGCTGACTCCCTGGAAACCACCGATAACTACTTTGGCTGGATTGTAATGCGTTACGGCTTGGGCGAATGCCTGGTTAAATTCGATAAAAAAATGAATGCTGTTCCTTGGCTGGCTGATAAATGGACCATTTCTGATGATAAGCTGACCTGGACCTTCCACATCAACGATAAGGCTTGCTTCTCCAACGGCACCAAACTGACCGGTGAGCTGGCAGCAGCTTCTATCCAACGTACCTTTGAAAAAGCAGCTCGTGCAAAATCCATGTTCGAATATGAATCCATCAAAGGTGAAGGTCAAAACGTAATCATCAAAACCAAGAAACCGGTACCGACTCTGCCCGGTATGCTCGGTGATCCTCTGTTCATCATTGTTGATACCCAAACCATTAAAGACCGCGATACTGCAAAACAAGGCGCTATCTGCACCGGTCCTTATACAGTAAAATCCTACAGCAAAGCTAAAGCTGAAATGGTTAGAAACGAAAAATACTGGGATGGCGCAGTTCCGTTCAAAGAGGTTGATATCCTGACCATCGACGATCCTAACACCCGTGCTATGGCTCTGCAAAAAGGTGAAATCGACTTCGCTATTAACATTGCAGCAGGCGACCTGCAGCTGTTCAAAGACAAAAACAAATACAACATCTCCAATATCGCTTCCCTGCGTGACGTACTTGCTCGTCTGAATGTACGTGCTGACAGACCGTTGGGCGATATCAAAGTCCGCGAAGCTCTGCTGCGTTCTCTGGACCGTGTAACCTACAACAAGGTTCTGCTGAAAGACACCTTCGTTCCCGGTGGTCCGTATCTGCCGCCTTCTGTTGACTATGGTTATGACGAACTGTACAAATACGACAAAAACCAATACAATGTTGAAAGCGCTAAAAAGCTGCTTGCTGAAGCTGGCTGGAAGGATACCAACGGCGACGGCTTTGTTGATAAAGACGGCAAAAACCTGGAACTGAACTTCGTATTCTACAGCGGCCGTGCTGAGCTGCCTCTGTATGCAGAAGCTACTCAGGCTGATGCTAAGAAAGTCGGCATTAAAGTTAACCTGAAGAACGTTGACTACAACGTACTGGATGGTATCGGCCGTAAAGGTGATTATGACCTGCTGATTTCCAACGTACTGACTCTGCAGGCCGGCGATCCTGAAGTATTCATGAACCAATACCTCAAGACCGGTCAAGAGCAAAATGGCTCCGGCTACAGCAATCCGAAATATGATGCTCTGTCCGACAAACTGGGTGTAGAATTCGACCCGGCTAAACGTCGTGAGCTGATTATCGAAATGCAGAAAGTTATCCTCGACGATGCAGCTTCCCTGGTATTCGGCCATCCGCAAACCAACATGGTTTCCAACAAATCTATTGCTAACGCAGAAATCCTGCCTTGCGATTACTACTGGCTGACCAAAGATATCAAATCTGCTAACTAATAATTTACAAAGAAGGTAACGCTTAATGCTACTTGAAGTAAAAGATTTAGACATCAGCTACGGTGACAAGCTCACCGTAACCGGTGCCAGCTTAGAATTGGATAAGGGCGAGATTATGTCCATCGTTGGCGAGTCTGGCAGTGGCAAAACCACCGTTATCCGCGCTATTATGGGTTGCCTGCCTGGTGCCGGCCGCGTTAGCCGCGGCAGCATCATCTTTGACGGCAAGGATGTATTACAAAATACTCCCGATGAATGGCGCAAAATGTATGGCAGCGAGATGTCCATGATTTTCCAGGACAGCGGCAATATGATTAATCCTATCCGTCGCATTGGCCAGCAGTTCATTGACTATGTTCAGGCGCATCAGCCTGACAAGTCTAAGGACCAGGCTTATAAGATGTGCTGTGATATGCTGACTAACGTGCGTCTGCCGAACCCGGAAAATATCATGAACAGCTATCCGTTTGAGCTGTCCGGTGGTATGCGTCAGCGTGTTGGTATTGCTATGGCTATGATTTTCAGCCCGAAAATCCTCCTGGCTGACGAACCTACCAGTGCTTTGGACGTAACTACTCAGGCACAGATTATCCGTCAGATTGTTGATATTCGTGACGAATACGGCGTTGCCGTTATTATGGTTACGCATAACCTGGGCGTTGCTTCCTACGTATCCAACAAGCTGATGGTTATGAAGGGCGGTCATGTTGTGGAATATGGTAAGCGTGAGGACGTAATTGCTAATCCGCAGGATGATTATACAAAACAGCTGCTGAGGGCAGTTCCGGTCATAGGAGGTAAGACATATTATGAGCAATAATGAAAGACCGGCCTATGAACGTACTAAACTGGTACTGGAGATTAACCACCTTACCAAAAAATTCGCAGTTGACGGCGGCAAGTTTCTGACTGCCTGCAATGACATCAACCTGCGTGCATACGAAGGCCGTACACTGGGCATTATCGGTGAATCCGGCTGCGGCAAGAGTACCTTGGTGCGTACTCTGCTGCGTATTCACCCTGCTACCAGCGGTGAAGCAATTTTCGAAGGCCATGATTTGATGCAGTCCAAGGGCGAACAGCTGCGTCAGGACAGAAAGAACATCCAGATGGTGTTCCAGGATCCTACTGCTGCCTTCAATCCGAAGATGCTTGTTAAGGATATCCTCACCGAGCCTTTGAAAAACTTCGGCCTGATTAAAAACAGCGAGGTAGATGCCAAAGCAGCTGAGCTGCTGGAAATGGTTGAGCTGCCTGCTGAATTCAAGGACCGTTATCCGCACAGCATGTCCGGCGGTCAGCGTCAGCGTCTGGGCATTGCCCGCGCTCTGGCACTGGAACCGAAGATTATTGTCTGCGACGAGGCAACCAGTGCGCTGGACGTTTCCGTACAGGAGAAAATATGCGAGCTGCTGTGCCGCATTCAAAAAGAAAAAAATATTACCTACCTGTTCATTGCCCATGACCTCGGTCTGGTAGACCTGATGTGCCATCAGGTTGCTGTAATGTACTTAGGTAATGTAGTAGAATGGCTGGAGCACGGACGCATTGCGGAACAATGCAAGCATCCGTACACCAAGGCGCTTATGGGTGCTGTATTTAAGGTAGACTTCAAGCCGGGTGAAAAGATTGAGCCTTTGGAAGGCGAAATCCCGAGTCCGCTGGACCTGCCGCCCGGATGCCCCTTTGCCAGCCGCTGCGAGCACTGCACCGAGCACTGCGTGCAGGTTAAGCCTGAGCTGAAAGAGGTTGAGCACGGCCATTGGGTTGCCTGCCATCTGTTTGACTAATATAGTCATAAAGCGATATGCGTAAGCATAGAGCTTCTTTGAAAGTAATTTTCTCCATCAATTTTTATAGTGGGTACGGCGAATGCTGTACCCATTTTTTTCTTAGGAATTTTTATCACTAATTTCACGAGTGAGTATTGACTCATACGTTATTTGTGTTATAATATAAGTATCAAAGAATTTACTGAAAGGTGTTGTCACCTTTCCTATTATTTTTTACATTATATATGAATAGATACTCATATGAAGAGTGAGAGAACCTGAAAAGAAAGGTGGTAAATATAATGAAGAAAGATTTGGAAGATATCCGCAACGGTGCCGGCGATGTAAGAGCTTTTCGTCATATTGACGGTCATATCAATAGCGTAGAGGATTACAGCAAGCATCCGGAAGGCTGCACCTGCGGTCACTGCGGCAAGGACCATGATCATAACACTATGGGACATGTGCCTAAGCATACTCATGGTGATGCTTGCGGCTGCGGACACGACCACGGACATACTCATGATGAACATGAACAGATTCATGGCGATGACTGCTGCTGTGGCAATGACCATAAGCATGAGCACGAAGAACACGCTCATGCACACGGCGACGCATGCGACTGCGGCCATGAACACGATCACGTGCACGAGCATGCTCACGCACACGGCGACGCATGCGGTTGCGGCCATGACCACGGCTATGAGCACGAAGAACACGCTCACGCGCACGGTGACGAATGCGGCTGCGGACATGAGCACGGCCATGAGCACGAACATGCTCACGCACACGGCGACGAGTGCGGTTGCGGACACGACCATGAGCACGAGCATGAACACGTTCACGCGCACGGCGATGAGTGCGGTTGCGGACACGACCATGAGCACGAACACGAACATGCTCATGCACACGGCGAAGAATGCGGTTGCGGTCACGACCACGGTCATGAGCACGAACATGCTCACGCACATGGTGACGAATGCGGTTGCGGTCACGACCATGGCCACGAACATGCTCATGTACACGGACACCACGTTCCCGGTCATCCTGCTGACTGTAATTGCGAAATCTGCCATCCGCATGAGGAATACTGCGATGTATGCGGCGAAAGCCTGGCTAATTGCACCTGCCGTATGCCGGATGCCGATAAGGTGAAACGCGTATATATTTTGCAAAATCTTGGCTGTGCTAACTGCGCTGCCAAGATGGAATACAAAATTAAAGAGCTGCCTGGCGTAACCTATGCCAACGTTAGCTTTGCTACCAAGCAGCTGCGTCTCAGTGCCGCTGACCACGAAGCATTGCTGCCGGAAATTCAGAAAATCTGTACATCTATTGAGTCCGACGTAGTGGTAGTACCGCGTGACCGCCGTCCGCAATTAGGCGGCAAGAGCAGAGTCTACTTGGTGAAAAATCTGGACTGCGCTAACTGCGGTGCCAAGATTGAACGCGCGCTGAACGCTATGCCTGAGATTGATGAAGCAATCCTGACCTTTACTACGAAAAAGCTGCGCGTAAGTGCAAAAAATTACAATGGTCTGCTGGAGAAAATGCAGGCTGTAACCGATAAGACAGAAGAGGGCGTTGTGCTGCTGGAGGCTGAAAGCAAGCCTTCTCTGGCGCCCGAGCTGGAGGAGCGCAAAAAATCCGGCGGTATCCTTTCCGAGCTGAGCGAAAAGCAGACGATTATCGAAATCGTGCTGGGCGGTGCTGTGTTCATCATCACAGAATGGCTGGGATTGGTGCCGGAAGCGTACCATATGTACTTCCTGATTTTTGCCTATATTCTGCTGGGTGGACGCATTGTGCTGACTGCCTTGAAGAATATTGCTAAGGGTAATGTGTTTGACGAAAACTTCCTCATGACCGTTGCAACCTTGGGTGCGTTTGCTATTCAGGCTTGGGAAGAGGCTGTTGGCGTTATGTTCTTCTATCGTGTGGGCGAATACTTTGAGCAGCGTGCGGTAGAAAAGAGCCGTGGCCAGATTATGGATGCTGTTGACATGCGTCCTGAGGTTGTCAACCTGCTCGTAGGCGAAGAGGTGAAGGTTATTCCTGCCGCTGACGCACATGTAGGCGATATCCTGCTGGTGCGCGTAGGTGACCGTATCCCTCTGGACGGTGTTGTTATCGACGGCGAAAGTCTGGTAGATACATCCCCGGTAACCGGCGAGCCTGTGCCTGTGAAGCGCAAATATGGCGATGAGGTTGTTTCCGGCTGCGTGAATACCTCCGGTATGCTGAAAATCCGTGTAGAAAAGGTTCTGGAGGAGTCTATGGTTACCCGTATTCTGGACAGCGTAGAGAACGCTGCTGCCAGCAAGCCGACTATTGATCGCTTCATTACCCGCTTCGCACGTATCTATACTCCGTTTGTTGTTGCTGCCGCAGTACTGACTGCTGTGATTCCGTCCCTGATTACCGGCGACTGGAATAAATGGATTTATACTGCGCTGACCTTTCTCGTTATCAGCTGCCCCTGCGCACTGGTGCTGAGCGTGCCGCTGGCCTTCTTCTCCGGCATCGGCGCCGGCTCCAAGTACGGCATTCTCTTTAAGGGCGGCGTTGCTATGGAGGCTTTAAAAAACATTGCTGCCGTAGTTATGGATAAAACCGGTACTGTTACCAAAGGCAACTTCGTACTGCAGAAGGTTAATGCTGCCGAAGGCATGAAAGCTGACGAGCTGCTGCGCCTGTGTGCAAGTGCAGAGCTTGTTTCTACCCACCCGATTGCCGTAAGCATTGTAGAGGCTGCCAAGGCTGAAAAGCTGGAGCTGGTACGCCCCGATAAATTTGAAGAAATTGCCGGCGAAGGCCTGGTTGCGTACTTTGGTGCACGCAAAGTCCTGTGCGGCAACACCAAGCTGCTGCAGCGCTTTAATGTTGAATACGGCGGCTATACTCCTACCGAAAGCGGCAGCGAGGTGCTTGTTGCCGACAATGGCTTATACATGGGCCAGCTGCTGATTAACGATACCTTGAAGGAAGATGCTAAGGAAGCAATTGCTTCTTTGAAGGCACAAGGCCTGGTAACCGCTATGCTCACCGGCGATGCGCAGAAGGAAGCGCAGGCTGTGGCTAAGGAAGCAGGCATTGACGAGGTACGCGCTCAGCTGCTGCCGCAGGATAAGCTCAGCGAGCTGAACATGCTGCGCAACAAGTACGGCCCGGTTATGTTCGTTGGCGATGGCATCAATGACGCGCCTGTACTGGCTGGTGCGGATGCCGGCGCTGCTATGGGCAGCGGTGCAGACGCTGCGATTGAAGCTGCCGACGTTGTCTTCATGAATTCCGAAGTGAAGGCTATTCCGCAGGCGATTGCTATTGCGCGTGCAACCGGTGCGATTGCCTGGCAGAATGTAATTTTCGCTCTGACTGTTAAGGTTATCATTATGATTGCAGGCCTTATGGGCTATGCTTCTATGTGGGCGGCAGTCTTTGCCGATACCGGTGTATCTTTGCTGTGCGTGCTGAATTCTATCCGTATTCTGTACAAAAAGATATAATAAAAAGCTATAGCTAATATGCTGATTTGGTTTACGTCGGCTGACTATAAAGTCAGCCGATATTTTTTGTAAACATAACAGCATAAGCTAACTAATTTTGTAAATTAGCGTAGAATTTTACAAAAAATGCTTGACAAAAATTTATAGCTGACGTAAACTTTCAATAGTAGTTAGGAATGCCTAACTACTAAAAAAATCGTGTCAAGTTAGTATCTGCTAACAAATTCTTTGGAGGGAATTATGATGCCTTTGTTAATGGCCCGTCGAGGCGAAACTAACAAGATTAGCGCTGTTCGCGGCAAGGATGAAATCAAACGCTTTCTGGCTAACCTGGGCTTTGTAGAAGGCTCAGATGTAACTGTTATTTCTGAAATTGACGGTAATCTTATCGTCAATGTGAAGGATGCCCGCATTGCCCTGAGCAAGCAGATGGCAGCCAAAATATTTATCTGAAGCAAGTGGAGGATGTTATGAAAACATTAAAAGAAGTTCCTGTTGGTGAAACAGTTACCGTTGCTAAGCTCGTTGGCGAGGGTGCGGTAAAAAGACGTATTATGGATATGGGCGTGACTAAAGGTGTGAGCGTATTCGTACGTAAGGTTGCACCGCTGGGTGACCCGGTGGAGGTAACTGTACGTGGCTATGAGCTGACTTTGCGTAACGGCGAGGCTGAACACATCGTTGTAGAATAATTTGGAGGGAAAAGATGAAACAGATCAAGATTGCCCTGATTGGTAACCCTAACTGCGGCAAAACAACAATGTTTAATGATTTGACCGGTTCCAACCAATATGTTGGTAACTGGCCCGGCGTAACTGTAGAGAAAAAAGAAGGCGGCCTTAAAGGTCACGATGATGTAATTATTACCGACCTGCCCGGTATTTATTCCTTGTCTCCGTACACTTTGGAGGAGGTTGTTTCCCGTAACTATCTGCTGCAAAATGATGTTGACGGCGTACTGAATCTGGTTGACGGCTCTAACATTGAACGTAACCTGTACCTGACTACGCAGGTTATGGAGATGGGTTATCCCGTAACTATTGCTTTGAACATGATTGATATCGTCCGCAAGAACGGCGATAAGATTGATACCGCTAAGCTGGCTGCCGAGCTTGGCTGCGAGATTGTGGAAACCTCCGCACTGCAGGGTGAAGGCACCGGTGAGGCTGCCGAAAAAGCAATTAAAGCTGTCGGCGGTGCTGCACCGAAATATATGCGCTTCTGCAGCGAGGTTGAGGATGCGCTGACTGCGATTGCCCGCGAAGCCGGCAACAAGGTGCACGGTATGAGCGAGCGCTGGCTGCTGGTAAAGCTGTTTGAGCGTGATAAGAAGATTGCTGATGCTTTGGGCCTGAGCGAAGGCGAGCAGGCTAAGATTGAAGAAATCGTTGCAGCCTGCGAGGAAGCGCTGGATGATGATGCCGAAAGCATTATTACCAACGAGCGTTATAACTACATTGGCGAGCTGATGAGCAATGCAGTTGTCAAAGGCCATACCGGTCTGACTATTTCCGATAAAATCGACAGCATTGTAACGAACCGTTTCCTGGCTCTGCCGATTTTCGCGATTATCATGTTCCTCGTTTATTATATTGCGGTAGAAACTATCGGTACGGTTGTAACCGATTTCACCAATGATACATTGTTTGGCGAATGGATTCAGCCTTGGGTGCAGGAGCACATGGAGGCTGCCGAATGTGAGGATTGGCTGGTATCTCTTGTGGTTGATGGTATTATCGGCGGTATTGGCGCACCGATTGGCTTTGCTCCGCAGATGGCGATTGTCTTCCTGCTGTTGAGCTTTTTGGAGGACTGCGGTTATATGGCGCGTGTGGCCTTTATTATGGACCGTTTCTTCCGTCAGTTCGGTATGAGCGGCAAAAGCTTCATCCCTCTGTTGATTTCTGCAGGCTGCGGTGTACCGGGTATTATGGCTTCCCGTACTATTGAAAATGAAACCGACCGCCGTCTGACTATCATGACTACCACCTTTATCCCCTGCGGTGCTAAGCTGCCTGTTATTGCTTTGCTTTCCGGCGCAATTATGGGTGGTGACTGGTACATGGCTCCGATTATGTACTTCGTTGGCTTCTTCGCTGTAATTACTGCCTGCATCATTCTGAAAAAGACTGAGCTGTTTGCCGGCGATCCTGCTCCGTTTGTTATGGAGCTGCCGCCGTACCATCTGCCTGCTGCTAAGAACGTATTGCTGCATACCTGGGAGCGTGTTGCAGGCTTCCTGAAAAAAGCCGGTACTATTATCTTCCTGTGCTGCGTTGTTATGTGGTTCCTGGCAAGCTTTGGTGTTGACGAAGGCTCTGTTGCTATGGTTGACACCGAAAAGAGCTTTGTTGCCTACATCGGTAACGGTCTTGCTCCTATCTTCGCTCCTTTGGGCTTTGACAGCTGGCAGGCTGTGGCTGCTGCTTTCTCCGGCTTTGTGGCTAAGGAATCTATCGTCAGCACGATGGCTATTCTTTCCGGTCTGGCTGATGCAGCTGAGGATGAGCCTGATTTGTGGACTGCTGTTATGGCGTTCTTCCCGAGTGCTGTTGCAGCGTTCTCCTTCCTGGTGTTCAACCTGCTGGATTCTCCCTGCCTGGCAGCGATTTCCACTATGAGCCAGGAGATGAACAGCAAGAAGTGGACCTGGGCAACTATCCTCTTCCAAAACCTGTATGCTTACGGCATCTGCCTGATGGTTTACCAGTTCGGCAGAGTATTTGTCGGCGGTGAAGCATTCAGCTTTGGTACTGCTGTAGCTGTTGTTTTCCTGATTGCGTTCCTGTATCTGCTCTTCCGTCCGGCTAAGAAATATAACAAAGAGACTGTTATGAGCGTTGATGCAAAATAAAAGAGGTGTTTCGTATGGCAACCTGGATTATTGGTCTGATTATTGTTGGTTGTGTGTATTTGGCATCCAAGCAGGTCATCAAGGCACATAAAACCGGTGGCTGCATTGGTTGTGATGCCGGTGGCGGTAAGGGTTGCTGCCCGCATTGCAAGCATACGACAACTGTAAATCTTCGGAAGAAATAATTTTAGCTTGATGAGTATTTGAAGGGCCGCGCGTTTGCGCGGCTCTTTTTTGTGCTTGTGTGAGCTTTAGCTCAGCCTTCTTGCCTGCCCCATAGGGGAAGGTGCCGAGCGAAGTGAGGCGGAAGGGGGCATCGCAATTGATATATCGCAACCCTTCCGTCTGCTCGCAAAGCTCGCAGCCAC